>Ga0302324_100029200_pt1 | contig 10463 bp, 15 predicted proteins | sample Palsa_T0_1_FD_201949 | JGI IMG/M metagenome (GOLD analysis project Ga0302324, IMG submission 201949) | Peat permafrost microbial communities from Stordalen Mire near Abisko, Sweden - Palsa_T0_1 | ecosystem: Environmental > Terrestrial > Soil > Palsa > Peat permafrost | place: Sweden: Abisko... | reverse complement strand
CCTCTTTCCGGTGCATCGGAAGGCGACGACTTGGCCCTCGGCCGCGTCGAAGGTCAGAGTGCGGCTCAAGTTTCGGCCGTTGCGGACTTGCAGGGTGTGATGTCCAGCTTCGATTGGTATCTCGATCGCGTCGTTCATTTCGAGCGACCCGGCACGCTCACCGTCGACCACGACATCGAACGTGCCACGACGGACCTCCACTCCGATCGCTTTATGCGTCAGCTTGAGAGTTGCTGACATCTTGAGTCTCCTTTCTTACTCCTCAGGCTGGGTTGAGGGTGCTCCAACGGACCGCAACCAACTGATCACATTCTCTTGTCGAGTCCCGAGACCAGTAGCGGCATCCAAAGCCGTACCTTCTGCGTAGTCGGGGACCCAGGCGAGATCGGCACCCGCATTCAGCAGGCGCTCTGCGGCACGGCGTTGCCCGGCTCCGCACGCGTGCCAGAAGCCCTTTGAGATCTCTTCTCGGTCGATCTCGGGCACCAAGAGCGTCTCCAAGGTGTCCAGCACGCCGAGAGCAGCAGCGTGCCAGACCTGCTCGATGCGGGCGCCCCGCGTCGCCAAGAGGCGAGCGACGTGCCAGCACGCATAGCCGATGGCATTGTCCAAGGGGGTGCCGATGGAGCCGTCGGGTGTTTCGAGATCCGCGCCTCGGTCAATGAGTGCGACGGCGACATCGACGTCGTCGCTGCTCGCGGCGTAGTGCAGAGGCGTCTCGGGTTTTCCGGCACCGGTGGTCGTGGCGTTGGGATCAGCACCTGCGTCGATCAGTAGGTGCACGATGCCCGGCCCGTTGGGGAAGTAACCAGGCCAATCCGTGACGAAATGGAGTGCGGTGCCGCTACCACCTCGGGCTACGAACCTCGCCCGTGCGAGATCAGGCTTGCCCGCTATGAGACGCCTTACCAGGGGAAGATCACCGCCGTGCACGGCGGTACGCAACTCAACCGCTGTTGGCGCATCCCCCGGCATGGTGCGAGTCGTGGCCCCGTCAGTCATGACGACAATGATCGCAGGATGTGCGCCGCCTCGGAACCTGCGACAGACCAGAGGTCCGGGACGGCCCCCTTATTGATCTAGGTGCTCGTACGGGCCGATCAAAGTGCCCCCGTCACTCCATGGTCAATGACACGGTGACCAGTCACGTCATCGGGTTGGGGCGGATGACTGCCCCGCCAGTCCAACACTCCGACATCGAGCGCCTCTCGATGTGCCCGTCCGCCCCGGCTGGAGTTCCACGATCTGGAGGACAGCCCACGTTCCGTCCGGAAGGGCACCCCCCAGAAGTCCCCGACATCCAAGTCCTCGACCGACGTGGGCTCCAGCGGGAAGGCGCGCTCGGTCACGTCGTCATTGTCACTGAAGCTGAGTGCATGTCGCTCACGTAAGCGTCTCCAGAGAGAACCCCGATGGGGTGTCGCTGATCGACAGCTGCCTCCTGACATCGCCTGATGCCGCGATGGTCCTCGGTTGCTGGTCGGCGGCTGGGAGTGTTGCCCGGACACGATCGACCTCCCGTCGGCGCGAGAATCGTCATGTGTCGTCGGCCGAGCGCACCAAGACGTACACCACTACCCTCGAACCACTTCCGGGCAGCAAGGTCCGCGTCCCTGTCCCGTTCGATGCAAACGAAGTCTGGGGAACCAAGCGCGAGCACCATGTTGGCGGGACCATCGCCGGTCTGCGGGTTCGGGGGCGCATTTGCAAGGACGACACCGGCTGGAGCTTCTCGGTCGCTCTATGCGATCGGCCGATTCATCCCGGCGACGTCGTCGAGGTCGTCATCTCGCCGGAAGGACCACAGCGCGGCGACTTGGAGCCAGACCTGCGGGCCGCACTCGAGGCGAACCCCGTTGCGGGAGCCTTCTTCGACACGCTCGCCCAGTTCTACCGAAAAGGCTATGTACGGTGGATCGACGCGACGAAGCGTCGGCCCGACGTGCGCGCCGACCGCATCGCCGAGGTCGTCCGCCTTCTCAACGATGGGTTCAAGGAGCGCCCGAGGCCGTGACCTGCAATGGCTGGAATCCCGGGGTGCCCCCTACTGCCGGCAAATGTTGGGTCGTCCAGCTTCCGCCAACCTATGGATCGAGACGAAATAGCCTCTGAGCAGGACTATCGTTTTGGGCCCGGTGGGGATCGAACCTGCGGCCAGAGGATAATGAGTGGCCTCCAGGCGGTCCTGGGCTGCCAATTCCTCGCCGTGACCTGCGGCTTTGTCCCCGACGCCTCCCCGAAAATGCCGTTGGATCCGGCCCGTGCCGGCTCGTATGTTGGATGACGGCGGGGGCCAATGCGGCAGAGTTGAGATGGTCCTCGTAGGCGACTGACTCCCTCTCGACGACTTCCGAACGGGATCACCGCGGTGGGGGTTGGGGTTGGTGTTCTGGCCGGGTCGCGTGGGGTCAGCGCCCCGGTTGACGTGCTGAACTCTTCGAGAGCACGTAGGGCGTGGCGGGTGTCCGGCTGCGCTCACGGTCGCAGCATCGCGGGGTGCAGCAGGGTGGCCTCACCTCGCCGGTACAACTGCGCTGGACGTCCGCCGTCTCGGGTCGTGGTCTGCTCGGTTGGCACGATGAAGCCGGGGGTGCCGGTGACCTTGCGATGGAAGTTGCGTGGGTCGAGCGTGACGCCCCAGACGCCCTCGTAGACGCGGCGCAACTCAGCGACGGTGAACTCGTCATGGCAGAACGCCGTGGCGAGCGGGCTGTACTCCAGTTTGCTGCGAGCGCGTTCGACACCGTCGGTGACGATGCGGTGATGATCGAACGCCAGATACGCAGGTTCATCGATGATGTCGTCCGCGTAGGCCCATCGGGCGTCGCTCGCGTCGGTGCCGGCACAGGGTTCGGGGAGGCCGGGGAGCAGGGCGAGGTACGCGGTGCTCACGACTCGGCCACGTGGGTCGCGCCTGGGTGAACCGTAGGTGGCTAGTTGCTCGAGATGCGCCTGAATGGCACCGATCCCGGCTTCCTCCTGGAGTTCACGGGCTGCGGCCTCAGCCAAGTCCTCGTGTTCGCCGACGAAGCCGCCGGGCAAGGCCCAACGGCCCCGGAACGGCGCGCCACCGCGTCGTACGACCAACACTGACAGCCGGTCGTCGCGCACAGTCAGCACGACAAGGTCGACGGTGACCGCTGCGTTTAGGCGGAGGGCGGTGTCGGCCACGAAACCAGGATAATCGTCACCTTGACGAGATGTCGAGTCAGAGGTATCGTCTAAGTGACGATAAGGAGAAATCGATGGCTGACATCACCCGTTTGCTGTTCCTGCGCCACCTGAGAGCCAACCCCACCGCCCACATCCGCCACCTTCGTAACGGCACCGTGGTCCACGATGGGCCGGGCCAGGCGTTCTGGTTCCGTCCCCTGTCAGCGGCTTTGAGCGAGATCCCGATCGACGACCGCGAGCAGCCGCTGCTGTTCCACGGCCGGACGCGGGACTTCCAGGACATCGCGGTGCAAGCCACCGTGACCTATCGGGTGGGCGACCCTGCGACTGCGGCGACTCGGATCGACTTCGGTGTCGACCCCGACTCCGGCACCTGGCGGGGCAGCCCCCTGGAGCAGGTCGGTGGTCTGCTGACCGAGCTGGCCCAGCAGCACGCCTTGGACCTTCTGGCCGGCATGACCCTGTCCCAGGCTCTGGCCGAGGGGATGGCCGCTGTACGCGAACGGATCGCGACAGGCCTGGGCGGCGACGCCCGTATTGGCGATACGGGTCTGAGCGTCATCGACGTGCGCGTGGTGGCCGTGCGGGCTGAGCCTGACGTTGAGCGGGCTTTGCAAACCCCCACCCGTGAGCAGGTACAGCAGGACGCCGACAAGGCCACCTTCGAGCGGCGGGCGCTGGCTGTGCAGCGAGAACGGGCCATCGCCGAGAACGAGCTCCAGAACCAGATCGAACTGGCTCGTCGTGAAGAGCAACTGGTCGACCAGAGAGGCCAGAACGACCGCAAGCGGGCAACCCACCAAGCGGCCGCGGGACGCCTCGAGGCCGAAGGCAAGGCCGCCCAGCAACGCCTCCTCGCCGACGGCCAAGCCGATGCCACCCGCGCCGTCGGAACCGCCAAAGCCGACGCCGAGGCCGCGCACCTGGGCGCGTATCGCGATGCAGACATCGCCATGCTCTTCGCTCTCGCCGCCAAGGAGCTCGCTGCCAACCTACCCAAGATCGGCACTTTGAACCTGACCCCTGACTTGCTCACGCCTGTCTTGGCCCGCCTCGGCGCCGGGCTCATCCCCGGGCACGACCAGTGACGCTCACCCCGCGTGCGGTCCTTGTCTACCGCCGCACCGAGCTCGACGAACTGCTTGGCAGGCACGGCACCCGTCAACAGGCTGCGTTCTTCCTTGCCAGCCGAGGCCGGGACCTCGACGAGGTCGAAGGCCGCCATCGCGCCCAGCACGGGGCGATCGCCGCGGTCACCACCGCCATCCCGCTCGAGTGGCGCCGAGGCCAACTCGAGCGGGCCGACCTCAGCCGGTTCGTGTTCGGCCCGGAGGACGTCATCGTCGCCGTCGGCCAGGACGGACTGGTGGCCAACGTCGCCAAGTACCTGCACGGACAGCCGGTCGTCGGCATCAACCCCGAACCCGACCGCAACCCCGGTGTCCTGGTCCGCCACAGTCCCGACCGCGCCGGAGCGCTCCTCCAGGCGGCGATGTCTCCCGACGTCGGCCGTCGCGTGCAGGCCAGGGTCATGGTCGAGGCCAGCACCGACGACGGCCAATCCCTGCTCGCGCTCAACGAGATCTTCGTCGGCCATCGCAGCCACCAGTCGGCCCGTTACCTGCTCGAGCTGCCCGAGGTAGGGTCGGAGCGCCAATCCTCATCGGGTGTGCTTATCGGGACCGGCACCGGCGCCACCGGCTGGTGCCGCTCGGCGTGGCTCGAACGGAACAGCACGCTGACCCTGCCCCAACCAACTGATCCCGCCCTGTGCTGGTTCGTGCGAGAGGCGTGGCCCTCCCCCGCTACCGGCACAGGCCGGACCGAAGGGCTACTCCAACCCGACCAGGAACTCGTCATCGTCGCTCAATCCGAACTGGTCGTCTTCGGCGACGGGATCGAGAACGACACCCTCAGCCTCACCTGGGGACAGCGAGCGACAGTTCGACTTGCTCACCGACGACTCCACCTCGTCGCATAAGGAACATGCCGGTATCCTGCCCTTCGCGATACCTCCGAATGACAGGCCGTCGGATTCCATTGGCTTCAGCCGGCTACCGCGTGCCAATGCCGAACTTTGATCCCGATCAGCCCGCCGGGATGCCATTGGAGACCTGGCGCCGCCAGGAGGAACGACTACCGCAGGAGGGGACGGTCCTGCTCGCAACCTTCGACGATCAGACCATCGTCGTCTATCAGGCATTCCGCCGTTCCATCGCCCAGGAAGCCGTCGATGGGCAACGTTTCGGCGCTCAGTTCAGCCTCACACGCATGAGCTGGATCAAACCGGGGTTCCTGTGGATGATGCACCGGTCGGGGTGGGCGTCCAAGGAGGACCAGGAACGAGTCCTGGCGGTCAGAGTTCGACGAGACGCGTTCGACCGCTGGCTCGCCGGCGGGGTCGCATCCAGCTTCGACGGAACCTGCTTCCCGGACTCCGACGCCTGGAAAGCTGCGGTCGGGCGCTCCTCGGTGCGGGTCCAATGGGACCCCGATCACGACCCTTTTGGCAAGCCGCTGGCACGACGGGCGGTCCAAATCGGTCTGCGCGGACCGGCGCTGATCGAGTACTCGTCCGCCGCGATCGTGGTGATCGAAGACATCACCGCCTTCGTCCACGATCAACACCACATCGTCGCTCACAGACCTGACGACCTGGTCGTTCCCCGTCAGGAACTGTACCCGAGGGCCTGATCGAAGGCCTCAACCAGCGGTCGAAGCTGCCAAGCTGACCGCGGATGCTGTGTCCCTCACCCGACACCCGATTCAAGCACAGGTCGCCGGAAAGAGCCCTCATGTAAAGAGCCGTCACCCGATTACGGGTATTGCGAGTTGTGAGCAAATGAGCCGGGCGGTCGTCCGGGGCAGTTGTCGGTGTCGCGGGACGGAGGTTCGTCGCTGCGCTGAGGGATTCTGCCAGATCGTGTGTCGGCTGCCTTGGCGTAGGAGGACGCACCCGTGGGCTCGTAGGTGACGCTCGAGGTCGACCAGCGGGATCACAGCGACGTTCCGTTCGACCGGCGACATCGAACCCGTCCTCAACTACCGTGACCATCATGGCCCACCTGGAGTTGACTGCAATCTACGAATCCGTCGAGGACGGTTGGGTCCAAGCCCGCATCGAGGAACTTCCAGGTGTCATCACAGCCGCCCCTACTGCTGATGCAGCGCGTGAGATGCTGGCCGACGCACTCGTCGAGTACCTCGCGTCGTTCGGTGGTGAGGCGACTCCACCGGCGCCCGGTGCCCATCGGGAGACGCTCGACGTAAGGATCGGGTAACGACGGTGTTTCAAGCCAGCCAGAAGGCCCTGGTGATGGAGTTGTCAACCGCGTAGTTACAGGATTCGGATTCATTACCACCATCATGGCTGGCGCCCACCTGTGGAGTGGCTAGAGGATGAGGGTGTGGATTCTGGTGGACGAGTATCAGTCGGCCTCCTGGGATCCGTCCGGTTGGACGCTGACGGACCCGCATCTGACGAACGTCGCCTGTCGCCGCCCCGGCGCTCCGTCGGGCGCTCGACCGGCTTGGACTCCGGGCCGCTCGCCCCAAGTCGCTTCGGCTCGGGCACCCAGCTCACCGACCGTCCCAGCATGCGCTCCAAGGCGGCGGTCGGCACGCGGAAACAGGCACCGACAGCGAAGTTCGGCAAGCCAGCTTTCCTTCGGTCTACCGATAGACCCGCGCCTGTTCATATGCCGTCGTCCGGCCCATCCGCAGAACGCGAGCGGCCTCCTCGATCGTCAGGCAAAGGGGGAAAGGTTGACGATCGGCCAGCGCCGGTGCCACCGGCACTGCGGGCACCGGGCGGTCGTTGGGCCCGGGGAGCGACACGACGCCGGGGACGGCCTGTCGCCCGATTCGACGTTTGGCCACCGGGACCGGTGCGACCAAGGACCAGTTCAGTCAGGCCGGCTCGAGGGCCACTTTGGCGGTCCCGCCCGACAGGCCGGCGGCTCCTCCACCATCACCCGATAGGCAGCAGAACTGCCTAGGAACGGCCTCCACTCGATTTGGGCGGAGGCCGTTTCGTTGTCCATGGATAAGCGCGGGACTGCCCTGGAGCCGAAGAAGCCGCTCGGGCGCCCTGGGTGGGTATCCTCTGGGGATGTCTGAATTGACATCCCTGAAGGTCTCCTGTGAGGTCCGTGACCGCTTCGCCACGGCGGCCAAGGCCCGCGGGTTGACCGTACGTGCATTGCTCGATCAACTGTCCCGGGAAGTAGCCGACGCGGCGTTGATGGAGCAGGCGGCCAGGCAGATGTCCCACCTGCAAATGGCGGACCCGGACGCCTGGGACGACTACCTGGCCGAAGGGTACCGTTGGGAAGCGGCAACGGCTGAGCCCCTCGATGCCTGACCGCGGCGAGGTCTGGCTCGCTGCGCTCGACCCGGTGGGACCGGGCGAACAGGGCGGCACACGGCCTGTCCTCGTGGTCTCGACCAAAGGGTTCAACGCCTGGCCGGTCGGTCTCGTGATCGTCGTGCCGATAACCACCCGTGACCGTGGGTTCGCTCACCACATCGGTATCGCGGGAGGTGGACTCGACCGGCCCTCGTTCGCCATGCCCGAATACGTACGGTCAATCTCGCAGCGACGGCTCCAGCGCCTCCTCGGCTCGGCCGACCAATCCGCCGTCACCGCCGTTGACGACTGGCTCCGTCGCCTCACCGGGTTGTAGGCATTACAGCAGATAGTGCCGTAGATCATGGTCGCAATTCACGACCCTGACACTCGGGACGACGGTCCACCCCGGGTGTTGGGATCTGGGCGTTCAGGTCCTCGTTTTCCAAGGTCCGGCCGCCTCCCCCCTTGCCGGCCCTGGCGCGGGCCACATCGGTACGAACTGCCGGCGACGCCCCGCGAACGCTTCTGTTGCTGTCGACGAACCTGACGTGTGGGCCGGATCCGTGACCACTGAGCCCACCCTCGAGTACCGGGTCCGGTCAGAAGGGACCTTTTTCCCACCCGAGGTTCGCGGCGGGGGTGGCAGGGCGACGATGTCACAGATCGGCGGGCTGGCGGCCAGAGGAACAGGTAGATGCCCATGACCAAGGAGGAACCGGTGACCACAGCCGACGAGCGGCCCGGGCTGCACCTTCGCACCAAACCGCTCCTCAGCGTTGACGAGACGGCCGAGCTGCTCGGCCAAAGCCGCTCGTCGGTCTACCGGGCGATCGGTACCAACACTCTGCCGTTGCCGGTGCTGCGGATCGGGGGGCGGTACCGGATTGCCCGCGTCGCGGTGGAGCGCCCTATCGACGGCCAATCGCCGTCGTCACACGCCCGCTGACCCCTCGCCGTGCCGGGTCGGTCAACTTGGCGCTGACTTCGGAAACCGCAGCGCCGAACGCCGGCTCGCACGCGATTGGCCCGCCTCGGTGTCGCCAAGCACGCCGCCAATGTGGGCGGCAGCTTTCACGTCCTCCTGGCTGACCCGGTCGGTGTAGTGACGGGCCATCTGCACCGTCGCCCAACCCATGCGGGCCTGCTTCTGCGATTCCGAGATGACTGCGTAACTCGGTTGCTTGGAAATGCCGCAGAGAGTGAATATGAATATCCCGAGCAACGCCCGCCCTTTCCCGTATGCGGGAGAACGCTTCAGTCATACCGTCGGGATTCGGTGGCGCCGCGGCAGAAGGATCGGTCGAGAACACGAATCCGTCGGCCGCGAGAGTAACCTCGCATTCCGCCGCGATGGCCTCACGTTCGATTCGGAGAGCCTGCAAAAGGCCGAGGGTCCCGACGTCGATTGCGATGCTGCGGATGCTCGCCCTGCTCTTCGGGCCTTTGATGGCGACCATGCCCTCGTCGACAACGGTCGCCCCGACGATTATCACCGATGGAACGCTGGCATCGATTTCACTCCAGCGCAGCGCACATACCTCGCTCCTCCGGGCGCCGGTAGCGGCGACGAGGCGAATGAACGCCTCCAGCCGCACGTCGTCCTCACCGGCCGCGGCCAGGAGGAGTCGTACCTCATCCACCGACGGGGAACGCTGCTCGCCCGGCTGTTCCTGAAGCGTCCATTCCGGCATCTCGGTATCGGCCACCGGATTCGGGAGCAGATTGCCACTCCACTTGCGGGCCAAGCGGCTCGCCCGATGGAGGATGGCCCGGGCCTGATGGACGCTCGACTTGCTCTGCCCGGCCGCCTTCATCGTTCGGAAGAAGCGTTCCACCTCATAGGGCCTGGTGGCGGCGATGCGCCGGGCACCAATGCCCGCGCTGATGTGGGTGTCCCACAGGCTCTGATACCGCTTGGTCGTGTTCGGGCTGAGGTCCGCCCAGCCGTTGAGCTTCCACCCCTCGATGGCGTCGTTGAAGGTCGTCTTGGGGCCCCAATCCGGATCGGCGGTGGCCTCCCGGAGCGCCTGATCGCGGGGCTCGCCGCCGTACTCCAACTCGGCAACGAGGCGGTTCAACTCGCGCTGCGCCTCGCGCTTGCCCCCGTGGAAGGTCACGTACCGGTGACGGATCTTCTCGTCCTGGTCCCGGCCGAGATACACCCTTAGCTCCCAGACTCCCCGGCGCACTTCCCGCATGCTCCCACCCATCTGCGACCCCCTTCGGCGAACCCAATGTTGGGTTTTTGTTGGGTTTTCCTCGTTGATGAGTCCATCACGCAGTAACGACTGGACAAATATATGCTCTGACCTGCACTTTTTCGTGGGCCCGGCAGGGATCGAACCTGCGACCAAAGGATTATGAGTCCCCCGCTCTGACCACTGAGCTACGGGCCCGGTGTGGCGCCCGATCTGGTCCCGGGCGCTCGGGGGGTGGGACTCGAACCCACAACCTTGGGCTTAACAGGCCCCTGCTCTGCCGATTGAGCTACCCCCGAAGGACCAAGGCACGATAGCAGCGCCCCACCTCCGACCGGCCGGGCGCGGTGGTGTTCCGGCCGGCTTTGGAGTACAACAGTCACCATGAGACTGCGAATCGGGCTGGTTGCAGGCTTCGCGGCGGGGGCTTACGTCGCCACCTACGCCCAGAAGCGCACCAGGGAGTTAAACCAAGCCGTCAATCAGAAGGTCAACCGGACCATCAGGAGAACGGCCATCGACGCCGCCGCGGTAAAGGCACGAGCCGCGGTTGACCAGGGCATCGTGCGGGCCAAGGATGCGGTGGCCAGCAAGTTGAGTGATCAGGCCATCCGGCCCCTGATCCAGGCACCGAGCCGCCTGGCGGCCCAGCAGCGCAACGGAGACGGCAGCCGCGCCACCTAACGGGGCGAGGTGCGATACATCTTCGGTGTGTACACACCGAAGATGTATCGCACCTC
>Ga0302324_100029198_pt1 | contig 10463 bp, 9 predicted proteins | sample Palsa_T0_1_FD_201949 | JGI IMG/M metagenome (GOLD analysis project Ga0302324, IMG submission 201949) | Peat permafrost microbial communities from Stordalen Mire near Abisko, Sweden - Palsa_T0_1 | ecosystem: Environmental > Terrestrial > Soil > Palsa > Peat permafrost | place: Sweden: Abisko... | reverse complement strand
GGTTGCCGAAAAGTAATCGAGATAGACGAAGTTGTTTTTCGCCGCGTAGTCCTTGATCCATTTATTGAGAGTGAGGATGCTCTCCGGCGGACGTCCCGTGGTCATGGGCGGTTTGCCGGGCAGATCGCAGACGGGCGTGACCGAGGCGAGGATGACTTTGATGCCGTTGGCGCGCGCCATATCGGCCATGGCGGCGAGGTTGTTCTCGATGGTTTCCATGGGGACGGGGCCGATGTTGCCACCGATATCGTTGGTGCCGCCGAAGATGATCACGGCCTTAGGATGGAGGGCTATGACATCGGGGTAGAAGCGGAGCAGCATCTGTCCGGTGACCTGGCCGCCGATGCCGCGATTGAGGTAGGACTTGCCGGGAAAGAAGGGGCCGAAGCGCTGGGTATTGTGGAGATTGTCGGTGATGGAATCGCCCATGAAGACGACGCGCTGTTCGCCGGTGGCGGGCGGTTTGGTGGCGGCGTTTTCGGTGGCGAAGCGGCGGGTGTTGCCGAAATCGTTGATCAGGGTTGCGGCCTGGCGCAGTTGCGGCGGGAGAGGAGGCGGGGCCGGAGGCTGAGCCAGGGCGGCTAACGGCAGTAACAGGGCAAGCGGAAATCGCATTCCGTCATTCTATATTGACGGTCACTGCATTCGCCTGGTGCTGGTCCACTTTGATGACGATGTTCGCTGTGCCGCTGCCGCGGAGATTCGGCGTGAGTTGTACGTTGAGTTGGTCGAGGCCCGCGAAATTCGGCTGGGGACCCGCATAAAGCGCAGGTAGGCTGATGCCGTTGATTGTTACGAGTACGTTGTCGAGCGAACTGCGGTTGCGGATTCCGGTTCCGTAGAGCGTGAGGAATACGGGTGCGCTGCCCGAGAGGTCGATGGGTGTTACAGACGATGTGGCAGCGAGTCCCGTGCCGGTGCCGGTCGTGCTGTATATAGTGGGTGCGACCTGGCCCACCGCGCCGATGGCGGTGACGGACGTGTTGGTTCCGTTGTCGATTGTGAACGTTGCCACGCCGGTGGCCACACTTTGCGGCATCAGGAAGTTGATTTGTTCCGGCGATACGTAGAGCACTGATACGGGCGCGGAGTTTCCGGCCGCGTCCTGCACGAGGATGGTGACGCCGCCGAGCGAAGAGGGGAGGGGCAGAGAAGTGGCCTGTTGCGTTGTCTGCGCCAGCTTGGCGCCATAAATCGATCCCAGCGAACCCGGCGCAACCACCGCGACAGCGGCCGCAGATGAGCCCACAACCGTCGACTCCTGCAGACCGTAATAGCGCGCCATCCAGTAGGGCAGAATGTAATCGAGAGCGGCGGTTTCGATGATTCCGGCGCCGCCCGTGACCGTGAGTTCGTACGGAGAGCGCTGCCAGAGGAAGTCCGTGTTGGGGCGCAGCCAGACGGGCACGGGTGTACATGCCTGCGAGTTGCAGACCGGGACGGTGTTACTGAGGTCGACGTTGAAATCGCGCCTCAGGCGGAGCAGCCAGCCGTCGAGCAGCGCGAGGGTTTGGGAGTCGCGCGCGGCGTTGGGGCCGTTCAGCGCTAAGTCAATGATGTTGAAGAAGGCGTTTTGGTCTGAGCCCGTATAGCCGCGCAGTTGCGAGTAGGCCGATTGATAGATCGACTTTTCGTCACTGGATTCGAGGCGGATCAGGTTGTAGAGATTGATGTAGTCAAGGTTGAACTTGAAGTAGGAGTCGTCGCTGGCGGTGTCTACCGCGATGGGCACGGGTACGGTCACGGCGAAGTGCTCACGCTGCGCTTCATAGCTGGCGCTTGAGAAGTGGCTGGAATTGACATGCCTGCCGATCGCGAGGAAGGTCTCGATCTGATCGGGACGTATCAGAAAAGAAGTACCGGTGGTTCCATTGGGCATGCTGACGGACCAGTTGTTGCCGTTGAGGAAATCTACCAGGCGCGTGACCAGGGCGCTGATGGACGCTTTGATATTGGCGTCGGTGACCATGTCATAGGCCACAGCCAGACCGAAGAGCGCTCCGGAGTATTCGTCGCGCGAGGTGTTGCCTACCCAGATCCATCCGGCGGAGGCGTTGGTATAGATTCCGTTGCTCGCTTCCTGGCTGGAGATGGAGGCAACGTAGGGAGAACTGGTGGGGATCATGCAGCGGGCGAGGAGGTTGGTTCCGGTGACGTCGGCTAGTCCTTTGAGCGCGGCGATAGCGGAGGTCAGGTTACTCAGGGCATCGGGCGCCTGGGTTACTTTGTAGCGGAAGGCCTCGGCGGCGAGGTAGTGGCCGGTCCACAGGGCGGAGTCTCCGCAGCGGGTGTAGCCGGCGATCTGATCGCTGTCCGTGAGGGTGAAGATGGGATCGAGAATGGCGCCGAAGGGTAGGTGGCGGGCCTGGATGTTGGCGAGGATGGTCAGCGCGTCACCTTCCGCGGCCCGCGAGATTTGCGATGCGGCCAGCAATAGGAGGGCTACGGAGCATGAGATACGCATGAGAGACCCGTTTGCAGCTTTGGACGCGCGCCCGGGCCCGGACGTTTACGAAAAGTTCGCTAACCGTTGCTAACCATCGCGTGCTGACATAGTCTAACTATGCCAGTGGAGGCTGCGTGACAGAGCGTGACGAAATTCCCCCGGGAACCTTATACATGTTGATTCTCACGACCCTCGATCGCGACGGCGAACTGCACGGATTCGAAATCGCCAACGCCATCCGGCACATCAGCGAGGACGTGCTGCGGGTGGAAGAAGGGTCTTTATATCCGGCGCTGCAGCGCATGCTGCTGAAGGGTTGGGTGAAGGCGGATTGGGGTGTTACGTCGGGCAACCGGCGCGCACGCTATTACCGCCTGACGGCGCTCGGGCGAAAGCAGCTCACCGCCGAGCGCACGCAGTATGAGCGGGTGACGGCGGCGATCGCGCGCATTCTGCAACCTGCTGAAGGAGATAAGCGATGCAATGGTTGAGTGAACTGGGGCGCAAGATCGGGAATCTGCTGCGGGGTGAGCGCTTCGACCGCGACTTGCAGGACGAAATGCGCCTTCATCTTGAATTACGTAAGGAAGAGCGGATGGCGCACGGCCTGTCGCCCGAGAACGCACGGGCCGCGGCGCAGCGCACCTTCGGCAATGCCACGGCGCTGCGCGAACTGAGCGGCGATGCCTGGGGATGGCGCGGCCTCGAGCGTTTCGCGCAGGACCTGAAGTATGGAGCGCGCGCGTTGTTCCGCACCCCGGGCTTTACGGCGCTCGCAGTCATTACGCTCGCGCTCGGCGTAGGCGCGAATACGGCGGTCTTCAGCGTGGTGAATGCGGTGTTGCTGCGTCCTCTGGGCTATCGGGAGCCAGACCGTCTGGTGACACTCCTGCACTCAGGCACAGACCCGGTTTCAACGGCCAATTACATCGACTGGCGCGAGCAAAGCCGTTCCTTCGAGGCGATGGGAGCCGCCGATTTCTGGTCGCCCAACCTGACTGGCGCGGATACCCCTGAACACCTGCGGGCTCTCAAGGTGACGCAAAGCCTGCTGCCGATGTTGGGGATCAGCCCGTTGCTGGGACGGTTGTTTGCGCCGGGAGAAGACGAGCCTGGCGCGCAGCGCGAAGTAATCCTGAGCTACCGGCTATGGCAGCGCCGTTTCGACCGCGACCCCTCAGTTTTGGGAAAACAAATGATCCTGGATGGTGAGGCCTACAGGGTGGTAGGCGTGATGCCGGCCGAGTTCCAATTCGCGCCGTTCTGGGCTACTCGCGCGGAACTGTGGGTGCCGAATGCGTTCAGCGCGGCGGATCGTTCGCACCGGGGAGGCAACCATCTTCGCGTGTTTGCACGGCTGAAGCAGGGCGTGATGCTGACGCCGGCCCGCGCCGAGGTGGCCAGGATAACGGCGCGGCTGGAGAAGCAGTATCCGGCTACGAACCGGGAGGTTCTTGTTACTCCACTGATGGAGAATGTCGCGGGCAAGGTTGAGACTCCGCTGCTGATGGTGCTGGGCGCGGTGGGGTTCGTGCTGCTGATCGCCTGCGCCAATGTCGCGCATATGCTGCTGGCCCGCACCTCCGACAGAGAAAAAGAGATCGCGGTGCGGACGGCGCTGGGCGCAGGGCGGACGCGCGTAGTCTCGCAGTTCCTCACCGAAAACCTGTTGCTGGCGGGACTGGGCGCGGCGGTCGGGATGCTGTTCGCCATCGGGGGAACGAAAGCGCTGGTCGCCCTCAGCCCCGCATACCTTCCGCGCGTGGAAACGGTAGGAACGGATGCGCGGGTCGTAATGTTTCTGCTGATTGTCACGGTATTTACGACCGTAGTGTTCGGCGTGGCGCCTGCGATGCATGCCGCTGCCGGAAACCTGAGCGGAGCACTCAAAGAGAGCGGACGAAGCGGCAGTGACGGGATACGCCGCAACCGGCTGCGTGGCTTTCTGGTGGCATCCGAATTTGCGATGGCCTTCGTGCTGCTGATTGGCGCGGGGCTGATGATTCGCAGTTTCGCGGCCTTGCAGGCGAGCGACCCCGGCTTCAATCCGCACAACGTGTTGTCGATGGTGGTGTCGGTGGCGGGATCGAAAGAGGCGGAGCCGGGGCGGCGCGCGATTTTCTACCGTCAGCTGCTGGGGCAGGTAGCGGCGCTGCCCGGCGTGCAGTCGGTGGGAGGGATCAATCATTTGCCACTGGCGGGCGATATGTGGGGCTGGAATTTCAGGATCGAAGGGCGTCCAAAGCCGCAGCCCGGCGACTCGCCTATGGCGGTCTATCGAATCGCGATGCCGGGATATTTCGAGACCATGCGTTTGCCGGTGCAGCGGGGACGCGCCATCGGAGAGAAGGACGACGCCCGCGCACCCGGAGTTGTGGTCATCAGTGAGAGGGCTGCCAACGCTTACTGGCCGGATCGGGACCCGATCGGCCAGCGGATCGCTTTCGACGCGGATACGCGCATGCCGCCTACATGGCTCACAGTGATTGGCGTCGTGAAGAACGCGAAGCAGTATGAATGGGCGGCCAGGCCTTTCCCCGAGGTTTACCTGGCAGCCCTGCAGAACCGCGATTTTCTGGAGGACCGGGCCGCGCACTTTCAATACCTGACCCTTGTGGTGCGCACGAGCGGCGCCCCCGCCGACCTGGCGCCCGCGGTAAAGAAAACGGTGTGGACGTTCGACCGGAATCTGCCTGTTTCGGAAGTGCTCACGATGGATCGCGCGGTGGCGGATGCGACCGCGCAGGCGCGTTTCGAGACGCTTCTGCTGAGCATGTTCGCGGGTGTTGCTCTGGTCCTTGCGACGGTCGGGATTTATGGCGTGATGAATTACGCGGTGGTTCGCCGCACGCGCGAGATCGGGATTCGCATGTCGCTTGGGGCCAACCGGGCAGAGGTGCTGCGGATGGTGATGCGACAAGGGATGGCGCAGGCGCTGACGGGTTCCGCCGCAGGTCTTGCGGGAGCGTTCCTGATGGCGCGGCTGATGACTAACATGCTGTACGGAGTGAGGCCCACCGACCCTGTCACTTTCGGCGCCGTGGCCATCGTGTTGAGCCTGGCGGCTCTGGCGGCGATCTGCGTTCCGGCGCGCAAGGCCACGCGGATTGCGCCCGCGGTGGCATTGCGGAATGAATAGGAACCGAGGAACGCCAGGCGGAAGCTGGAGAATCGCGTTCGATTCTGAGCGCGCCGAAAATCTGAACGTGTTCAACAAATCTGTCGAGGGTATCTCGTCAAGAATAATTGTGAACATGTTCAATATCTGCCGCGCGTCCCCGCCGCTGCCGAATCTGGGGTTCACTGGCACGGATTGGGCTTACGCTGAAGCGACTGATCCCGACCTTCGGCTCCGAGGTCATCCCGCCTGGCCCTCACGTCGACGCGACGATAGATTGCTCACGGCCGCTACGCCGGGGAAACGCCTGGCGAACGCAGCTTAGGGAAAACAGAAAACAGAAGCAACGGCAACAATAATCCCAGATCGGGAAATGGCCATTGTACTAGTACCGAATTCAGGGGCAAAAGTAAGAATAACCGCACCAAACTTACGAATTGCATTTATATTAGTAACAGAGATTGCGACATCTCCTGTTGAAAAAACAGAGCGGCACGGCAGGTTGCAAACGTCGGAGCCGCTGACCAACTCCGATGCCGAAGGGTTGGAGAATCGGTGGCTGCGTGGGCACCGGAGATTTGAGAGAGGGGGCGCAGTGCCCCACCACAAAAACAAGGGGTATTTTTATGTTGAAATTGATCGTTCTGAACTTTGTCATTCTGGGTTCGATGGTTTATTATCGGACACAAGTGGAGGACATCGTTATTCCTGCGCACCACTGGGTGGTGGCGACATTGGACCCGTATTTACCAGACAGCATTCGATAGCGAACCCGGTGTACCGCTACGGTCGCCAGATCGCCCAGATCGCGCATTGAGCGGACCTGAAGAAACAAAAACTGTGTATACTGGCAACCAACCATGTGGCGCAGTATCGCGGCAGTCGTCTTCGGATATCTCATTACCGGTGTCCTGATCGTCATCACCGATCAGATCTTCGAACTTACCATTCCCGGCTTTAAACAAATGGCGATGCCGCCCGATTTTTACTTCGGCGTCAGCATCGTGACTGACGCCCTGTACTCCGCCGTGGGTGGCTGGACGTGCGCCGCGATTGCGAAGACGCGCATTCGGGATCACGTGCTGGCGCTGATCGCTCTGGGAGAACTGATGGGCGTGGCGTCCACCGTCGCGCTGTGGCAAAAGGTACCGCATTACTTTAGTTTTACGCTGCTTGCCCTCTACCCGCCGGCAGTCTGGCTGGGCTCGAGGCTTAGGAAAGCAAATCCGGACGCAGCCTTTTCGTCTTTCCGATAGCCGCTTCTTTGCGCCATTTGCGGATGTCCGCGTGGTTCCCGCCCACGAGCACCTCAGGCACCCTCCAGCCGCGAAATTCGGAGGGCCGCGTCCATTGCGGGCAATCCAGAATGCCCTCTTCGAAGGATTCGTTCACGCTGGAATCGCTGTTGCCCAGCACGCCCGGCAGCAACCTTGCGACGCAGTCGATAATCACCGCTGCCGCCAGTTCGCCCCCGCTCAGGACGTAATCTCCGATGGACAGTTCCTCGTCGGCAAGGTGCTCTGCCACACGCTCGTCCACGCCTTCGTAACGCCCGCAGATGAAGAGCAGTTCGTTTTGTAAAGCGAGTTCGCGGGCCGTTTTCTGCGTGAACCGCCGCCCCTGCGCAGAGAGGAGAATCACCTTTTGACCCGCAGTTTTCTCCGGCCAGATGGTTTCCACCGCGCTGAAGATCGGCTCTGCCTTCATCAGCATGCCTTCGCCGCCGCCGAACGGCCGGTCGTCGACGGTCCGGTGTAAATCGTGCGTCCAGTTGCGCAGATCGTGCAGGTAGATTTCGAGCGTCCCCGCCTGCGCGGCGCGCGCCACCACTCCATGGCGGAACGGCCCGTCGAAGAACTCGGGAAAAATCGTCAGCAGATGGAATTTCATCTCGTTAGGGCGGGCGTGGAACTTCAGACGGGAGCGTCGAGTGTTTCGAGACCCTCGGGCAGGTTGACGCGAACTACACGGTCCGCCGGACGGATATCGACGCAAATGGCTTTTACAAAAGGAACCAGGACGCGGCCGTTGTCCACTTCAAGCAGCGCCGGGCCGCCATATTCCTCCCAGCCGGTCACTTTGCCAATGAGCCGGTCGGTTGCGGCATCGCGCATTTCGCAGCCGATCAGATCCGAATGGAAAAACTCGCCGGGCTCCGGTTCCATACGTTCGGATGCGGGAATACGCACCTCCGCGCCGCGCAGAAGTGCGGCGTCGTTCATGGAATCGACGCCGTGAAATTTGAAAACGGGCGTTCCGTCGTGGTCCCAGACCCGTTCCACTTGGTACGCCTTGCCGGCGCCGAACAGGTAAACGGTCTTGAGCTGCTGCAGGCGTTCTACTCCGCTGGTGAGGGAATACGCGGTCAGTTCGCCGCGGATGCCGCGAGGCTTGAGCAGTACGGCAACGGTTACCCATTCGCCTTCCGGCGTTCCGGCGCTGCTACTCCCCACGCTGCTACTCAAGGATTTCAAGCGTGAAACGCCGGTTCAGTTTCATGCTGGCGGCGCCCAGAATGGTGCGGATGGAACGCGCCGTGCGTCCCTGTTTGCCGATCACCTTACCCAAATCGCTGGGCGCGACTTTGAGCTCGAGGACGGTGGTCTGCTCGCCCTCGACCGTGAATACTTCCACTTCCTCCGGGATGTCGACCAGAGCTTTCGCAATATCTTCAATCAACTGTTTCATCGACTCCCCTTTTTGCACAAAATCCGGAAAACGCAGGTCTGAAACCTGCGCCACTAGACGGCCGCGGGCGCTGCCGGGTGGTTCTTCAGAATGCGCGATACGGTGTCGGAAAGCTGCGCGCCATGCTTTCTCCAGTGTTCGATCCGCTCGTGTTCGAGCTTTACGGTGGCCGGTTCGGTCAGCGGGTTCACATGCCCAACCACTTCGAGGTTGCGGCTGTCGCGCGCGCGTTCCTTTTCGATTACTACCACGCGGTAGAACGGCTTCTTTTTGGCGCCGAAACGCGCCAGTCTGATCATCAGCATTAACTCTATTGTCCTCTAAATCTGTTTCTCTAAAATCCCGGTAATCCGAGTTTACCCAACCCGCCGAGTTTTCCCATCTTCTTGCCGAGAAAACCCAGATTGCCGGACAGACTCTTCATCATCTTGCGTGCCTGCCCGTACTGCTTGAGCAGGTTGTTGACATCGTTCACGGAGGTGCCGCTGCCGCGCGCGATGCGCCGCCGCCGCGTTCCGTTGATAATCATGTGGTTGGCTCGCTCTTTCGGGGTCATCGAATCGATGATGGCGACGATGCGCGTCAGCTCTTTTTCATCGGGCTGCATGTTCTGCAGATCTTTCATCATGCCGACCTTTGGCATCATCTTCAGAATCGATTCGAGCGAGCCGAGCTTGCGCAGAGATTTCAGCTGATCGCGGAAGTCTTCCAGCGTGAACTCGTTGTCGATCAGCTTGCGCTGCATCTCCTCCTGTTGCCTGGAGTCGAATGCTTCCTGCGCCTTCTCATAGAAGCTGACGATATCGCCCATGCCGAGAATGCGCGATGCCGCGCGATCGGGATGGAACGCTTCGAAAGCGTCGGATTTTTCGCCGACACCGACGAATTTGAGCGGCTGCCCCGTGACGTGGCGGATGGAAAGCGCCGCACCGCCGCGGGCATCGCCGTCCATTTTCGTCAGGATGACGCCGGTGATGCCGAGCCGTTTGTGGAATTCATCGGCGGATTTGACGGCGTCCTGCCCCGTCATGGCGTCCGCCACGAACAGAATTTCCACCGGGTTCAGCAAGGTCTTCAACTGCTGTAGTTCGTCCATCAGCTGATCGTCGATGTGCAGGCGGCCAGCGGTATCCACCAGCAGCACATCGCGGCCGCTATTGGTCGCGTCGCGCCGGGCGGAGCGCGCCAGATCGACCGGCGCCGTTTCCTCGGGAGTTCCGGCATAAACCGGAATCTTGTTTTCCCGCGCGATGATCGCCAATTGCTGCCGGGCTGCGGGGCGGTAAACGTCGACCGAAACCACTTCGGGGCGGTGCCCGTTTTTCGCCAGCCACCGCGCCAGTTTGCCGGTGGACGTGGTTTTACCCGAACCCTGCAGCCCGACAATCAGGAATACGCTGGGGGGATCGTTGGCAAAACGAAGTTTCGCCTCGTGGCTGCCGAGGACCTTGATGAGCTCTTCGTTGATGATGCCGATGACCTGCTGCGAGGGCGTGAGGGAATTGAGGACTTCCTGGCCCATCGCGCGCGTGCGCACGGCCTCGATTAGCTGCTTGACGACTTTGAAATTGACGTCGGCTTCGAGCAGCGCCACGCGGACTTCGCGCAGCGCCGATTCCATGTTTTCTGCTGTGAGGCGTCCTTCTCCCCGCAGGTTCTTAAAGACACGCTGCAGTTTATCGGACAGATTGTCGAACATGTTCTATAGGGCGGGAAACACTTCATTGTACCCCAGGACTGGGTCGGGGTCAGGGTTCGCGCTCTGGGCGAGACTTACCTGATCATCGTGGGGTGGCCAATCATGGCCGCAGCCGCCTTTCCAGGCGGCCACACCAGATCTGGCTCACCGCGCCGCGCCGGAAGCCTTGCCGAGGCTGATCAGATTCGCCAGCAGTTGATACGCGCCATCCGTCCCGGCAGGCAATTGACGCCAAAGTCCCAGCCCCACGTAAAGCCATCTGCCTGTGCCGTAGCGGGCTTCCACGAGGGAACCAAGCTTCTCTCCCGGATTATCCTTGAACGGATCGGTCATCGAAATAAGATCGATATATTTCGAATCCTTCTCGCCGATGAAATAGAGACCGCGCTCCTGCGTCCATCCGGCCCATGCGGCGGGTCCGATCTTATTCGGGAAATTGAACACCGGGTCATTGGGGACGAGCACCTTGACCGGAGCCGTTTCGTCCGTCACACGATTGCCGCTCACTTTCG
>Ga0302324_100029197_pt1 | contig 10463 bp, 8 predicted proteins | sample Palsa_T0_1_FD_201949 | JGI IMG/M metagenome (GOLD analysis project Ga0302324, IMG submission 201949) | Peat permafrost microbial communities from Stordalen Mire near Abisko, Sweden - Palsa_T0_1 | ecosystem: Environmental > Terrestrial > Soil > Palsa > Peat permafrost | place: Sweden: Abisko... | reverse complement strand
AGCCGGGCCAGACCGCCGAGCCGGGCCAGACCGCCGAGCCGGGCCAGACCGCCGAGCCGGGCCAGACCGCCGAGCCGGGCCAGACCGCCGAGCCCGTCCAGACCGCCGAGCCCGTCCCGGAGCATCCCGCGACCTCAGCAGTCTCACCAGGCCCGGTAGACCCCGCAGTCCCGGCTGACGGTGATGACGGGTGAGCCAGGGCGACGGCGAGGCTGAGATCGGCCCGGTACAGGTGCGGGGGACCGTACTCACCGTCCGGCGGGTCGACGCCTACCACGCCATGACGCTGGTGGCGCCGGGCGTGGCCGCGCGCTTCCGTCCTGGCCAGTTCCTGACGACCGCGGTCGGCGGCCCGGACAGTGCGATGCTGCTCCGCCGCGCGTTCTCCATTCACGACGTCAGGCCCGACCACGGCGGCACGGTGGAATTCATCTTCTCCGCCGACGGCCCCGGCACGCGCTGGCTCGCCCGGCGGCGGGCCAGGGACGTCCTCGACGTCACCGGCCCGCTCGGGCGCCCGTTCCCGGTTCCGCGGGACCCGGTCAGCTGCCTGCTGGTCGGCGGCGGCTACGGCAGCGCGCCGCTGTTCGCGCTGGCCGGCAAGCTCCGCGACCGCGGCTGCGCCGTCGACTTCCTGCTCGGCGCTGCCAGCGGCGACCGCGTCTTCGGCGCGCTGACCGCGCGCCGGACCGGCCGGATCGCCGTGATCACCACCGAGGACGGCTCCCTGGGCTCCCGCGGCATCGTCACCGACATGCTCGGCCAGGTGATCCATGACGCGCGGACCGACGTGATCTACGCCTGCGGGCCGATGCCGATGCTGCGGCAGGTCACCGTGCTCGCCCGCCGCTACGACCTGCCCGTGCAGGCTGCCGTCGAAGAGGCGATGGCCTGCGGGATCGGGGTCTGCATGACCTGCGTGCTGCCCGTCATCGGCAACGACGGCATCACCCGGATGGTGCGGTCCTGCGTGGACGGCCCGGTGTTCCGCGGCGACCAGATCCGCTGGGACGACATCGGCACCATCCCGTTCGACGCGTTCGGCGCGCCCGGCTGGGAGCCAAGACCGGGCCGCCCCGCCGCAGGCGGCCAGACGACCGCCAGCGGCGCGACCGCAGCTGGCGGTCCTGGCGGTCCTGGCGGTCCTGGCGGCCCTGCTGGTCCTGGCGGGCAGGCGGCGGCCGGCGGCGACGCCGGGACTGGCCGCGCTGCTGGTCCCGGCGGGCAGGCGGCGGCCGACCTCGCGGGGAGGCCAGGGCATGGCTACTGACCTGCGCGCCAGACTCGGCCACGTCGAGCTGCCGAACCCGATCCTCACCGCGTCCGGCTGCGCGGGCGCGGGCCGTGAGCTCGCCCAGTTCCAGGACGTGTCCAGGATCGGCGCCGTGGTTACCAAGTCGGTCATGCTCGGACCGCGAGCGGGACGGCCGACGCCGCGGATGGCGGAGACGCCAGGCGGCATGCTGAACTCAATAGGCTTGCAGGGCCCGGGCATTGACGCCTTCCTGCAGCGGGACCTGCCCTGGCTGCTGTCGCGCGGGGCCCGCGCCGTCGTCTCCATCGCCGGCGGCACGGTGGATGAGTTCGGCGAACTGGCCGCCCGGCTGTCCGACGCGGCCGGGGTCACGGCGATCGAGGTCAACATCTCCTGCCCGAACGTCGAGCACCGGGGCCAGGTGTTCGCCCGCGATGCCGGAGCCTCGGCAGCGGTGATCGAGGCCGTCCGCGGCAGGGCGCGCTACGACATTCCCGTGTTCGCCAAGCTCTCGCCGGATGTCACCGACATCGTGGAGATCGCCCGTGCCTGCGTGGCAGCGGGGGCAGACGGACTCTCGATGATCAACACCCTGCTGGGCATGGCCATCGATACCGTCACGATGCGCCCGGTGCTGGCCGGCGTCACGGGCGGCCTCTCCGGGCCCGCCATCAGGCCGGTTGCGGTCCGGTGCGTCTGGCAGGTACGCGAGGCGCTGCCCGACGTGCCGATCATCGGGATGGGCGGGGTGCGGACGGGCGCGGATGCGCTGGAGCTGATCCTGGCAGGCGCGGGGCTGGTCGCCGTGGGCACGACGATCTTCAATGACCCGTCCGCGTGCGTCCGCATCCTGCGCGAGCTCGACGAGGAACTGGCGCGACGCGGGATCGACCGGCTGTCCGAGGTCGTCGGGCTCGCGCACGAGCCGGGCACGCGCATGGCGACGGGGCGCAAGCTCGCCAGGACGGCGACTGGACGTCCGGGAGACTTGCCATGAAGTCCAGGGCCGCGCGACTGGATGTCCGGGGACTCGCCAGGACGGCAAGGGCCGCGCCGGGGCGTCCGGGGCCGCGTGCCAACGTCCCAGACGCATGCCAGGACGTCCAGGAGGCGTGCCGTGAGGAGGCATCCCAATGACTAACCGGGCACCCATCGCCGTCGCCCTCGACGCGCCGGACCTGGAGACCGCAGCGCGCTGGGCGGGCCTGGTCACACCGTACGTCAGCACGGTCAAGGTAGGGCTCGAGCTCTACCTGCGCTACGGCCCGGAGGCGGTTGCCTCGATCCGCGGCGCAAGCGGCGTTCAGGTATTCCTTGACCTGAAGCTGCATGACATCCCGGCCACGGTGGCGGGCGCAACCCGTGCGGTGGCGCGACTGCGGCCGGCGCTGCTCACCGTGCACGCCGTGGCCGGGCCCGCTGCCATCCAGGCCGCCGTGCAGGCCGCCCCCGACACCAGGATCGCCGCCGTGACCGTCCTTACCTCCCTCGGCGACGCCGACTTGGGCAGCATCGGGATGGCGGGCGCGGTGCGCGATGCCGTGCGCCGCCTGGCCGTGCTGGCGGTGGCGGCGGGGGCCCGGGGCCTGGTCTGCTCGCCCCGCGAGGTGGCCAGCGTCCGGGCGGAGGTCGGGCCGGAGATCACCCTCATCACCCCGGGGATCCGGATGGCCGGCACGGACGCCCAGGATCAGGACCGGGCCAGGGTCGCCACGCCGGAGGAAGCGCTCAGCGCGGGCGCCGACTTGCTGGTCATCGGCCGTCCGATCACGGGCGCCCCGGACCCGGGCGCGGCGGCGGCGGCCATCGGGGCATCACTGCGGCGGCTCGTGGCGCGCTGAGTTCCGGCCGTTCCGAGTGACCGGATTTCCGCTGGCCGGATTTCTCCGTCCGGATTTCTCCATCCGGCAGGCTTACGCCAGTGACATGTGATACAGCATCTGACTACATTCTGTAATGAATTATAGACGCACAGTAGTTTCGGATAAATTGTGGCATGACAAACGGGGTTTTGCATTGCCGTGACGAGCTGAACTCGCTAGTTTCCCCTCGCGGAGCGACTTTTTCGATACGAAACCCGAGGTGACCACGCGTGGCTCTTCCTCCACTTACCCCCGAGCAGCGGAACGCAGCCCTGGAGAAGGCTGCCAAGGCACGCAAGGAGCGTGCCGAGGTCAAGAACCGGCTCAAGCACGGTTCGACTACCCTGCCCCAGGTCCTCAAGGAGGGCCAGACCGATGACGTCGTAGGAAAGATGAAGGTCTCGGCGCTGCTTGAGTCCATGCCGGGCGTCGGCAAGGTACGCGCCAGGCAGATCATGGAACGGCTAGGCATTGCGGAATCGCGTCGCGTCCGCGGCCTGGGCACCAACCAGCGGACCGCCCTGGAGAGCGAGTTCGGCGGCGATATCTGACCGAGGCGGGATCCCAGGGGCGGGCCGGGGACGAAGATCCGCGGCCGGTCAGCCGGCTGATTCATCGGCCGGGCTGAAGCCGCGGTGCGGCCCGGTCCAGGCCCCTGCCCGCTCCGATCGGTGTTCCTGCCCGCCCGGATCCCCATGGTCCGCTGCGCTGGGTCCATCGGCGATCCGTCGTCGGCGGCTCGCCGGCTGTGGTTCGTTAGCTTCGGCCAGATCACGGTCGCTGGCGGCAGACGGTGATCTGCCGGTCACGCCGTCGGCGCATTCGTTCAGGAGATCTGCGGCCGGCTGGTATTCTTAGCGCTGAGGCCGCAGCGGCTCACTCATTCCCCAACGAGCCGACACAGGACCGGATCAACAGGCCCGGACTGGCAGGCACGGATCGACAGGAACCGTGCAGCGGTCCTGGCCGCGCTCCGACATGGAAGGCACAACGTGGCAGGCATTCCCGCCCCGGAAGGCATTATCAACCCGCCGATCGACGACCTGCTTAATGTCGTGGACAGCAAGTACGGCCTGGTCATCATGGCGTCGAAGCGGGCCCGTCAGATCAACGCTTACTATGCCCAGCTCGGCGAGGGCCTGCTGGAGTACGTGGGCCCGCTCGTCGAGACCCGGGTGCAGGAGAAGCCGCTGTCCATCGCGCTGCGCGAGATCAGCGAGCGCCTGCTGACCGCGGAGCAGGCCGAGTCCTGACGGGGCCCGGGGCCAGTCCGGCCGCTCGCCGATGCGCATCGTACTGGGGGTTGGCGCGGGCATAGCCGCCTACAAGTCCTGCGAGCTGCTCCGGCTGCTCACCGAATCAGGCCATGAGGTCCGGGTGGTTCCCACCCCAGACGCTCTGCGCTTCGTCGGCGAGGCGACCTGGGCAGCGCTCTCCGGCCAGCCTGTCACCGCAACCGCCTGGGACCAGGTTCACGACGTCCCGCACGTCCGGCTGGGCCAGACGGCTGACCTGGTCCTGGTGGCGCCGGCGACCGCTGACCTGCTCGCCCGCGCCGCCGCCGGGATGTCCGGCGACCTGCTGACGGCCGTGCTGCTGACCGCGCGCTGCCCGGTCATCTTCGCGCCGGCCATGCACACCGAGATGTGGGAGCACCCGGCTACCCAGGCCAATGTCAGCACACTCCGCGCGCGCGGGGCGCTGGTCCTTGAGCCGGCCGCGGGCAGGCTGACCGGCCACGACTCAGGGCCCGGGCGGCTGCCGGAGCCCGCTGAGCTGCTGCGCGCAGCCGTCCGGGTGCTGGCTCGCGGCGCGGCCGGGCTCGCGCCCGATCTCGCCGGGCGCCATGTCGTGGTGTCCGCCGGGGGCACGAGAGAGGAACTCGATCCCGTCCGGTTCATCGGCAACTGGTCATCGGGCCTGCAGGGCTACGCGCTTGCCGTCACGGCGGCTGCCCGCGGCGCCAAGGTCACCCTGGTGGCCGCGAACGTAACTCTCGCCGACCCCGCCGGGGCGCGCGTCCTGCAGGTGACGTCGGCCGCGCAGCTGCGCGACGCGGTGATCGAGGCCGCGCATGACGCCGACGCTGTCGTCATGGCGGCGGCGGTCGCCGACTACCGGCCTGAGGCCAGGAGCGCTACGAAGATCAAGAAAACCGGGGCTGCCCCGGATCCGATCCGCCTGGTGGAGAATCCCGACATCCTCCGAGAGCTGTCTGCTCGCCGCCCGCGGCCCGGTCAGGTGGTCGTGGGGTTCGCCGCGGAGACAGAGGATCTGCTCGGCAACGGGCAGGCGAAACTCGCCGCGAAGGGGTGCGATCTACTGGTCGTCAACCAGGTGGGACCGGGGATCGGGTTCGGCGTCAGCGACAACGAGGCCCTGGTGCTCGCCGCTGACGGGTCCCAGACCCGGGTCGGCCGCGGCCCGAAAGAGACGCTCGCGGACGCGATCTGGGACCTGGTGGCGGACCGGCTGTCCGGCTGAGCGCCGGGCGGGCCGGCCAGGCGGCTAGACTTCGGCGACAGTTTTGCACTGCGGCGACAGTTTTGCGCCCCGGGAGGGTAGGAGTCAGGTGGCTGGTCGTCTCTTCACTTCCGAGTCTGTTACGGAAGGCCATCCGGACAAGATGGCCGACCAGATCAGCGACGCGATACTCGACGGCATGCTCAAGGGCGACCCGCGAAGCCGCGTCGCCGTCGAGACGATGATCACGACCGGTCAGGTCCATGTGGCCGGGGAGGTGACAACCGAGACTTACGTCGATATCCCGGAGATCATCAGGGAGAAAATACTCGACATCGGCTACGACTCCTCGGCGAAGGGATTCGACGGGGCTTCCTGTGGCGTCTCGGTTTCCATCGGCTCGCAATCTCCGGACATTGCCCAGGGAATCCAGGACGCGTTCGAGCACCGGGAAGGCGAGGGCTCCGACGAGCTTGACCGGCAGGGCGCGGGCGATCAGGGAATGATGTTCGGCTACGCCTGCCGGGAGACCCCGGAGCTCATGCCGCTCCCGATCATGCTGGCGCACCGGCTGTCCCGGCAGCTGGCAATGGTCCGCCGGACCGGGGCCGTGCCGTATCTCCGGCCGGACGGCAAGACGCAGGTAACCATCGAGTACTCCGGGATCGAGCCGGTGCGGCTGGACACCGTCGTTATCTCCACCCAGCACGCGCCATCCATCGACCTGAACGCGCTGCTCTGGCCGGACGTTCGCGACCAGGTCGTCGAGCCGGTGCTGGCGGAGCTTGACCTTGACATCGACCGCTACCGGCTACTGGTCAACCCGACCGGGCGGTTCGAGGTCGGCGGCCCGATGGGGGACGCGGGGCTGACCGGCCGCAAGATCATTATTGACACCTACGGCGGGATGGCCAGGCACGGCGGAGGGGCGTTCTCTGGCAAGGACCCCTCCAAGGTGGACCGCAGCGCGGCCTACGCCATGCGGTGGGTGGCCAAGAACGTCGTGGCGGCCGGCCTGGCTGACCGGTGCGAAACCCAGGTCGCCTACGCGATCGGCAAGGCGAAGCCGGTCGGCCTTTTCGTCGAGTGCTTCGGGACCGAGCGGGTAGCCGCCGAACGCATCCAGGAGGCGGTCCTCCAGATCTTCGACCTGCGCCCGGCCGCGATCATCAGGGACCTCGACCTGCTCCGGCCGATCTACTCGCAGACGGCCGCCTACGGCCATTTCGGCCGGGAGGAACCGGACTTCTCCTGGGAGCGCACCGACCGCACCGATGCCCTCCGGGCAGCCGCCGGCCTCTGATCGCCCGGGCCGCCGCCCTCGGGTTGCCCGCGGTCCCTGCCGGTCCCGGTCCCTGCCGGTCCCGGTCCCTGCCGGTCCCGGTCCCTGCCGGTCTGTGGCCGGCGATGACGACTGCCGGGGCCTGCGGGCACAACCCATCGCCGGGTAAGCCTCCGGGCGAACCCGTTGAAACGTCCTTTCAACGGCATCCTCCCGGTGCGCGGCAAACCCAGAGCCAGCGCCGAATGGAAATTCACCTGCGGTGCATACAACCTGTTCAAGGCCATCACCACCGGGCACCTCACCCAGGCCGCCCTGGACGCCCTCGCCACCCAGCCCAGCACCACCTGACCTCCCGCAGCCCACCGGCCAGCACCCCGCACTGAGCAACAGCGAAGACCCCTGACACCCTCAAGCTCCGAAACCATTCTTGAGCAGCCCGCCCAACCCGCTCAAATGAATATTGAGCGGGTTACCCGCCTTGGACTAAGATCGTCTCCGACGACCCTGTCCTGCACGGTCGCTGGCTCGATGGCGCTGGCTGCCGGACCCCTCTGGTAGGACAGATCCGTGGCAAGTCCAGCGCGGCCGGGCGCGAGCCGGCGATCCCGGGCGGCCTCGCCCGCCCGGGTCGCGGCGGCTGACCTGCCGGTCGCGCGTGTCGCCGTCGACATGCCGCTCGCGCATCTGGACCGGCCGTTCGATTACCTGGTCCCCGAGCGGCTGACGGAGGCGGCGGTACCCGGCTGCCGGGTCCGGGTGCGGTTCGCGGGTCGGCTCACCGGCGGCTACCTGCTGGACCGCGCCGATGCCAGCGACCATCCGGGCGGGCTGGCCTTCCTGGAGCGGGTGATATCGCCCGAGCCGGTGCTGACGGCGGAGATCGCCGGACTGGCCAGGGCGGTCGCCGACCGGTACGGCGGCACGCTGGCCGACGTGCTGCGGCTGGCGATCCCGCCCCGGCACGCCGCCGCCGAGGCCAGCCTGGCTACGCCCTGCGCGGCTCAGCCTGGCCCGGCCCCGCCTGGCCGCGCCTCGGCCGGTCCGGCTGATCCCGCCGCGTCCGGCCCTGCCACGTCCGGTTCGGCGCTGCGGGCTCAGGTTCCGCCCGGCCCGGCATCGCCTGGCTCGCCCTCCTCCGCTTCGGCGCCGCGCGATGAGGTTCCGGCTGGCCCGGTTCCGGCTGGTCCGGTCCCCCCTGGACTCGATCCGTTTCGTGCGGCGGCAAGGCCGGCCAATCCCGGCCCGGGTCCGTGGGCGCGTTATCCGGCGGGCCCTTCGTTCCTCGCGGCGGTCGCCGACGGCCGCTCCCCCCGCGCGGTCTGGTCCGCTCTGCCCGGCCCGGACTGGCCCGGCGAGACAGCGCACGCCGCCGCGGCGGCCGCGGCGGCGGGGCGCGGCGCGCTGATCGTCGTTCCCGATGCCCGTGACCTGGGCAGCGTCGACGCGGCGCTCACCGCGCTGCTAGGCCCGGGCTCGCACGTCTGCCTGTCGGCCGGCCTCGGGCCGGCCGAGCGCTACCGGCGCTGGCTCACCGTGCTGCGGGGCGGGACGCTGATCGTGGCGGGTACCCGGTCAGCGATGTTCGCGCCGGTCGGCGATCTCGGCCTGGTCGTGCTCTGGGACGACGGCGACGACCTGCACGCCGAGCCCCGCGCGCCCTATCCGCACGCCAGGGAGGTGCTCGCGCTCCGCGCGCACCGGTGCGGCGCGGCGGCGCTGATCGGGGGCTTCGCGCGGACTGCTGAGGCTACCCAGCTCGTGGCCAGCGGCTGGGCTCGGGCGCTCGGCGGGGACCGGGCGGCGGTGCGCCGCAGCGCCCCGCGGATCATCGCGGCCGGAGATGACGCCGAGCTGGCGCGCGACCAGGCGGCACGGTCGGCGCGGCTGCCCGGGCTCGCGCTGCGGACGGCCAGGGACGCCCTGGCCCGCGGGCCGGTGCTCTTCCAGGTGCCGCGGGGCGGCTACGTGGTCGCCGCCGCCTGCGAGCGGTGTCACCTGCGGGCCAGGTGCGCCACCTGCGGCGGCCCGCTCGCGCTGCCCGCTGCCCAGTCCGCCGCGCTCTGCCGCTGGTGCGCTGCGCCCGCCGGGAGCCCGGCATGCCCTGGGTGCGGCCACACCGGGCTGCGAGCGCTGGTGACCGGGGCAGGCCGGACCGCCGAGGAACTCGGCCGTGCCTTCCCCGGCGTGCCGCTGCGAACCTCCGGCAGGGCCGAGGTGATCACCGAGGTAACGTCCGAGCCGGCGGTTGTCGTCGCCACGCCGGGGGCGGAGCCGAGGGCGGACGGCGGGTACGCGGCCGCCATCCTGCTGGACGGCTGGATGCTCCTCGGCCGGCCCAGCCTCCGCGCCGCCGAGGAGGCGCTGCGCCGCTGGATGAACGCGGCAGCCCTGGTCAGGCCCGGACGGCAGGACGGCGCCGTGGTCGTCGTGGCCGACTCCGTGCTGCCTACCGTGCAGGCGCTGATCCGCTGGGATCCGGTGACGCACGCCGAGCGGGAGCTGGCCGAGCGAGCTGAGCTACGGTTCCCGCCCGCGGTCCGGATGGCGTCGCTGACCGGGACTGCCGCCTCGGTCGGCGCGGTGCTCAGCGCCGCCAGGCTGCCCGGCGGTGCCGACGTGCTCGGGCCGGTCCCGCTGGCGCGCAGCCCTGCCGCGGACGGCGGCAGAACGAGCGAAGAACAGGTCAGGGCCTTGGTCCGGGTACCCAGATCCGGCGGCCTGGCACTCGCGGCCGCCCTGAAGACGGCCCGCGCGATCCGCAGCGCGCGGAAGGACCCCGGCGTGGTGCGTCTGCAACTCGACCCGGCCGAGCTGATCTGACTACGCCGCCGGAGGCCGTAGGGTTGCTTGGGTGGCCACCTCACGAAGGACCCCGAGCGCGAGGGTGGGCCAGCCGCGTCCCGGCAGGAGCGCGGCGCAGGCCGCCCGCGACGGCGGAGCCGCGCAAACCCGGCGTGGCGAGATCCGGCGGCTGCCGCCCGTCCGGCTGGCGCCGCGGGACGAACTCGCCGCCGCCGCGCGGGTGGCGCCGCTGCTGCGCGCGGCACGCGACCTCGCCCGATGGTGCAACGGCAGGCCCGGCCTCGCCGCGCCGGCCGAGCTTCCCCCGGCTGTGGCGGCGGCTGCCGCCGCCGAGCTGGAGCTGGCCGCCGGCGAGATAGAGGCGGCGTGGAGGGTGGCCAGCGTGACCGGAATGGTCGTCGGCCGCAGCCCCGGCCGTGGCCGGCAGGCCGCCAGCGCCGACGTGCTCGCGACGGGCGACGCGGAGGAGATGCTCACCGCGTGGCATCGCGCGCTTGAGGTGATGCTCGGCGCCGAGGACCTGGACGGGCTGGCCACCGCGCTCTACACCGTCGGCGGGCCGGTCCGGATGGAGGGCCTGTTCGACGCCTACGCCGCGGCGGCCGGCACGCGGCGCGAGCCGGGCGAGCCGGGCGAGCCGGGCAAGCCGGGCGAGCCGGATACGGTCCCTGGGCCCGACCAGGCAGCGGTGCTGTCCTGGGCCCTGGAGGCGCTCGCCGACCTGGGCGTCGTCGAGCTCGGCACGGATGACTCGGCAGGCGGCCTGACAGTCGCCCTGTCGCCGCTCGGCGTCTGG
>Ga0302324_100029196_pt1 | contig 10463 bp, 9 predicted proteins | sample Palsa_T0_1_FD_201949 | JGI IMG/M metagenome (GOLD analysis project Ga0302324, IMG submission 201949) | Peat permafrost microbial communities from Stordalen Mire near Abisko, Sweden - Palsa_T0_1 | ecosystem: Environmental > Terrestrial > Soil > Palsa > Peat permafrost | place: Sweden: Abisko... | reverse complement strand
GAAGAAATGGCGCTGACCGGGCTGACGAGGAAGGTGATGCGGCGGCTGGGGAAGATGCGGGCGTAATCCGGGCCTCGGCTGCTATCCTGCAATGGCGATTTCTTCGCGCCGAATTTAGCTCAAACTGGAGCCGCATTTGTCAGCCGGAAAATTCCTATGCGTCGCCGCGATTGCGGTCCTAAGTGTAACTGTGAATGCACAATCAAAACCGGCGCCAATGCCTGTGAATGTGGATGTGCCGAAGCCGGTGGCGGCGGCGGCGGCGAGCATCGATCCGGAAAAGCTGCGGGCGCATGTGCGGTTTCTGTCGCATGACTTGTTGGAGGGGCGCGGCACAGGGCAGCGGGGCGGCGACATCGCGGCACAATACATCGCGACGCAGTTTGCCTTGTATGGATTGAAACCCGCGGGGGACGGTGGCAGCTATCTGCAGAAGGTGGACTTCATCGGCGTACGGACCATGGCCGATGCGACGAAATTTGTCATCGAGGGCGCAGATGGCAAGAGCGTGCCGCTGACAATTCAGGACGAATACATCGTCACCAACCAGACGGGGAAGACGAAAGCGGATGTCGACGCGCCGATTGAGTTTGTCGGGTTTGGCATCAACGCGCCCGAGTACAAGTGGGACGACTACAAGGGCGTGGACTTGAAGGGCAAGGTCGCGCTGGTAATTGTGAGCCAGCCAGGTGAGGAGCCGTCGAGTCCGTTTCATGGCAAGCCGCTGACGTATTACGGTCGGTGGACTTACAAATACGAGGAGTTGGCGCGGCGCGGCGCGGTGGCGGTGATGATCATTCATCGCACGGATCTGGCGAGCTATCCATTTACGGTGTTGCAGTCGAGCGGGCTGACGGAGCGGAGTTCGCTGAAGGGCGATCCGCTGGATACGCTGGAAGCGGCGAGCTGGATCACTACACCCGCGGCGGAGAAAATCTTTGCGCTGAGTAGACACAAGCTGTCCGACGAGATGCACGATGCGCAATCGCGTGATTTCAAGCCGGTGGAGCTAGGTGTGCGGCTGAAGGCGCATGTCGTGAGCCAGGTGCGGAACTTTACGTCCAACAATGTTGTTGCAGAGCTGGCCGGCGAAAATGTGGCGGCGGGGAAGCCCGATGCTGCGGTGTTTTACACGGGGCATTACGACCACCTGGGGCTGGGCGCAAACACGACGGGTGACAACATATATAACGGTGCGGCAGACAATGCGACCGGATCGGCGATTGTGATTGAGCTGGCGCGGGCGTGGAGCGAGTGCAAGATGCGGCCGGCGCACAGCATCTTTTTTGCCGCGGTGACAGGCGAGGAGCAGGGGTTGCTGGGATCGAAATTTCTCGGGATGCATATGCCGGTGCCGGCACAGCAGGTTTCGCTCGATCTGAACTATGACGAACTGCTGCCGGTGGCGGACGCGGCGTCGGCTCACGTGAGCGGCGCCGAGCGGACGACCTTCTGGCCGGTGGTGGAGGAGACGGCGAAGCAGTTCGGACTGCTGCTGCAGCCGGATGACCAGCCGATGGCGGGGCACTACTATCGCAGCGACCATTTCAGCTTCGCGCGTTTTGGTATTCCTGCATTCAGCATCGATGAGGGAACTTTATTTGTGGGCCATGAAAACAGCTGGGGCGTGGAGCAGGAGCGCATTTACACCGAGCAGCATTATCACCAGGTGAGTGACGAATACAGTCCGAGCATGGACTTCAGCGGGAATGCGCGGCTGGCGCGGTTTGGATTTGTGCTGGGGTGGAAGGCGTCGGCGATGGCGCAGCCGCTGGGCTGGCAGCCGGGCGACGAATTTGAGGCGGCGCGCAAGAAGTAAGGCTGCAGGCAGTGTGGCTTTCATATTGCGCATCCGAGTATAGGTTTTGGCTATGAGTTGCAGAATCGTCCGTCTCGTGGTGCTGGGATTCTGGCTGGTGCCGGCAGGGCAATTGCTGCTGGCACAGGCGGCGCCGGCTCCGTCACCAAAACTTACGGAGCGTCGCGAAGATGTGGTGCCTCCAGACTCAGAGCTGGATTCTCAAATTACCGCGCGGGTCACGATCCCGAGCGAGGCGGAGGGGCGGTATACCTTCGGGCGGGCGGGCGAGTCCATCGAGGTGGATTTTGAGCCGCGCGGGCTGACCGGTTACATCACGATGCTGGGCGACACCCACACGGACAAACGATCTCCACTGACTTTCTTTTTTGCGAAGACGCGGATCGGTGGAGACAACATTTATTTCGCGACGCATGAAATTCACCGCACCTGGTATGAGTTCAGCGGCGTCGTGGCGCAGGCGCCTCCGCGGGAGAGATCGCTGTTGGTGGATTATTCACTGGTGGGAACGCTGACGATTCACCGGACCGGCGAGAACGCGTCGGACAGCAAGACATCCAAGAAGGTCACGTTCAAGAAGATGCGGTGAAGCGTCAGGGCAGGTGGATGGTGTCTTGCGCGAGCGACTTTTGGTTCGGCATGGCGTGAGAGGCTGTGATGGCCGGCGCTGGCTTTGGATCGCAGGCCAATGGACCGGTGGGGAGCGAGGCTTTGAGTGAATCCGGCTCGGGCCTCCAGCCGGGTTTTTCGTTCTGATTTTGCTGACGCAGCCAATCCAACAGCGGCTTGAAATATTCGACGATCGCGGAGGCGTCGGCGCGGCGGGTGCCGGTCATGGCTTGGAGTGCGTCGGGCCAGGGTTTGGAGGCGCCGAGTGAAAGCATGGCGTTGAGCTTGTCGCCAGCGGGCTTCGATCCGTAAAAGGAGCAGCGATTGAGCGGGCCGTGGTAGCCGCTGGCCTGACACATAGCGCGGTAGAACTGGAACTGGTAGACGCGGGCGAGGAAATAGCGGATGTAGGGGACGTTGGTGGGGATGTGGTTCTTGGCGCCGGGATCGAAGTCGGCTTCCGTGCGATCGACTGGCGGAGCAACGCCTTGATACTTCTCGCGCAGATCCCACCAGGCTTTTTCGTAATCGGCGGGCGAGACTGTTCCGGAGAAAACTTCCCAGCGCCACTTGTCCATGACGAGCGCGAAGGGGAGGAACCCAATCTTGTCGAGGGCGGTGTGGAGCAGCAGTGGGATGTCGGCGTCCGGGGGCGGGAGTTGCTGGAGGAGGCCGATGGTCTTCAGGTAATCCGGCGTGATGGAGAGGGCGATGCTGTCGCCGATGGCCTCGTGGAAGCCGTCGTTCGCGCCGTTGCGGAAGAGGAAGGGCTGCTGGCGATAGGCCATCTGATAGTAGTTGTGGCCGAGCTCGTGATGGACGGTGACAAAGTCGGTGGCGTCAGGGTGCAGGCAGACTTTGAGACGGACGTCGAGATTGTTGTCCACGTCCCATGCGCTGGCGTGGCAGATAACATCGCGATCGCGAGGGCGGATGAATTGGGAGCGCTTCCAGAAAGTTTCAGGGAGCGGCTGAAATCCGAGAGACTGAAAAAACGACTCGCCATACTTGACCATGTGGCGCGCATTTTCGTCGGACGTGCCGGTGAGGCGAGCCTGCAGAATTTTCGTCAGGTCATAAGTGGGCACGGTGGTCGGGGGCGCGACGAGATCGTCTACGTTGCCCCATTCCTGCGCCCAGATGTTGCCGAGCAGGTCGGCGGGGATCATGCCGTCGGGGCGGCGGGCGGCATCACCATATTTTTCGATGAGGCGATGGCGGACGTAGGTGTGGAGCTCGACGTAGAGCGGCTGGAGCTGGGCCCACAGGCGCTCAATGTCGGCCGAAAAATCAACGGGCGGCATGTCGTAATGGGAGCGCCAGAGGACGCCGGTGTCGGCGAAGCCAAGTTCGCGTGCGCCCTGATTGGAGAGCTCGACGAAGCGGGCATAGCGCTGCCGCATGGGTGCGCCAATCTGATGCCAGCCGGCCCATGCGTTAGCCAGGGCTTTGGGATCGCGCGTGGTGGCGAAGAAAACTTCCGTCTCATCCTGCCCCATGCAGTGCGAAGCGTTGGGATCATCTGGAGTTGGAGTCGTGGGGGAGACGTCGGGCGGGCAGAATTTTCCCTTGCCGTAATCGCCACTCATCGACGCGACTGTATTGGTTAGTTCTTCGCGAAGCTTCGGGTCAGATGGCGCGGGCAGATCGAGCGACAGCCGAAGGAGGAGAATTTTCCGGGTCATGTCGGGCGGCAGTTGGATGGAATCGAAGCGGTGCGACTCCTGGATGAGCTGAGTGGCGAGGGCGATAGTGCGGTCGCTGGCGCGCGCCTCGATGGCTTCCGTGTCCTGCGTGATGTAGGTCTCGGAGACCCAGTTTGCCTGCTGCTCCTGATTGCTGAGCGTGAGGAGCTGGGCTTCAGCGCGGTCAAGAAAAGCCTGCGCGTCGGCGACGGTAGGCGAAGCGGTCTGGGCGGAGAGGAGCGCGGAAGCCAAGAGCAGGAGGAAGACGGCGGCGGCGCGGTGCGACATGCCCACAGTGTAATCGCAACCAAGTTACGGAGGTGGGATATGCAGTAAAGATGCGGCTTTTGGAGCCCGGACGGCGATATACTTTCCAACATGCGGCGAAGTATTTTGATCCTGACCCTGGTGCCGGTGTTGTGGATGGCGGTGGAAACTGCCTGTGCGAGCGGCCCCGGTGATACGACCCGTCCGAAGGTGTCGAGCAAGAACGCGGCCAAGGCTCCGGCGCAAAGCACGGAGGCGTACGACGTCTACTCCGCAGTGCTCCCGTTCGGATATCATTCGCCGGGACGGATGGTGGCGATCCGTTCGAAGACGGTGCCGGTGCCGGACCTGCAGTATGCGTCGGGATCGGTGCAGCAGGAATTCGCGGGCTTGCAGGTGGACCCGGTGATCGGGCCGGCGATCCAGCAGATGATGGCGTCGCCGGGGAATGAGCTGCTGCGGCGGTCCTTTCAGATTGACGAAAAATATGAGCTGCTGGACAGCGATGTGCTGGACGGGATACTGCATGCGAGCGACACACCGCTGGGACGGAAAGAAGGCTGGCGGAAATTTTCGCAGACCTATTCCGAAGTCGATGGGCTAACGGAAGTGTCCACCGTCGGATTCAATCCGAATCACACCATTGCTGTGTTTTATGCGATGCATCGCGCGGGTACGGGCTGCAATGATGAGGGCTTCGAGGTGCTGGAGAAGCAGAAGGGCCACTGGCACAGGCTTACGGAAAAGGGGTTCAGCTTCGCTGCCTGTTATTGATCGCGGAACGAGCGACAGAATCCTAAATAGCTGCTAAATAGCTAATTGAGTGGAGTGCTGGCGGGCACCGGGTGCGCGGGCACGAGCTTTGCGTCGGGCTGGTAAGTGCATTGGCCGGGTACCGCAGGCGATGGCAGCGTCCAGGAAGAGCCGTCCTGAAACTCGACTTTGTCCAGTTGCAGCCAGAGCAGGGCGCGCACATTTTTCTGAACTTCGTAGTGCGCATTGCTGGCGTCGTCAACCGCGAGGGGCGCGCCTTGTGTGTAATGCTCGACATTCTCCGGCGTCTTGAGCAGGGGCGGCTGAACGCCTGAGCGCGGAGAGAAGCGCGCGGAGACGTCGAAGCTGCGAATCGGCTTGCCGCTGGCGTTGCGGTAATGGAATTCCAGCGTGCCGAAAGATTTGTCGGCCGTGGTGGCGTTGGGATCGGGCACCGGAAGTGGCGCGTGGCGGGTGAATGTCGCGCTGGTGATGTTCACCGGGCAGGCCTGCTGCGGAGGATTTGCTTGCGCGACCGCGGCGGGTGGTGCCAAAGCCAGCGCGAAAAGAGCGAGAAGTCCAAGGAACGAAAAGAGGCGGGCGGGGACGAAGAAACGCATGCTGCTACTCCTGCAAACTTTCACATTTACATTTATAGGACGCTGCGGTGAGTAAATCGTGAGCCTCGGGAATTGAACCTTCGGCGGCGAATCGGCGTATTGGGGCGTAGGGATTTCCCTGCCAGTTACTCAGGAGGCCGCATGATGCTGAAATTTCGTCGCTTTGCGCCGTTTGTGCTCATGGCATTGTCATTCACATTTTTGGCTGGACTGCAGAAAGGTTTAGCCCAAACTGCAGTCACGCCGACGGTCGCAGGGAAGTGGGCGGGGAGCTTCAACATCGTCCACAGCGACGGTAGTGTCGAGCCCGACTCCGCTTACTTTGCGTTCGCGCAAAACGGGCAGCTCGTAACTGGCAGTTCGGGCAATAGTCCGGAGAAACAAAGCCCGATTTTTCACGGCAAGATGATGGGAGCGGCGCTGGCATTCTCGATGCTGCCGAATCCGCGCATGGAAGTGGAGTTTGACCTCACGCTCGAAGGAGATCATCTGCGTGGAACGGCGAGCGGGCTTCCGGTGGGAGATGGCTCAAAAATCGTGGTGGATGTAACGCGCGCGGACGATGCATGGCACACCTCCGCGGGGATTGGTCCGGCAACTGACCCGCTGTTTCTAACCATCGCGGCTGAGGACAAGCGGCTGTTCGATGCCTACAACAGTTGCGATCTGAAAACGCTGGGTGAGATGGTGACGGACGATCTCGAGTTTTATCACGACAAGACCGGGCTCATGGTTGGCAAAGCGGTCTTTCTCGAAGCGATCAAAAACAACATTTGTGGAAAGGTGCAGCGCACGCTGGTGCCGGGAACGCTCGAAGTCTACCCGTTGAATCAGTATGGCGCGGTGGAGATCGGCATACATCGCTTTCACCATCCGGACGATGCGACCAATGTTGGCGAGGCAAAGTTTGTTCACGTCTGGCAGAACAAAGACGGGAAATGGAAAATATCTCGGGTCATCAGCTACGATCACGAGCCGGCGAAGAAGTGAGCGATTCCGCTTCGCCACTGCGGCTTATTTGATTTTCAGCGGGATGGTCCACTTGGGACGTGAGTCGAAGGAGCTGATGCTCTTGACCTGCGATTTGTTGCCGCTGGATTCGGCCCATACCTGAAAGTCGGTGTCGAGCGCGATCTGTCCGAAGCGGAAGCTGCCGTCGGCGGTGGTGACGTAGGTCTTGATAGTGAGGCTGGAGGCGTTCTTGAGATAGACGACGGCGCCGGAGACGGGCTGGCCGGCGGAATTTGTAACTGTGCCTTCGACGGTGCGGAGTTTTTGCTGCGCGAGCATAGCGATGGGCGCGATGCAGTGAGCCACGGGAGGCGCAAACAGGGCAGCGGCAAGTGCGAGGCGAAGAGTGCGGCGGCCAGCGAAGGAATGGTTCAGAGGCATATATCTACTATGCACCATAGGTCGATGGAGCACTCCTCAGCAACCGAACACCATGTAACAATTGGGCCGGAGCCAGTGCGGATGAAGACGCGAATGGAAGCGCTATTCTTCTTCCTCTTCCGCGACAAAGGCCTCGCTGTCCTCTTCCACGTAACCCTCTTCGACGCGAGCGAGCTCCAGCGGCTCCGTCGTCACCACCTCAAATTCCGTGCCACATTCATCGCACAGAATGACCTCGCCTTCTTCGACCTCGTCTTCTTCAAAGTCCAGGGGGTTTTCACATTCGGGGCAGAGCGCCATTCGTTCCTCCGGTGAGTGTGCTGCCTCAGCAAGCAGCCGTGCATGGTTAGTGTTGTCAGGCAGCCGCGCCGCGTCAAGAGTCGTTTGCGGAAAAATTATCAGAATTCTGTATTGGCAAAGACGCACGCGGACGAAGAAGGGTTGCCGCGAAAATTATGCGAGGATAGCAGCGGAGGACATCCGCGCAGAGTATGGCCAGCCTGAACCTCAGTTTCCCGCCGTTTCGCGGCTTTATCCGCGCGATCATCCTGCTGTGCACGGCAATTTACCTGGCCGTGCTGCTACTGGGCTGGGTCAGGCCGGAGCTGGCTCTCGAGATCATCGCGATATTTGCGCTCGTGCCGGTTGACGTGATGCATGGAGCGGTGTGGCAGCTCGTCACTTATGCGTTCCTGCACGGTTCGGTGACCCACATTTTGTTCAACATGCTGTCGCTGTGGTTCATCGGTTCGTACCTTGAGTCGGCGATCGGGAGCCGCAAGGTTGCGGAAATTTATTTCGTGTCGGTCATTGGCGCGGCTCTGTGCACGGTGGCGTTTTCCTACACGTATTGGTTCGGCATGAATCCGATGATCAGAACGCTGGGAGCGTCCGGCGGAATTTTCGGGCTGCTGATGGCGTTTGCGATGCTGTTCGGCGAGCAGGAATTTCTGCTGTTCCCACTGCCGTTTCGCATGAAGGCGAAATGGCTGGTCACAATTTACATTTTGATCGCGCTGTTCAGCTTGATCAGCGGCGGCCAGGACATCGCGTACACGGCGCATCTCGGTGGCGCGCTGTTTGGCTGGATTTACATGCGGCTGTCGCCACGCAAGGGGTATAGCTACGCGACCAGCGAGGCATACTTCGGCATGCGCAACAGTTATTATCGGTGGAAGCGGAAGCGCGCGCAGCGGAAGTTTGAGGTCTACATGCGCAAGCACGGCAATGGGAAATAAGGACGAGTTCCGTGCCGGCTGATGTGCCCAATCCGCTGGAGCAGGTAAGCGCAGCGGCGCTGGAATGGGAGCGGCTGCGCGCGCTGGTGGCCGGGCATGCGCATTCTGCGGCGGGCCGTGCGTGGGTGGAGTCGCTCGAGCCATCGCGCGATTTGATGTGGATTTTGCGCGAACAGCAAGTGGTGGAGGAGGCGCGGCTGCTGATTCGAGCCGGAGCTGGGCTGTCATTCGCGGACTTGCGGGATTTACGAATGGTGCTGGAGCGCGCGCGCATTCAGGGCGTCGCGCTGGATGGCGTCGAGTTGCTGGATGCGGCCGGGCTGGCATCGCAGATGGCGGGGTGGGGCGAGTTACTGCGAACGCCTCCGGGAGATTGCGAAGGCAAGCTGCCTCGGCTGAATGAGCGCGCGGCGATGTTGCGGGATGCCGCGGTGCTGGCGAAGTTGAAGGCGCTGAGTGCGGCGGTCGAAAGCCAGATCGAACCGGATGGCAGCGTCGCGGAGAATGCGTCGCCCGGTTTGCGGCGGGTCCGTCGCGAACAGGATAAGCAGCGTCGGGTCATTGAGGAGAGCCTGCGGGCAACTTTGCGCCGGCTGTCCAGCGAGGGCTCGGCGCAGGATGAGCTGATCACAATTCGTGGTGACCGCTTTGTGATTCCGGTGAAGGCAGAGCAGAAGCGGCGGCTGCCCGGGGTCGTGCATGGCGCGAGTTCGAGTGGGCAGACGGTGTTTGTTGAGCCGCTCGAAACCATTGAGCAGAACAATGAACTGGTGCGGCTGCTGGAAGAAGAGCAGGAGGAGATCCGACGGATTTTGGCAGGGCTGACGCGACAAGTTGGTGCGCTCAGCGCGGAACTTCTAGCGGGTGGCGGAATATTGGTCGAAGCGGATGCGGCGCTGGGACGGGCTCGCTTTGCGGAGAGTTACCACTGTATCCCGGTGGAGCTTTGGGAGGATGAAGCTACACTTCTCCTGGGGGAAGGCGAAAGCGAGGCGGCGACCCTGTTGTTGAAAGACGCACGACATCCGCTGCTGGAAGAACGTTTGCGGCGGCAACATGGCGGCAGTGCGGCAATCATTCCACTGACGGTTACGTTCTCTGGTGTCACGCGACAGATGGTGATCAGCGGGCCGAATGCGGGAGGCAAATCAGTAGCGCTGAAGACGACTGGACTGCTGGCGCTGATGGCACAGGCGGGGCTCCCGGTGCCGGCGGAGAGGGCGCGCCTGCCGGTCTTTGCTGATGTGTTGGCGGACATTGGCGATGCGCAATCCATCGAGCGCGACTTGTCGACTTTCTCCGCACATGTAACCAATGTTGAGCGAATTGCTGAGTCAATTTCTCGATTAGGCGCCAATGCTAATCAGCGTGCGCTGGTGCTGCTGGATGAGCTGGGCTCGGCCACCGATCCGGAAGAGGGATCTGCGCTTGCGGTTGCGGTGGCAGAGCATTTTCTGTCTTCGCGAGTCTGGAGCGTGATTTCAACGCACTACACGGCGCTGAAAGTTTATGCGGCTGGGCAGGCGGGCGTCGTGAATGCCGCAGTGGGATTTGACGAGGCAACGCTGGCGCCGACGTATCAGATACGTGTTGGAGTGCCGGGTGCTTCGGCCGGCATCAACATGGCGGAGCGGCTTGGCATGCAGCGCTCCATCGTGACGCGTGCGCGGGAGCGGCTGGGCGCGCAGGGTGAAGAGATTGCGCGCTTCCTTGATGGGCTGCATCGTGAGTTGGATGCGGCAACGGCGGAGCGAACGGCACTGCAGCGTGGGCAGCGCGAGCTGGCCGCTGAAAAGATGCGCCACGAGGGCGAAGGGCGGAAGGAGCAGAAGGAAAAAGTCCGTGAGCTCGAGCGCAAACTGGAAGAGCTGCTGAAGGACATGGAATATCGCGCGCGAGAAAATGTTCGCGCGGTGGAAGAACGGGCGGCGCAGCAGAAAGTAAGCAAGGAAGCGGAGCGACGCATTTCCAAGGCCCGGCGGGAGTTTCGCGAGCAGTTCAACCAGGCTGTGGTGGCGCATTCAAGTGGCGCGGATCGGGGTGATGCGAATGCGACGCCCCACTTGGTGAAGCATGTGGC
>Ga0302324_100029195_pt1 | contig 10463 bp, 9 predicted proteins | sample Palsa_T0_1_FD_201949 | JGI IMG/M metagenome (GOLD analysis project Ga0302324, IMG submission 201949) | Peat permafrost microbial communities from Stordalen Mire near Abisko, Sweden - Palsa_T0_1 | ecosystem: Environmental > Terrestrial > Soil > Palsa > Peat permafrost | place: Sweden: Abisko... | reverse complement strand
CCACCTTGACGCGCATCAGCCAGCCGCCGCTTTTGGGCAGCTTATGCAGGAAAGAGGGAAACAGAGCGAGCACGAAAAACGGCGCGGCGAGTCCAGTGGCAAACGTCGCCATGCCGAACACCGGCTCGAGGCCGCTGGTCTGGACGGACGCCACCAGCAGCGGACCAACAATGGGTCCGATGCAGGCGAAGGACGTCAGCGTGAACGTCAGGCCCATAAGCAGCGTGGCCAAATAGCCGCCGCCCTCCGACGCCTGGTTCATTTTCGTGAGCAAGCCCGACGGCAGCGTCAATTCATACGCGCCGAGCAGGCTCAAGCCGAAGACGATGAAGACTGCGGCGATGAAGCTGTTCACCCACGGACTGTTGCCGAGTTGCACCACGCCGAACGGGCCCGCGATGGTCTTCACCAGTACACCTAGGCCGGTAAAGAGAACGATGATGCCAAGGCAGAAGACGACGGCTTGCAGCACGCCGTCGCGCTTGTTGCCGGTCTGCCGGTTCAAGAAATAGGAGACCGTGAACGGGATCATTGGGAAAACGCAGGGCGTGAAAATGGCGGCGAGTCCAGCGGCGAAGGCGGTCAGCAGGAAAAAGCCGAAGTCGCCGGAAGCCGGCTGCGCTGGTGCAGCCGAAGCCGGTGCTACCGAAGCCGTTGATGGCGCGACGGGCTGTGCTGTTGGTACCAATGTGTAGCCTGCTGGAATGGAAATGGCCGCCGTCGTGGCCGAGGGATCAATCGCGATTGCGGCCACCGCGGATTTGCGCTTGGGCGGAAGGCAGATCGTATCGTTGCAGGTCTGGTAGCGAACGTTGGCGGTGATATCGGCCGGTCCCGCTGTTGCGTCCTTCTTCAGCTCGATATCGAACAACAGTACATACTGTTCGGAAAACGTCTCGGTATCGATTCCGAAGCTGGGATCGAGCTTGCGCACTGGTTTAGACTGATAGATTTTGAAGCCGGCTACGGCGGGATTAGCCGCGATTCCGGCAGTGGTCGGGTTCGGTCCTCCGGGCGGCGTGGTGAGCGAATAGACGTGCCAGTGCGGCCGAATTGTTCCAGTGAATTTGGCCAGCACGTGCGATCCGGGCGGAGCGGCCTTCGCGTCGAAAGCCAGCGTCCACTGCACCGGATCTTCGGCTGCTCCGGCAATAGAAGCCAGCGTGAAAAGGCAGACCAGCAGCCGCCGAAACATATCAGTCCGCTCGGCCGGCAGCCGTGACGCCGGCCATCTGGCCGTGGGCCAGCTCAGCCTCAATCCGTTCGTTGACCTTCCCTTCGGCGAACTCCGCGGCCACGCGAATCGCGTTCTTGATCGCGTTGGCATTGGAGCGGCCGTGGGTGACTATGCAAACACCTTTGACACCGAGCAATGGAGCGCCACCGTACTCGGAATAATCCACGCGCTTCTTAAATTCGTTAAAGGCGGTGCGTGCCAGCAAGGAGCCGATCTTGCGAGTGATGGTGGCTTCCAACGATTCGCGCAACATCTTGGACATCATTTCCACCAGGCCTTCGCTGACCTTCAGCGCGACGTTGCCGATGAAGCCGTCGCAGACGATCACGTCGGTCTTGCCGGCATAAATGTCGCGGCCTTCGACGTTGCCGATGAAATGAATTGGGAGCGCTTTGAGCAGCGGAGTGGCGGCGCGAGTGAGATCGTTGCCTTTGTGTTCTTCTTCGCCGATGGAAAGCAGCCCGACGCGCGGCCGATGCGTGTGAAAGATGACGCGCGAATAAATGTCGCCCATGACGGCGAACTGCGCCAGCATGCGGGGCGAGCAATCCACGTTCGCGCCCACGTCCACCACTACCACGGGAGTGCCTTTGGCCGTTGGGAAGGCGGACGCGAGAGCCGGCCGATCTACGCCCGGGAGCATGCCTTGCACCAGCTTGGCGGTGGCCATCACGGCGCCGGTGTTGCCGGCCGAGACTACGCCGTCGGCCAGGCCATCGCGCACCAGCCGGGCGGCGACGCGAATGGAGCTGTCGCGCTTGTTGCGCATCGCCTTGGCGGCGCTGTCATCCATGGTGATCTGTTCGCTGGCGTGCAGCACCTCGATGGGCAGATCGGCGACGCCTTCATGCCGGTCCAGCTCCGCGCGAACAATGTCCTGCTTGCCGACCAGGATGACTCGGACGCCCAGCGACCGCGCAGCGCGAATAGCTCCCTCGACCTCGGCCTTCGGGGCGTCGTCGCCACCCATTGCGTCTACCGCGATGGTCACCATGAAATGACTGGCTTTCGGAGCGTTATTCTTCCGCAACCTCAATCACTTCGCGGCCTTTGTAGCGGCCGCAATGCGGACAGGCGCGATGCGGAAGCTTCGGTTCGTGGCAATTGGGGCACTCAGCGTGGCCGAGCGCGCGCAAATGATCGTGAGACCGCCGCGTGGAGGTGCGCTGCTTGGAGTGTCGTCTTTTTGGATTCGGCATCTTGTCATCCTTTGAAATAGTGCTGCTTTAAATAGCGCTGCCCTTAACTTGAACTTTCTTGAGGGCTGACCAGCGGTCGTCCACGAGCTTGGCTTCGCATCCGCAGTTTATCAGGTTCCGATTTTGGCCGCAGATGGGGCACATCCCGAGGCAATCCGGTCGGCAAACGCGCTGCATCGGCATGGCCAGCAGAACGTGCTCCCGCAAAACATCCCCTAACTCGATCCCGCCGCCTTCATAGAAGGCGATTTCGGCCTCACCTTCATCAATCTCGACTTCTTCTTCCTCGCCGGCGACTTCGGCCGGCCGATAATACAAATCGAAGCTGGAATCCAACGGAAACTCCGCCGGTTCCAGGCACCGATTGCAATCGCAGCGCATCGTGACTGCCAAATGGCCCCGGATGCGGATTTCCCCGAGCGTATGCGGAAGAAGCTCCGCGGAACCTTCCGCCTGGAGCGGCGAAGCCTGGCTTAGCCGGTCGCCATCGTCAAAAAACTCGATTTCACCCGCCGGGAAGGCCACATCGAAATGGACCCTCTTAAGTTCCAGCTCCTGGACGCTGATAAACACACCAACACCTCGTCGTAAAGGGAGCGTTAAGCCATTAGTATAGCAAGACTTGGAAAGAACGGCACGTTTGCGATAGAATTCCAGACTAGCGAGCGCAAAGGCGGAAACTCATGGCCACCCAGCAAACAGAACTAACTTCTTCCCAGCCTGCCACATCCTTCGGCCGCTGGATAATTCCAGTAGCCGCGGTCCTTGTTCACATTTGCATCGGATCGGTATACGCTTGGAGCACCTTTAACCGGCCCATCCACGCGCTGTTTCCCAACGATCCATGGTGGTTCAGCCCTCCCTATACCACGTTCAGCACAGCGCTGATCCTGTTGGGCCTGAGCGCGGCGTTTGGCGGTCCGTGGGTGGAGCGAAGGGGGCCGCGCGCGGCCGCAACGGCTGCCGCCGTGCTGTTCGGAACGGGACTGATCATCGGCGGAATCGGCCTGTCGCTGAAGCAGTCCGTGCTGGTCTTCCTGGGAATGGGCGTCATCGGCGGGATGGGCGCCGGACTCGGTTACATTGCTCCCGTCAGCTCGTTGGTGAAATGGTTTCCGGACCGCCGTGGAATGGCCACCGGCCTGGCGATCATGGGATTCGGCGGCGGCGCGGCGCTGGCCGGGGTCTTGAACGTCAAGTTCATGGACATGTTCGGTGTCGCAAGGACCATGATGGTTCTAGGCGGCACTTACTTCGTTATTATGATGCTCGGCGCGCGTCTGCTCCGCCGGCCGCCGCAAGGTTGGAAGCCGGAAGGCTGGGTTCCAGCAGTGAGACAGAACAAGATGATCACCGATCTCCACTTCACGCGCAACCAAGCGATCCAGACAGTGCAGTTCTACTTACTGTGGGGTATTTTGTTTATCAACGTGACCGCCGGCATCGGCATTCTGGCGCAAGCGTCTCCGATGATGCAGGACATGTTCGGGAAAACCCCGCTGCAAGCGGCCGCCGTGGTTTCGCTCATCAGCCTGTTCAACGCGGGAGGCCGATTATTTTGGGCATCTTTTTCCGACTTTATTGGCCGCCGCAATACCTACCTTACCTTTTTTGTTACGCAGGTGATCCTGTTTCTGCTGATCCCGGGCATGGCCGGCAGAGGCCAATGGGTTATTTTCGAAACCGCGCTGCTGGTGGTCTTCACCATGTACGGCGGCGGTTTCGCGACCATCCCGGCGTTCCTTGCGGATATGTTCGGAACCGACAACGTCGGCGCGATTCATGGTGTTTTGCTCACTGCGTGGAGCGCCGCCGCCATCGCCGGTCCTGTGATTATCACCCAGCTTTCAAGCCGCGCCAAAGCCGGTTTGGCTCCGGGCGCGAGCAAGATTCATATTTATGACCAGCCGCTGGAGGTGCTGGCGGCGTTGCTGGCCGTAGGCTTCGTTCTAACGATGTTGGTGCGGCCGACATCCAGGGCCGAGATCGCGCAGGCATCATAGCATAGGGAGAGGGCTGTTCGGGCGCGAAGGAGACTGTCGGATGAGGGCGGCTTGGTACGAGAAACAGGGGCCTGCTCGCGATGTGTTAGTGGTGGGCGAAATGCCGGACCCGCACCCGGCAGCGGGCGAGGTTCGGATCCGGATTGCCGCCTCCGGCATCAACCCCGGCGACATCAAAAAACGTCAAGACTCATTTGGCATCGGCATGCCGTATCCTCGCGTCATCCCGCACAGCGATGGAGCCGGGCAGGTGGACCAGATCGGTGAGGGTGTTTCTTCGGAATGGATCGGTCGCTCAGTGTGGTGCTACGGAGCCCAGTCTTATCGGCCGTTTGGTACGGCGGCAGAGTTCACAGTGGTCCCGGTGGATCATGCCGCCCCCTTACCTGAAAACGTGTCGATGGATCAGGGCGCTTGTCTCGGGATACCCGGCATCACCGCGCACCGCGCAGTCCACGTTGCTGGTGCGGTCAACGGACGTACTGTGCTGGTGCAAGGCGCCGCAGGCTCCGTGGGCCTTTGCGCTGTGCGACTGGCACGTCAGGCTGGGGCGCAGGTGATAGGGACCGTGCGGTCATCGTCGGATGAGGCAACGGCCAGGGAGGCTGGCGCTCACGAGGTGGTTCCGAGCGATCAGGAACTCGTTGCCCGAGTGCGGAGCCTGGCTCCAGATGGGGTTGATCATATCGTTGAAGTGGCTTTTGGAGCCAACATTGAAAACGACATCGAAACGCTGAAGATGGGTGGGTCTGTCGCGACGTACGCCACTGATAATCCGACACCCAAGATCCCAGTCTGGCAGATGGTGTTCAAGAATATTCGCGTCTTCTTCCTCGGAAGTGACGACTTCCCGAAAGACGCGAAAATGTTAGCGGCGCAGGATCTGAACCGCGCCCTTGAAGCGGGCTGGTCTGGCTTCGAGGTCGGGGAACGAATCCCGCTCCCAGACATCGCCCGCGCTCATGAACTCGCGGAACAACCTGTCCGACGGGGGAGGGTTGTAGTGACGCTCTGATGGGTGTTCCCGCGTCGTCTTAAAATGCTATCGTCTAGAATGCAAGACACAACAATGACACAACCATCCAATAAGTATGCACTCAGCGCTGCTGCGCTGGTTCTTATCGCGGCGAGCGGCTATGCCGCGCAATCCATCACCGAGATCACGCTTCCGGGAACGCGCATCTTTCCGGAGAGTATTACTTCCACCGCGGACGGGACCTTGATCGTTGGCAGCCTGGGCCACGGCAATGTGCTCCGCATCGCGCCCGGAACAGCGACGGTCGAAGAGTGGATCAAGCCCGGCACCGGCGGTCTGAATCAGGTGCTCGGCGTTTACGCGGACGAAAAAAGCAAGACCCTGTGGGTCTGCTCCAATAATTTGCAGAACAAGGGCGAGGCAACCGCTGCGATGGCATTCGATCTGAAGACTGGCGCCGTCAAGGGCACCTATGTTCTGCCCGGGGATGGCACGTTGTGCAATGACATCACTGTCGCCGGCGATGGCACGGCCTACTTCACCGACACGCGCCAAGGCAGCGTGGACATGCTGAAGCCCGGCGCCAAGGCTTTGGAGATCGCCGCGAAAGATCCGCTGCTCGCGGGCGCCGACGGGCTGGCCTTCGGCGAAAAAACGGTCCTCTATGTCAACAGCGTCACGGCGGGCAAGCTGCTGCGCCTGGATTTGGGGCCGGACGGGAAGTCGAAGAGCGTCGTCGAGCTCAAGCTTTCGCAGCCGCTCGAGCGTCCGGACGGCATGCGCGCGATCGGCAAAAACCGGCTGCTGCTGGCTGAGAACTCGGGCAAAATGGACATCGTGACGTTTGAAGGTCAGGGTCTACAGAACGCCGTGGTCAAGACCATCAAAGAAGGACTCGTCATGACGCCCGCGGTGACTGCGACGCGCGGGCTGGCGTGGATCGTCGAGGGAAAGTTGCCTTATATGAACGATGCGGAATACAAGGACAAAGATCCCGGGCTGTTCAAAATGTACGCGGTCCCGCTGCCCAAGAACTGACGGGGACCGCTTCCTCACGGTCGCGGCTCGGTAAAGCTCGCCGTCAGCCAAACGTAAACGCGTAAGCCTGCGCCCCCGGATCCAGAAACTCGATCTCAAAGGTGCGATCCTCAATCGCGTCCTTCTGGCGGATGAGTTGGTACAGACGCTGGCCGGTAATTGTCCCGTCGCCTTGCGCGTCGGTGTCCACTCCGTGATTCGCCCCCGGCGCGGCGCCGTCAATTGTGATTCGAAATCGGATCGGCTTTCCGTTGGCGGCAGGTCCCAGCACCAGGTGCACGTCTCGCGCGTGGAAGCTGAACACGATTTTGCCCCGCGCGGAGTCGAGAACGGCAACCTGCGAGTGATCCGTCCAATTGCCGGAGAGTCCCCACTGATTGAGCTCCAGATGCTTCGGGATGGTATAAACGTGCGCGACATTCTGCTGCAATCCCCCAGGCGACATGAAGCTATCCGCACGCTCATAGCCGACGTAGGTCTCTGGCGACTCGACATCGCTGTCCGGCGGGGCCTCGGCTCCCGTCGCCGCAACCTTCACCAGCCCGTTGACCGATAACTGCGGGTTGTGTTCCTTGAGCAACTGCTGGATCTGCTGCTCCGATTCGTCATACTTGCCCTCGCCGAAATGGTGGAAGCGGATGTGGCCGGTGGCATCGACCAGATAGTCGGCTGGCCAGTATGAGTTGCTGAACGCCTTCCAAATCTTATAGTCATTGTCGAGCGCCACCGGATACGTGATCTTCAACTCGCTTACGGCCTTGCGCACATTCTCCAGGTCTTTCTCGAACGCAAACTCCGGCGTATGCACTCCGATGACAATCAGGCCGCTGTCGTTATATCTCTCCGCCCACGCACGGACGTAGGGAATGGAGCGCAGGCAGTTGATGCAGGAGTACGTCCAAAAATCCACCAGCACGACGTGCCCCTTGAGCTGATCGCCAGTCGACGGCGGGGAATTAATCCATGCGATCGCGCCCGCGAGATCCGGCATCATCTGCGGTCCGGCGGCGGCTCCCGGCGCCGTCGAGGACATCATCATCATCATTCTGCCCGGCTTCTTTTCTGGGGCCTGAACCGGCGGATGAAGGCGGTCAATCAGCGATTGCTCGACTCCCGAAGTGCTGGCGAGCGAAATTTGCGTCAATAGGCCGCGATCCAGACCCAACGCGATGGCCGCTACACCCGCCAATACCAGCACGCCCAAGACGCTGCGTATCCAAACTTCCGCGCCCAGCGAGCGCTTGAGGGCAGTGAACACGCGCCCGCCCGCCAGTAGCGCGACGGCCAATGAAGTCGCGGCGCCCGCTGCGTATGCCAGCAGCAGAAAGGCACTGCGGCTGCTTGCGCCTTCCAGAGCAGCGCCCGTTAGAATCAGGCCGAGGATGGGCCCGGCGCAGGGAGCCCAGAGCAGTCCCATGGCGATGCCGAGCAACACAGATCGCAACGGGCTGGGGCTTGCGTCGGAACCTGACGGCTGCGAGAGCCGGCTTCCGAGCTGCACGAGAGGACGCGAAAGCCGATCGGCCAAGGCGGGCCAAAGGAGCGTCAATCCGAAGACGGCCAGCACAACCAGAGCCGCAACACGGCCGTATTGATTGGCGCGCACGACCCACGCGCCGCCCACCGTCGCGATCGCGGCAAATCCCGCGAAGGTGAGAGCCATGCCGGCCAGCAAGGGGAGTCCGCTCTTGCGAAAAGGCTGATCCGCTTTTGCAAACACGAATGGGAGGACCGGAAGGATGCAAGGGCTGATGATTGTGAGAATGCCGCCCAGAAACGCTAGAACGAGCAGTACCATGGACTCCTCTTCACTGTCTCGTATGTCAGACGATGTCTAGTATACACACCGGCCCATAGCGCCGATGAAAGCGCTAAAGTGATATTATCAGTGCGATACGCGTCGATACGCATTCCAGGAGTTAGATCCATGTCAAAACCAATCGTCCAGTTCCTTCGAACCGCTGGCTTGATCAGCTTGATCGCCAGCTTCACGTTAGCCGCAGCCAGCCTGCCCGGTCCCGCCGTGGATGAGAACCGATCGGAGAAAAAATCCGAGACTGTGGTTCTTGCCGGCGGATGTTTCTGGGGAGTGCAAGCGGTCTTTTCCGAAATCAAGGGCGTTTCCAGCGCGATCTCGGGCTACGCGGGCGGAAGCAAAGCCAACGCGCATTATGAGATCGTCAGTACCGGCACCACCGGCCACGCGGAGTCCGTTCAGGTCACCTTCGATCCATCGCAAGTTACTTTCGGCCAGCTCCTGAAGATCTATTTTTCGGTGGCGCACGATCCAACGGAATTGAACCGCCAGGGTCCCGACACGGGCACCCAGTACCGCTCGGAAATCTTTTACACCAGCGACGAGCAAAAGCGCATCGCGGAGGCGTACATTCAACAGTTGACCGCGGCCAAGGTATTCCATGGGACCATCGTCACCAAGGTCGCTCCGCTCCAGGCGTTTTATCCGGCGGAAGATTACCATCAGAATTACGTGGCGCGAAATCCGCACCAACCCTACGTCGCCTACAATGACTTGCCCAAGTTGACGAACCTGCGCGCCGAGTTTCCCGAGATGTGTAAGGGAGGGAAGCAATGACCGTTTCCAATTCGCCCAAATCACATCGCCGGTTTTTTCTGAAGCTGCTGGGCGCCGGCGTTCCCGCAGCGACGCTCCTCAGGACCGCATCCGCCTTTGGAACGGGAAACAAGTTGGTGAAAATTGTCGAGTTTGATGCATCGGGCGTTCGGACCGGCGTGGTTGAGGTCGAGAAAATCGAAAAACCTCTGGCCGATTGGAAGAAGCAATTGGATCCGGAACAATTCGAAGTGACGCGCCAGGCCGGCACTGAGCGGCCGGGGAGCGGCAAATACGCTTACAACCACGCCGACGGGCTGTACCACTGCATCTGCTGTAACACGGTTCTGTTCGATTCCAAAACGAAGTTCGAATCCGGCACGGGCTGGCCCAGCTTCTGGCAGCCCATCGCGAAAGAAAATGTCGCGGTCCAGACGGACAACTCGCATGGAATGCAGCGGGACGAGGTGCTGTGCAGCCGCTGCGACGGTCATCTGGGGCACGTTTTTGACGACGGCCCGCCGCCCACTCACCAGCGCTACTGCATGAACTCGGCCTCGTTGAACTTTGTCCCGCGCGGCAAGCAGCAAAGTTAATCGCGAGGTGTAGCGGTGTTCCGTATCGGCCGCTTTTTCAATAGGTTGCAACGTCTTGCTAATTGGCTGGATACTTGCAAGCGACCCGGTGTTATGATGGCAGCAGATGTCCATGCTTTCGCCTAGACTTCAGCTCAAGGTCTCGCAAAAGCAAATACTCACGCCCGGTCTTGTCCAGATGGTCACGGTTCTACAGTTGAACCGCCTCGAACTAAAGGACATGATTACTCAGGAGATCGCCGAGAACCCGGTTCTCGAAGAGTCGGCGGACGGGATAGAAGAACTCACGCCCGAGGAGATGCAAGCGATTCTGGAGGCCGAGCGGGTCTCCGATCCATCCGACCAGGTGATTCTCGAGACCGTGAATGGCACCGGCTCGGAGCCCGAGATCGCCGCCGGTATTCCCGAAGCATCGCCGCCCGAGATGGACTTCTCCGCTGCCACCACGCTGGAACCGGCTGCCGCGGCGCCCACGCAGGAAGCAGAGGCCGCGGATCAGAAGACGGAGAAAGATCCGTTCGATGAGATCGACTTCGGAACTTTCTTCGACGATTATTTGGATCCCGGATATAAGAGCCCGGCATCCGAGCAAGTAGAAAAGCCGTCATTTGAGACTTTTCTTTCTTCGCCCGTCACGCTGGGCGATCATTTGCATTCGCAGTTAAGCGTTCTGGTGATGTCGGAGGCCGTGCGGGACGCGGCCGACAACATCATCGGCAACCTGGACGAAAATGGCTATCTCACTGCCACTCTGGAAGAGATCGCCGAGTCCGGGCAGCACACCCTCAATGAAGTGGCCGAAGGCTTGCGGGTGGTGCAATCGCTGGATCCGGCGGGCGTCG
>Ga0302324_100029192_pt1 | contig 10464 bp, 8 predicted proteins | sample Palsa_T0_1_FD_201949 | JGI IMG/M metagenome (GOLD analysis project Ga0302324, IMG submission 201949) | Peat permafrost microbial communities from Stordalen Mire near Abisko, Sweden - Palsa_T0_1 | ecosystem: Environmental > Terrestrial > Soil > Palsa > Peat permafrost | place: Sweden: Abisko... | reverse complement strand
GTCCCCGGCTCTGCCTGGGCCATTGCCGAGATCATCTCGCGCGCCGGGCTACCCGCGGGCGTGTTCAATCTCGTGATGGGACGCGGCACGGTGGTCGGCGAGGCAATGGTCAATGATCCGGCGATTCCCGCGATCACTTTCACAGGCTCCGTGGCCACCGGACACGGCATTCTCGAGAAGGCGGCGCGCCGCGGCGCGAAGGTGCAGCTGGAGATGGGCGGCAAGAATCCCCTCGTGGTATTGGGCGATGCGGATCTCGACACCGCCGTGCGGGTGGCGCTCGACGGCGCCTATTTTTCGACCGGGCAGCGCTGCACGGCATCCTCGCGCCTCATCGTCGAGGACAGCATCCACGAGCGTTTCGTTGCGGGACTCGTCAAAGCCATTGGGGCACAGGTCGTGGATGATGCGCGCAAGGCCGGCACGAACATCGGACCCGTGGTGGATCCGAAGCAGCTGCAGCAGGACCTTGATTACGTGAAGATCGCGCAGGCGGAGGGTGCGAAGCTCGTGACGGGAGGTGAAGCGCTGCAACGCTCAACGCAGGGCTATTATCTTTCACCGGCGCTCTTCACCGAGAGTACGAATGAGCAGCGCATCAATCGCGAGGAGGTCTTCGGACCGGTCGCCGCGGTGATCCGCGTCAAAGATTACGACGAGGCGCTCGCGACTGCCAATGCGACATCCTTTGGACTCTGCGCCGGGATCTGTACGCGATCGCTCAAATACGCACGGCATTTCCAGCGGTCAGCAGAGGTCGGCATGGTGATGGTGAACCTGGCGACAGCAGGCGTCGACTACCACGTGCCGTTCGGTGGACGGAAGGACTCGAGCTACGGCCCCCGGGAGCAGGGCAGAAGCGCGATCGAGTTCTATACGCAGGGCAAGACGGCCTACTTCAAAGCGTCGTAGCGCCTTAGGCCTCCACGCGCGGCATCGCGATCTGGTGATCGAGCCTGCGATTGGCTGCAGGTTCGGGCGTGATGATCGCGAGGTGCTCTTCAGCTTGGCGGCCTTCGTTTCGCTGCCGATGGATAATGCCCGCCGGCAGCACCACGAGGGACAATGGGCCTGCCTCGAAGCGTTCAAAGCCGACATCGATCGTCAGCTGCCCGCGCAGCACAAAATAGAACTGATCAAAGGTGTGGATGTGATAGTCCGGACCCTGATGGCCGGGCTGGACGGTTGCGATATTGATCGCCACGTGATCCGAGCCCAATGCGCGGTTGGCGAGAAACTTGTAATCGAAGCCTTGCTTTGACACGTCCGCTTTGCTGCGCGTGTCCTTCTGCACGAGTTGCGCAAGATCAATCGGCGCGCGCGCCGAGGCTTCTGCTCCGAGCTCGTGCCAGGGCAGCGCCGGCGCGATGATCTCGAGGTACACGGCATCATCGTGATCCTGATTCCAGGCGTAGTGTTGCGTTCCCTTGGGGACGCGCACCAGCGTGCCGGGCCCGACAGTGAGCTCGTGCTCCGCGAGCTGCAGCGAGAGCTGTCCGGAAATAGCAAAGTAGAGGTGATCCGCATGCAAGGCAGAAAGTTCCGCGGGCGGCGGCGCGGGCTCGCTGCGCGTGCACAGCACGTAACAGGCAAAGCCCGTCTGCGGGCCGGCGAGTGTTTCCGTATGCGTGCCGGCGGGAAAGCGTTGAAGCTCGACGGGGATCACGCAACGCATGTGCGCTTACCTCTCTGCGGCGGCGTTTCATGCAGGCTATTCATCGACCGTTCCACTGCATGATATAGAGACCCGCATTGAAGTCCGTCATGTAAAGCCTGCCATCCGGCTGCACGTAGACATCGACCGAGTGCAGCACCTTCTTGATATCGGGCCGCGGATCGATCATGCGCAGCGGATCCGGCGGCACAAAATAGCCGATTTCCTCCGGCCGGAATGGATTTCTGATGTCATAGACCCGTAGGCCCGCGTTCTGGTAGGTCGCGAAAATGGTTGCGGACGATACGTACGCATCCGGGCGGTTCTCCCAGAGATTGTGCGGGCCGAAGTGGCCGCCCTTCTTCACGTAATCCTGATCCGAGGGGATTGGCACTGTAGCGATGGTCACCGGATTTTCAGGTGCGCGGATGTCGAGCATCCAGGTGTGTTTCATGGGCTCGACCGAAATATCGCCCACAGCTTCGTCTGCCACGACCAGGAGGTTGCGATCATGCAGCGGCAGCGCGCTGTGCGTGCCGCCTGCGAACGGCGGACACCAGTTGCGATGTGAGATGAGTTGGGGAGAGGCCGGGTCGCGCACGTCCAGCAACGTGAGGCCGCCATCGCGCCAGGAGCCGTATGCCACATCATCGCGGACGACGGCGTGATGCAGGGCGACGCGGTTCTTCCATGTCGGCTGCTCACCGCCCGCCGTCCACATGCCCGGCAGCCACCATCTGCCCACCTCCCGCGGGCGCGCCGGGTCGAGCATGTCAATGCAGATCAGGATGTGATCGCTATAGCCATCGAGAAATGCCGACGCATAGGCGTAGCGGCCGCCGATCCACCACACGCGATGCAGCCCGAGCCCCTCGACGCTCATAAATCCGATGGCTTTAGGTTCTCCGGGCTTTGAGATGTCGTACACGCGCAGGCCCGCAGAGAAATCATCGCCGCGCTTGCCGAACATCGAGCTGGTCCAGTTAGCGATCGACTTGCCGTAATAGTCCGACTCGCGGAAGTACACCGAGTAGAAGTTGAACTCCTCAACCACGAGCAGGAGATCATCGAACGTCTGCAGATGCAGCGACCAGGACTTCGGATGCACGGGCAGGAAGGCGACGGTTTTGGGTTTGCGCGGGTCGCGCACGTCGATCACCGTGGCGCCGGCGCTGAAGGGGTGCGAGACATATGCATGGCCCTTGTTGACCATGACCTGAACGCCGTCGGGACGGCCGCCCTGGTCGGAATGACCCAGAAATTCGATATTCTTCGCACCATAAGGCGCGACCGCGCTCATGATCGTTCCTTCAAGTTGACAAGATCCGCGTGCCCGTCCCCCAGCATCATGGCGGACAAATTGCGCGCGGCGTGCCAGGCGATGTTTTGCACGCCCTGCCAGGTCCAAGCCGCGGTATGCGGTGTCACCACAAGATTCTCCTGCCGGAAGAGTTCACTGTCTGCTTCCGGAGGCTCCTGGTCGTAGACATCGACGCCGGCGCCGGCGATTCTTTTACTTTTGAGCGCCTCGATTAAGGCACGGGTGTCGACCAGGCTGGCGCGCGCGGTATTGATGAGGATCGCGGTCGGCTTCATGAGGTCAAATGCAGTCGCATCGATCATGTGGCGATTCTCGGCCGACGGCGCCGCGTGCAGGCTGATGATGTCGGAAGACTTGAGCAAGGTGTGCAGGTCGACGGGACGGACTTCGGCGGGCACGGCGCCGATATGGGGATCATAGGCCTGGATCGTCACGCCCCAGCCTTTCAAAAGCGTGACTACGGCGCGGCCGACATGACCGAGCCCGATCAAGCCTACGGTGCTGCCTGCAACCGTTTCGGCAAATATTCCCGGTCGCCAGCCACCCTGCTGCATGTAGTACGGTGTGCATTGCAGCAGTTTTTTCCTTAAGGCGAGGATGATGGCGAGAGTGTGCTCGGCGACGTCCACGGCTTCGGAGTCTTCCGGAGTATTGGCGATCAGGATGCCGCGCTGCGCGGCCGCCTCGAGATTAATGTTGTCGACGCCTACGCCGAATTTGGAGATGAAGCGCAGCTCAGGCAGGGCCGCGATGACGTGCGCAGTGAATTGCACTCCGCTCGCTCCCATGACGGCCGGATAGCCCGCCGCAGCGGCAATGATTTCCGCTTCCGAATACCGCGCATATGGCTGCTGCCACATGGGGCGACCACGGGTGACATGAATGCCGCGTTGCGCGAGCCAATCCAGAGATTGATCCGTCGGATCCATGCGCTCGTAGACAAGGACCCGCCGATCCGGAGTCGCAGCTTCTGGCATGCCTCGGCCCACCGTGCTGTAGATAAGGAGAACCCTGCCAACAGGATAAACATCCCACTTCCAGGCGCGTCTCTCAACGAGGGAAGCAGCGTATTCCGCAGACCGGAATGGCGAGCGCGCTGCTCAGCCGTTGAGTTCGTGTTGGCGCGCACGCCACTGCAATGCAATCTCGCTGGCAACCTTCTGAAGATCGGGTTTCAGCTCCAGGACGCGCCTCTCGTTGAGCGACTTTGGGTAAGTCGAACAGACCAGGGAGCCGATGACGTCGCCGTCTGCGCCAATCGGCACACCCATCGCCGATGTCGCATCGGTGGGTCCACCCCAGCGGACGCTGTAGCCCGCGTGCCGCGTAGCCTTCATTTCGGCGGCAAGTTTTGCAGCGGTGTAGGGCCAATTAAGCCCATGCTCGTTCAGGAACTCGATGGCGCGCTCGGTGATGACCTGGCGCTCGACAGGATGACAAGACGCGAAATATGCGCGCCCGAGCGCTGACGTAAACACCCAATAGCGCCGATTCACTGTGGTGGTTCGAGTGGCCAGGCGCGAGTAGGGCATCCCGCAAAATATCACTCGCATATGGCAGTCATCGAGCACCGCCACCGACAAAGGCCATCGCAAGCGCCTAGTGCCCGCAATCACAATCGGAGCGGCAATATCGGCGAGCACGGACTCGGAGGTGACCCCGGAAGCGAGATCTTGGACGGAGCTGCAGATGCGGTACAGTCCATGCGTCCCCGGCGGTGACTGTACGAAGCCTTCTTCTTCGAGGGTGCGCAGCATGCGAAACACTGACGTCTTCGGCAATTGCAGCTCACGCACGAGCTCCGCCAGCGTCCACGCGGGGCGCGTGTTCATGAGGCGAATCAGACGTAGCGCCCGCTGTACGGAGCGAACGGAATCGCTCATGCGTACGTATCGAGCCGGGAAATGCCGGCGCACGAATCAGGCGACGCCGGCACTATTGAGAGCCACGATAGCTCGCCCTGCTTGAGACTCATTGGTGGACTACCGGGGTCGTTCCGCGCACTGGAACATTGTAGCGTCGCGCTTGAATCTCGGGTGATCCTGCGCGAGGGTATGGTATCGATGGAGCCGGAAATCCAAGGTAGATCGTGCTTTTTGGCTGCCCGGACACGCCCGGGGGTATTGCCATCAGAATCAAGCCGACTATGGCATTTCTGGCAGCTCGCGATCGGATCCGGCTCGACAACAGCAAACTTAAGGATTCAGGAGCACTCCGTCGCGGTCGGATCCCGGGAGTAGATCATGGCGATACATCTCTACTCCTGGAGCGAACTGCCACGGCAGACCATTTTCGACGGAAACCTGAGTCGCACCGCACTGCGCACGGACGGAGCCATCGTCACATTCAACTGGTTTGAGCCGCGCATGCCGCGCCCGGCTCCGCACAGCCATCCCTTCGATCAACTTGTGATGGTGCTGGAAGGAAGTCTGTATCTTGAGATCGCAGGCGAGGTAGTCACGATGCCACCCGGCAGCGCGGCGCGGATTCCGTCCGGAGCGGCGCACACCGCATGGCCTGCGGGCGACTTACGCGTGCTCAATATTGACGTGTTTGGAACAGTGCGCGAGGACTACCTCTTTCTAACGCAGCATCAAAAAGAAGTCTTCGCAGGCGCTACCGCGCCCGCTGGCACCGTGAGCGAGGGATTCTCAATTTGGAATGCGACCGGTAGCGGGGACCACCAAGATTAACTCGGAAAAACGGCAGCAAGGCCGCATCTCTAATCGAGCGCTGGTGATTGGGGCCATCATGGTCGCCATGGCGATGATTTCGCTCGAGATGACGATTGTCTCGACCGCAATGCCGCAGATCGTCGCACAGCTTGGCGGGTTGCGACTTTATGCCTGGGTATTCTCCTCCTATTCGCTCGCTCAGATGGCGATGACGGTGGTCTTCGGCAAGCTCGCAGACGCCTACGGCCGAAAGCGCATTATGCTGGCGGGCATCACGATCTTTACGCTCGGCTCATTGCTGGCGGGTTTCGCGTGGTCCATGCCCTCCATGATCGTGTTTCGCCTCATTCAAGGCGCAGGGGCCGGCGCCATTTTGCCGATCGCGCTTACCCTCGTCGCTGACCACTATCCGGGAGCCGAGCGGGGCAAAATACAGGGTTATCTTGCGGGCGTCTGGGCCATCTCGGCACTCTTAGGTCCCATGGCTGGCGCGTTTGTCCTGAGCGCGTTTTCCTGGGCCTGGATTTTCTGGATGAGCGTGCCGATAGGCATTGCTGCGGCTATAAGTTTCGTGGTGTTCCTTGAGGATGATCATGGGCACGAAGTGCCCTCGGTTGACTACATTGGCGCCGCACTCTTCACGATGGCTTGCACGTGCCTCATGATCGCCGCGACGGAGGCGTCCTCAATGGGTCTCCTGCGCGTGTCGCTTTGGAGCGCGGGCTGCTGTGTATGCGCACTGCTCTTCGTCCTTCAGGAGCGGCACGCGCCGGACCCCGTCGTCGACTTCGGGCTGTGGAGGCTGCGGCCGATCGCAGCGGTAAACGGGACGGCGCTCGTTACCGGAGTCGGCCTGATGGGCCTCACGACCTTTGTGCCGATGTATGTGCGCGGCGTGCTGCAGCAGACGCCCGTCATCGCGGGCCTTGCGCTCACGACGGTGATGATCGGCTGGCCCGTTGGGGCGACCGTCGCGGCACGCACCTTCACGAAAGTCGGCCTGCGGCGCATGCTGTTGATCGGCGCAGCGCTGCTGCCCGTGGGATCGGGCACTCTGGCGCTGCTTACTGAAACAAGTTCGTGGGTGACGACCGCGGTCGGGTCGGCGACGATGGGCGTCGGTATGGGCCTCGTCAACGTGAGCTCCATGCTCATCATCCAGGGGCTCGTCGAGAGGACGCAACGTGCAAGCGTTACCGCCGCAAATCTGTTTAGCCGCAACCTCGGTAGCACGCTCGGAGTGACACTTCTTGGCGCGGTGTTCAACTTTGGAATTTCCCGCCACGTTGGCGCACTCGTGACTTCAGAGCAGTTGCGCCACTTGCTTGATGCCCCGCGGGATTTTACGGTAACCGGTGTCGCAGCCAGAGTCGCGCTGCAGAGCTCACTGCACATGACGTTCTGTGGGCTGTTTGTGATCTGCTTATTGAGCGCACTATCGGCTTCGCTCGTTCCCCCATTGCACATTGATCCGCGCACGATCCGGACTGCGGAACCGGTTTCGGAAAGCATCGCAAGCTGAACTGTGGTGACTGAATCCCCAATATGGGAACTTCATGCCTGCAGTCAAAGATTGGAGGGCCCGCGCACTTCTTGTTGCTAATGAGGGATCCGGCATTTGGAGAAAGGTTGACCGTCGGAATGCTCAACTTTGATACTGCAAGATAGCTTGGTCTTGCCTTACCCGATGTCGTCGATGGCACCGCGTATGAGGCCGTGCGCTGAAGCTCAGTGGCAAGATCCTAGCCTGCATCCCCACTAACAACTCCGCCGAACCCAATGCTTACCACAAGACGTCCGAAATCGGCTGTGCGCGATCGGGATGTGCGTAAAAAAGTGAGAAAACGTTGAATGGCGCCTTTGCTGCTACGGCTGGCGTCTGTGTCATCCTAAGCCGGACTGTCAGTAGCCTGCGGTCGACGTGGCGACACCGGCGCCCCTTTGCCCTGAGTAGCAAGATCGCGAAATTCAGCAACGGGATGTCGCTCGCGGGATGAGAAGTTTGGGGAGCGCAAGATCAGCCGCCGCGCGATCACGTGTGGCTTTGTCGCTTCCATGCAGCCATTATCGTTGCTTAGAGCAGTGCGAGCCACCGCTCGGTTCCCGCAATAACGAGAGTTCCTCGCATGCATTCTCCGCCACCGCGCACGTTTAACGTCAGTGAGTTCGCTCGCAGCCAGGGCCCTGATGTGCTGGAGAAGTGCCGGCGGTTCCACGAGTATGCCAACGAAGTCCGCGCAGCTGGTGTGTTCGATGCCATGTATCGCATCGAACTTCAGGGACCGCTCGATCATCGGATCCTCGCCAGGGATGCGTCGACTGGCGAGACGCGCGAACTCGTGTGCTTCGACTCGAATAGCTACCTCGGGCTGCACTTGCACCCGAGGGTGCGTGCGGCCGCGCATCGCGCGATAGACGAAGCCGGTGTGGGGACGCCGAGTGCGCAGGTGCTCGGAGGCCACAACCGCTGGCTACGGGCCCTCGAAGAGCGCGTTGCCGCGTTGCTTGGTCGCGAGAAGTGCCTGGTCTTTCCGTCAGGGTACCAGGCCAACATCGGAATTCTCACGGGGCTGCTGCGAAGTGGCGATAGGGTGATTGCCGATCGGTTCTCGCACGCCAGTGTGCATGACGGCTGCGCCTATAGTAGAGCGACGGTTCTCACGTACGCGCATGGCGACCTCGAGTCCCTCGACGCGCAGCTCGCGCAGGGAACGCCGGGCGCTCTCATCGTTGCCGATGGCCTGTTCAGCATGCACGGAGATCTGTGTGATCTGCCCGGTCTGCGCAGCGTCGCCGACAAGCACGGCGCGCGGCTGATGATCGACGATGCCCACGCGGTCGGCATTCTTGGTGCCAGCGGCGGTGGAATAGAGGAACACTATGGGATGCGCGGCGCGGCGGATGTCCTGATGGGCACGTTCTCCAAAGCTCCGGGAGCGGCTGGCGGTTACGTCGTGGGCGATCGCGCGCTCATCGACTACCTGCGCTTCCTGTCGCACGGGGCGCTGTTCACCGCGTCATTGCCCGCACCGACCTGCGCAGCCATTACCGAAGCGTTCGCCGTGATGCAGGACGAGCCCGAACACCGCGAACGCTTGTGGGCCAACACCCGGCGCATGTGGCAGGGACTGGTAGACGTGGGGCTTCGCGTCCCGCCGCTCAGTTCGCCAATCCTCACGGTGCATGTCGGTGACGAGACTCTGCTCGGGCCGCTCGCGGTCGCGCTGTTCCAGGCGGGCGTGAAAACCGGTATGGCGCAGTATCCCGCCGTGCCTCGCGGCCAAAGCATTCTGCGGATCACGGTCAATGCGCGTCATACGCAGGAGGATCTCGATCAGACCCTGGATGTCCTGGGGCGGCTCGGGCGAGCGTTTGGGATTATGGAAGCGCATTGAACACGCTCCGCGCGCTGTGGGTGACCGGCAGGCCCTACCTGATGTTCGTGTCGGGAGCCGCTGCCCTGGTCGGGCTTGCCCTCGGGCGTGCACCGATCACTCATGTGGTGCCGGCGTTCGTCGTGCTGTTTCTGTCGTACGGGCTCGGTCAGGCGCTCACAGATGTCTTCCAGACAGACACCGACGCATTGTCGGCGCCAGAGAGGCCGCTCGTGCAGGGCACGATCGACAAACGCACGGTGCTCATCGCGAGCCTCGTGGGTTTGACGGCGTGCGCGGCGGTTATCATGTTGCTGTCCCCGGCGGCCGCGCTGCCTGCGGCGATCGCGATCGCCATGCTCGCGACCTATACCCCTCTGAAGCGGCGGTGGTGGGGCGGCCCGCCGTGGAATTCCGCCGTCGTCGCGCTGCTGCCGCTGTTAGGGTGCATGGCCGCTGGGACGGGACTCGCCGAGGCCCTCGCCAACGGAGCGGTCCGTGCCGCGATGGTGTCGTCGTTTGGTACCTACGGCGTGTTCGTAATCCTTGGCTACCTCAAGGACGTCGAAGCGGACCGCGCGACTCATTACAACACCGTGGCGGTGCGGTTCGGTCGTCGCGCGACGGTCGTCGCGAGCGCGGCGTTCGCCACGCTCGGCCTCGCGGCATCGGTGTGGCTGGTGCAGGCACGGCTGACGGTTTCCGCCGGGACCGCCTTGTGGTCCGTCGGCGCTGCCTTGCTGGTCGGCGCCCATGTGCTCGCCTGGAAATCGACGACCGATTACGATGCGTGGCCCGGGATTCAGGCGTCAGTGCACGGGTTCGTCGCGCTGCATCTCGGTGAGGCCGCCGCGATCAAGCCCGGCTGGACTTTCGTGGCGTGGCTACTTTTCGGCGCATCGATCGTGGCGATGTTGCAACGACCCGTGCGAAGACAGGTGTGAGACCGTGACGGACCTGCCTCGCCATTCGCCGAAGCGACGAGCACTCGTCCTCCTGAACCCGAATGCGCGGCGCGGTCGGGGCCGCGCAAGGTACGCTGCGGTAAAGGCCGCCGTCGACGACTTGTTCGACACGCGGGTCGTCGAGACTGAACCGATCGGGAACGAAAGGCCGGTTCGTGCCGCGCTGGACGACGGAATCCGCACATTAATTGCCGCAGGCGGAGACGGTACCGTGAATGCCGTGATCGACGCCCTGGTCCGCTTGCGGGGAGCGATCACCCTCGACGACCTCACCCTGGGGGCCGTGGGCCTCGGGTCGAGCAACGATGCGCACAAGCCGGTCGAAAGGGAGATCGCCGGAATCCCCGTGCGGATCGACGCGCAACATGCAGTGCCACGCGACGTTGGTATAGCCCGTTGGGATGGCGGGGAACGGGCGTTCCTCGTCAGCGCGTCGGTCGGCGTCACGGCGGCGGCGAATGCACTCTTCAACCGT
>Ga0302324_100029191_pt1 | contig 10464 bp, 7 predicted proteins | sample Palsa_T0_1_FD_201949 | JGI IMG/M metagenome (GOLD analysis project Ga0302324, IMG submission 201949) | Peat permafrost microbial communities from Stordalen Mire near Abisko, Sweden - Palsa_T0_1 | ecosystem: Environmental > Terrestrial > Soil > Palsa > Peat permafrost | place: Sweden: Abisko... | reverse complement strand
CGTCCGAGGTTCCGGTGTGTCGGACCAGTCCTCAGAATGTCATGCGCGCACCGAATTGAAAGGCCCTCGGTCCCGCAGAACCGAGACCCTGGGACGAACGCTGGGATGGCTGGCCGAAGGTGAATATCTGCTGCGACGGATTGGATGCCTTCGTGTCGAGATTGAAGGAGTATCCGGTCAGATTGGCGATGTTAAAAGCGTTGAATACTTCCCCAAACAAGTTGAGCTTGAGTCCCTCGTGAAGCTGGATGCTCTTGGTCAGGCGGAAGTCCTGAGACAGAATCGGCTTGCCCAGGCTGTAGTTCGTCGGAAGCACGAGTGTGGGAATTGTGTCGCCCTTCGAATCCTTATTGCCGGCGTAATTCTCGTTCCAGGCAGCGACGGCCTGTTCGAGAGCTTGTTTGCCGCAGGAGACTCCGAGGCAGCCGAACGCTGGAAGGCCGGGCAAAGGCTGGCTCATTCCGGACACCAGATCAACGCCGTTCAAGGCGATGTTCGGAATCACCGGAATCACTGGCGACCGGCTGATGATCGATGAGTTGAACCCGAGCTCCAGATTCCATGGCAGATGAACGATTCCGGCTATGTTCAAGTTCTGCCGGGCGAGCACCGGAGCAGAGCCGCTGGCCCAATTCAACTCGTTGTAGATCGTGTTGAGCGTGTCGGCCTTGTTGTTCTGAAAAGCGTACGAGGCGAGCAACGCAAATCCGTGCGCGAAACGCCGCTGAGCCTTCATCAGGAGGCCGTTGTAGATGGCGCGCCCCTCGTCTTCCCAGAATGTGATGGGGCCGCTGGAGCATTCTTGCCCCGGCACGAAGAGCTGTGATGGCGCGCAAGGCGGAATCACCGGCTGCGGCGATCCGTTCACGTAGTACGCCGCGTGATTCAGGTCGTGTTCGTAGATATTGGTGTTGACGCTCACCTTGCGCGCATAGTCGGCCGTGAGTGCGATTCCCCAGGGCAATTCCCGCTGCACCCCGATCGACATCTGGTAACTGCGAGGCTCGGGAAATGCTCCCGGCGGAATAATCCCAACGCCTGACTTGGCAAGGTCGATGCCGGTCGTGGTGTAAGGGCCGCTCCGGGGAGGAACCGGAGTGAGTTTGGTTTGAATTGCGGGAATCTCCTGATTGTAGATCTGGAGAAATTGACCGAGAGTCATGGTTGTCAAGGCATTCAGGGGAAGCGGGTCACCGACATTGATCGGTTGACCGGTTACCAGATTGATGATGCCGGGTATCGTGTTCGTCAGGACACTGGCCGGAAGAGTGCTGCGGCCGTCGCCGGGCGGCCCGATCGCGGCTGGCTCGGTGAACTTCTCGTACACCGCCGTTGAATCCCAATAAAGACCGGCTCCGCCACGGATTACCGTCTTATTGTCTTTCGAGGGGCTCCACGCGAACCCGAAGGCGGGCGAGAATTCGGCTAGGTTGTTCTTTGTCGGCCCCAGATTGTTGGCCCCGAGCAACGGCGCCAGAAAAGCCGGCTTTCGCAGGTCCGAATTGAAAGTGCCGACCTGGGCATTCCAGCCAAGGCTGTAGTTGAGCGTGAAGTCGCGGCGAACCATCCACGTGTCCTGCACAAACAGGCGCCAGATGGTCTGAGGCTTGTTCTGATCGAAATCGTACGGAGCGGGGTTCGAGTTGCTGCCGACCCCGAGACCGCTAAAAGCCGCCGTCCCGGTGTTCAGAACCGGCAATTGCAGGATATTCTCGTCCGAGTTGATCACCGTCGGCAGATTTGGAAAGTATGTACTTGTGGCTGCGCTCAGCAGACCACGCACATATTCCGGCGAGAATGCCCCAGTGCAGAGCGGAGTGCAGAATCCAAATTCTCCGGTGGAGACAGCGCGGTCCATATCAAAACCGAACCTCAGACGGTGTCGGCCCTTTTGCCAACTGAGCGTATCCATAGTCTGGTATCGGCGAGTGTTCCGAGTCACGGGCGAATCGAAGTTCGGGCCGACTGCTGCGTTCCCCAGCCCGAAGTTCGAACCAAGAATCGTGAACAGACTCGGAAGCGTCGAACCCAGACACGGGTACAAGCAATCAGAGGGCGTTGCCTGGGTGTTGTGATTGCTCCAGTACATGTACTGGAATCGAACTTCATTTACGAGGGCTGGCGTGAGTGTGCTGGTCAGACCGAGGATCGACTGGTCCGCCCTGTTCTTATTATGAGTCCAGTTCGATGGGTAGCCATTGGAGAAAACGTCTGCGAATCCGTCATTCCCGTCGTGCGAGTATCGCAGGAAAGCGTTGTGCTTTGCGGATAGATGGTAGTCGAGGCGGAGTCCGATCTGCTTGGCGGCGTAGGGGCTGCCGAAGGTGGCGGCCAAACCCGCTAACGACGGAAGGTTCGGTTGCACCGTGACAGACTGAACCTGATTCAGATATTCGTAATTAAAGAAGAAGAATAGATTGTCTTTCTTCAAAGGTCCACTCAACCAGAAGCCGGGATTGCGGCGTACGAAGAACGGGTCCGGAAACAGCGGATTGCGGTTCAACGCCGGATAGGCGGCGATGTTGTGGTCGCGGAAATAGAAGTAGCCCGATCCGTGGTAATGGTTGCCGCCGGAGCGCGTGACCACGCTGATGGCGCCTCCACTGGTCAGCGCCGCACCCGGGTCGAAGTTCAGGTACGATATCTGAAATTCCTCGACGATCTCCGGAGAGAAATTCATGGATGACACGCCACTGCCCGTATCGACGTTATCCGACACATTGCCGCCATCGATCGTGAACTGGGTGCTGTAAGTGCCGGACCCCGGGCCGTTCACTAGAAACAGCGTGTTGAACTGCCCGATATAGAACGGGGTCACGGTAACGCCTGGTTCGAGCGACGCAAGTTGCATGTAGCTACGGCCGTTCAGGGGCAATGCGTCGATTAGGTTGCGGTCGATTACGCCCTGAATATTGTGCGCCTCATAATTCATCTGGGAGGTAGCTGCGACGACGGTGACAATGTCCTTCCTCGTGCCGAGGTGAAGATTCATGTCGACAAGGGTCGTGTTGCCCACTTCCACCGTGGCATCGCGGACCAATGTCGCGAATCCTTCCCCTTCAACCCGGACCTCGTACTGCCCAGCGAACAGAGCGGGTGCGCTGTAGAGACCTTGAGCATTCGCCTGAATGGCACGGACCACGCCAGTTGTCTTGTTCGTGATCGTGGCATTGGCGTTGGGCACGACCGCGCCGCTGTCGTCGGTAATGGCGCCGTGGATTGTCCCGGTTGGAACCTGTGCGGAAATCAACAGTGCGCAGGCTGCGATCAGCGCCAGGATCTCGAGCATTCTCACAGTTGCTCCTTTGAACCTGATGGATAATCGGTAACGAGGTCTCGTAGGTTGCCCTGGTCGTCAAAATCGAGGGGGTGCAGGCTGCTAATTGCGGACAGATCCTTCCAGTGTTGGACTTCCCTGAGGAATGGCTCCGAGCATTCGAACTCGACAAGGGATGACGTGTTCCGAATCCAGACCATGCTCGTTTTCTCCGGCGGATTAAAGCCGGTGAGCGAGAGGGCTGCGTCAAGGATCTCCCGGTCGGTTTCAAAATCGATTGGAGCTGCCGCAATCGCAGGCATCCCTACCGAGAGGGAGTCCAGCCTGGTGGCGTTTACGTCGGCCTTTCTGAGAAGACGGGAGCGCACAAACTCGGCATGACCGACTCCCATCGCATTGCCCTGGGAATTCGGATTCAAGTCCCGGTATACGATGGTTCGGATCTGCGGGAATTCCGCGTCCGTGGCTGCGTGAAACAGTTTTTTTCGGCCGATCACGTTCAGGTCGGCGCCGAGGCAGCCGAAAATCGGTCCGATCTCGTCAACCAGCAAGATGTCAATGAACTTGAACGGCAACCGGGGGAAGAGCCCGCGTGCATAATGCAGCATGCTTCTCTCCTTCTCGACGAAATCCTCCGGCAAAGCGGCCTCAACGCGAGCCGTGATGTCGTGTCCGCTTTCTATCATCATCAATCCTGCCAGAATGTTGGCCTCCTTCAACATGATCTTGTGAATGCTGCGGCCGAGATCTTCGAAAGAGCGGTTTTCAATTGCTCTGTGATAGATCTGGGCTCCCTCGCGGTTTCCCAGCCCGAACGCGATCATGTTGAGAAGTCCGCTTTGGACCTCGCCATGCAGCATGGGATGAAGGGTTACCCGATTAGCAACGATCGTGTGATTTGCGTTCAATGCGTGCTTGTCACAATGAACGGGCACCCCTTCCGGTAATTGGCCGATGATTTCGGTCTCCATAGACGATCGAATCTCGGCGCCAATAGCTTCCTCGGTGATGCCTAAGATATGCAAGGCCTTGCGTTGACCTTCCGCGGTACCGCCGCCATGACATCCCATTGCAGGCACGAGGAATGGATTTGCCTTGAGCTTCTTGCAGTGATCGACGACCGCCTTGATGAAAACCCCATAGTTGGCGATCTGGCGGCTCCCGCACGTGATGGCTATAGTGTCACCGGGCTTGACCTTGCTCCCGATCTTGAGCTTCGACAGTTCGGCCGCGACCGCAGCCGGAACGTCGTTGACCAGGGGGCCGTGCAGCGTCTGCCGTAAGCGAAACATTAGTGGGTATGGCATGTATTCTTTGCCCGCTCTTCTTTCGATGCCACTCCTACCCATCTATCCCATTGCAATGGAAATACATGCCTTGGGTTATTGCCGAATTGCTCATAATCGTGGTGTGTTCGATCATCCACTCCGCAACGCTCATTCTCCATACTCTTGTAACCTGAACTAGCTAGACTATTATTTTGTGGTTGTTGCGGTGACGATTTGGTTGAAAAATGGTAACCACCCGCGTAACCACGACGCGCGAAGCGTAGGCTGTAAAGAGAAATGTTAAATCGAGGCGGAAGGGAGTTCCCTCCATTTCGGCTGGACCCGGTCAATCAGTGTCTATGGCGGCGCTCGGATACCGGCGACGAGGAACGCATCCTAGTAACGCCTAAAGCGTTTGCCGTTCTGTCGTATTTGGTGGATCACGCCGGACGCCTCGTGACCCGGGAAGATCTCCTCGAGGCCGTGTGGCCCAATACCTTCGTCCAACCGGAGGTTCTGAAGCGGCACATCTTCCTGCTCAGGGATGTGCTGGGGGATGAGGCAAAGAGCCCCCAATTTATCGAGACCCTGCCCCGGCGCGGATACCAGTTCATAGCGGGTGTTCGTGATCTAGCGGCGGCTGAACCCGCGGCGGATACCTCTGTGCACACCAAGCTCGTGGGAAGAGATCGCGCGCTTGGTGAGTTGCGGGCGTACCTTGACAGAGCATTTGGAGGGCAGCGGCAGACCGTTTTCGTTACGGGCGAGCCGGGCATTGGCAAAACCACTCTGGTGGACGAGTTTCAGCGGCGAGCGGGGACAGGAGCGCCACTGCGCATCGCGAGGGGGCAGTGCATAGAAGGGTTTGGGGGCAAAGAAGCCTATTACCCGGTGCTGGAGGCGTTGGGTAATTTGTGCCGGGACTCCGCAGGAAACACTGTGATTCAAATCCTTGCGGCGCAGGCCCCTACCTGGCTGGTTCAGTTTCCCTCATTGGTAAAGCGCGAACAGCGCGCGACATTGCAGCGCGAAATCCTGGGCTCCACGCGAGAGCGGATGCTGCGTGAAATCGCCGACGCGCTGGAGACGATTACCTCAAAAACTCCACTGCTACTGGTCTTGGAAGATCTTCATTGGGTGGATCACTCCACGGTCGACCTCATTTCTGCCCTTTCGCGCGGCCGCGGACCGGCAAAGCTGTTGTTCGTCGGCACCTACCGTCCCGTGGATATAGCACTCTACGAACATCCGTTGAAGCTGGTAAAACGAGACCTCTTGGCTCATCAGTTATGTCATGAGATCGCGTTACAGCCTTTGGGGGAAACGGAAGTAGCTGCGTATCTGTCCGGTGAGTCGCGTGAGGCCAATCCTCCGAAGGGCTTCGCCGCGCTGCTGCATCGGCATTCGGAGGGAAATCCGTTGTTCATGGTGGCCGCACTGGAACATATGATCCAGCGGGGACTTGTCTTACACGGGGATGGAAGCTGGAAACTCAACGTGCCGCTTGAGGCAATCGAACTGGAGGCGCCGGAGAACCTACGGGCGATGATCGAAACGCAGATTGAGCGGCTAAGCGAGGAGGAGCAGCGGGCTCTGGGGGTGGCCAGCGTTACCGGAGTGTCGTTCACGACGAAACTGAGCGCCACAGCCGCGACGCTGGACGAGGAGCAGTTTGAAGACCTTTGCGAAGAGCTGTCACACGGGCGCCACATGTTGCGCCAGGCGGGATCGCATCGGTTCCCCGACGGAAGCATCTCCCGGCGCTTTGAGTTTGCGCACGCATTGTACCGGGAGGTGTTCTATATCAAGCAGGCGCCCATACGCCGGGCGAGGTTGCATCTGCGCATTGGAGAGCGGCTGGAGGAGCTTTACTCGAAGCACCAAGACGAAATAGCGGCCGAACTCGCGGAGCATTTTGAGCAAGCATCGGATTGGACGCGTGCAGTAAGGTACCTGCGTTTGGCGGCAGTTTCGGCCAGAAGGAGTTATGCGCACCGAGAGGCCCTCGCAATTCTGCAACACGCTTTAGGACTGGTGACCCGGCTGCCCGAGAAGGACCGCGCAGCCTTCGAAATGGAAATTCTGGAACAACTGGCCGTGTTTCACGTTTCGCTGTTCGACGCTCGCTCCGCCATCGAAACGTACGAGAAGCTGGTGGCGCTCGCGGCTCTCCACGGCCTGATCGATCTGGAGATCCGCACCCTGCTCGACATGGCGCTGCCGGTTGAGTGGACCAGTGCGCAATTGTATCTGGCCACGCTAGAGCGGGCGCTCCAACTCAGCGCTAAGCAGGAGGACCCGTTCCTGCGCGCGAGAACGCGGGCCAAGTGCTTTAGACGTCGGGCGCTGGCGGGGCGGTGGAGCTCCGAAGATGCGGAGAGCTGCCGCAAGGCAATCGAGGAAATCGAGCGCAAAGGCGATCGCCTTGTAACCGCGGAGCATCGGCTGGAATACGCTTGTATGCAGTGGCTTTCATCGCGGTACGGTGACGCGCACCGGAGCGGGGTTGACAGTCTTGCGGTCCTGCTCGAACAGGACGATCTGAATCCGTACCTGGGCAGCCTTTATCTGATGAATCGTTGGCTCGTTCTTCGCAACCTTCTGCTTTGGGGAGAGTGGGGGCAGGCTTTAAAGGAAGTCCACGCCGAGACTACGCTGTGTGAGAAGAATGGGGACCCTACCCGGGGGCGGGAAGTCCTCATCCAGGCGGCTTGGGTACATCTTTACGCAATGGATTTCTCAGGAGTGATCGCGATCTGCGAGTCTATTTTCGAGTCGGTTGGCCTTCCTTCACCAATTCGCTCCTGGAATATCTTGACCGGTTCGGCGGAAGCTGCCTTAGGAAACTATGATCGCGCCCTATATCACCTCATGAAAGTCAAGGACGAGATGGAGCGCCTCCCCTTGATGGATGACTGGTACCAGCGCATGCCGCTTCAGGCTGGCCTCGTAGAACTTTGGCTTGGAAAGGGAGATTTAGTCCAGGCGCGCCAGGAGGCCGAGCACTTTTTGGAAGTTTCTCTGGCAACCGCGGAGCGCACCTATCAGGGGCTGGCCTGGGAGGCGAGTGTGCGGGTCGCGATGGCGCGACAGGATTGGACGCGCGCCGAGGACTGCATCGCGAACGGCTTGTCAACCGTAGAGGGATACGAAGTCCCGATCGCTGTCTGGCGGATTCATCGAACCGCGGCCGAGGTTTACGCGCGCTCGGGAAACAACGATTTAGCTAATTGCCACCGTGCCCTCAGTCGCGAAGCCATTATGAAACTGGCGAACTCGCTGGAACCGGAAGATCCTCTTCGCGCGACATTCCTTTCCGCTGCGCCGGTCCGGAAGATCTTCGATTGCGGTGTGCGTATCGGCGCCTGAGCTCTTGAGGCCATCGACGAAACGGTGACGCGCCGCTCCTCGCGTATATGGTTGTTTGCCAGCGCGCTTACCTCCTGGGCCATCCATGGCGGAAGCCTTCCGCGGGCGCCGACGACTGCTCGGTGTCTACGGCGTGTGCCGGAGTGAAAGCGAGCAGGCGTTGCCCGGACGGGCAGGAACAGCCCGTCCGCCCGATCGCGACATCCCCGCCAAGGAGCGCCGTCAGGGCACCGATTACTATCGCCTCTGCCACGACTGCGAGACCTTGAATGATCGAAGCCGCTAGACCCGCCTCTCATCGATCCCGCGTGCGCAACGCGTGCTGGGAAGCGGGAGGGGGATGGTTACAAAAACGGTTACAGTTACCAAAAACAATGGCCGATCATTTTTGATCGGCCATTGCTAACTGCTTTATTTTCTGTGGTGCGGAGAGGGGGACTTGAACCCCACGAGATTGCTCCCGCTAGCACCTCAACCTAGTTGCACCGCCGCAAGCTAGATTCGACGTTCGAAATCCGGACGCACGGTTTCTCGTCATCCTTGGCGAGCGCCGCGTACGCCTTGTAGTCGAGACCAAGATGTTCCTGAACCTTGTTCGCTATTAACCCTGCAATATCCTCTTCTGTCCATTCCCACGGCTGCTTCATGGATTCATTTTATGTCGGCAAGGGCCTTTCCGGCTTCGGGCGCGCGCCGAGAAGCTTCCGCAGGAAACGCGCAGCCCCGATCAGCCAAGCGCAGGCCCTTGGGGCTTATGGCGTCGTCTCCTGAACATGCCGCAATCAACGTGGGTGAGCGTTCCAGACTTTGCATGGTCCACGGCATCAACGATCTTCGCCAAGTGCGGTTCGATTATCGGCCAGTTGACCGCTGAAAGGGCCACAAGGGCAATTCCGCGATGTGAGAGGTTTTGTTCGTACTCAAGTGTCTTGTCCCCCGTGATTAGGACATCGAACCCGGCACGCTCGGCGGCTTCCAGAAGTTTCCCGTTCTTTACGCCGCCCCATCCCATGTGGACGACGGTGAACGTCTCATGATGTGCAAGGAAGGGCCGCAAATCGTGGGGTACGTTTTCATCAAGGAGGACCTTCACGGCACAAGCTGGTGTCTGTGCGCAAAGGCGCGGATTCTCAGGATCGTGTCAAGCGAAAGCGTGGGGTAGCTTTCATGAGTCTGCTCAGGGGTCCGCCCGAATTCCTCATCGATTAGGATCACGTCCGGCTCGATACGTGTTCCCTTGACGACGGGCCGGCCGCCCATCTTGCCGGGAACAGCCTCGATTTCTTCGCATTCAAGCCAGTTCATCACGCACCTCTCTTTTATGGTAGCGATCCCCCTTTCCAGGGTCAACCGAGCGCCTTATTCTGCCACGGATGTTCAGACGCAACGGCAAAAAAGGTGGCGACCGCCGCGATCCTATGCAGGAGTTGAGCGGAGGCAATCTGCAATATAGCGTGGCCGGTCGCCAACCAGATCGTCTAGCAGCTTGAGGTCGGCGTTAAGCCTTGGGTCCGTCCATGGGATTCGTCAAAGTGCGGAGGCCCGCGACGCCTACGAACGCCGGTAATGAAGCACAACTTCAGGGGGATAAACTTCCTCATCGTGGGGCATCGGCCTTCTGGCATTCCAGACTAGCGACCCGCGGTGGTGTTCATTCCTTCAAGCGAAGGAGAAGGGCTGGACTGTCAAGAAAGGAATCGAAGGCGACCACGATTTTCTTCGCGAAGAATTTGACCGTGAAGGATGCCGAAGGAGGGCGGCGACGAGCCGGAGGACAAGACCGTCAGGATGTCTTCCCAGGCTGTTTAGGATGAGCGCGTTGCGCACGGGAGCAGCAATGACAACAAATCGAGGTCAAGCCGGTCCCACTTCCTACCACATGAACCGCGCCCCGAGGCGGCATGTTTTCGAGAGTGGACGTCGCCGGTGGGGGTCGTGGAAAATGCTGACGGGCAGTAAGACCGCCTAATACTACTGTGTTATAAAATATGGAATCAAAAGACAAGTTGGTGTAGAATTGTTTTCGTGGGCAAATCATCGGCGCCAGGCCCACAGCAGAAACGTCTTGCGGCATATCTCGATGGCCTGGCGCAAGCCGCAGGGCACGCGGACCGGATCGATCCGCTAAAGTCGTACTGTAAGGGACTGTTGCTTACCGGCGAGCGCAAGAGCGTCGAGCCGATGGCCGCCCGTCTGGCTCCCGACAACGTGGGCCGGATGCACCAGTCGCTCCATCATCTGGTCGCCGACGCTCCCTGGAGTGACGAAGAGTTGCTGGCGCAGATACGTAGTTCGGTTCTCCCGGCCATGCAGCCACAGGGACCAGTCGTGGCATGGATCGTCGACGATACCGGCTTCCCCAAGAAGGGCACGCATTCGGTGGGGGTCGCACGTCAGTACTGCGGGCAACTGGGGAAGCAAGACAACTGCCAGGTAGCGGTGAGTCTGTCGGTGGCTACTTGGAATTCCAGTCTTCCCGTTGCCTATCGCCTGTATCTGCCCGAGGAGTGGTCCAAGGATTCCAAGCGCCGGAAAACCACGGGAGTTCCT
>Ga0302324_100029188_pt1 | contig 10465 bp, 10 predicted proteins | sample Palsa_T0_1_FD_201949 | JGI IMG/M metagenome (GOLD analysis project Ga0302324, IMG submission 201949) | Peat permafrost microbial communities from Stordalen Mire near Abisko, Sweden - Palsa_T0_1 | ecosystem: Environmental > Terrestrial > Soil > Palsa > Peat permafrost | place: Sweden: Abisko... | reverse complement strand
CGCCGCTGCACTGGACGTCGGGCCGATGCGGCTGTACGGCTACATCGCCACCAAGGACGAGTTGCTCGACCTGATGGTCGATGCGGTCCACGCCGAGATCCGGCCGACCGGAGACGGTTGGCGAGAGGTGCTGTGCTCCCTTGCCGAAACCACCCGGCAAGCCGCTCACCAGCACGAATGGATCGCCGACCTGATCGGCGGGCGACCCCATCTCGGGCCGCACGCGCTGGCCAGGGGCGAGGCTGTGCTGGCCGCAATGGGCGCCGTCGACGTGGACATCGTCATGCCGGTGGTCGCCGCGGTCGATGCGTACGTGATCGGGGCGGTGCGCCGAGAGATCACCGAGCGGCGCACCGAGCGAGCCACCGGGATGGACAAGCAGCAGTGGCAGGCCGCCTTCGGGCCTTATCTGGAGCGGACCTTCGCAACTGGCCGATTCCCCGCGCTGGCCACGGTCGTACGCGACGGCGCCCACCTGGACGCCAACCAGACCTTCCGGACCGGCCTCGACTTCCTACTCGACGGCATCGAAGCCCGCATCTCAAGATGACGCGCGGCCGGCATCTAGCCTGGCAAACGACAGCCCTGGCCTGGCCCCTCCCGGCCCCTATCACGGTGCGCCGATAATGAGCATTATGTTAAGTAGTTATTCCGCCAACTCCGGCCTCGCCAGCACGAACGCCGTTGGGACAGTTGGGTTAGCTGTCGGTGCATGAGGGCCAGTGGTCTACTGCCCACTCTGGCCAGCCCGGCCACCCTGCTGGCGGGGCGGGGATCTCACCGCCGGCAAGTTCGGCGGCGTCAGGCACCTGGAATTGCTCCCGCCGCGCGTCCACGTCGGCCTCGCTCATCGGGAATGTCTGGTGCGGTACCGTTTCCTGCCGGTGTGCAATGCGGGCAAGCTGGACGTCTTTGTCCATGGGCAGGTAGACCACCTGGCATGCTGCCCCGGCCGACCGGGACAGCCAGCGCAGTGCCGACCGTTCGTCGCGGCCCCAGAACCCGTAGTCGAGCACGACGCTGGTCCCTAGTCGCAGCGCCTGAAGGGCGACCGAGATGAGCCGGCCTTCGAGCACCCAGCGCTTGCCATCGGCCATCGAATCCCCGAACAGCGGGATCATCCAGTGATCCGGGGTCAGCCGCAGCGCTTGGTGCGTTGCGGCGAGTTCTTTGGCCCGGGTGGTTTTCCCGGCTGCGGGGAGCCCGACCATCAGGACTAGGGTGGCGGCACGCGGGTCCTGAGTGACGACGGGTCCGGCTGCGGACGGGCATGCGAATGGGAATGGTTCTTCGCTGTATGAATCGAAACGCTGCGACTGAGACATGACTCCCCTGATCAGGCAGGATGACCCGGCAGCAAAGAAATACGCGCGTGACTGCCGGCAGGACACTGATCGGCGGTACGTCCTGGCACTGCCCCGGCAGGGGCAGGCGATGAGGCCGCGGTTACGGCAACCTCGGTACCGCCGCTAAGCGGCGGTCCGGGTGGTCATGGCAGCGAAGCAACACATGCCTTCACCATAGACGCCGAACCAGCGGTCGGCTCACTGAACGATCAGACACCCAGCCCGCTGGGCAGGCACCGAGGGAAGGCGCGGCATGAACCACCAGCCACCGGCCGCCTGCATCACGTCGAGCTATGGGTGCCCGACCTGGCCCGCGCCTGCCAGCAGTGGGGCTGGCTGCCTGGCCAGCTCGGCTATGAGCAGTACCAGGACTGGGAACACGGCCGGAGCTGGCGGCTCGGCAGCACCTACCTGGTCATCGAGCAATCCCCCGCCCTGACCGCCACCAGCCACGACCGGCTCCGGCCCGGGCTGAACCATCTGGCGTTCCACGCCGGCGGCCAGGCCAGCGTCGACGCCCTCACCGAGGCGGCCCCAGCCCATGGCTGGACGCTGCTGTTCCCCGAAACCCACCCCCACGCCGGCGGAGAAGCCCACTACGCCGCCTACCTCGTCAGCACCGACGGCTTCGAAGCCGAACTCGTCGCCAGCAACACATGATCAACTAGAACTTGATCCACAGGTCTTGGCAATTTCTCATCCTCGTCCGGCACCGGACCAGCCTCGCAGTGTCGATAGACCGACTCACGACGCTGCGACCCGACAGCCTGCCTGATGCCGGATGCGTGCCAGGATCTACGCTGCTGATCATGTCAGTCTCGTTGAGCGATGCCGCCCGGAAGATCCTCGATGACCCGAATCTGGCAGTTCTCGGCACGATCAACCCTGACGGGAGCCCGCAGACGTCGGTGGTGTGGGTGGGAACGGACGGCGACGACCTGGTCATCTCCTCAGCCGCCGGCCGGCGCAAGGAGCGGAATCTGCATCGTGAGCCCCGCGTCAGCCTCTGCGTGTACGACAGGGCAGACCCGGAACGCTATGTCGAGGTGCGCGGACTGGCTGCGGTGACCGAGGACACCGGGCGCCGGCTAGCCGTCTTGCTGGCCGAGAAGTACGAAGGACCTGGCTCGGGCGAGGCGTTCCTGCAACTGCCGCCAGAGGTCATCCGCGTCGTGATCCGGATCACTGTCCAGAAGGTACTGGGAACTGCGGCCGGCTGAGATCGCGGTCAGGACCGCCCGTTTAGGGACGCCAGGCTCCTCAGGCGCACCTGCCTCTACGCGATGTGCCTGCCAGTTTACCGGCACGCAATGTTCTGTTACCGGGAGTAAACAATACGGGACTAGCGTGACCTCCTCGCTGCAGCCGACAGCGCTGGCGTAAGCGCGAGTTCACGAACCGCATTCTCCCGCTGAGCTCACGGGGCACGCGCGGGCCAGGACGAAAGGCAGCATGGATGGACATGACCGTCCGGGAGTGGTTTGAGCAGCGATCGTTTCATCACCGGGACTTCTGCAGTCTCGCCAGCCCCGGACGGCCGGATTCCCGGCTCTCTTCAACGCTGATCCTGCCCGCTCGCAACGTCGCCGGCACGATCGGCCCGATCCTGGAAACCGTGGCCAGGCTCAACGAGAGCAGCGGCCTGATCGACCAGGTCGTGGTGGTCGACGCCGACTCGGCCGACGGCACCGCCCAGATCGCCCGGGCCTACGGTGCCGAGGTGTACTCCGAGAACGAGCTGCTGCCCGCCTACGGCCCGGCCCAGGGCAAGGGTGACGCTATGTGGCGCAGCCTGTCGGTTGCACGCGGGGACATCATCCTGTTCGCTGATGCCGATACCGAGGACTTCGGCGAGCATTTCATCTACGGCACCCTCGGGCCGCTGCTGACCATGCCGGGAATTGAGTTCAGCAAGGCTGCCTACCGGCGGCCCTTCACGCATGCGCAGCGATCAGTAATCGACGGCGGCGGCCGGGTTACCGAGCTAATGGCCAAGCCGCTGCTCAACTACTTCGTGCCGGAGCTCACCGGATTCGTGCAGCCGCTCGCCGGCGAGTTCGCCGCCCACCGCGACCTTCTCTGCAACATCCCCTTCCTCACCGGCTACGGGGTAGAACTGGGGATACTGGTCGACGTACTCGGGGAGGCCGGCCTACCCGCGATGGCTCAGGTCGACCTCGGTTCCCGTCAGAATCGCCACCAGCCGCTCTGGGATCTCACCCGGATGAGCTCCACGGTGCTGCGCGCGATGGCCCGCCGGATGGATCCGCCCGGGCGAGAACTGACCGCAGTGCCGGGCGCCGCCGCGGTCACGGCGCTGCTGCAGCCGGAAATCTACGTGCACGCAGTCGCGACCGAGGACGGGCTGCGCCTCGATGAGCACATGAATGAGCTGCTTGAGCGTCCGCCCCTGGCCCAGGTGCTGGCCGACCCGCTGACGGCGGACAGCCGAGTGACCGCCACTCGCCTGGCAAAGGCTGCCGGACCCTGACCCTGGCCAACTGAGCCGTCTCCGCGCGGGACGGCACCGCCACCCCGAATTACACGCTTGTCATTCGCTGTTATTCGCGTGAGCCGACACGGCAGGCCGTAACCGCCAGCAGGCTTGCCGGTGAGCCGCAGGAAACACGGGTAATTGCTGATCATGTCTTCGTATCGCCAGCCCGGCACGGTCGTGTCCGACCTGACCTTCCAGGTACCGCTCGATCATTGCGTACCCGACGGCGAGCAGCTTGAGCTGTTCGCCAGGGAGATTGTCGCCGCCGAGAACGCCGCAGCGAAGCTGCCGTGGCTGCTGTTCCTGCAGGGCGGCCCCGGCATGGCAGGACCGCGGCTGATCGGCCGGGATAGCTGGCTGTACCGGGCGCTGTGCGACTACCGCGTGCTGCTGCTTGACCAGCGCGGCACGGGCAGGTCATCCCCCGTCAGCTGGCGGACCCTGGCCAGCTGTGGTTCCGCGGCTGCCCAGGCAGAGTACCTGGCACACTTCCGCGCTGACTCGATCGTCAGGGACGCCGAGCAGATCCGCCATGAGCTGATCGGGGACCGGCCGTGGAGCGTGCTCGGCCAGAGTTTCGGCGGCTTCTGCACGGTCAGCTACCTGTCACTGGCACCGGCAGGCATCCGAGAGGCACTGATCGCCGGAGGGCTGCCGGGGCTGGCGAGCACGGCCGAGGAGGTGTACCGGCTGACCTATCCCGCGGTGGCTGCCAGGAACGACGCCCATTACGAGCGTTACCCGCAGGATGTCGCGCAGGTCAGGCGGATCGCCCGGCATCTGGCTTCGGCGGACATCAGGCTGCCGGCAGGCGCGGCGCTCACCGTCGAGGCGTTCCAGTCGCTCGGGGTGATGCTGGGCTCGAGCACCGGCAGTCATGAACTGCACTACCTGCTGGAGGACCCGTTCACCGGCCGGGAGCTGAGTGACGACTTCCTGCAGCGGCTTCAGGCGCACCTGGCGTTCGCCTCGGCACCGCTCTACGCGATCCTGCACGAGGCCTGCTACAGCCAGGGTGAGGCGACCCGCTGGGCCGCGCAGCGAGTGCGGGATGAGTTCGGGGAGTTCTCGGCGGCAGCGTCGCTGGAGACCGACTCCCCTGTGCTGTTCACCGGCGAGATGATCTACCCGTGGATGTTCGAGACCGACCCGGTGCTCCGGCCGGTAGCTGAGGCGGCGGAGCTCATTGCGCACCGCGAGCCCTGGCCGCAGCTCTACGACGCGGCCGTCCTGGGAGCCAACGAAGTGCCCGCCGCCGCGGCGATCTACTTCGACGACATGTACGTCCCGAGGGAGTTCTCGGTGCAGACGGCGCACGCGATCCGCGGGCTGAGGCCGTGGGTGACGAACGAGTACGAACATGACGGGCTGCGGGTCAGCGCCGGAGCGGTGCTCGACCGGCTGATCGGCATGGCGCGCGGCACCGCCTGACCCCCGGATCCGACGTCCCGGAATCGATCCGTGAATCCTGCTTGGTCACCGGGTCGCCACGGCGACGGGCGCGTGGTCTCTCGCCAGGCGGGTAAGTCCCCAGCAGCCGCCGCTGGCCCGAGCCGATCCAGAACGAGGTCGAGCTTCCCGTCTAGCCCGTCGAACCTGGTCTCCAGCCGGTCCACCTTGGCATCCAGCCCGTCGAACCTGGTCTCCAGCCGGTCCACCTTGGCATCCAGCCCGTCGAACCTGGTCTCCAGCCCGTCGAACCTGCCATCGAACTCGTCCAGCCGGTTGCCGTGCCGTGCCAGGGTTGCGCGCACATCGGACAGGCTGGCATCAAGCTCATCAAGCCTGTTACCGTGCCGCATCAGGGTGCCGCGGACGTCGCTGACCGCGTCCCGTACCGAGGTGAGCGCGGCGCCCTGGTCCTTCTGGTTCTCGGCGATGCGGTCGAGCATCCCGTAGATCGCATTCACGTCGTTGTCCAGCTGCCTGACCTTGCGATCGACGTCAAGCTCCGCCATGTAGGCACGCTCGCGAGAGGTAGTAGCGGATGGCAAACGCACTTGCCATTGCCTGGCGGACGGCGCTCACGCCTGGGCGTGCCCCCCGGCGCCAATCCCGCGAGACACGCTACTCCCGCCCTGCGACAGAACTGGCCGCTCGGCCAAGACCATCCGCATAAGCTTGGCCGGTGATCGTGAGAACGTGCCTGTGCCTGATAACCCGGACCGCTCCGGCCGGGCCGGAGGTCCTGCTCGGCATGAAGAAGACCGGCTTCGGTGCCCGCAAGTGGGTCGGGCTCGGCGGGCATATCGAGGACGGCGAGAAGCCGACTGAGGCCGCCGCCCGCGAGGTCATGGAGGAATCCGGCCTGCTGGTGTCGCCCGACGCCCTGGCGCATATGGCGGCGATCACGTTCCGGTTCCCGGCCCGCCCGGACTGGGACCAGACAGCCGACGTCTTCTCGACCTCCGCCTACCAGGGCGAGCCAGCTGAGTCGCAGGAGATAGCCCCCCGCTGGTTCGCGCAGGACGCGCTGCCGCTCGACGGCATGTGGGACGACGCCAGGTACTGGCTGCCGCGGGTGCTGGACGGCGAGCACGTAGCTGCCACGATCACCTTCGCCGACGACTGCGCGACCGTAGCCCGCATCGAGCCCCCACTGTGACGGGAACGGCGATCGTCAGGCGCCTGCTGGAGCCGCCCGTGCTGACGCTCTGGCCGTGCGCCGGCGGGGACGTCTGTCGGGCTAGTTGACTGACAACCGTCCCGGCCCGCAAACACGGCCCAGGCGGCGATATGTTGCTTGCGTGATAGTTCCCTGCGGCGCTTAGGGGGCGACCGGTGCCAGATGCCGTCTCGCGGTTCTCCGGCTTCGCCGCGGAGTACGACTCCGCGCGACCGCAGCCGCCAGCGGACCTCGTCGCCCTGATCAGCCAGTGGTCCGGCGCGAGCGCGCCTGATGTCGTGGATGTTGGCGCGGGCACGGGGCTGTCGACGATGATCTGGGCCGGTCGCGCACGGCAGGTGACAGCGGTCGAGCCGTCTTCCGACATGCGCGCGATAGCGCAGCGTAAGGCCGACGCCGCAGCGGCCACCTCCACCCGGTTCGTGGTGGCCGCCGGGACCGCCGAGCGAACCGGCCTGCCGGATGCCTGCGCCGACATCGTCACCGCGAGCCAGGCGATGCACTGGTTCGATGGCAGCCGGGCGCTGCCGGAGATTGTTCGGGTGCTGCGGCCCGGCGGAGTATTCGCGGCCTACGACTGTGACTGGCCGCCGTGCATCGACTGGGAAACAGACGCCGCCTACGCCGCCTTCGATGCAGCAGTCGGCCGGCTGGAGGCTGAGCACGGGCTGCTGCCGCCGCACGCCGGCAAGAGGCACCGGGACACGATGACCGCGAGCGGCCTGTTCCGCCATGTGACCGAGGTCGCGGTGCACGGGTGCGAGGAAGGCGACGCGCAGCGCCTGACGGCCGTGGCCATGACCCAGGGCGGCGCGGTGGCGCTGCTGTCGGCGGGGCTCACGGAGGACGAGATCGGCCTGACGGCGCTGCGCGAGGTCGCGGCCCGCAGGCTGCCCCAGCCGCGGACCTGGTGGTGGACCTATCGGGTGCGGCTCGGAGTTAAGTAGTTGTAGTCAAGCAACTTTTTCCCGGTAGGCTCCTGAGACGTGCGGAAAATTGCTGAGCAAGCCGGGGCGAGCAGAGTACGGATCAGGGCGAACGGGGCGAACGGGACTCTCGACGGGGGGAATGGGATCCGCAGCAGGACGAGCGGCATCCCCGGCGGGGCGAGCGGCACCCCCGGCGGAAATGGCACAGCCACCGCGGATCGCGGCGACCGGTACCGGTGGATCGCGCTCTCGAATACCACGCTCAGCATGACGATGGCCACGATCGACGGCTCGATCGTGATCATCGCGATGCCCGCTATCTTCCGGGGCATTCACCTCAACCCCACCGCGCCAGGAAACATCGGCTACCTGCTCTGGATCATCATCGGGTACCTGCTGGTCACCGCGGTGCTGGTGGTCACATTCGGGCGACTTGGCGATATGTTCGGCCGGGTTCGCATCTACAACCTGGGCTTCGTCGTCTTCACGCTGGCCTCAATCGGACTGTCGCTCGATCCGCTGACCGGCGATAGCGGTGCTCTCTGGCTGATCGGCGGGCGGCTGATCCAGGCCACCGGCGGCGCGATGCTGATGGCCAACTCGGCTGCCATCCTGACCGACGCATTCCCGGCGAATCAGCGCGGCAGGGCCCTGGGCATCAATCAGATCGCCGGGATCTCCGGCCAGTTCGTCGGCCTGCTGCTGGGCGGCCTGCTGGCGGCCTGGGACTGGCGAGCGGTGTTCTGGGTGAATGTGCCCATCGGCGTGTTCGGCACGGTCTGGGCCTACCGGAGCCTGCGCGAGATCGCGACTACCCGGCGGGCGAGCATCGACTGGGCGGGAAACGTCACGTTCGCGCTGGGCGCGGCGGCCCTGCTCGCGGCGATCACCTACGGCATCCAGCCCTATGGCGGGCATGCGACCGGCTGGACCAGCCCGCGGGTGATCGGCGGCCTGGCCGGCGGGACAGCGCTGCTGGTCGCCTTCGGCATCATCGAGACGAAGATCGCCGAGCCGATGTTCCGGATGGCCCTGTTCCGGATCCGGGCGTTCGCGGCCGGGAACGCGGCGAGCCTGCTGGGCTCCATGGCCCGGGGCGGGCTGCAGTTCATGCTGGTCATCTGGCTCGCGGGCATCTGGCTCCCGCTGCACGGCTACGACTATGTCGTCACTCCGCTGTGGGCCGGAATCTACATGCTGCCGCTCACGGCCGGATTCCTCATTGCGGGACCGGTCTCCGGCTGGCTCTCCGACAAGTACGGCCCGCGCCTGTTCGCCACGGCCGGCCTGCTGGTCGCGGCGTGCGCCTTCACCGGCCTGATGCTGCTGCCGGTGGACTTCCCGTACTGGCTGTTCGCGCTGATCATCTTCGGCAACGGGATCGGCTCGGGCCTGTTCGCGTCGCCGAACACCTCCGCGATCATGAGCAGCGTTCCCGCCAGGGACCGCGGCGCGGCCTCCGGGATGCGGTCCACCTTCCAGAACTCCGGCATGTCGCTGTCGATCGGGCTGTTCTTCTCGCTGATGATCGCCGGGCTGGCGGCCGCGCTGCCCAGCACGCTCAGCCGCGGGCTGCGGGCCCAGGGAGTATCCCCGGCCGTTGCCTCGCACATAGCCCATCTGCCGCCAGTGAGCACACTGTTCTCCGCGCTGCTGGGCTACAACCCGATCCGCAACTTGCTGCAGAACTCAGGCGAGATCGCCAAGCTGCCCGCCAAGAATCTGGCCGCGCTGACCAACAGGCAGTACTTCCCGCACCTGATTTCCGGGCCGTTCCATCACGGGCTGGTCATCGTCTTCAGCGCCGCGATCGCCATGTCGGTGATCGGCGCTCTCATCTCACTGCTGCGCGGCCGCCAGTTCTACTATGACGACTCCCCCGCATCACCCGACGTAGCCAAGTCCGCGGCCCAGGAGACGATCCCGGCCGCGCCGGCGACAGCTGCGGCAACGACGGCCGGGACGGCAATTTCCGCACGCGCTGAAGTCAAGCCGTGACGAAAATGCAGGCAGCCTGGCCATAGCCGGGCCTGTCGTGTTCACTGGACACAGGCCAGCGGACATGCCGCGTCGCTGGAACAGGGCCGAAGGTGCCGCGACTGGCCGGCTGACGGCGATAGGAGGCGATGGCCGTGAGGCTCCTGCGCCGGGTGCTGGCGGTGTGCTCGATCATGCTGAGCACGGCGGCCGTCGCGGTCGCGGGTGCCGTGCCCGCCCAGGCAGCCGCAGCCGCCAGACTTCCCTCCTCGGCATCCGCCGCAGCAGCGGGCCGGCGCATCGTGCTCGTCGACTGCGCCGGCCACGGCCTGGTGCGCCCGCGCACCTTCGTCCTGGCCTGCGCTGACGGCAACGATTATCTGGCCAGACTGCGCTGGGCCCGCTGGGGCGCAACCTCCCGCGGCCGCGGGAACGACTGGGTCAATTCCTGCGTCCCCGATTGCGTGCAGGGAAAGTTCCACAGATACCCGGTGCGGGTCAGGGCATGGCGGGCCAGGCCGCGCCCGGATCATGCCAGCCAGCGCTACCTCAGCCGGCTGACGCTGACTTTTACCAAGCGCGTGCCCAAGGGGTTCCGCCGCAGGACCGTCTACCGGCTGCTCCCGTCGATCTGACGTAAGCTCTTGAGCATGCCCCGTTACGAGTACCGCTGCCGCGCCTGCGGAGACACCTTCGAGCAGACTCGCCCGATGAGCGATTCGGCTGCGCCGTGCACCTGCCCGCAGGGCCACGACGATACCGTCAAGCTGCTGTCCGCGGTGGCAGTCGGCGGCCGGGCCAGCTCCGCCGGACCCGCGCCGCGCGGCAGCGGTGGCGGTGGCTGCTGCGGCGGGGCGTGCGGCTGCGGCTGACCGTGCTCTGACGGGCTGACCGTGCCGTGACGGCTGACCGTGCCGAGCGAGCTGAGACGGCCGAGTCCGCCGTTACGCTGAGAAGCGCTCGACCTGCCGCATCTTGTTGGTCGCATCGAGCGCCGCCACCTTGTAGGACTCGGCGAGCGTCGGGTAGTTGAAGACCGCATCCACCAGGTAGTCGATGGTGCCGCCGCAGCCCATCACTGCCTGGCCTA
>Ga0302324_100029187_pt1 | contig 10466 bp, 11 predicted proteins | sample Palsa_T0_1_FD_201949 | JGI IMG/M metagenome (GOLD analysis project Ga0302324, IMG submission 201949) | Peat permafrost microbial communities from Stordalen Mire near Abisko, Sweden - Palsa_T0_1 | ecosystem: Environmental > Terrestrial > Soil > Palsa > Peat permafrost | place: Sweden: Abisko... | reverse complement strand
CTGGGGACGCGAGCCTCTACCTGATCACTGACGACGTCGGCGAGGCGGCCGCCGAGATCCTCGGCTTCTACCGCAACTACCACTCGCTGCGATGGATCGGTGACCGGCTTGTGGTCCGCTTGCTTGCGCAGCCGACCCCCGGCGAGGTGGCCGCCCTGTCCGAGGAGTTCGGCCACATTTTCCTCCGGGGGGCCATCGAGATCCTCCCCGGCCCGCTTCCCAGCGAACTTCGCGAGGACGACCAGGTCCACCTTCCGCGCATCGCTCTGCGCTTCGACCGCACGTCCTACAGCCACCTCCGCCAGCTAATCGACGCTCTCAACGCCCTCCCGAGCGCTCCCCCGCCGGCCCCCGGGCTGCCGGTCCCGCCGCGCCACCTAATTCGCGAGGGCTAAGCCCGCCCCGGAGGTCCCATCGGCACCTTCTGTGGCGATCTCATTGCTGGGCGGCATGTCCGTAGCCTCATTGCAGGGCGGGCGTGTCCGTAGCCTCATTGCTGGGCGGCATGTCCGTAGCCTCATTGCAGGGCGGGCATGTCCGTAGCTCTTCCTCGGCGACTGCAGCCAGCACTCTTTCGGCGACCTCGGCGACGGTTTCAAGCTGTTCTGCGGCCAGCAGATCGACGAACAGGCGCCTCACGGCCTCCAGGTGGCCCGGGGCGGCCGCGCTGATCTCGTCCCGGCCGTGCGTACTCACGCCGACCACTGCACCGCGTAGGTCCGAGGGGCACTTGATTTTCTCGACCAGCCCACGATCTGCCATACGCGTGACCTGATGGGAGAGCCGGCTCTTTTCCCAACCCAACTGGTGGCCCAGTTCGAACAGCCGCATCCGGCCCTCGGGCTGCGCCGTTAGGGCAACGAGGACCATATAGTCCTGGTAGCTGAGCGAAGAGCGGGCGGCGAGGTCTCTTGCCAACTGCGCGTTCAGGCGCATCTGCATGAGCTGTAAGGAGCGCCAGGCGCGCTCTTCCTTCTCGTTCAGCCATCTGACTTCGCTCATTATGTTTCACCATACCGGAATAGTGGACATATCCCCTATGTTGGCTAGATAGGTGACACGTACACCGCTGACCCAAGGAGATCGCTCAAAATGACCAACACTGATACAGCTGTAGCGCAAGAGACTCTAACCGGCGACTACACCCTCGACCTTGCTCATACTCGTATCGGGTTCTCGGCCCGCCATGCGATGGTGACAAAGGTGCGCGGACAGTTCAATGAGTTCACCGGCACCGCCCACCTCGACGCCGAGAACCCGTCGAACTCGAAGGTAGACATCACCATCAAGGTCGCGAGCATCGACACCCGCAATGCCGACCGCGACGCCCACCTTCGGACCAACGACTTCTTGGCCATGGACGAGTTCCCCGAGATAACGTTCAGCTCCACCCGCGTAGAGCAGGCGGGCGAGAACAAGTTTGACGTCACCGGCGACCTGACCATCCGTGGCGTGAGCAAGCCTGTGACCGTCAATTTCGAGCTCAACGGAGGCGCTCAGGACCCCTGGGGCAACTTCCGGGTCGGCTTCGACGGCCACGCCACCATCAACCGCAAGGACTGGGGTGTCAACTGGAACGCTGCCATGGAGGCCGGCGGCGTCATGGTGAGCGACAAGGTCAACCTCGAGTTCGAGGTCGAGGGCATCAAGGTCAAGCCGGCCGCCTGAGCGGCCCGAGTTACAAGCCGGCCGCCTGATCGGCCCTAGTTAGGCGTCTTAGGTCTCGTCTTCGGGGCCGCCGCCGGCTAGAAGGGCAGCAGCTTTCATGACAGCGCGCCGCGCGCGAGAGAGCCGACGCTCCTCGGCCGCGGCCTGCGCGCTGTCCTCCCTCACCGCCTGTTTCAGCTTGGCGAGCCCGATGTCCGCGAGCTGCTCGGCTATGTCGTCGAGCCTCGAGCGCAGGTCCTCTAACTGGTCGTCACCCATGGCAACCAGTTTGCTTGCTTTCATGCCGGCGCCGCGGCCTACAGGCCACTTTGGGCTCGCGGTCCTGGCAGCGGGCGCTGTCTCCAGGGCCGTTCGCGCGCGGCACTAGTGTCAATCCGTGGACGACCTCGCGCTCGCCGGCTACCTCGAACGTTCCAAGGACCGAATCCTCGCCACGTTGTCCGACTGGCTCCGGATCCCGTCCATTTCGGCCGACCCGGCCCACGCCGGCGACATCGCCAACTCAGCGGAGTTCTGTGCCCGCCTGCTGAGGGAGGCTGGTCTCCATGAGGTCGAGATCATCCAGGCGGATGCCTCCGGGGCGGACGGCGCCGGCCTGGCGCCGGCGGTTTACGGTGAGTGGCTAGGGGCCGGGGAGGGGGCACCCACCGTGCTCGTCTACGGCCACCACGATGTCCAGCCCGTAGACCCGCTCGATGAATGGACCTCACCTCCCTTCGAACCGGTCGTCGTCGATGGGCAGCTCCTGGCGCGCGGCTCCTGTGACGACAAAGGCCAGGTCCTCATGCAGACCGAGGCGGTACGTGGCTTGCTTGGCGAAATGGGGGCCTTGCCCGTCAACTTGAAGTTCTTGATCGAAGGCGAAGAGGAGGTCGGCAGCCCTCACTTCGAGGACCTCCTCGAGCGCGAGCGCGAACGGCTCGCCAACGATGTGATCGTTGTTTCGGATACAACCATGGTCGCGTCCGACATCCCGTCCACCACGCTCAGCATGCGTGGGCTGGTCGGTTTCGACGTGGCGCTGCGAACTGCAAAGTCCGACCTCCACAGCGGGCTCTGGGGAGGCACGGTCCCAAACGCCGCCCTCGTGGCTGCTCGGCTTGTCGGGAACCTCCACGACGGGCTCGGCCGTGTGGCGCTGCCGGGTTTCTATGACCGGGTAAGGGAACTTAGCGATGAGGAAACGCTCTCGCTCGGTTCGGTACCTTTCGACGAGGCAGAGTTCTGCAGCCAAGCCGGCGTTGCGTACCTCGAAGGCGAAGCGGGCCGCACCCCTTACGAACGCACAGGTACGCGCCCAACGGCCGAGGTCACCGGCCTCCACGCCGGCTACGGCGGCCCCGGCATGAAAACCATCGTCCCCGCAACAGCCAATATAAAAGTCGCAATTCGTCTCGTGCCGGACCAAAGCCCCGAAGAAATCGCGGCGTCGTTCCGCACCTGGCTTGCCGCTCACGTCCCGGAGGGGGTCGCGGTCACGGTGACGCCGCTGGGCGGGGTGTCGCCCCTTCTCACTCCGCTCGACCATCCTGCGGTCCAAACCCTCTGCGGTGCCATCGAACGCGTCTGGGGCAAGAAGCCGCTGTTCACCAGGAGCGGGGGCAGCGGGCCTGAGGAGGCACTGGGAAGAGTGCTCGGCGCACCGGTCACTTTTCTCGGGGTCGGGCTCCCCGGCGATAATTTCCATGCCCCCAATGAACGCCTGGAGCTCGACCAGCTGTGGCGGGGCGTATTGGCGGCCGGCGAGCTCCTCCTCGACCTCGGCACCTTGAAGGTGGGCCAATGAGCCGGCGCGGGCACGCCAAAGACCAAGGCAAACACTCCAAGAACGGCGCCGGCAAGGTCCCGGAGATGAGGTCCGCTCACGGCTCGCACGGCGCGAATGGCGCGAATGGCGCGAATGGCGCGAATGGCGCGAATGGCGCGAAGCGTTGGCGCCTAAGCCCGGCTGATGCTCACGAGTGGGTGAGCTTCGAGGACCCCACCGAAGCACGGACATGGCGTTTTGACGTAACGTTCCTCCTGTCGCACTGGGAGTGCATTTATGGCAATGGTTGCCAGGGCGTACTGACGGCCCCGGCGCCCGAACTTGCGCAGGGCTGCTGTTCGTACGGAGCGCATATGACCGGCGACGAGGACGTCGCCCGCGTGAAGGCGGCCGCAAAGACGTTGACTGACGACCAGTGGCAGTTCGCAGAGCAAGGGCGTCGTGGAGGGGTTGCACGGCGCGGTACTGCAGGTGTCACTGTCACGAGGTTGGTGGAAGACGCTTGCATTTTCCTCAATAGACCGGGCTTCCCAGGTGGCCCCGGCTGCGCTCTGCACCGCGCCGCCCTCGAGCGCGGCGAAAAACCGATGGACCTCAAACCTGATGTTTGCTGGCAATTGCCGCTTAGGCGCGAGGACACGGTCCATCCTGACGCCTCTGTGACGTCGGTGGTCGGTGAATGGGACAGAGTTCACTGGGGCCAGGGGGGCGAGGAGTTTGCCTGGTGGTGCACGGAGGCGCCTGAGGCTTTCCGTGGCGGCACGCCAGTGTGGCGGCAGATGCAAGACGAGCTGTGTGCCATGGTGGGCCCGGCCGTTTTCGCCCTACTGGCGCCATACTTGGAGGTCCGCGAGGCGTCGGGCGCCCTGCTCCCTCACCCTACGGTCCGGCAGCGGGGGTAAAATCTCAGCGATGAGCCCAAAGGAGCATTGGAGAACCGACCCTGACGAGCACGATTATCCCGCAGCTCAAGATTATCTGACACTTGTTATGTCGCCCGCCGCGGCCACCGGCCTCGTCGAAGCGCTCAAAACTGCCCCCCTGTTCCACAGGGCGGCCAAAGATTTGCTTCGTGCGAGCGCTTTGCCTCTCCTACCCGAGAACAATTACCACGTCGCCAAGGACCTGTCGAAAGTAAAAAAGGGCCAGCTGCTTTCTCCCGTTCTGCTTGTTGCCGGCGACGCTTCACGCGGGGCTCCCCTAACGATTGCCGACGGTTACCACCGGATTTGTGCGAGCTGGTACCTGAACGAGGATGAAGCTATCCCTTGTCGGCTGGTGGACCAGCCCTAAGGGTATGGATTGCCACCTGGTGCCGTGCGAAATGGATATCTTTTTAGAAGCCGACGATGTTTCTTCTCTGCGCGGTGAAAGACTTCGGTAGTGGGATTTAGCCAGCTAGCCCTCGAGTTCCCCCGGTTGGCTGTCGAACTCGAGCGCCTCTCGGGCAACGACCTAGAAGAGGCGGTCCAGCGGGTCGTCGAGACTGCGTTGACCGCAACTGGTGTACAGGTCAGTGACAGAAGCCCGGCGGGCGTGGAAACGCTGGTGTGGTCGCTCGACGACGTCACCTGGGCCGTTCAAGAGGCGGCGGACAAAGGCACAGCTTCTCAGCTCGACTACGTCAGAGCATTTCGGAGGGCCAGGGCCGCGAACGGGCTGCTCGACCTACTCGCGAACCGCTACGACTCTGCGGTCTACGACGCCTGTCAGGCGCTAGGCGCTAACGAAGATGCCGTGCTGCAGTTGTTATTGCCCCCCACATAACGACGGCACCACCACTCGCTCCTCGGATCGAGTGTCTTTCTACATACTGGCTGTTGGCCGGCGAGCGGGCCCACAGTCGGGTAACCGACCACGGTCCTTCGCTGCTTGCCCCCGTAGTCGTCCGGCGCAGAGGACTCGTCTCAAGTGCACGGCACTGCGGTCCGAAGAAGGGCTGGGGACTGTCTGAACGGAGGACCGTGGTGAACTACACGGACAAGCTGGCTAACCAGGCGAGTAGCGCCCTCGCTCCCGGAGAGTTCTTCGTCGCGGCGGCCAAGTACTTGCCGCACGGTGCCAGCGCAAAGAGGGCCGCAGGTGGAGTGTTCGGAGCCGTTGGCACAGTCATTGCCGGCTCAAGTGCAGGGCGAGGTCAGCTTGTCGGGGGTGCTCCGTTACCGAGCAACCTGGCTTTGGGATTGACCAATCAGCGCCTGCTCATATTTGCGTTGGGGGAGGGCCTAGAGCGAGTGACAGGTCAGACCCATTCGATACCCCTTTCCCACGTCTTGAGGGTGCGGTGCGAGACAGGGCGAAAGCTTGGATTTAGGGTGACCTACCTGACCATTTCGTTAGCCGACGGCTCTGAGGTCGCATTAGAAGCGGTAGCTCCCCACTCCAAGGAGGCGGAAGCCTTTGCTCGTACGTTGGAAACCTCTAGGAGCGCAGCCGCCGGCCTCTCTACGTGGTGATTAAGTCGGATCCCGCAGGCGGGAAGGGGGACCTTGAACCCCGAGAAGTGGTGCTGGCAAGGGGTTATCTCACAGGCTGACCTCATTGGGCAACCGACCGGTGGGCAACGCTGGCGTAGACGGCTAAGTACGCTGCGAGTCGCCTGGTACCGTTTCCGCGCGGCCTTCGCCGACCGGCGGGCTGAGTACCTGACCGTAGCGCGCTTCGCAGCGTGCTCGGACGGTGGCCGTGGGTTCTATGCCTCGTTTGCCCCGAAGTTGCTCGAGTAGACGACTTGGCCCATGTTTTCGACAAACGAACCGGACGGTCCAACGGCTGTGCCGATCGGCGCGGGCGACGTCGAGCGTGCTATCAGGGCGATGGCGAGGACCACAATCACGAGCCCTTCTAGCGTGGCGGCACCTATGGCCAACCACAGTCCCACGCGAAGGGCCCTGGTCGTAGGTGGTGCAACGTGAGTGTAAACAGGCCCCCATTGAGGCGGGCCGGGAGTGTACGGCAGCGGAGCCCAGGCACTCCCGTACATGGGCGGTGACACCGGCTGTTGCATACCGGGCCCTGGGGCCGCCGTACTTGGCTCCAAAGTGCGTAGGTTTGCGAAGTCGCCGGCCGCGGGCGGGGTCCCAGGCGGGGTATAGCTGAGATCCCCCGCTCCTAGCCCAACCAAGTCGTCGGAAACATGTCGGGTGAAGGCCGTCCCGTCGTGAAAACGGTACTTATGGTCCCCTGTCGGGTCCTGCTTCCAACCCGCAATATCGGCGGTATCCGGCATTGCTGCGTCTCCTGCGAACTGATCCTATTGGTGGCAGGCGACGACCCTCGTGATGGCGAAAGTGGCTGCCTTGTAAGAGCGACCCACACTCCGAATATGGTGTCGACATTGGGCCCCGCCGTCTGTAGGCGTGACGGGCTACCCGGTCCCGTTCCCACCCCTCCGGTGGTCCCAAGAAAACGTCCAGCTAGAACCGCACGGGGTCGACTTCGATGCGGACCCGCTCGCTCGGTCGACCGACAGCTGCGAGAGCGTCGGCGAGGCTGGCGTGGTCGGGCGCACGCACGACCCAACGCTCATCGCCCAGCTCGCTCAGCTCGACGTGCTCGCCCGGCAGAGCGCTCGGCTCGACGCGCACCCCCGGTAAGGCAACGGCGGCACTGGGAACGTGGCTCGCCACCTCGGCAACGTCCAGTTTCTCCAGCGCGCCCGCCAGCTCGCGGGCGCCGGGGCCGGACAGGACCGCCAGGGCAGCGAACGGAGGGAGCCGGAGGGCTTTGCGCACCGCCTCCTCGGAAGCGGCAAGCCGGCCCGGGTCGGCCAGCAGGGCTGCCTCGATCACCGGGTGGCCCGGGGCTCTGGTCTGTACGAGGACCTTGCCGGCGCGTTGGCGGCCGCCAACCAGGCGCGAGGCCCGTGCGAGCAGAGCGAGGGCTTGCTCGCCGGCCCGGAAGCGGGGAGCCAGCAACTCCTGGTCGAAGTCCAAGAACACTACGGCCCCCACTCCCCCACCCTTTCGCAGCTCCCCCTCCCGGTACAGCACAGCCTCTGTACCCACCAGTACGGGTGCCGCTGGCAGAGGACCAGTGGCGGCGGACACCTCCCCAACGGGGCGGCCGGCCAGAGCCTCGAGCTGTTCTCTTGCCCGGCTGACCCCCACTCTCAGCAGGCGCAACACACTCGAGCCGCACGAGGCGCACACAAGAGGTCGTGATGTGCCGCAACGCCGGCAGACCATCCCCTCGCCGACAACGGCGACCGCCGCCCCGCAGTGCTCACAGGTAGCCAGCTCCCCGCAGGCATCGCAGACCGACAGCTGGGCACGGCCCTTTCGGTTCAGCACGCATACGACGCGGTAGTCGCTCCTCAATACGGCGACGAGGCTCGATGAGTAAAGCCCCGAGCGGGGGTCCTCGCGCCGGCAGTCCACGACCTCGAGGGCGGCCCAACCCGCCCGCTCAGCAGTCACGCTCGCTACATGCACCTGGTTGGCCGCCGTGAGCAGTTCCACCGTCGGGCAAGGGGTCACCCAGAGGCAGGGCACTGCGGCGAGGCGGGCGCGTTCGGCGGCGACGGACGGAGCGTCCCAGGTCGGTGCCGCCCCTTGCACCAGGCCCTCGTCGTGCGCGTCCAGGACAACGACAGAAGCGACGCCGGGGCACGGCCCCCAGGCGGCAGCCCGCGTGCCGATCACCACATCCGCTCCGGCACGGGCTTGTGCCCAATCCCCGGGCAGCAGAGCGACCTGAGCACCTCGGCTGCGCAAAGCCGCACAACCCGCTTCTGCTCTGGCCGTCGTGGGCGCAATGACGAGCACAGGGCCATGCAGGGCGGCCGCCATCACCACCTCGGTGGCGCTGTAGACCGGGGGTAACCGCAACAGGTGGGCCCCGGGGCTCCAGGCCTCCTCGACCAGCCCCTGCACCGTCGTTGGCCCGGCCGGCCCCGCCCGTCCCAGCCTCGCCCGTCCCAGCCCCGCCCGTCCCAGCCCTGGCCCTCGCGGCCCAAGCCAAGCCGGCCCTGTGCCGGCCGGACCTGTGCCGGCCAGACCTGTGCCCAACAGCGACCGACTGCTGGCCGGCAGTGGTAGAGCCCTCACAGCAGCCTGAGGCGATGCAGTAAACAGCAGGGAGCGGCGCCGGCTCGCCCAACGCCAGGCGGCCCATTCGGCCAGCTCGAACAGCTCCGGCTCGGGGCCCCAGCCCGTCACCTTGGCGATAGGCCGTAAGGCTAAGCCCTCTTGCGGCCGCACCGGGTAGGCGACCACCCATCCACGCACAGCGCGGCCCTGCAATGGCACCCGCACGATACAACCGGGCCGAAGTTCAGGGGCGAACTTGGTCGGGACCTCGTAGTCCAGTTCTCGCTCGAAGCCGGCGACGTCGGGCAGCACCCGTGCCACAAGAGGAGCCGAGGGATCGGGCAAAACCGGTGGCCCGGCTTGTTCTGGCAGCCCGGGTTGCTCTGTCAGCCCGGCCCCCTCGGTCAGCCCAATCACGTCGGGCGGCTCAGGCACTTCGGCCAGCGTTTAACTGACACATTTCGCTTTAACTGACACATTTTGCTGTGTGGCGCGCATTTTGGTCCGCAGATGGCCCAAACCGGCTGCGGCAAGGCCCCCCAAGGCCTTTCAAGGCCCCCCGGGCCCACTAAAGACCAGACAAAGACCAAGTAGAGACCAAACAAAGGCCGACTAAAGCCCAAACTAGAGGCCGACTGCCTGTTTGAAGTCGGCCAGCCGGCTGGTCACCTCCCAGGTGAGCTCTTTGTCCGAGCGGCCGAAATGCCCGTACGTGGCGGTGCGACGGTAAATCGGGCGGCGCAGGTCGAGGTCGCGGATGATCGCCGCCGGGCGAAGGTCGAAAACCTCTTCAACAGCCTTGGCAACTTTGGCGGGGGCGACCTTTTCCGTCCCGAACAGCTCGACCATCAGAGACACGGGCCGGGCGACGCCGATCGCATATGCGATCTGGACCTCGCAGCGCTTGGCCGCGCCCGAGGCGACAACGTGCTTCGCGACCCAGCGCGCGGCGTAGGCTCCGGAGCGGTCGACCTTGGAAGGATCCTTGCCGGAAAACGCCCCGCCGCCGTGCCGGGCCGCCCCGCCATAAGTATCCACGATTATTTTCCTCCCGGTCAGACCGGTGTCGGCGCTGGGCCCGCCACGTTCGAACCGGCCAGTCGGGTTGGCCAAGACCTCGTAGGGGTCGTCGGCATATTGTGACGGCACGATGGGCGCAATCACGTGGTCGCGGAGATCGGGCTTCAGCAACGTCTCGAGGTCGACGGTCGGCCGGTGCTGGGTGGACACGAGCACGGTCTTCAGCCGAACAGGTCGCCCATTTTCGTACTCGAACGTGACCTGGGTCTTCCCATCGGGTCGCAGATAGGGAAGTACCCCGACCTTTCGCACCTGGGCGAGGCGCTGGGCCAGCCGGTGGGCCAACCATATCGGCACGGGCATCAGGTCATCGGTCTCGTCGCATGCATAGCCGAACATCATCCCCTGGTCGCCAGCGCCCTGGCCAAAAAGAGCGTCCTCTCCGCTCGTACCCTGGCGGACCTCGTAAGCGTTGTCGACACCCATGGCGATGTCTGCGGACTGCTGGCCGATCGAGACCGCCACGCCGCACGTCAGCCCGTCGAAACCCATTTCCGAGCTGGTATAGCCGATACCGGAGACCACCTCGCGAACAATCTGAGGTATCTCGACGTAAGCACTTGTCGTGATTTCGCCGGCGACAACGACCAATCCGGTCGTGAGGAGCGTCTCGCAGGCGACCCGTGCGACCGGGTCCTGGTCCAATATGGCGTCAAGGATCGCGTCCGAAATCTGATCGGCCATCTTGTCCGGATGGCCTTCAGTAACCGATTCCGACGTAAAGTCCCAGCGTGTCATCCTGCGGTTCCCTTCGTCTGTGACAGAGTGCCGTTAGTGCCTAACAGATCTCCGATTGCGTCGACCAGCTTGGCTGCGACCGCCCGCTTGTCAGCCAAACCGAGTTCCGCTATCGACCCGATGGACACGATAACAGCGTCGCTACTGTCCTGGCCGAAGCCGGACTGCGCACGGCCGGATAC
>Ga0302324_100029185_pt1 | contig 10466 bp, 7 predicted proteins | sample Palsa_T0_1_FD_201949 | JGI IMG/M metagenome (GOLD analysis project Ga0302324, IMG submission 201949) | Peat permafrost microbial communities from Stordalen Mire near Abisko, Sweden - Palsa_T0_1 | ecosystem: Environmental > Terrestrial > Soil > Palsa > Peat permafrost | place: Sweden: Abisko... | reverse complement strand
TGGACGCAAACGCAGTCAGGTCGTTGAACTGGCCACGTTGGGCCGCGCTGCACGCGTCTCCGCCGCACGCCGTGTAGAGGCTGCTCTTGTCGACGATCGCCGTGATCCCGAAGATGCTCCCGACGATCACGCCTGCACCCGCGACGCCAAACGCGACGGCCGCCGGCCAGTACACGCGGTGCATCGTCGTCTTCGTCGGGGGCAACGGCTCGAGCTCGTGATGAGCGACTGGCGGCTGAAACGTGGGATCGCGCTCCAGCGTCAACGAGGCGCTACGCGACGAGCCTTCCCCGACTTCGACGCGGGTCTGTGCGTTCTTGAAGCCCGCCGCGCTCGCTTCGATGACATGGGCGCCGGGATCCACTGCGCGCTCGACGCCGATCGATGCCGACGAGACCGTCTGCCCGTCGATCTTGAGCACCACGTCGGCGCTCGCAGCCCCCGAGACCTCCACGCGGAGCTTCGCGAGGTGGGGTAGCGCCGCCTCGAGCGCTTCGACTGCACGGGCCTGGGCCCTCGCGAAGGCTTGCGGGGAACCATCCGGAAGGTGCTCACGCGCAACGTGACGCAGACTCTCGGTGCCCTCGACGACGTGGCCGAGCTTGACTTGACACTCACCGAGGCGCTCGAGCGTCGTTGGGGCGTGAAAGAGCTTCTCTGCGCGCGTCAGGCGGTCGACGGCGTCAGCGCAGTTGCCAGCTTCCGCCAGGCGAAGTCCCTCCGTACCGAGCGCACGGGCAGTCGCCATGTCCCCCGCGTCCTGAGCGAAAGCCGCTGTCGGGAAAAGAATGGCCAACGCGAGAGCCACAGGACGCACCAGGGCATTCTCACGCCCGACGGCCACGTCATGCAAGTGTGTTAGTCTCCGGCTCGTGAGACGCGGGGCTACAGCGATCTTGCTGAGTTCTGCGGCGCTCATTTCCATCGTCGCCAGCCTTTGGGGGTGTGACAGCCTGCTCGGGCTCGGTGACTTTACATTCGTGGGCGATGGGTCTGCGGATGGCTGCGCGCCCGGGACGAACAAGCTCACACTCGAGAACGCCTGTACGTCCGCCACGTGCATCGTCTTCGACGACACGCGTCTCACGAGCTGCACCATCGACGGGGGAAACGTGACCTGTCCCGTCGCGCCGGTGTCCGACGCGGGGATCCCCGCCGAGCTGGTGGTGCCTGACGGAGGGTGGCCGCTCGGGGACGCCGGGTCTCTCCCATCGTGCGCGAGCCTTCCGACGAATTACCCACAACCGTACGTCTACGGCGCGGGGTCGTCAGCGCTCTCACTCTACGTCGGCAAGATCGCGCAGGCGTTCGAGAACCAGAACATGGGCACGATCATCTACCAGATCGCGGGCTCCTGTTACGGCGCCTACACGACGGTGCTCGGCTACCCGCTCGAGACGGTGCCCGCGAGCACGGGCAACGGGACGGCGACGTACTTCGACCCCGTCCAAAGTGACTCGAACGGTGTGCCCCTCCAGTACACGTGCATCATCGACGAGGCGACGAAGCAGGCCGACTTTGGCGTGTCGGACGTCTTTCCGACGACGTGCTTGCCCCAGCTTCAAGTCAGCGGCCTCCCTTCGAACTTGCACGACTTCTTCGGGCCGGTTCAGACGATGGTGTTCGCCGTTCCGTCGAGCTCGCAGCAGGCGTCCATCAGCGCACAAGCGGCGTACATGGTTTGGGGTTTCGGCAACGACTCCGGCGTCGCTCCGTGGACCAACGAAGCGTACATGCTGCAACGGGGCGGGAGCTCGGGGACGCAGAGCATGATGGCGGCTGCCATCGACCTCGATCCATTCGCGTGGAAGGGCGTGCTCAACGCCGCCAATCAGAACGTGCTGAACGGCATCCTCGCTGCGGGGGCTGCGTCCAACCAGACGATCGGCATCATGGGCGCGGACTTCGCCGAGGACAACCGTTCGCAGGTCAACATTCTCACGCTCCAGGACCACGGTCAGACGTGCGGCTACTACCCCGACTCGACGGCGACCTCGTTCGACAAGCAGAACGTCCGTGATGGGCATTACCCGGTGTGGGGCCCGTCGCACTTCATCGTGCCCGTCAACGGCAGCGGGCAACCGGTCAACACGACGGTGCAGCAGTTCGTGAATGCGCTGAGCGGTACGGCCCCCGTCGCCGGGCTCAACCTGCTTCAGACGTACGTTCAACGCCACATCGTTCCGCTTTGCGCCATGCACGTGACGCGGACGAGTGACGGCCAGGATTACACGCCGTATACGCCCCCCGTATCGTGCAGCTGCTACTACGACTTTCTCACGACCGGACAGGCGCCGTCCTACTGCGTGCCCTGCACCATCCCGAGCGACTGCGCGAGCGTGCCGGATGGCCGAACGAGCTGCAACATCTTCGGCAGCCCTCCGACGGGCTACTGCGAGCAGCCCGGTCAGTGACGCTGCGCGCGTTAGTCGATGCCGAACGCGTGAAGCGCGAGGTAGATCGTCCCGCTGATGAGCGCGGCGCCGGGCACCGTCAGCACCCACGCCCAAACGATGCGTCTCGCCACACCCCAGCGCACCGCCGAGAGTCGACGCGTCGCACCGACGCCAACGATCGCTCCGGTGATCGTGTGGGTCGTCGACACGGGAATGCCGAAAAACGTCGCCATCGCCAGCGTGATGGCACCGGCTGTCTCCGCGCTGAAACCACCGACGGGCTGCAGCTTGACGATCTTCATGCCCATCGTCCTTACGATGCGCCACCCGCCCGATAGTGTCCCGAGCGCCATCGCGATCTGACACATGATGACGACCCAAAAGGGCGGATCGAGCGGTATGCCCTTCGCGGGTGCGGTGAGCTGGTGGCCGGCGAGCAGCGCCGCGGTGATGATGCCCATGGTCTTCTGCGCGTCATTGCCACCGTGGCCAATCGAGTAGAGCGCGGCCGACACGAGCTGCAGCTTGCGAAACTTCCGATCGACGGTGGCCATCGGCTGCCGCCCGAAAAGCAACATCGTCGCCGACATGATCAAGAAGCCGAGGATCGCGCCGATGAGCGGCGACAAAACGATGAAGAGCCCCGTCTTGAGGAAGAGATCGCGATCGAGCGAGCCGAACCCAGCCTTCACGATGGCCGCCCCCGCGACGCCGCCCATGAGCGCGTGCGACGACGACGTGGGCAAGCTCCACCACCACGTGAGGAGATCCCACACGATGGCGCCCACGAGCCCCGCACCGACGAGCGCGAGCGTGACTTGCTTGGCGTCGACGCCTTTGGCGATGTTGCCGGCCACGTGCGTGTGAAAGAGCAGATTGAAGAAGGCAAACGCTATGAAATTGAAGAACGCGGCCCAAGCAACCGCGAAGCGCGGCGAGAGGACGCGCGTCGACACCACGGTGGCGATGGAGTTCGCCGCGTCGTGAAAACCGTTCACGAAATCGAACGCCAGCGCGAGAGCAATGATGAGGATCAGCGTCGTCGTCATGCGCGCGTCACGCGTATTCGAGCACGATGCCTTCGAGAATGTTCGCCACGTCCTCGCAGGCGTCCGTCGCGTTCTCGAGGTAGTCGAAGATCTCGCGCCACTTGAGGATCTCGAGCGTGTTTTGCGGGGCTCCGGGCGGCGGGTTGAAGAGCTCGCCGAGCGCCGTGCGGTAGAGATGGTCGGCCTCGTTTTCGAGCCGGTTCACCTCCACGGCGGCGTCGAGGATCTCCTTCGACGACTTCGACACGTTCGGCACGAGGGCCACCGCCTTCGCGACGGTCTCGCACGCCTTCACCAACACCGCGGCGAGCTTCTTCGCGAGCTGGTTGTTGTTCTCGCGCACGCGAAAGAGCGCGACGCGCTCGCTCACGGCTTCGATCATGTCGAGCACGTCATCGAGGCTCGTGATGAGGTTGTGGATGTCGGCGCGGTCGAGCGGCGTGATCCACGTCTCGTGAAGATGCCGCACGGTTTGGTGGGTGATGGTGTCGGCGTCGTGCTCGATCTTCTTGATCGTCTTTGCGATGGCCTCGGCTTCGTCGAGCTTGTCGAACAGCCCCAAGAGCGTGTGGGCACCTTCGACGCACAGCTTCGCGTGGTCCGTGAACGCCTGGAAGAACTCCGCATCGCGACCCTTCATCGCGCTGACCGTAACGCACGACCCGTGCGTTTGGGTGGGCAAACGAGCGTGCTAAGCTTCCCGTGTGACTTCCTTGCGGGAGAGCGGCGTGGTGGCGGGGGCGCTCCTTTTGACGGCCTGCTCGCTTCTCGTGCAGAGCAACGCGGTCCAGTGCAAGGTCGATTCGGACTGTTCGGTCTTCGACGCGGGTGGGGCGGCGATCGTGTGCGTCGATACCGTGTGCGTCGGGCCTGGCGTCGGTGGCCCGTGCATGGCGAACACCGATTGCGTGACGCGCAGTGGCGGTCAGCCGGCGATTTGTCGAAACGACACGCACGAATGCGTGGCGCTCCTCTCGGCCAACTGCGCGACGGTCTTCGGCGACTATCAGAGCGACGACGCGATCGTGCTCGGGTCGATCCTTTCACTCAGCGGAGAGCAAGCCTCGTCCGGGATGGACGAGCTTCAGAGCGCAGAGCTCGCGCTCACCGACTTCACCAACACCACCGTCGGCCTCCCAGCTGGGGCGGATGGCAAGCCCAGGCCCCTCGCCCTCGTCGAGTGCGACGACACGGGCGACGACACCGTGGCGACAACGGCTGCGACCCACCTGGTGAACGACATCGGCGTCCCGGCCATCCTCGGCCCCGACGCAAGCGGGCTCTGCACGGCGGTCATCAACAACGTGACGATTCCGGCGAAGGTGCTGCTCATCTCGCCCGCAGCCACCAGCGCGACGCTCAGCGGCATCTCGCCGTACTTCTGGAGGACGTCCCCGTCGGACGACATTCAAGCCGTGCCGCTTCGTCTGTCGGTGGCGGAGATCGCCACGGCGGACAGCCTCAATCCGATCAAGCTCGCCATTCTCTACAAGAGCGACACGTACGGAACCGGCCTGTATGCGAGCGTCACCAGCACGCTTCAGATCAACGGAGCCCCCGTCGGCGCTGCGCAGAACTCCGCCAACTTCGAGCCCGTCGAATACAACGCTGACGGCTCGGACATCGCGGCTGGCGTCGCGCAGATCGTGGCGTTCCAGCCCAACCTGATCGCGCTCTTCGGTACGAACGAGGTCGTCTCGAGCGGGCTCGATGCCATCGAGTCGAGCTGGCCAACTGGCCCGGCGCGGCCGTTCTATCTCATCTCGGATGGCGGGGAGTGTCAGGAGCTGCTCACCGAGATGTCGACCAACACCGGCGTCCGCACGCGGGTGCGCGGCACGGTCCCCGGGACGAACAACCCGCTCTTCCAAGCGTTCAGCCTCGAGTACCAGGGCACGTACGGAGCGCCTGCGGAGGTCTTCGGCATGGCCGGGTCGTACGACTCGATCTACTTGCTCGCGTACGCGATCACGTCGATTGGGAGCGGCATGATCAACGGCACTGCCGTGTCGAACGGGATGGACAAGATGGTCGGCGGCGCCCCGATTAACGTCGGGACGGGCGACATCAAGAGCGCCTTCAACACGCTCAGCGCTGGCAACGCCATCGCCATCAACGGTGCGAGCGGCCCCCTCCACTTCGATCTCACCGAGCACGAGGCGCCCAGCGACATCAACGTGTGGTGCGTCGGGCTCGACGGGTCGAACAATCCGGAGTTCGAGAGCTCCGGCCGGTCGTATGACGCGACGTCGAGCATGATGGTAGGCACCTTCAGCTGCCCGTGAAGAGTCGAGTCTTGCTACCCTCTCGGGCGATGCGTGCACGCATGCTCGCCCTCGTGATCGCAGCAGCGGCAGCCAGTGCCCCTGCTACCACGTGGGCGCAGCAGCAGCATCCGTCGAACCAGAAGCTCGACGAGGCGCTGACGCACTTCAAAGGGGGCGTCGACCTCTACGAGGAGAACGATTTCGCCGGGGCGCTCGTGGAGTTCAAGCGCGCCTACGACATGTCGCAGGACTACCACGTGCTCTTCAACATGGCGCAGACGTACTACCAGCTGCAGAACTACGCGGCCGCGCTCAGCACGTTCGCGCGCTACCTCGATACCGGCGGCGCTGCCATCGACAAGAAGCGGCACGCGTACGTCGAGGGTGAGATGCAACGCCTCCACGGGCGCGTGGCCCAGGTTCACGTGACCGTCAACGTCGCCCATGCCGACATCCTCGTGGATGACGAGAAGGTCGGGACGTCACCGCTCGAACAACCCATCACTGTCAGCCAGGGCAAGCGCAAGATCACCGCGCTCGTTCAGGGCAAACCGCCCGTGACCAAGATGCTGGAGGTCGCCGGCGGCGATTCGGTCGACATCGCGCTGCTGATCCAGAGCGAATCCGTAACACCTCCACCGCCCCCTCCCGTCATCGTCGAGACGCGCCGGCGCATTCCGTGGGCGGCGTGGGGCGTCGCGGGCGGCCTCTTCGTCGTCTGGGGCGCGACCGGCGTCACGGCGCTCGTCTTCTCCGGCGTGGCGCAAGGGAAGCTCACCACCTACGGAGCCACCGCGAGTGAAATCTCGACGGCCCAGAACGAAGCGAAGGCGTTCGCGCTCGTGAGCGACATCTCACTCGGCTGCACGGTCGTGGCGGTAAGCGTCGCCTTCGTGATGACGCTCCTCACGAAGCCCGAGCCCGTCGACAAAGAGAAAGAGAAAGAACGAGAGCACGTCACCTCGCACGGGATCTCCGCCAAGCTCTTCGTGGCACCGACCGGCTTCGCGGTGCTCGGCAGCTTCTGATTCTTCAGGGCCCGAACGACGTGTCGATCTGCCGCGGCGGTTTGTGACCCGTGGCGCTGCCTCCGGGGGGCGGATTCGTCGGAGCTCCCGTCGCCGTCGGGTGCGCAGCCGTGATCATCGGCTTGGGTGGCGTCACCGGCGGCGTGACGCCCGAGACGACCTTCGGTAGCGCGAGATCGAGCTCCACCGTCGGCTTGTCGAACACGATGAGCTCCGTGCGCGGCCCGTACGAGGCGGCCTCCGCACGAAGGCGGTGCGCGAGATTGTCCCGCGGGAAGGTCTGGTGGAAGGGGCTCAAGCCAAGCGGCGCATCGTCGAGAAAGAGCGCCGCGGGAGGGTTCGTCGTAACGGTCACGTCGATCGATTCGGCGGTCGGGCGTGTTGCCGGATCGAGCGTGCTCGGCGGGGGTGCCGCCGCGTGCGGGTCTCGACGCAGCACGAGGAAGACGATGATGCCGAGGATGGCGACGCCGCTCGCGATCATCGCCCCGAGCGCGAGGAGCGGTCCGCGCTTGGCGACCGGGGATGTCACCGAGGCCGTACCGCCCGCCGTGTACGACGGCTGCACGCCTTGATCGAGCAGCGCCGCTGACGGACTGGCGAGTGACACGGATGGGGTCACGCCTCCTCCTACGGATGCGGAGGTCGTGAGCTTGGGGATGGTGACGGTGGAGACCGCGTCATTGCCTTCCCGGAGTAACCGCAGCTGGCCATCGATGATCGCGCGTAGCTCGCGCCGGTCCGACACGAACGCGTCCGTCACGATGCGTGCGACGTCGCGCGTCGTCGTGCGATCGCCGATGTTGACGAGAAACCGCTCGAGGTCCGCGGCGAAATCCGCGGCGGTCGCGTAGCGGTCATCGGGGCGTGTCGCCAGCGCGCGACGACAGATTTTGTCGAGCTCGCTCGGCACGCGCGGATCGACCTCGCGCGCGGTGGGGATCTTGCCCATCACGAGCTCGTGCATGATGGAGACCTCGTTGAGGCCCTTCCACAAGCGGCGCCCTACCGCGGCCTCCCACACCATGACGCCCATCGCGAAGACGTCGGCGCGTCGGTCGACCCGCTCTGCGCTCGCCTGCTCGGGTGGCATGTAGCCGATCTTGCCTTTGAGCTCGCCGGTGCGCGTCTCGAGCGACGAGTCCATCGCCTTCGCGATGCCGAAGTCGACGAGCTTGACCTGCCCGTCGTACGTGACGAAGATGTTGTGCGGCGTCGCGTCGCGGTGAACGATGTTGAGCGCGCGGCCGTCGATGTCGACGAGCTCGTGGGCGTAGTGGAGCCCGTTGAGCGCCTCGATGAGCATGCGAAGGTGCGGCCCGAGCGGAAAGGGATGGTCCTTCGCGACGCGCTGACGCAGGCGCTGCAGGGATTGCCCCTCGAGGTACTCCATCGCGAGAAAATACTGCCGGCCTTCGTTGCCGACCTCGACGGTCTGGACGACGTTCGGGTGATTCAAGCGCGCGGCGAGGCGCGCCTCTTCGAGGAACATCACGAGGAACTGCTCGTCGTCCGCCAGCGCAGGCCGAAGGACCTTGATGACCATCAGCTTGCTGAAGCCCGCGGGGCCTTGCGCCGCCCCGAGGTAGACGTCACCCATGCCCCCGTGGGCGAGCTCGGCGATCAGCCGATAGCGTCCGAGCTGGATGCTCGCTTGTTCCAAGCCTTGGATCGTAGCGCGTTTCCGCCCGGAAGTACCGTTAGGCGGCCTTGACCCTGCGCGGCTTCGACGACTCGACGAACGGTGCGGCCTTGTCCGCCGACGCTCGCACCACTGGGTTTTGCTCGAGTCGGTCGCGGTAGCGGAGGATGGCGTCCGGCAGAGGCAGACCTTCCGTCGTCGCGTAGTACACCCCGACGGCCGCGCCGAGATCCGGAAGGGTGATGGCGTCGCCGCAGAGGAACTTGCGGCCGTCGTCGAGCTCGCGCATCCAGATGGCCCACGCAGCCTTGGTCGACGTCTCGGCCGCTTCTCGCGTTGCGTCGGACTTGTCCCAGAAGAACTTGCCGATGGGCGTCAGCAGATAGAGATCACCGAGGCGATCGAGGAAGCGCGCGCGCCGTTCGTGGCCCGCTAGGAGCAGACGCCGCGGCCCACGCTCCTCGAGGTACTCGAGGATCGACGTCGACTCGAAGATGGTGGTGCCGTCATCGAGCTCGAGCACCGGCATCTTGCCGAACGGGCTCTTCGCGCGGAACGCCTCGGTCTTCAGCTCGCCCGCGAAGACGTCGAGCGTGTGAAAGTCGACGTCATCACCGCGTAGACCGATGCCGATGGCGACCTTCCGAGAGTACGAAGAGAGAGGATGGTAGTGGAGGCGCATGGGAGAGCCGTCATATCACGCTCTCTTTCTCGAGCATCGCGATGACCTCGTCGACTTTGATGGCGCCGAGCTCGCCGCGGTCACGCGAGCGAACGCCGAGTGAATCGCTCTCGGCCTCCTTCGGGCCGACGACGCAGAGGTACGGGTAACGCTGGAGACGCGCGTTGCGGATCTTGGCGCCGAGCTTGTCGGCGCTCGCGTCGAGGTCGACACGAAGCCCCGCGCCCCGCATGCGCTGCCGAGCGGCGTGCGCGAACGCGTCGCTCTTCTCGCTCACGGTGAGAACGATGGCCTGCTTGGGTGCGAGCCACACGGGGAAGTTTCCCCCGCAGTGCTCGAGGTAGACGCCGAAGAACCGCTCGAGCGAACCGAGGATCGCCCGGTGCAGCATGATGGGCATGTGCTCTTTGCCGTCCTCGCCGACGTACGAGAGCTCGAAGCGGCTGGGGAGGCTCTTGTCGTATTGAATGGTGCCGAGCTGCCACGAGCGCTTCAACGCGTCCTTGAAGTGGAACTCGACCTTCGGACCATAGAAGGCGCCTTCGCCGGGGCTGATCTCGAACGGCAAGTCCGCCGCTTTGAGCCCCGCCGCGAGCGCGCCTTCGCTGATGTCCCAGTCTTCGTCGCTGCCGAAGCGCTGATCTTGTGGTGGGCGGGTGGCGAGCTTGATGTCGATCTCGCGGAAGTCGAAGACCTTGTAGGCCTCGTAGACCATCTTGATGAAGGCCTCGATCTCGCGAGGGACGTCCTCTGCGGCGCAGAAGACGTGGGCATCGTCTTGGGCGAAGCTCCTCACGCGCGCGAGCCCGTGAACGACGCCGCCCCGCTCGTAGCGGTGGAGCCGCGCGAAGTCCGCGATCCTCCATGGCAGCTCGCGGTAGCTGCGCTTCTTCGCCCCGAAGATCACGCAGTGACTCGGGCAGTTCATCGGCTTGAGCGCAAACGAATCTTCTTGGAGCCTGGCCCCGAGCTCGCGCTTGTCAGTCTCGCCCCCAGCGATGAGGTCTTCGGTCCAGAGTCTGTAGATGTTCTCGTTGTAGTGACCGAGGTGGCCGCTTTTGCGGAAGAGCTTCGGATCGTACGCGAGGGGAGTGACGACCTCTTCGTAGCCGTGGCGCACGTAGAGCGAGCGCATGTACTCGACGAGGCGGTTGTAGACGAACGCCCCCTTCGGGAGAAAGAACGGCATCGCTGGTGCGACCTCGTCGAACATCACGAGGTCGAGCTCCTTGCCGAGCTTGCGGTGATCGCGCGCCTTCGCCTCCTCGAGCAAACGCAGGTGCTCGGTGAGCGCCTCGGGCGACGCGAAGGCCGTCCCGTAGATGCGCTGGAGCATCGGGTTACGCTCGTCACCGCGCCAGTACGCGCCCGCGACGCTGGTGAGCTTGACCGCCTTGAGAAA
>Ga0302324_100029182_pt1 | contig 10466 bp, 8 predicted proteins | sample Palsa_T0_1_FD_201949 | JGI IMG/M metagenome (GOLD analysis project Ga0302324, IMG submission 201949) | Peat permafrost microbial communities from Stordalen Mire near Abisko, Sweden - Palsa_T0_1 | ecosystem: Environmental > Terrestrial > Soil > Palsa > Peat permafrost | place: Sweden: Abisko... | reverse complement strand
GGTGGCGCGGCCCGCCATGTATTCCGGCCAGTTCAACGTGCTGTAATACGCCGTGATGTTAGGCCAGCCGGCTTCGATATCGTTGGATAACAGCACATCGTATTCTATGATGAGCTTCAATCCGGCGGTGTGCACGGCCGTCGCCACGTTTTGATAGAAGGTCACATAGGGCGCCATGGCAGTCGAGCTGCCCCAGTACGGCTCGTACAGCAGAGGAAAGCCGAGCTGGATCATAATTGCCTGGACGCCCAGAGCCTTCTCCTCCTGCAGTTGGGTGAGAACCGCGGGCATATAGTTGGGACCTATCAGTTGCGGTCCGGTATTGCCGTCGGCCACCTGCAGGTTGCCGGCAAACAGCGTAGGACCTCCCGGTATGGGGACCCACGTGGGGGGGACCGTCAGCAAGGTGTTAAATGCCTGCAGATCGGGGTACAGCTCATTATAGATCGTGCTGCAAAACCCCGCGGGCGTCGGCGGAGCCGACGGCGGTGCGGGAACGTCGGCCTTCAAAAGCGGCGTCACGAGTAACGCCGCCGCCAATAAATGAGAAAAGCGTAGCCCGGAAAACTTAGCCGGGCGTGCCGCCGGCGCACACGCATACGCCGCCGGAGATGGGTAAGCGCCCCGCTTGGAGCGCTCGAACATTGTGACTTCGGTAGTTGGTCGGGATACCATAATAGACTCCGAAAATCGATGTTAGGTGCCCTTAGAAGTACAGTCAATACTTGCTTCGGTAAGCGCGTGAACATGTAGTCGATAGAAGGAGTTAGCAGTCGCATGAGCGATGCCGGTGGATAGTAATATCTAGCGGATGATATCCGATTAATTATCGATAGTTTACTTGCCAGGGGTGGTCCCGGAGAGATCGGTAGGGGGGCGTACGGGAGGGAACTGCGGGGAGAGCCGGCAACGTTTCGAGGTGAACCGAAGCCGGCTTCATCCTCATTCTCGCTGGCAATAGCATGTCGGGCGAGCATGGAGTCGTGTGTCGTTATGGCAGAGTGGTTGCCGATACCTCGGTGGACGGCGCCGACACGTCCTGGGCGGTGTCCACCGCCACGATCTGGTAGTAATAAGTAGTGCTGGGAGCCAGGTAACGGCGCGTGTCCGCGGTGCCCGTAACCGTGCCGATGTCGGTTAGTTGGCCGGATACAGTCCCCTGGAAGATCTGGTATCCGGCGATCGGGAGTCCATTGTGCGCCGTTGCCTCCTGCCAGGTCAGTGAGATTGAAGTCGAGCTGGACGCGGTGGCCACCACACTGCCTGGCGTGTCGGGCAGCGCTACAGTGCTCGTCCAGGCCATCTCCGACGCCGGCGAGGTAACCCCGGACTCCACTGCGGCCACTTCATAGTAATAGTAAGTGTTAGGTTTCAGGGATTCGTCGTTGTAAGTCGTATCCGAGGCCGAAACCGTCGCGATTTGGACCAGAGTTGTGTTCGAAGTTCCGCCGTACACTATATAGTTAGACAATCCGGTCGTGTTTTGCGGTGGAGACCAGGCTAAGTCGATCGTCGCGGCGGAAATCGGGGTGGCGGTCAGGGTCGTCGGGGACGTAGGCGGGCTTTTGAAGGTCTGCAAGCTCAGTGTGTTGGAACGCCCCGAGTTGTTGTTGACCAGATCGAACGCTTGGACCTGATAGTTATACGGCGTATTCTCGGTTAATCCCGAGTCGTTAAATGTGGTTGCGGTGGTGTTGGCGATCCACACACCGGTACACGACTGGCCCAATGCCCGCGGCGAGCAGCGATATACGTTGTAGCCGGCTACCCCCACGTTGTCGGTGGAAGCGGTCCACAAAAGGTTTGTTCCCGTGTAGCCGGCGGTACCGCTCAGGCTGGTTGGGGTGGAAGGCGGAGTGGTGTCCGGGGGATCCACCAGGTCCGTATGATAGCTGAACCCGGTAGCGCTGTATACCGCCGTCAGGTTCGCCATAGTCGCGAGTTGCTCTTCGGTTTGAATGATGTCGTAACTGTCGCAATAGGTTGTTGTACAAGTGCAGTTGGAGGCCCCGCCATTGGCCGTCGTGCCGCCGTAGGTCTGGTAAGTGAAGAAGTAATCCGGGCCTTCCGCCGACAGGTAGACCATGTTCGTGTATTTTGCGAGAGCCTCCATGGTCTGCAGGAAGTAATCGTCCAGCGGTCCCCAGAAACTGAAGGGGTCTCGGCCGCGGTAGTCGTCGGGGCTAAGAACGAGCCACTCGCTGTTCTCCATTTTCCAGACCCACGCTTCGCTGACCGCCACGGGCTTGCCGGCGGCTGCCGCCAGGCTGGCGATAAGCAGCGTGTTGTCGATAAAGTTCCCTTCTTTCTCGTCGTTGATCGGATAGATGTGGTAATCGAGATAGTCTAGCGGCAAGGCCACGTAGGCGTCGAGGTACGCGACCAGGCTGCTTGGCCCATTAGCCGACATCCAATTGCCAAAGCCCGCGCCCAGCTTCACTCCAGGAAAACTGGACGCTCGCACAGCCGTAATCTCCCCGGAGATCATCTGCGCTGCGTCGATGGGGTTATTCAGGTTCGTTTGGCCGGTATTGGTGGCTTCGTTATCGGGTTCCTCCGCCAGGATCAGGTAATCCGGCTGCATGGTTTCGGCAAGGGTGGCGGCCTGGGTGGCGCGCGCCGCCATGTATTGATTCCAGTCCAGCGTGCTGTAGAAACTGGTCAAATTGGGCCAGCCGGATTCAATGTCGCTGGAAAGGAGCACGGCGTTTTCCACGATGAGTTTCAGACCGGCCGCCTTCACGGCCTGGGCGACTTGCGAATAGAAGTTCAGATAGGGCTGAACGGCCGCTTGGCTGCCAAAGAAAGGTTCGTACAGAGCCGGAAATCCGACCGGAACCAGGATAGCGTCGGCCCCCAGCGCTTTCAGTTCCTGCAATTGGATCAGAACGCTTGGCAGATAGTAAGGCCCAATCAGTTGCGGCCCCGTATTGGCATCGGCCTCCTGCAGGTTCGCCGAATGCAGTGTGGGAGGCCCCGCTATGGGCGTCCACACTGGTGGAACTTTCAAGAGCAGGTTAAACGCCTGCAGGTCGCCGTTCAACTCGCCGTAGATCGTGCTGCAATAGCCCGCCGGTGTGGGCGGGGGCGTGGGCGGCGCCGGAACATCGGCTTTCGAAACCGGTGCGGCGAGCGCCGCTGCCACTAGAGAACACAGAACGCGTAGGTTAAATTTTTGCATTATGATTTGGTGCTCCCTGGAGCCCACGAGCGCGCCGCCGGAACCCCCGGATGCGCTGCCGTGATCGCCACCGGAGGTGTGACATCGGTCCCTCCCCGGGAAGATATCTCAACTTGGAAACGTACATGTTACTCAAAGTCGAGAGCCAGTGTCAACACTTGTTACCGCAAATGCTACTCCGGACGCATCGCGCCGAGTCAGTTGCCGGCCTCGAAGATAAGTGTGCGGAGCGTGCTAGTTAGTAATCGATAAGAATAAAATGTAACTCGTTTTCCGTCGATATCATATTTACAAAGATTTACAAGCGCGATTTCTTATCGCCGCGGGCGCTCCAGTCCGGACGGCCGGGCTCGGGCCGCGGTCTGCAAGCGCCGTTCCGGATGCCTCTATTCCGTCGTGGTATACGGCCACGACCCTGCAAAAGCGGGGGCGAAAGCCGTTAGTGCGAAAGGGCATATCCGTATCTGTCGAAACATGCGGATGCCAATCTATTTATTCAATCTAATTCTCAACGTCGTGAATCGCGCTGCGATGCCGGCATAATGCACCGCGCGCGGCGCGTATTTCCCGGAATTCAATTCGGGATCGTGGCGGACATTGACGGAGTCAAGCAATGCGCGGCGAAGGGGCCTTTGGATGGAGGGAGTACGCGTCGGGATGGGTAGTGGGTCAGTTTGGAATTGGAGGGCGGCCAATCTTGGCCGCAGCCGCCTTTTTAGGCGGCCAGAGCCGGCTGAAAGCCGTCCCCAGGGGACCCCAGGGCGCCCTCCAAACACAAACTGACCCACTCCCGCATGCCACCACGTAGAGTTGGTGCCCATTGGGCGCTCGGCCTTCAATCTCTTGAACCGCCCGGCGCATGGTCGGATTGCGGTCAAGATGGTTCAGGCCGGGTATCGGATACAGTCAGCCGGCATTTCCGCCAAGATGCGGCCTACACACTCACCACGGGACACGGCGACTGCCGGATGATGGCATACGCATTGGTCCGCAGCCTGCCGAACACGCCCGCGGCCGACCCGCGTCCGATCACCAGCAGGTCCGCCTTGTGGCTCTCCGCAAACTGGCAAACTACCTTCGGCGGATCGCCGGATTCGAGCGCCAGGTCCGCCTCGGTGCCGAAGCGCTGCTGTAGACGCGCCAGGTCGTCGCGCACGGTATGTTCCATCTCCTCGCGCCAGCGATCGTCTCCTTGACCGGCATCCTGCGAGCAGGCCATCGCGTGAATCACCGTCAGGCGCGCGCCAAACTCTTTCTGCATTCCGGTGGCCCAGTCGAGCGCGTTGCAGCTCTGCGGACCCAGATCGACTGCGCACACGATATTTCGGAACGGTGCGGCCTGCACCTGCGGCGCTTCTTCCAGGTGCACGCCCGTCCACACCGGGCAATCCGCATCGTGCAGCACCTTGGCGGTGATGGATCCCAGAATGAACTGGCGGAACGGTCCGTACCCGTGCGTCGGCATCACGACCAGTCCCACTTTGTTTTCGTGGGCGTAATCCACGATCTGCCGCGCGGGATCGCCTTCCAGCACCACCCGATTGGCCTCCACGCCCTCCAATTCCTCGGCCAGAAACGTCTCCAGCTCTTTCTCCACCTGCGCTCCGCGATTGGCGTATAACTCGGTCAGCATGGATCCGCCGATCTCCAAAGCGCCAAACTCATAGTGCGGCGGAGTCAAAACATGCAACAGGGTCAACTCGGAGCGGAAATGCTCCACCAGCGTCTTGGCGTAGCGAGCCGCGCCTAGCGACCGTTCCGAAAAATCCACCGGCAATAAGATCTTAGCTAACGATTTCATGGCAAACCTCCTGCGCAGCGGCGCGTCGGGGCGCCGTGGCTACTTCTGCCCTTTGCTTTCCACGACACCCAATTCCGTCAGTATCTTGGGCGCCGGCTCTTCCATCGCCAGCAGGTTATGGCAGGCATTGCAGTCCTGCGTCACCTTCCGCCCATCGGCGCTGGCATGGCTGTCGTCGTGACACCGGAAACACCCCGGAAAATCGGTGTGTCCGATGTTATTGGGGTAAGTTCCCCAGGTTACTTTCATCGCCGGAAATACGTTCCGGTCATAGATCGCGAGTAAGTTGCGCGCGGTTCGGGCCACCTCGGGCTGGCGCGCCTGATAAATAGCGGGATAAGTATCGCGATAAAAGGCTTCCAATGCCGCGGGAATCTGCGCGGCCGCCGCCTCCCGGCTGGCGTACGCTTTTTTCAGGATTTCGAGGCTCTTCTTGTGCGCGAACGGCAAATCCGCGGAGAGGTCCCCCGCGAACAAGGCCTCGTCCACGGCCCTTTCCGGCAGCTTGTAGGCGTGCGAAGGCCGGTTGTGGCAGTCCATGCAATCCATCTCGCGCATAGTCAATCCTTTGCCGTCCGGCGCCGCGCCCTCCGCACGGTACACCGTTTTTCCCGCCGGGCTGCTGTATTCGATCCATGGGATCGTCTGGCGCTGCACGTCGGAATGCCCGTACCGGATGCGCACGCCAGGGCCGAGATGCGTCCCGTGTATCCCAATTCCTTTATTGCCGCCGCCGATCTTCATCAGCAACACAGTCTTAGTCGGCGAGTTTTTTTCGTCGTCGCCATAGTTATCGATCACGCGCAGCCGGTCTTCGCCGTACTTCTGCGGCCAGTGACAGGCTTCGCACGTTTCGCGCGCGGGGCGCAGATTGCGCACGGGCGTAGGAATGGGCGTCTCGTAAGTGTGGAAGGCCACCGCGAATACCTGCCGGATGCCGGAGAGCTTGCTGCGCACGAACCACGATTCTCCCGGCCCTATATGGCACTCGACGCATTGCACCCGCGAATGCGGAGAGCCCTGATATGCCGTAAACTCCGGCTGCATCACGGTGTGGCAGGTCTGTCCGCAAAAGGAAACCGTCTCCATGTACGAGACGGCGCCGTAAGCCAACTGGCTGGCAATCACGATATTGGCGAACGTGGTCACACCCACAAACGTCAACAGCCGCCGGAATTCCACGTTCTTCAAATTCAACGGCGGAAAGTTAGCCGGATATAGCCCGCGCCGGTGCTCCGCCTTGTTCCGCAGATAAATGCCCAGCGGAATCAGGATCAGTCCCAGAAAGAACAGCGCCGGCAGCAGCAGGAACGCCAGAATTCCGTTGTAGGGATTGTGCACCTCGCCGCGCATGGTGGTGGGCAGCAGGAACAGCCAGAACACCGTGGCCGTGGTCACCACCACCACTCCCGTCAGGCTGAGCCAATTGTTGGAAAGATGCACCAGCGGGGAAAGTTGAGCGGGCACCTTGTTTGTGCGCGATTCGTTCATTTGGATATTGTACGGCGCTCGCCGACGGCTTCGGCCGGCTCCTCTTCGCGGTGCGCCGGAGGGGCTTCGTGTGGCTCCGGCTCTTTCACGCTCACGCCCGTCAGCCACGCGGTGTCCATGGGATAAACGTCCGGATCGAAAATCACAGTATAGAAATGCCAGACCACGATCGCCAGGGTGGCCAGCAGCGCTTCATAGAAATGAACCGAGGTGGCTACGTCCAGCCACATTTTCGGGAACAACGACAACATCAGGTTGTTGCCCCAAAGCATCACCCCGGTAAGGATCATCACCAAAGCGCCCCACACCACCGCCCAGTATTCGGCTTTTTCGATGTAACTGTGCGCGGAGCGGCCCGGCGGCGCCGATCGCAGTCCCACGTTGTAACTGAAATTGGCCAGCGCTTCGCGGGCATCCTCGGCTTTGGGGAAAAGTTCCATCCAGTGACGCCGCAGGCGCCGGTTCGCGATCAGCGAAATCAGGTGCGTCAGCGTGACGGCCATGAAAACCACCGCCGCAATGCGATGCACGATGCTGCGCAAGTTCCCTTCCCGCAGGAGCAGGGGACGCGCCCACCACTGATCGGGATACTTCAGCGCGAATCCGGTCCAGGCCAGCGTGATGAATGAAATTACCAGCAGCGCGTGCTCCACGCGCTCGAACGGCAGCATCCGGACGTTGGGCCGGCCCGGCAGTTCGTAACGGTTCCGCCAGCGCGTCACGCCGCCGTTCGTGCGTACCCGCAGCAGCTTGCGCACCCAGTCGCCGCCGTTGTGCAGCAGCATCAGCCCGATGGTCAGCGGAATCAGCAGCACGTAGAACTGGCGCACCCAGCGCATGGCGGGCGCCTCCGCGCGGCCCTCCGCCACGTGCACCTGGCTGATGGCGAAACGCTTCCCGGCGCCCTCGTGGCACTTGCCGCAGGTGGTCGCCAGGTTTTTGGCGTTGATGGTGGAGCGCGGATCCGACGACGGCAGAATATTGTGTACCCCGTGGCAGCTCGCGCAATTGGCCACCGTCTCGCTGCCCTCTTTAGCGGCCAGACCGTGGAAGGAAGCATCGAAACTGACCACGCGGTCCGCTGGCAGGCCGAAGCGCCGCGATAGCTTCACGTTGCCATGGCAATTTCCGCAGGTATCTCTGATGTTGTCGGCGTGCACCGGCGAGGCCCTGTTGGAGGGCGCCAGAATGGAGTGCTCGCCATGGCAATCGGTGCAAACGGGCGCCTGCGTAATGCCTTTGGCCAGCGCCTGCCCGTGGACGCTGGCGCTGAACTTGGCGGCCACCTCGCTGTGGCACATCCCGCAAGTGTCCGGCACTTTCCCGCGGAACTCCGCGGATTTGGTCCGCACCAGTTCGTGCGCGGTGCCGTGGCACATGGCGCAGTCCGGCGCTCCCGCATTGCCGTTCTTTACGGCTTGCCCATGTACTCCCCGTTCATAATCCGCTTCCTGCCCCTGATGGCACTGGCTGCAGGCGGGTTTCGGGATGTTCGCCGTATGTGGATACTCGTCGTGTTTGACGTGGCACGCAGCGCAAGCCATTTCCGCATGCGCGCTCTTCGCCAGCTTGGCCCCCTGATCGTCGTGGCAAGCCGTGCAAACGGAGTTGTCAGCCGCGCGCGCCGGAGAAACGACCGCGGCCGTCCACAGTATCAGGCCGGCCGCGGCCACACTAATCTTCCATGCGCTGCTGCGTGCCTCGGTCATTGTGAGATCCAGTTAGTAAGTGGGGACGTTGTTCCAGACCTGGTACAGATACAACGCGGCTAGCGCCACGCCGTACACGACCGTAACCACGGTCAGCGTTTTGCCCCAGCGGTCGATCATTGCCAGCCGGTGACCGAGTGTCACCTGCTCCGAAGCGATGCCGCCCTCCAGATGGATGGAATCGTCCTCGCGGCTGGAAACCGACTTCCGGTAGACGATCAGGAATAATACGACGATGGCCAGCACGGCCCAAAACACGGCGTACGGCAGTAAGTTGATGTTCATAGTGACCTCCTCTTAAAGTTGAACTGAAATAGGCCCGTCGTTCGCCCGGTTGGGTAACGGCCGGCCGAAGTCTTTGCCCGTGGCTTCTTCGATGGCCTCCACCACCAGCAACAGATACGCGTCCAGGGCGCACTGCACCTGCTGGCGCTGACCGCAGCTTTCATCGCTTTCCTGCGCCGTGCACACGCTGCACACCTTGCGCCGGATGGCCCCGATGTAGTCCTCCAGGTTGTCGCTTTGGGTGGCCTGGATGGCTTCGACCACCTGCGGAAACAGCCGGAAGAGAGCGCACTGGCCGGGTTCCTCCAGGCCGCACGTCCCGTCTGTCTTGCGATCTGAGCACACGCCGCAAATCCGGTTGCGGACTAACTCTTCGAGTTCGGCCTGAGAGCGTTCCATGGTGCATCCCTCCTGGAGAACTACCGCAGTGCACGCGGGCATCCATGATTCGGAGAACTGTAACTATTGTGTTTTGTATCGCTTTGCGCCCACCAGAGAAGCCTCTGGGGATATTGGCGCAGCAGATGCAGGCTTAGTGGGGGAAATACCGCGTAGCAGCGCGGCCGGCTGCGGCTTGGGAACTCGCAGTGCGGCCGCCATGATAGCTAACAGAACCGTACTCGGGGGATCGTCCGGCGACACCAACGACACGATCCCCGCCTCCCAGGCGTGCGACAGGTTCGCCGGGTCTTTGCGCGTCAGCAGCACTACCCGCTCCGGATACGGCAGCGGTAGGGACACGCGGCTCAGACAAGTCTCGTCCATGACCAACACGCACCGATCGCCTGGCCTCGGCGCCTCGACACGTTCCACGTGCCACGGACCGCTGCGGACCAGCGCCTCGCGCAGGGCCGTTTCGTACGCCGAGTCCGCAATCGCGAGCTGAATCGTTTGCATGATGCCCGCTCCCGCCCGGAGCCTCCCGCCTACTTCTTCTCCACGTAGCCGTCCAGGGAATTGTGCTCTTTGTAGTACTTTCCAGCTTCGGTCAGTTCCTTGGGCTTCGCCTTGGAATCCACGTGGCAGTACGCGCACGCTTTCTTGGTAGCCTTCATATACTCCGCTTTGCCGTAGGACAAGGTGGAGTTCACCAGGAAACCACCCAGCAGGATCGCGGCGGGAACGGCGTATTTGATCTTCGACATGAAACCTCCAATCCGCCAGTGTGCAATTCGCTCGCCACGCACGATTCCCGCCGATCTGCCTTTGTAGCCCACAGTTTTGGCGTGGCATGCCCGTCTCGCCGGGTGAATTGCCCCCTCTATCTCCAAGTGCTTGGGCCAATTAACGCAGATTCGCGGATGTCGCATATAATGAGGTCTAAGCAAGCAAACGATGTCCAAGCTGACGCCCGACTGGCAACAGACCCACATTCTGGAAGCCGTGTTCGACCAATTATCGGATGCGCTGGTCCTGTATTCGCCGGATTTCACCATAACCGGAGTGAACCGCGCTGCCGAAAAACTCTTCGGCATGACCTCCGAGGAAATGATCGGCCGCCACTGTCAGGAAGTCTTCCGCTGCGGCGTTTGCGAGCCCGGCTGCGGCATGCTCGTAGGGCTGAACCAGAACTCCGCCGCGCCGCATGCCACCATCCGCCTGCACACCGATAACGGCATGGAACGGCTGGTGGTTATGCGCACCGCCCAAATGTTCGACGGCGACGGCCGGCTGGAAGGCGTGGTCGCCACCATCAAAGACGTCACCGAAGAGGCCGCTCCGCAGAAGCGCGAGGTGATCGCCGAATCGCCGTTGATGCGCGAGGCCCTCAATTTCGTGCGGCGCGTAGCCGCCAGCGAGGCCACCACCATTTTGCTTGAAGGCGAGAACGGCACCGGCAAAGACCTCATTGCCAAAACGCTGCACTACCAGAGCATCCGTCAGGCTGAGCCTTTTATCGCCATCAACTGCGCCGCGATTCCCGAAACGCTGATCGAGAGCGAACTGTTCGGCTACGAGAAAGGCGCCTTCACCGATGCCCGCCAGCAGAAGCGCGGTA
>Ga0302324_100029178_pt1 | contig 10468 bp, 10 predicted proteins | sample Palsa_T0_1_FD_201949 | JGI IMG/M metagenome (GOLD analysis project Ga0302324, IMG submission 201949) | Peat permafrost microbial communities from Stordalen Mire near Abisko, Sweden - Palsa_T0_1 | ecosystem: Environmental > Terrestrial > Soil > Palsa > Peat permafrost | place: Sweden: Abisko... | reverse complement strand
AGCCCGCGGATAAACGCCAATGGTGAGTACTGATCCGTGTCCTTCATCGTAACGGTATTGGATCATACCCCGGCCGTCACAGGCAATGTGTGGCGGCCACAGCGCTTACTATCAAATCAGGTTTGGCCTCATCTAATTAGCGGTTTCCGTGTCCTCTGGGGAAGCCGCTGCGTTATCCACGGCGGTGGCCTTGTCGTTTGCCTGGACTTCTTCTGACCCAGCAGCACTGGCCCCAACCTCGGACGACTTTGGAGGACCAGAAGGCACAAGCACCCGCCAATCTATCGGAAGGCCGGGATTAAATTGCGCCTGAAGAGAGAGCGGAGCTGGGAAATGCACCGCATTTACGGCAGAAAATGCCAACAGCGCCTTGGCTTGATCGATTTGGCCTTCTGATCGACAACGTTCGGCGAGGCTCAGCAACATTCCGGCCTCAAAAAGCTCTGGCACACGTAGCCCGCCCGGTTGGTTGCGCCTCTCGAAGTAGTTATCAAGTATGTCTTGTTGATCCGTCGCGCTCCAGCTCGGCACAGAGCCGAGTATAAGGTGAAGACAGAGGGCCTCAATCGACGGGCTCTGCAGCGCTTTCGCGCACAGCTTGTGAAATTTGTTATGGTTTGGCCGCCGCTGATCGAGCGGAAGATAGCAATTGAAGAGAATGTAGATGGCAGCACACGCTTTTCTGTCATTCCCCCTAAAGCGTGACAATTCCGTCTCAATCTTGGCGCAGACTTGATTGAGATCGTTTATGGGGCTCTTACTGACAAAAAACGCAGCAAGCTGCGAGAGGAGCGCCGAGAGGATTTTCCGGCATTGCCCCGGGGCAATAGCGTCCGGCCTCCATATCCAATACTGAGGCGCCAATTCCGCCGATAAAATCCCATATCTTTCAAGCCGGTAGTCATATATTTCCTTCTCGCACTTGGGTTGCCTAGCCACAAATTCAATGATTACTTTTCGTGCGATACGCGATAACCCTTCCAGTGTTAGGTATACCGCATGCCCACTACGAATGGATTCACTATACGCAAAGTCGCTGTCCAGCAGACGCGGGAGGTCTCGCAGCTTATGAACGTATCTTGACCGGAGCGCGTACGCCTCTTTCAAGGCGTCGCGGAGATCGAGCTTGCCAAGCGAGCCATTCCGGCCGCTCTCCTGGAACTCAGAGTCCGACAGGTGGGCAAGGACAAACTCCCGAAACCGCCTGGCAAGTGCAAGGTGCTCGCCCTCGAGGATGGCGGTTCGGACGCGTTTGCCGATTAGCTCGTCCGCACCCGCCAGCGCCTTGTCGATGCGCTGTCGTTTCGACTGGTCATAGTCTGTCCATTGTGCTTTGTGAGCGTCGAAGTCCTGAGCTAACGATTCGATTGAGGCAACGAGAAGCGTATATGCTAGCTCAAGGTCGTCCCTCACTCGGTGCATGCCGGTTACGTAGGTCCGGATAGCCCGCATCGTTGCCAAGAAGCTCTTTCTCTTCAGCGCAATGAGATCTGCGGTGAAGGATTTAAGCAAATCAATGTCGGATTGCTGGAAGATTATTTCCTTATCGAAGGCACGACGCACCAGCTTGTCGGGTGGCGTCATGACCCCTAGGCTCCGCCTACCGTTGAGCAACCTCGTGCAATGATCGGCATCTGGCGTGCAAGTGACACGCAGGATGAACGAGACGATAGCGGAGAAATCCTGGAGGTAAGGCTGAACCCCGTGGGAGGCCAGTACTCCTACTTGAATAGCGTTGTCCTCGAATTGCTCCGTGATCTCGTAGATTAAGGGTCTCGGTGTGCCGGTCGAATCTACCTGCCGTAACCGCCCAGCCGCAGTGACGATCGGTCCGTCGTCCATCCGGAGAAGGAATAGGTTCGAGTACAAGACGCCTCGGAGCTCGTTTGTTCGCCCAACGCCATCTGGATAGAGTTTGCCAGAGTTAATCTGAAGCATAGTGGCCCTTCGATGAATGACCTGTAGCCGCTGCGAGACTTAGCGCCACGCCTAGCGCGGCTGGTCCGTAATCCTTGGGCTAAGGCACCAGTCGTCGTCCGGCGAAATTCCACGGATCGCCCCCTTCAGTCCAGAGGAACGTCCGCTTATCACATGCGTGATCAGAAAGCAGCCAATCGGCTCCCCACCCCAATCGGCCATTCGGGGGCAGAGCGAACCTGGCCGAAACCGGGGTGGCCGAGATGAGTGTCGTCGGAAAATCGCCCCGGCAACCGGTCAAAATCTCTGTGCAGAATTACCAGGATCGGCCCACTGCGTCGATGAGGAAGTTCTCCAACGCGCGAATATACGCGGTATCGCGGAACGCCTGGTGCTTGCCCTTCGCCACCGCCCGCCGCACACCCATGCGAAATTCCGCATCCAATCCGAGGCGCGCGGCGATCGCCACATAGTGATCGAGCGACCCGGCGATCGTTTGCTCGCAGCCGATCTGGCGCAGGATCGCGGCGGTGTGGCGTCCCCGCATGAGCCGTCCCGGAAACGTCACGATCGCCGGGTTCATCGCCAGGCAGTCGAGCGTCGACTTCCCGCCCGACCAACCGATCGTGTCGAGGATCACGTCGGCCACCCCCACCGCCGCCAGATAACGCTCCTGGGCCATCGGCGGCAGCATCACGCAATACCGGTCGGCATCCAGCCCATGGACCTTGAAGGCCAGGCGCAAACGCTCGCGGAACATCGACGTCACGGAAGCGCTTTTGGCGAAGCCGATGAAGACGAACTGGCAGGCCCCAACGGCGGCGGCGATGCGTGGAAAGACCGCGTCATGGGCTGGCAGATATTTATACAGCGCCTGTCCGGACCAGTACACCGGGCTTGCCGGATCCAACCCCATCGCAGCGCGATCGAGCGCCATGACCGCCCGCTCGTCCGGCGTGTAATGCAGTCCCAGTCCCGGCATTCGAACGAGTTGCTCGGTGTAGTACGCGTCGCCGTCCGGGGGCTCCATCAGATCGGCGGACAGGAAGTGGTCGATCGTCGGCATACCGGTGGTCTCGGGATGCCCCCACGCCACGCACTGCACCGGCGCGAGACGCCGCGCCGCCAGTTGCCCGCAGATCGGATCGATGCCGACTTCCGGATACAACAGGACGTGCGGCGCTGCTTCCGTCACCACGTCTCGCCATGCGGCCGGCGGTTTGATTCCGAATTCGAAATCATCACATAGCTCGGCGGAACGCACTGTCTCCGCATCCCGCCCGCGTCCGGTGTGGAAGCCGATCACCTCGAAGCGGTCGCGGTCGAGTTCGGTGAGCCAGCCTTCAAGAAACAGCTTGAAGATCGTGTGATCCTGGAAGAAACCACTGACAATACCGAGGCGGATGCGTTCCCTCGCCTTCGGCGAAGGCGCCAGCGGTGGCTGTCGCCCGGTCTCGGCGAGCAGGCGGCAGACGAGTTTTCCGTAAGCGGCCTGCGGTTCGCGGTCGGTCTCCCCTTGGTAGGGCAGGAAAAACGGTTGCGATGTGCCGATCGCCGCTGCCACCGCGCGAGCCACGTCCGGCGCCGTCACCGCCGCGGCGAGATTGTCCAGCCCCGCCAGATAATGCTTGCGCCGTTCCGCGACCTCCGTTTCGGCACAGTACAGAATGGGCAACCGCGCCATGCACAAAGCGAGCCTCGCGGCGCCGTGCAGCCGGTCGGCGGCGATCGCGGCCTCATGGCACGAAATCGCCTCGTCCGTGCGGCCTTCCCCAGACAACAAACAGCCGAGATTGTAGTGCGCGTCAGCGAACCCCGCGTGGAGCGAGATGGCGTGCCGGTAGTCGGCCTCGGCCTCGGCCGTGCGGCCCAGTACCTGGCGGACGACACCGAGATTGTTCCAGATCGCGGCATGATGCGACGATAGCCGCACCGCTTCCTTCAGCGGCGCCTCCGCCTCGACCCATCTTGCCCGTGCTGTCAGCCAGCGTCCGTAGTTGGCGAGAGCGTCGACGAAGTCTGGCCGCAACCCGATGGCGCGACGGAAGCATGCCTCCACTTCCTCGCGTGCCCCATTTTCTTCCTCGCATGCAACGTATTCGACGAGGGCACTCGCCAGATTGTACCAGATTTCCGCGAACTCGGGCACGCAAGCGGCGGCGCGGCGGTACTCGGCGATCGCCGCCTCATGCTGGCCGAGTTCTTTCAGCATCGTCGCGAGATTGTTGCGGATTTCCGCCGACGTGGGGCGTAGGGCGACCGCCGCCCGGTACTCGCGCTCCGCGTCCTGATCGCGGCCCAATCGCCGGTATGCCAGGGCGAGGCTGTTGTGATGCGGCGCCGCCCCCGGAGACAGCTCCATCGCGCGCGTGATCAGTGTCGCGCCGGTTTCCGGGTCGCCGTTCTGGGCCAGAATGAGGCCCAGGAGATGCAGGCTTTCGGTATGGCACGGATCCCGTGTCAGGGTCTCGCGATAGCCCGCCTGTGCCGCGTCCAATTGTCCTGCCTCGTGGTGCGCCAGAGCGATGGCGAACGTGGCTTCGGGATCAGATGCCATCGAACGGCTTGCGGAGAAACACGCAGCGGTGGCCGGGCGGAAAATTCGGCTGCACGCCAAAGACCGTGAAGCCGAGGCCCTCGTAAAACGGCTGCGCCTGGAAGCCGAATGTATCGACCTGCATGCCGATGCATCCACGCGTTCGCGCCTCGGCCTCGGCGGCGCACACCAGAGCCGAGCCGATGCCGCGCCGCCTTTGGGCCTCGGGGACGAACAGCATGCTGATGACCAGCCAGGAATAGACCGTGCAACCCCATAGGCCGCCACTCACCGCACCCGCGTCGTCATGGATCAGAACCGCCAGGGGAACGAATTGCGCCGCGCCGACGACCGGCGTGTTGAACTGGTCGAGCAAACGGAAGATCGCCTGAAACTGCTCGCCCGAGGGTGAGACAGGGATCGTGATCGACGGGAACGGAAGGACGGGGGGATGCATGACGGCTAACAAGTGTCGCCCATGCGGTTTAACAACCGATGAAATTCACGGCGAAAAATGCGGCGGCGCGGGCGCGGACGACCGGGCTCCGCCGCGAGCGCCGCTTACTTGGGCGGCGGGGGCGGGGGCAGTCCGGAATAGACCTCGGCGGGCTGCACCGACATGACGAATCCTGTCAGCGTATCTGTTGGGCCGAATGGTCCGGGGACCTTGTGGCTGGTCGGCGGCAGGCTCTTGAGGAAAGCGGCCATCGCCAGCGCATCGGATTTGGTCAGGTGGGCATAGTTCCTCCATGGCATGCTCGGCACCAGAATTCGACCGTCCGGCCGCTCACCGGTGGTGATCGCGGTGACGATCTGCTCCTCGGTCCAGGTTCCCAGACCGGTTTCTTTGTCCGGCGTCAGGTTCGGAGGGACAAATACGCCGTGACCCGGAATGGCGAAGCCGACATCGGAGCCGCCGAGATATCTCGTCATGTCGGGATGACCGAGGAAATTGCCGGGCGTGTGGCAGTCGGTACAGCCGCCGATCTCAACCAGATATTTTCCCCGTTCGACTTGTGGGCTGGCTGCTTGCGCCGAAGCGCCCGGTATAGCCGCCAGGACCGTTGCCACGAGGATCGGAATCGTGCGGCGAGACATGTGAGCACCCCCTTTTGTTTCGCCACGCCATACGGCATCGGAGGCGGTTGGTTCAATGGGTGATGCTTCACGGGCTGTCGCTGTACGGGCGAATTTCCGGCTCCGGCCCCGATCCGCGCTTCATCGTGGTCAGATCGAGTTCGATACGCACCGCCGCATCGGCTCCCGCGATTGGATTGACAATCACCTCGTGGACCAACCCAAGACCAGGCGCGTAATGGTATTCAACCGAGGTCGCGACTTTCGCCAGATCGTGGGGGTCGGGGACCCGCTGTAGCACGACATAGCCAGGCTGCTCGCCCCGCGAAGTCTTGACCGGCAGCGGACCCCACATCTTGTATGTCAGTGCCAGTTCCGGGGGTGCACCTTTCGGGAGCCATCGCCAATCGCGATGAAACTGCTCGTTGGGCGCCAGCGCCATCAACTGGGCCGGCTCGAACGGTTTTGGGCCGTTGCCCTGGTCGCTTTTGGTCGCGGCCAGGCCTCGATCCGTCGGCACGAGCCATAACGACTCGGCCGGTCCATTGCCGCGCCGTTGCTCCCGGCGCGCGCCGTCCGGGTCCAGCGATACGATCCGGTGCTGCAACGTCGTATTGAGCCAGCCCTCGGCGTCGGCATCCTGAATGCCGTCCATCGTCATTTTGAGACCGGGACGCGGCTCGGCGAGGAAGCGGAATTTATAGTTCCACTCGCTGCCCTCGCTCAGCGATCCCATGAGCTCGGTCGGGCTCGACAGTTTCACCGGGGACGCCGGCGCTACCACTTTGAATTCGACGGTGCCCACCGCCTTGCCATCGACCGAGGCCGTCATGGACCAGCGCCCGACCGGCAGATCGGTCAGGAAGGGTTGCCGCACCAGAAAGCGGGTTCCGGTGGCGATCGGGGCGACCTCCGCCCGCGCTTCCCTGGTGATCCGATAGGAACCGGTGGCGTCGATCGGCGTGAATTCAGTCTTGATGAGATGATTGTTTTGGTCGCCACAAGTGAAGATCGCGACGAAATCGTGTTCGTTCGCCGGGATAGTAACGGTTGGATAAACCGGGCTGAGATCGGCCGCGCCATCGAGGGCGAGTTGCACGGGCGGGACGTCGGCGGCTTCGCCTGAAGCCGGCACCAACGCCAGCACCGCGGGAAGGGCCAGGAGCCAGGCTCGCATATTTTGATCCCTCCGCGCTACTGGTGCCGCACCACGACGGTGCCCGCGACGATGTCGCCAAGCCGCCGGTGCTTTTTCACGAAGCAAATGATCAGGAAACCCACCAGATAAAGCAGCAAACCGTCGACGATCCGGAACAAATTGCGGATGATCGAGTCGCGCCACCCGATCGGCGCTCCATCGGACTCGCGCACGACGCGAAGTCGGGTGACGAACTTACCGATCGTCGCCCCCCAGGCGGCCTCGAAGACGATAAAATAAATGAAGCACAGTGCGTAACCGACCAGCGCCGGCATGCCCCACATTTCGAATCCGATGCTGCCCTCATCCGAGGTGGTGTGCCCGGTTGCCGCGGCCACCGCGTAGAGAATGACGAGGCAAACAAACAGATCAACCAGCCCTTCGACAACCCGGATCCCGATGCCGGCCGGAGTCATGACCTTGTCTCCCTTGCTCGGCGGCGTTTGACGTAGGTGACCGAAGCGATCGCGATGCCGGCGCCGACGGCGACGAAGGCGATCGCGATGGTAGTCAGGATAACAGTGAATATCCTCCCAATGAAACCTTGTCCAACGGCCAATACCGTTTCCGGCCCGTTACCAGATTCATAGGCGGCCTCGAGCCGGTAGTTTCCCGGGGCATCGATGTCGAACGCGAGGACCGAGACGCCTTTATGGCCGGTCAGCTCATATCGCGTGTCGGGGGCGCCCCGCAAAGCGATCTGTTCACCCGCCTCGTTCGCGACGACGACATGCATCCCGGAAATGTCGCGCGCCTCGTAATATCGGCCGTCAAGCACCGCGCTATATTCGTGGAACACCGTGTAAGCTCCAGGCCGCAAGGCCATGACCGTTTCGCCAGGAGCGACCATGCGGATCAATCCTTCACTCATCGAATCGAAACGCAGCCAGAAGAACAGCCCCGCGCATGCGAACCCGGCGAGCGCGACCAGGAGAGCGATCAGATACCATTGGCGGGTTGGCATCGCGGCCTCATTTCGACATCACAATCTCCACGCGGCGGTTTTTCTGCCGGCCATCCGGATTGTCCGACCCGTCCGGATTGGTGTTTGGCGCCACCGGAGACCCGGCGCCAAGACCGCGCGTCGTCATCCGCGCCTGCGTGATGCCTTCCTTTTGCGCCAGCCAGAGTTTGACCGATTCAGCGCGATGATCCGACAGGTTCAGGTTATAGGCGACGCTGCCTTTGCCATCCGTGTAGCCGTCGATCCGCACGGCGCGGCCATTGCCTTTTTGCTGGATGATCTCGCCGACATTGTGGAGCGCCGCCGCCGCTTCTGGCTTGATCGTTGATTTGTCGAAATCGAACAGGACATCAGCGTTCAATTCGATGCGGATTTCGGTGGCGGTCTCCTTCACCTGAAGGTCTTGGGTCTTCGCCAGAAGGCTTTGGTTCGCGCCGCTCACATCGTTGCCGATGAATTTGAGATCGCCCGTGGCCATGGTGAGACCAGCCGGTGGCGGGTAAATCAGGTCATCGGTCTTGCCGGTTTCCTGTGCTGCCGCTGTCAGCCATGCGCACCATAGCAGTAGGAACAAGAGGTATCTCACGATGTCGGTCATCAGCGCGTCAGTGGAACGTCGTCCATGGGCTGGAAGTGCGGCACCACGACGCCGATCTTGGTGACACTGTCAGGTGGGGCCGGAAATTTCGCCCAGAAATTGAGGCTTGATTTCGCCGCGACATCGGGCACTTCCCGGCTACAGATACAATGCCCGTCCGTATCGATCACCACGAAGTATTTTTTCTTGTTCGGGACATCGATGAGATAGACGCCACTGATCGCCGCGTTGTCGTTCTTGGCGACGTTCATGTCTCGCAGCATGGAATAGCTTGAGAAACCCTTGTCGCTGTCATTCATGATGGTGAATCTCAGCATCACCGTGCCGTTGCTGACCTTGAAATCCTTCACGGCGAGGCTGAGGCCCGGAGATTCTCCGTCCGTGGTCGCGACCGGTTCCGCGGCCAGGGCCGGCGCCGCCAGGAAGCCGACTCCCATCAGTGCTGCGAGGATTGTTCGCATTGGTTGCCCCCTTTTTTTTTCGCAATCGAATTGTACCACATTTGGACTTCCGCCGCAACGTCACCGCCAAACGCCACCGTCAAACTGCCGCCAACAGCGACCGCGGCGGCCGATGCCGTGGCACCAACACGCCGAGCAACGCCAAATTCACCAAATTGAACACAATCCCCGCCATGAAGGCCGGTGCGTAAAATCCCCACGCATCGTAAATCAATCCGGCCATCCAGCCGCCGGCCGCCATGCCCACGGCGCCCGGAAACATCACGATCGGGATCCGCCAGGATGCCTCGGCCGCCGGGAAAATCTCCCGGATCGCCAGGATGTAGCCCGGGATCAACCCGCCGAATGCAAGCCCGAACACAGCCGAGACCGAGAACAGTCCATATTCGTTTTGCGTGAGTAAGAATCCTGTCATCGCCAACGCCATGCTCGCCGACGCGAACAGGATCGTGCGCAATCCGCCCAATCGATCGGCGACCCAACCCCATAGCTGCTGCGCAACGAAACCCGCGCCCAACTGCAACGACAGCATCGCCGCCCCCGGCCTGGGCCCGATCCCGATATCGCTGCAAAACGCGACCATGTGCGCCAGAGGGATCGACATCGTGGTACAGCAACAGAAAATCGCGCCCGCCAGCATCGCCAGTACGACGTTCGGCGGAATTCCCGCGACCGGCGTGAACGGCGACGCGACAGTGGGAGCGGATGCATGCACCGCGAGCTCCGGCGGGCGGCGGAAAAACCAGGCGGCAAGCGGCGGGATCGTGACCGCGATCACGACAGCGTAGATGCGCATCGTTCGCCGCCATCCGAACTCATCGATGCTGATCTGTAACAGAAGCGGCCAGACCGCGCCCGCGACGTATTGGCCGGACGACACCAGCGCGATCGCCGACCCGCGGTGGCGGTCGAACCAGCCCGTCACATACGCCATCATCGGCGAGAACATCCCCGCCGCGCCGAGCAATCCGATCAACACCAGGTTGCTCGCGTAAAGCTGATACAGCCCGCCATAGGATGCCAGCAGGAGGCCGAGGGCGATCATGAACCCGCATGCGACAGCCACTCGGCGCATGCCGACGCGGCCGGCGATCCAGCCCATCATGATGCCGCCCATTCCGGATCCCAGATAGGTCAGCGAGACCGCGAGAGCAGGCGCCGAGCGTGCGGTCCCGAATTCCTCGGCGATGGGTTTCAGGGCCACGACGGTGACCAATGGAGCGCCATAGGACAGGCTCAGGACCGCGAGTGCGACGCAGGCGACGATCCAGGACGTCCGCGTTTCCAGCCCGCCGGCCTCGGCTGGGCCTGCGTTCAGGGCGCCAGCGTTCATGACGCCGGCATTGGGGCCGCCAGGGGCGGGCCCAGTACGGTCCATGGCTCCGTTACCTCCGGTTATTGGCGCCATTGTGGCGCGCTTCCCGGCCGGGGCAAGATGGTGCCCGGGATGGCGCCCGGGATTGCGCAACGCACGGCGTCAGGTGTCGGGAGCCTGGATCAGTTCAGGCGAGCGCGGAACGATCATCAGTGATGATGGTCCCCCGGAGGGCCGAATTTGTTCCAGTCCTGACCGAAGCGGTCCTTATCGAAGCCGTCCTTACCGGCGCCTGGATCGAGCGAGAAATTGCTGCTCGACAGTGAGGCGATGTTCAGGAACGTCACCGTGGTCGAGTCCGAGAGTTTGATCGTGACGGAACCATCCGTCGTGGTCTGGTGA
>Ga0302324_100029176_pt1 | contig 10468 bp, 7 predicted proteins | sample Palsa_T0_1_FD_201949 | JGI IMG/M metagenome (GOLD analysis project Ga0302324, IMG submission 201949) | Peat permafrost microbial communities from Stordalen Mire near Abisko, Sweden - Palsa_T0_1 | ecosystem: Environmental > Terrestrial > Soil > Palsa > Peat permafrost | place: Sweden: Abisko... | reverse complement strand
ACGGTCAACGGCGGCAGCTTCGTGACCGGCGCGAGTGTGTTGTGGAACGGCGTTGGACTGACCACGACTTTCGTCGGCAGCTCCGAACTGACAGCCACCGTGCCCGCGGCGGATATCGCGACGCCCGGCACGGCCAGCATCACGGTATCGAATCCAGCGCCTGGCGGAGGCAGTTCCGGCGCGCTGACATTCACCATCGCCAATCCAGTCCCCTCGGCGACCCGCATCTCGCCGACGAACGAAACAGCCGGTGGCGCGGCCTTCACCTTAACTGTAACGGGCACGAGTTTCGAGCCCACTTCGGTGGTGCTCTGGAACGGATCGAGCCGCTCCACGACCTATGGCGGAGCCACGTCGCTGACGGCGGCGATTACCGCGGCCGACATTGCGACGCCGGGCACGGCCAACGTTTCCGTGACGACCCCCGCGCCGGGCGGCGGGACCTCCAACGCGATTACGTTCACCATCGACAATCCTGTGCCGGCGGCGACATCGCTGTCGCCAACCAGCGTCGTCGCGGGCAGCGGGGCGTTGACGCTGACCGTCAATGGCAGCAGTTTCGTGAACGGCGCGGTGGTGGAATGGGGCGGGAGCAATCGCACCACCACCTTCGTTAGCGGCGTGAAGGTGACGGCGGCCATCACGGCGGCGGACGTGGCCACGGCGGGCACCGTGCAAGTGAAGGTATCGAATCCCGCGCCGGGAGGCGGGGTTTCGGGGGCGCTGACGTTCACGATCGACAACCCGGTGCCGGTGGCTGGGACTCTGTCTCCCTCCAGCGTCTTGGTTAGTTCGGGGGGATTCACGTTAACGGTCACCGGCAGCGGTTTCGTGAATGGCTCAAAGGTGAAGTGGAAACAAGCCGCGCTGACCACGACCTTCGTCAACAGCGGCAAGCTGACGGCCGCAGTGCCGGCATCGGACGTGAACAAGGCCGGGACGGACAGCGTGACGGTGTCGAATGCCACGCCGGGGGGCGGGGCATCCAACGCACTGACCTTCACGGTGGATAATCCCGTGCCCGTGGCGAATTCGCTTTCACCGAAGAGCGCCACCGCGGGTGGGGCTTCGTTTACGCTGACGGTGACCGGATCGAGCTTCGTGAGCGGGGCGCACATCGTGTGGAACGGCGCGAACCTGGTGACCACGTTCGTGAGCGGGGCGAAGCTCACCGCCACGGTATCGGCGGCGGACATTGCGGCGGGAGGCACGGCCAACGTGATGGTGTCGAATCCTACGCCGGGAGGCGGGGCGTCGAATGCACTGACGTTCACCATCGACAACCCCGTGCCCGCGATCACTTCGCTGCAGCCGGCCAGCGCCACGCACGGGGGCGCGGCGTTCACGCTGACGGTGCATGGCACGGGCTTCCAGAGTAACTCGACGGTACTATGGAACGGGTCGCCGCGGGCGACCACTTATGTGCGCGCTACTGAAGTAACGGCGGCGATCGCGGCGGCGGATATCGCGACGGCGGGGACGGCCAGCGTTACGGTGACGACGCCCGCGCCCGGCGGCGGCACGTCGGCGCCCGCGACGTTTACAATACATTAAAGAGTCCTCGTGGGGCAGACCTCCAGGTCTGCGCGGGTCCTCCAGGACCCGCTCTTCGGAGTACGAGGCTACGAGGTATAAAGTGGCGAGTTCTTCTGCCGATAAGGAGGGCAGAGGAGAACTACCCAAGATGCTTCAAGAACAAACGGATACCAAGTCTAAGATCTTCGTGCGCCCGCCGGACGAACTCCCGTACAAGATGGTTGCGACATACCTGGACAATTGCCGCAGAGGTCTGCAACCCCTGAAGGACGCGATTTTGAAATGCGATTACGATTTCGTCCGCGTGTATTCGCACCAGATGAAAGGTTCCGGGGGCGCGTATGGTTTTCCCACGCTGACGGAAATAGGCGCATCCATAGAAGTGGCGGCGCGGGAGCGGAACGGCCATGCGTTAAATTCCTGCGCGGCGACGCTGGAAGCGCACTTGGAGTCGCTCGAAGTAGTCGAGGCTTAGCGGCGCGAACTACCCGGCCGGCAGCATTTTGGCGTACTCGTACAACGCCGCCAGCAGGCGCCGCTTGGAGATCGGCTTCGAAAGATGCGCGGTGCAGCCCGCTCCGAGGCTGCCCTCCATATCCTCCGGCCGGGCATTCGCGCTGAGCGCCAGGATCGGCTCGGCATGCCTGCCCCTCTCCAGTTCCATCGCGCGAATTCGCCGGGTGGCCGTGAGTCCATCCATAACCGGCATCTGGAGATCCATCAGGATGATGTCATATTCTCCGGATGCGGCCCGATCCACCGCCTCCGCGCCATTCTCGGCGAAGGTCAACAGGTACGGACTCCCCTCCAAATAGAGCTGCACCAGCAGGCGGTTATCCGGCGAATCCTCGGCCGCCAAGACGCGCCAGGTTTTCCCGTGCGTCCGGCCGCCCGCATCTCCCGCCGCTGCCTCTGCAGCCGCCCCGGTAACCTCGGCACACGAACCGTCGAGAGCCTTGGAGATGAGCTGCAGCAGACCGGCGCGGCTTACCGGTCTGGCTGCGTAGCCCGAAAACCCGTTCTCGCGGCTGCGCGCTTCGTCGCCGGGATGGTCGTCCGACGACAGCATGACCAGGGGCAGATGCGGGAAAATCGACCGGATCTGGGCCCCCGTTTCGAAGCCGTTCGTAGGGGACTGTCCGCCGTCGACCCGGCTATCGATCACGACGCAGGAGTACCGGCACTGCGGGGGCGGCATTGCCGCCAGATCGGCCAGGGTATCTTCACAGCAAGCGAATTCCACCGTTTCGATTCCCCAACTGCGCAGGGTTTCCCGCAAAATCAGCCGGTTGGTGGTACTGCTGTCGACCAGGGCGATGCGGTGTCCGTGGAAATCCCCGACCGGCGCCGGCGGTTCCTCCCGCCGTCCGGGGACCGGCTTCAGCGGTACGCTGAAGCGGAAAGTGCTGCCCTCTCCGACCTTGGTTGCTACGGATAGAGCGCCGCCCATCCGTTCTACGATTCCGCGGCTGATGGCCAGGCCCAGGCCGCTTCCGCCATATTTCCGCGTGGTAGAGCAATCGCCTTGTTTAAAGTCTTCGAAAATCGTCTGGAGTTGTTCTTGCGGAATGCCGATGCCTGTATCGGAGACCAGAAACTCAAGGCGGCCCGCCGGTCCCGCCGGCGGCTCTTGAACCGTCAACACAACCTCGCCCGTCTGCGTGAATTTGACGGCGTTTCCAACCAGATTGATGAGCACCTGCCGCAAGCGAGTCGGGTCGCCGGAATAACGCTGCGCCATGCTGGGGCTTACTCGCGCAACCACGGCCAGTCCCTTGGCGTGCGCATTGGGTACGATCAGCTCGACGGTCTGCTCCACCAGTTCCCGAAGCGGGAATTCGGTTTGCTCCAGTTCCAGCCGCCCGGCTTCGATTTTCGAGAAATCCAGAATATCGTTGATGAGATTGAGCAGGCTGGATCCCGCGCGCCGGAAGATCTGCACGTATTGTCTTTGGGCATCGTTCAGACTGGTTTCGCTCAGCAATTCCGACATGCCCAGAATGGCGTTCATGGGCGTGCGGATCTCGTGGCTCATGGCCGCCAGGAAGTCGCTTTTGGCGCGATTGGCCTGCTCGGCCGCCTGGCGGGCGAGCACCAGTTGGCGCTCTGCCAGCTTGCGTCCGGCGATATCGCGGATTGCGGCGGCCACCCAACAACCCTGGGCGGTCTCGATGGGACTGAGGCTAACCTCGACGGGGAACTCTTCCCCATTCTTGCGGAGGCCGCACAGTTCCAATCCGATTCCCATTTGGCGCGCGCCGCCGCGGCGGCGGCAGCTTTCGCGTTGCGTGGTATCGCCCGCGGGAATCAGCATCTCGACCGGTTGCCCAACCATTTCGCGGCGGCCATAGCCGAACACGCGCTCGGCCTGCGCATTCACCATAACGATAGTCCCCTGCGTATCGGCGACCACCACGGCGTCTGGAGCGGACTCCTGCAGGGCGCGAAATTTCTCTTCGCTCTGCCGGATCTTCTCTTCGCTCTGCCTGCGTTCCGTAATGTCGCGCGTGATTTTGGAGAATCCGCGCAGATCGCCGGCCTCGCCCCGCATGGCGGTGATCAGGACCTCCGCCCAGAACAGGGAGGCGTCTTTGCGCACCCGCCAGCCTTGTTCTTCGAAACTGCCGTTCAGCGCGGCCTCACGCAGGATGGCTTCCGGATGCCCGCGCGCAATGTCCGCGGCGGTGAAGAAGCGTGAGAAGTTCGCGCCCAGCGCCTCTGCCGCCGAGTATCCCTGGACACGCTCCGCGGCGTCCGTCCAACTGACCACGCATCCCTGGGGGTCCAGCATCAGGATGGCGTAATCCTGCACGCCCTCCACCAGGCGGCGGAAGCGCTCCTCGCTATCGCGAAGTTGTAGCGTGTGTCCCTGAACTTTTCGTTCGAGTGTGTTTTTCATTTTCTTGATCTCGTGCCGGGCTGCCCAGGTCTCTCGCTCGCCCCGGGCGGGCCATGCCCATTCGCGAAAACCGCTCCGCTTATCTATCGGCCGATCGCGCCCGCACCTTAGCCCGTGATGCCCGGCGAAGCAGGAGTTTCGTTCTCGTTATCGACGCTGGCGTGGTCGCTGTTCCACGGGATGGAAACGCCCCACGCCCGCTGGACGGCGCGGGTGTGGGCGGCCATCGCGATCGCCGGCCTGTTCGCCACTACACCACATCCACGCGCACGGCGCCGATCTTCGTGCTGGAGCCCGTATTTGCGTGGATCACTTCGTATTTGCCGACGGGCGAGGCGCTCTCCGCGCGGGCGGCGGCCGGCGCTGATCCTGGGGGGCGTGCTGGTGGTGGAACTGAAGCCGTTCCATCCGCGAACGTAACCACCCCCGCAAGGCGCGCCATTTCCGCCATTTCTGAGGGAACCGTTCCCCTATCGCCAAGGGTTTGGTAGCTTTCGGACCGATTCCGAAGGAGTTAACCGTGGCAGCCGCCCGGCCCTGATCGGCAGGGTAGCTGCCCAGCGCCAGAAGGAGCTTTTATTTTCCTTATTATGTGCTGATTGCGAATTATCATGCGCGTTTGTGTGAAATTGCGCACTAACGACCCCTTGACAACGCGCGGAGGCCGTCTATCATCCCCATGCAACTTACAAATGTATTACGTGTATTACGCATCCCAGCGCACTCTGCGACGCAGACACTCAGCCGACACTCTCGCGTCCGGCGCGACCTTCGCGATCCTCTGCCTCCTGGCTCTTCCAGCACGGGCCCAAGACACGACCTGCATCAACACCGGCGTGACCTCGCAGCCAAGCACCGGCAGCTTTTACAGCAACTTCGCGACCTCGACTCAACTGCAGACGTACGGCATAGAGCTAATACCCAACAACGGGAATCAGCTTAAGGGTGATACTAACTCCGTGTATTTTGGCGTGTATTACAGCATCACCAACGCCCTGACGCTCATGAGCAACTCCGGCTACTGCCCCTTCGAGCTGGTTATCGTTGGCAACTTCCCGGAGACGCGTTACTTTTCGGTAACGGACTACGATATGCATTATTCGACCGCCCAGCACCTTCTGGACGCCGACATCGATCCGGTCGGCTGCGTCGGATCCTGCACCCACTACACGAACCCGTTCATTCAGGGGAACTCGTTCACCGCCAACCAGCCATATATGGTGCCCATCAGCCTGGGGTCGATACCGGGCCCCACGGTGGCTAACGGCGGGACGGTGGCCAACGGATGCCTGATCGACCCCTGGGAGGGGGACAACCTGTTGGACGCGACGCAACGCCACCCATCCATGGACTGGAATACCATCGTCACCAGCTCCGCGGAGGCGGTGCCTGCGCCGCCAGCGAGCGCACACGTCCTCGAAAACCCCGGCCACAGCGTGCCCGGCAGCCAGTCGTCTGACGGGCAAAAAATTACCTTCTCCCCACACTGTCGGGCTGTACCGACACCTCCCCAGGCGACTGTGTCATCCCGCCGAGCCTTCCATCGAACCCTTACCTGCTAATACGCGACGTCTACTCGGGCTGCGCTTACCAGATGTACACGCTCGACGGCGAAGAGCAGGTGCCGACAGCCGCGTACAACCTTTTGGTGAACAACACCACGCCAACCAGCGACCCGAACCCCACTGGACTCGTAATGATCGGACCCGACCCATCCGCGCCCGGCTACCCGTACCATGCGGACTGGCTGGATCAGGGCCAGGAGCAAAATCACGACAACCTCACGCTGGTGACCCAACAGGGCTGCTTCGCCAACGGCGACCCAACCCAGCTCGACCCGCCCACGGTGGGGCCGCCGTATTTCTACAACAGGGCCGCGTGGGTGCGCAGCCCCGAATGGGTGGGCGTGCCGGGACCGGACGACAGCTACATCGCGGCGCAGATTTCCGCTGCCAACCTGTCCAGCATGGCGTCGGCCGGAAGGGCGATTCGCATGCGCTTCCAGCTCCCGGTGTACCCCGACATACCCTGCACGGCTAGCGGCTGCGAACTCACCGGGAGCGAGCAGCTCAGATACTGGAGCCTCTCGTTCGTGCAGGCGCCTGTCACAGGAAGTACCGATCCGATAACCGTCGACCCGGACGGCGTCAATCCCCTTACCAGCGCCGCGCCGACGCTGATCAGCCTCGCGGATACCGCCTTCTGCACTAACTCCATGTGTAGCCCAACCGTGCCCTCGTCCTGCGCCACCACCTCGTGCTACGTGGAACTGATCGTGGGGACGGGCGCGACGATGAACGGCACGCTTTACCCGGAGTTGCTGGGATCCACCGCGGTTGGCTCGATAGAAGGGGCCATCCCAGTAACGACCACGAACGGCGGCAGCACCGTATTCTCGGTGTACCTGGACAACGGGTACACGGTCCTGGACCTAAGCCAAATCAGCGGTTTCAACACGACCAACCCTCTCCAGCTTGTCGTCCGCAACACGCTGCCGAACACCGCGAACTTTAGCTGCTCCGGTCAGGCCGTGCCCTACAGCACGGCCCTGTACACCAACGTCCTCAATGAGGGACGCCCGACTGGAAGCAACTTGATGGGGCCGTACATTCCGCTGATCGACTACCCGACGCTGAGCAGCCTGCCGGGGACGGCAGATACCTCGTCGTCGAAACTTCCGTCCGCGAGCTACTGCGGCCTGAGCAACATCCCCGGCCCGCCGTTCCTCACGCCCGCCACCGCGCTCAGCCTTACCAGCGATCCCGTCGAAGAGGTGCAGTGGCCCACATACTGGCCGGCGAGTTCCCCCTCGACGCAGAATTTGTACTGCACCGGAAGCGTGGTCCAGCCCACCTTTCCGACGATCTACTTTGCGGCCTCGCTGCAACCCCCGCCGGAGGACTATACGGCGTGCAGCTCACCTGGGCCTTCCTGCAACTACATCTACGCGTTGTCCAATCAGTCGGACGCGTTCTCCAGTCCGACTCCACCCCCGCTGCCCGTAACAATCGTCGGGACCGGCTTCGGATATCTGCCGCAGACCCTTCCTGTCGCGGTCCAAAGCTCAAGCTTCCTTGAGATCCACGACAACGGCGTGGCCAGCGGGGTCGAGTGGGACACAGGCACCGGCAGCAGCGGCGCCCCCTGTCAGATGTACATCGCCAGTTGGACGGACACGAGCATATCGCTTGTGGCGAACGTGCCAGTAGGCGAGCTGAACGGCGCCGGGGTCGGGCTATCCCCGCTCTCGGATATCAGCCCGCTGAGCTTCTTCATGAGCTCATCCGACGATCCGGCCTGGAACTGCCCGGTTGCAAACGGCGACACGCTAACATTCACGGTCAAGAACCCCCAACACACCGGGGCCACCCCAGGCTCCGACGCTGTTTGCGTGGGCACACCTGGGACGCCGAGCACTTGTCCGTTGTGATCTGCAACGGCACTGGCCCGCCCGCGACGACGGGCGGGCCGTGGGTGCCGCCCTCACGGACGCTTGATCCTGTACGCTACGCCCGCGCCCGACGAAGTCGCGCCGACCACCCCCCCCTTCCCGCCGGCACTGGTCGTGCCGTAGAGGTTGCCTGCGGGATCGGCCACCAAGCCCGAGTACGGGTTTGCGCCGTCAGCGCCGCCCGTAAAGCTGTAAAGCACCGTCTCCTGGCCAGACAGGTCCACTTCATACACGACGGTGGTGTCCTAATTTAGGACACTACCTACACGACGCCGCAGCCTCCGGTCCCGGCACAACTCGCCTTCCCGCCCGCGCTGGTGGTCCCGAAGAGGTTGCCGGCGGAGTCGCGGATCACGCCGGCGGTGGGAAATCCGCCGTCTGCGCCACCCGTGAATCGGTACAGCACCGTATATGTGCCTTCCGTATCCAGCTCGAACACAACGCCCCCGCCTGCCTCGTACGATACACCCCCACCCGCGGACGTCGTGCCGTAAAGGTTGCCCGCCGAGTCGCGGAACAGGCTTGATCCGCCGAGGGCACCTTCCGGCCCGCCCGGAAAGCTGTAGAGAACGGTTTCCCGCCCGGACGGGTCCACCTTGTAAACCACACCGAAACCGGCCGCGCCCCCGCCGTACGTGCTCCCGTAAATATTCCCGGCGGAGTCCAGGATCACGTCGCCGGGTATCCCGCCGTCCGCCATGCCTGTAAAGGTGTAGAGAACGGTCTGCTGGCCGGACGGACTCAGCCTGTATATCACGCCCGCACCCTCCACGCCGCCAACCACGCCGCCCCCTGCAGCGCCGTAAAGATTGCCTGCGGAATCAACGACCACGTTGCTCGGGTAGCCCCCGTCCGCGGCGCCGGTAAACGTGTACACACCGTGTACCGACCGGCGGTGTCAATCTTATACACCACGCCGAAGCCAGCTACGCCGCTGGCCGACCCGCCCTTAAGGGCAGTCCCGTAAACGTTCCCTGCGGGGCCGAGGACTGGGCTCGACTCGGGGAACGCACCATCGGTCTTGCCCGAGAAGCTATAGAGCGCCGTCTCATGGCCCACCGAGTCCACCTTGTACACCACTCCCCAATTGGCCGCGCCCCCAAGCTGTGTGGCCCCGTAGAGGTTTCCCGCCGAGTCCAGTGTCACGCCCGCAACGGGCTTGGTCCCGCCGGGCGCCCCTTCGAAGTTGTACAGCGTCGTCTCCCCGCCCGCCGAACCCACCTTGTAGATCATCCCCTCCGTGCCGCCGTAGGGAGTCGTCCCGTAGATGTTGCCGCCCGGGTCGACAATGACGCTGGCGTTGGGAAAGCCCGGATAACCGTCGAACGCTCGCCCGGGAAACTGGTACAACACCTTAAAACCACCCGCGGCATCCAGCTTGTAAACCACGCCCACGTCCGCGTTGCCCCCGGTTTCCGTGGCACCGTACAGGTTTCCCGCCGGGTCGAGCACCACTCCCCACCTCGGTTGCGTCGGATCGACCCCGGCACCGCCAAACTCGTGGAGCAGCTTATAGCTGCCCTTTGGGCCAAGCTTGTACACCGCGCCCGCCGGGGACGTAGTTCCATACAGATTGCCAGCCGAATCGCGGACCACTCCGGAGTACGGCGCGGCTCCGCCGCCGTTTTCCGTGGGAAATGAATGCAGCACGGTCATCTGGCCCGACGGCATTAGCTTGTACACCGCGCCCGTGTCGTTGCCGCCGCCGCCGTGGGTTGTGCCGTAGAGATTTCCGGACGCATCGGAGATTACGCCGGCGTAGGGGTTGGCGCCGTCGGGTGTGCCCGCAAAGTTGTGGAGCACCGTTTCCCGGCCGGCGGCACTCACCTTATACACCACGCCCAGGTTCGCCGAGCCGCCCTGATATGTGGTCCCGTAGAGATTCCCGGCCGTATCCAGGATCACGCCCGCATATGGATTGGCTCCATCCACCCCGCCCGTGAAACTGTAGAGCAGCGTCTCCTTGCCGGACGGGGTAAGCTTATACACCACACCCGCGTTCGCCGCGCCGCCCAGATACGTCGTACCGTAGATGTTGCCGGCCGAGTCCAGCGTCACCCCGGAATCCGGGTTCGCTCCGTCCGTGCCGCCCTTGAAACTGTACAGCACTTTGTAGCCGGACGCGCTCAACCGGAATACCACGCCCACGTTCGCCGCGCCGCCCTGATTAGTGGTCCCGTAAAGGTTGCCGGCCGGGTCGCGGAACAGGGGCGCGAACGGGTTGGCGCCATTCGGGAAATCGGAGAAGCTGTATATGACCGTTTCGGTGGCTGTCTGCGCCTGCGCCACCTCCATCGCCGCTAGTGCAAACACCAGCAAGACGCGCGCCGCACGCTGTCCGGACGGGCCGTTGTTTCGCCTTATCCGCACAATAAACCTCCTTCGCTGGACGCTGCCGCTGGGGCCGCGTGCAACCATGCTATCACGCGCGCCGGGTCCGGGTGCCTCAGGTGCTTCAGTCACGGTACTCACTAGTGTCCGGTAAAGTGCTTTGTCAGATCTGAAAAGCCATTAGCCTTCAGCGGTTTGCGGCGATTTTTGCCTTGCCGCGATTTGAACGGCGACAGGCTCCCGAAGCGAGT
>Ga0302324_100029175_pt1 | contig 10469 bp, 8 predicted proteins | sample Palsa_T0_1_FD_201949 | JGI IMG/M metagenome (GOLD analysis project Ga0302324, IMG submission 201949) | Peat permafrost microbial communities from Stordalen Mire near Abisko, Sweden - Palsa_T0_1 | ecosystem: Environmental > Terrestrial > Soil > Palsa > Peat permafrost | place: Sweden: Abisko... | reverse complement strand
TCCACGTGCGCGTCGGCGATGTGCTGCCCGGCATTCCGGCGAACCGGATCAAGGTCGGTGCGGACTATCAGCTGACGCGGTCATGGCTCATCGGCGCGGACCTGCTCTACGAGAGCGACCAGTATTTCCGCGGCGACGAGTCCAACCAGATGAAGCCCCTCGCCGGCTATGCGGTGCTCAATCTCCACTCCCGTTACAGGCTCGGCGACAGAGCCGAACTGTTCGTCAATGTGGTGAACGCAACCAACGCCCAGTACGCGACCTTCGGCGTGCTCGGTGACCCGACGGGCATCGGGGCGCCGGGGATTCCCGCCGGCGCGACAACCAATGGTCCCGGGGTCGACAACCGGTTCGAGAGCCCCACGCCGCCCGTCAGCGCGTTCGCGGGCTTGCGTGTGCGCTTCTGATTGAAGATTTCCCGAGGATCGGCCCGCGCGTTGCACTCGGGCCGCGGTGCGGGCAGACGCTCTTGCCCGTGGTTCCGACCGCCGCGGAGGCTGCCTTGAAACGGTCCAGGATACTGTGTGGGGCGTTGGCCTTGATGGCGGTCGCCGAGGCGGCCGGCGCGGAGGCCCCAGGCCCGGTGACCGTGTCTGGCGTGGACGTGGTGGACGTCACCCCGATTCCGGGATCGAGGGTGAGTCGTGACCAGGCGCCAGCCACCGCGTCGATCCTGGGCGCGGCCGATATCGATCGCACCGGCATTCCGAGCCTGACCGGCGCGATCCTGGAGCTCACGCCATCCGCCGTCATCAACGACACCGAAGGCAACGCTTTCCAGCCGGACATTCTCTTCCGCGGCTTCACCGCCTCGCCAGTGGCGGGGACGGCCGAGGGTCTCGCGGTCTATGTGAACGGCGCGCGGTTCAACGACGCCTTCGGCGATACGGTGAACTGGGACCTGATCCCGCCCCTCGCCATCGACAGCGCCGCCATCGCGGCCGCCGACCCGTTGTTCGGCCTCAACGCGCTGGGCGGGTCGGTCGACGTGCGGCTGAAGACCGGCTTCTCCGTCGCCGCCGACAGCGTCACCGTCTATGGCGGCTCGTTCGGCCGGGTCTCGGGCAGTGTGCAACTCAGCCGGACGCTCGGGCCGTTCGCGCTCTATGTGGCCGGCGACGTCACCCACGACGATGGCTTCCGACAGACCAGCGCCTCGGATCTTCACCGGATCTATGCCGACCTCGGCTGGCGCGGCGTCGGCGCCGAAGTGCATCTGGCCCTGACCGGCGCCGACAACACCCTTGGCAATCCCGGCGCCACACCGGTGCAGGCCCTGAACGCCGATCTCTCCAGCATCTTCACGGCCCCCAACCAGGTCCGCAACGAGTATTTCGGCGCGACTCTGCGCGGGGAGGACAGCCTCACGGCCACGACGGCCCTGCAGGGCGTGGCCTATTTTCAGACCCTGACCCAGCGCATCCCCAACGGCGTCACCGAGGAGGTCGCGCCGTGCGACGATGGCACAGGCCTGTTGTGCAACCCAGATGGCGTCGTCGTCACCAGCCCGGGCGGCCAGCCTGTCGCGGACTTCCTCGACGGCGCGACTTACTCGGGCCTCAGCACGCAGGAACTGGTCACCCACGCCTATGGCGCGTCGTTTCAGGTGACCAACCGCGATGCGCTGCTGGGGCGGGCCAATCATGTCGTGGCCGGGGTCACCTACGATGGTTCCGACAGCGTGTTCGCCGGATCCCTGACCATTGGCGGCTTCGATCCCTACAGCCGCGAGTTCATCGGCCCGGGCGTGATCCAGGATCAGCCGTCGGAGGGCGTAAATCCTGTGCGGGTCCTCAGCGTCACGCGCTTCTGGGGCCTGTTCGCGTCGGACGCCCTCACCCTCGCGCCGGGCGTCGACCTCACCCTCTCCGGCCGCTTCAACGACGCCCGGATAGACCTGGAGGACCAGCTTGGCGGGCCGGTCAACGGCGCGCACGACTACAGCCGCTTCAATCCCAGCGTCGGACTAATCTGGTCGCCGGCGCCATGGGCCCAGGTCTATGCACGCTGGGGCGAGACCAACCGCGCCCCGACGCCGCTCGAGCTGTCATGCGCCAGCGCGGCGACCCCATGCAGCCTGCTTAATTTTTTCGTGGGCGACCCGAACCTCAACCAGGTTGTCGCCCGCACCGTGGAGGCTGGGGCCCGCGGCCGGATACAAACCGGTGCGGACGGACGGTTCTCCTGGAACATTGACTACTATCAAACGGCCAACACCAACGACATCATCTTCGAGGCGGCCGCCGACAACCCCAATCTCGCCTTCTACACCAACGCCGGCAGGACCTTGCGCCAGGGCGTAGAGGCAAACCTGCGCTATGAGGATCGACGCCTGCGGGCCAGCCTCGGCTACGCCTACACCGACGCGACCTTCCGCACGCCGCTGTTGCTGGACGGCGGCGCCAATCCGGACGCCGACGCCAACGGCAATATCCAGGTCGAGCCCGGCGATCGGATCCCGGGAATACCCCGCCATCGCGCCACCCTGACCCTGGACTACCAGGCGACCGATCGGTGGAGCTTCGGGGCCTCGGCCATGGCCCAATCGGCCGCCTTCCGCTTCGGCGACGAGGCCAATCTGACCAAGCCCGTCGGCGGCTATCTGGTGGTGAACCTCGACACCGCCTGGCGAGTGACCCGTCGTGTCACCCTGTTTGGGGTGGTCAACAACGCGCTGAACGCCCGCTACGACACCTATGGGTCGTTCGGACCCGTGCAGGACACCCCCTGGCCGACCGTTCCGGGCGGCGTCACCGATCCGCGAACGGCCAGTCCCGGCGCCCCCATCGCCGGATACGGCGGCGTCACGGTCACGTTCTGAGGATCCGCGCTCGCGGCTTTGCCTACTCGACTTCAGAACGTCGCGGTCAGGGTCAGTTTCGCCGAGCGGGGTTCCAGCGGATGCACCTGCAGGCCGGTCACCTCCGGGCCGGTGGGCGTGAGGCGCGAGGTGTAGTCATAGGCCGCCGCGTCGGCCCTTCGGTCGAACAGGTTGTAGACGCCGACCTGGGCCTTGAAGGCCGCGCCCAGCCTGTAGCCGAGATCGAGATTGACCTCGCTGTAGCCCTTGTCCCTGGGATATTCGTCGCCGTCGCTGACCGGATAGGGGCCCAGGTCGCGCCATTGCAGGCCGCCGAACCAGGGGCCGAGATTCTCCACCAGCACGCCGAACGAGCCGATGAAGCTCGGGGCGTTGGCGATGTACGGGCCGGCCAGGCCGAAGCCGGCCAGGGCGGTGGGCGAGGCGTCGTAACGGGCGCGCGAGAACGCCAGGTCGGTGTTGAATTCGATCCATGAAAAAGGGCGGTACTGGGCCGACACCTCCAGGCCGACGCGCCGGCTGGGGCCGCTGGCCTGATCCTCGCCCTGGTCCTGGTCGTAGACCTGCTCGGAGTTGAAATCCTCCCGGAAGGCGGCGACCTGAACCTGCAGCCTGGGCGCGATGTTCGTGCGCAGCCCGACTTCCTCGCCGGTCGCGGCCGCCAGCAACTGCGGCCGAAAGCCGGGGTTGGTCCCGCCCTCATAGGGCACGGTCAGGAACACCTCGCGCGCGTCGTTGGAGTGAAAGCCGCGTCCGGCGCTGACATAGAGCTCGGTCTGCCACAGCGGCCCGACGATCAGGCTGCCCTTGGGCTGGAACAGCGTCTGATTGGTCTCGCCGCGCAGCCCCAGGGTTAGGCTGCTGTCGCTCGCCTGGTCGTCCTCCTCGCGCAGTCCGACGACGGTGCGCAGCCAGGGCGTCCAATGGGTGGTGGTCTCCACATAGAGCCCAAGGTCGTTCAGGCGCACATGGTCGGCGCTGCAGGCGCCGTCGATCGCCGCATAGGGGGTGGCGGCGTCTCCGGCCGCGTCGGCGAGTTCGCAATAGCCCAGGACGACGCGGGCCTTCGTGTGCCGCCGATCGACGAACACGTTGTCATGGCGGTCCTGCATACCGAACGTCGTTTCGCCGGCGATGGCGCCCAGGGCGTAGGTCAGGGTCAGGGCGGCGTCGCCGCCGACCGTGGTGCGGCTTTCATCCTGCTGTTCCTGGTCGCCGTTCACCGGGTCGAACAGGAAATGGGTGAAGTCGTTCCACAAGGTCATGGTGCTGCGCACGGCGTAGAGGTTGGCGGTGAAACGCCAGCCCGCGCCGCCGACGGCATAGTCGCCCGACAGGCTGAAGCGTTCCGACCGGCTGCGGTCGGTGGGATCGAGCGTGCCGTAGCGGCCGATCAGCCCTTCCTGGAGCGCATGGACCGACTGGTCCGTCTCCAGCGCGCCGGCGCTTTTGTAGTACATCCCCGTCAGGCTGAAGCCGCTCGCCGCGGTCCCGTGGCTGAAGCGCGCCGTCGCGTTGAGCTTGTTGAAATCGCTGGGCGGGCTCCAGGGTCCGTCGAGATGGCTGATATCGAAGGCGCCCCACAGCCGATCGTCGGCGTCGAAATGATGGGTGGCGCCGGCGAACAAATCCTCGTCGCCTAGGGTCCCGATGGCGCCGGCGATCTGGCTGGGGAGGTCGTCGACCAGCCGCACATGGGCCGAACCCACCGCGCCGAAGTCGCCGATCGCGGCATGGTAGGGTCCCTTGGTGTAGTCGATCCCGTCGGCGATCTGCGGCATCAGGAAATTCTGGTCGGAATAGCCCTGGCCATGGGCGTTGGTTGGCCGGTTCACCGGCATGCCGTCGACGAAGCTGGCGAAGTCGGTCCCGTGGTCGAGGTTGAAGCCCCGCAGCAGATACTGGTTGGCCTTGCCCTCGCCGGAGTGGATGGTGACCACCAGTCCGGGCACGCTCTCATAGAGCTGGCCGATCCGGTAGATCGGCCGCAGCCGGAGTTCCACCGCCGTCACCGAGCCCTGGCTGGCGGTGATCGCCGCGCCGATCGGATCGAGCCGCGAGGCGGTGACCAGCACCTCCGAAACCGTGGTTGGCGGCGCCGCGCTTTCCGCCGCCCGGGCGGACGGGCCCGGCAGGCCGGCAAGGGTCGCGAGCGCGGCCGAGACCAGGATGTTCGCTCGCGGCACTGGCGTCTCCAGGGCGCCGGTCGGATCGGCGGACACACGTGACGCGGCGATTATCATCGCCCGAGCCGCGTGGGTTCAATTATCGGAAGGTGTCGACTCTGGATTTCCCACCGCTTTGCCGCGCCCGGGGCGCTGACCGAAGCCGTTCAGAAACGGCGGGACGCGCGCGGCTTGGCCACGGCCAGGCTGGACGCGGCGTCACACGTGCAACTCGCCCGCCGCGCTCTGCAGGTAGTTTTGCTCGCCCATGGATCCGGCGAGATTGAGTTGGGTCTCGAGAAAATCGATGTGCTCTTCGGTGTCCGACAGTATGTCCACCAGGATCTCGCGGCTGACGAAGTCCTTGGCCGCCTCGAACTGTTCGACGCCGGCGAGCAGACTGGTTCGGCCGGCGAGTTCGAGCAGAAGGTCCGCGTTCAACGCCTCGAGCACGGTTTCACCCACCGACAGCTTTTTGAGGTCCTGAAGGTTGGGTAGTCCGTCCAGGAACAGGATACGCTTGATTAATGAGTCGGCGTGTTTCATCTCGCCGATGGATTCGTCGTAGACGATCTTGCCCAGTCGCTTGAGTCCCCAGTTATCCAGCATCCGCGCATGCAGGAAATACTGATTCACCGAGGTCAGTTCGTTGGTGAGAACCTCGTTCAAGCGCTGAATGACGGCGCGGTCGCCTTGCATGTGAGCGCTCCTACTCGGCCGCGAAGCGCAGGGTCTTCGTCGACTCCAGGATCATGCGCCGCATGTCGCATACGCATTTGGCGCAACGCGGCTCACTTTGGCAATGGCGAAAAACATCGGCCGGACGCGCCGCGCCGGCGCTGATCGCGGCGCGCGCGTCGCCTTCACGGATGCCATTGCAGTTGCACAGGTACACAAGATTCTCCACGCGATGACCCAACTTAATGCTATTGCGAGTAAGTCGCAATAAGGGGCGGCAAAATTGGCGATGACGCCGGCGCGCCACGTCCATGCGGCTATTCCAACCCGGGCCGGAGGTTCGCCGACTTCGCGTTGGACCGGGGAACGTTTCCGCGCCAGAAACGCTGAAATGACGCCAACGCAACTTCGAGACGAGATCGAAATGGAGACGACGATGGTTGTCGAACCCGTGAGCGTCCTGCTGCTGACTGGCGCTCTTGTGGGCTGGCTGGCGGGTGTCATCGTGAAGGACCGCAGCGTCGGGAGCCATCCAAAACGCAAACCGCGGACCGCGCCGATGGCGCTGAGCGCATTGGCGGCCTTGGTTGGGGCGTCGCCCAGCCTCGCGTACGCTCAGTCCGTCGCCGCCGCCCCGCCGGGGGACGGCTTTTTCAAGGGTGAGAACGGAGGACGCCTGACGCCGAGCCGCCTGCCGCCGGCCGTCGTTCGCCCCGACGCGGCGAAGGGTCTGGCCAGGCCCTATGGCGGCACGCCGATCAGCGTCACCACCTTTCACTACGACAACGCACGCACGGGCTGGAATCCCCACGAAACCGATCTCACGCCGGCGTCCGTCGCCTCGGGCGACTTTGGCCTGTTGGCGACATTGCCGGTGGACACCGGCGTCTGGGCGCAGCCGCTCCTGGTTTCGGGCTACGCCATGCCCGACGGCGCGACGCACGACGTCCTCATCGTCGTCACCACCAACAATTCCGTCTATGCCTTCGACGCCAACACCTACGCGATCCTCTGGCACGTCAACCTTGGCCCCCCCGAGACGGACCGATCCCCTATGTGCACTGGCGCTAAAGCGACCGGCATTGACGGCACGCCGGCGATCGGGCCGGGCGCCGATGGCAAGAAGGTCATCTATCTGGTGACGATGCTGCAGCCGTCCAGTGGGGTTTATGATTCCCAGGTTCGCGCGCTGGATCTGGGGTCCGGAAAAGACGTCAAGCCGGCGGCGCACATCACCGCCTCGGAAACCTTGTCGAACGGGCTGGTGGTCTCATTCAACCCGTTGCTTCAGTACAATCGAACCGGCATCGCGCTGCGTGACGGCAATTTGTATTTTGGCGTCGCCGCCAGTTGCGAGCCCGCCGCCGACCTGACCACGGGGTGGGTGTTCCGGTTCGGGGTCAACCTGGCCTTGCGGCAGGCCTATCCAATGATTCAGCAGCAACAGTCAGGCCAGCTGTTGGGCGGCGTGTGGATGTCCGGCTTCGCGCCGGCGGTCGACGGCCAGGGCAACGTCTTCGTGATCACGGGCAACGGTTCGACGAGCCTTCAGAGCCCACAGGCCTGGTCCAACTCGGTGTTGAAGCTGGCGCCGGACCTTTCAAAGGTGATCGATAGTTTCACACCGGCCAACTACGCCTCGCTTGATCCAATCGTCGCCGACTTCGGTTCGGGAGGGGTGGTGCTGCTGCCCAAGCTGCCCGGCGTGTGGCGCAATCCGTTGGCCGTGGCCATGGGCAAGGATCCCACCATCTATCTGTTGGACCAGACCGCCCTGGGCGGATTCTCATCCACCAACAGCGGCGCCAAGCAGGCCTTGACCGTGGGCTCGGGCGCGCCGGAAAGCGGCGTCTGGGGCGGGCCGGCCTATTACGATGGCCCCGCCGGACCGACGATCTATTATCAGACCAAGAACGACAACCTCAAAGCCTACCACCTGTCGGGCAAGGGCCAGCCGACCCTTTCCCTATCGGCTCAGGGCGTCTCGCCCCTCATTGCAAACAGCTCCAACCCGACGGTCTCTTCCAATGGCTCGCTGCCCAAAACCGGCATCGTGTGGGTTGTGAAACGGACGTCGCCCGTGACGCTCGAGGCCTATGACGCGGTCAAGCTCGGCGCGCCGATCTACCAGTCTTCGGCGGGACAGTATGTGGGCCTGTCGCAGACGGCCATGGTCGCCAACGGTCGTGTCTATGTCCCCGCGTACGGTGCGGGCGGGGTCTATGTGTTCGGCCTGGTAAACTGACGGGCGGCCGGTCACACCGGGATGTCCTTGCCTTGCTTGCGGCCCGCGGCGTGTTTGGGTAGTCGTCCGGCCGTCGCCGGCGTGGGAGCGTTCGGCCCCTGGAGAGTTCGATCATGACTCGGAATTTCGCCCGCGGCCTCGTCGCGCTGGCGGTGGCTGTGGCGCCGGCCGCCGCGGGCGCGAAGGACTATGTCTTCGGCGACCTGCGCATCGGCCATCCCTGGGTGAAGGCGACGCCCAATGCGGCGCCCACCGCGGCGGCCTATCTCACCGTCACCAATCGTGGCCGCGCGCCGGATCGTCTGCGGGGCGCCGCCTCGCCCGACGCGAAATCGATCGAACCCCACAGCATGTCGATGGCCGGCGGCGTCATGCGCATGCGCAGCCTGCCGGGCGGTTTCGCCATCGCCCCCGGAGCCACGCTAGCCCTGGCCCCGGGCGGCGACCATCTGATGCTGATCGGCCCGGCGCGCCCGTTCAGGGCCGGCGACAAGGTCCCCGTCACCCTGAGGTTCGCCGGAGCCGGCTCGGTGAAGGTCGAGTTCACCGTCGAGACCGGCATGCCCGCCGCCGCGATGGCCATGCCGATGCGCTGACCGAGGCTGTTCAGAAGCTGTAGGAGGCCTGCAGCTTGAACAGGGCCGGAGCGACCAGCTGGCCGCTGACTCCCTCCAGCGCCAGGCTCGCCGCCGAGTTGACGTGCTGATAGATCGGCAGGGCGACGTCCATGTAGAAGCGGATCCGGTCGACCTTCAACTCGATCCCCGGCGCGATCAGCAGGCGCTCATAGCCCGAGTTCGGCGTATCGGCGGCCGGCCCGGTGTCGTGCGCCCGCTGGCTGTTGATCAACTGCAACGTCGGCGCGACCTTGCGGATCACCCCGAAGGCGCCGAGGTTGTAGCTGACGCCGGCGGCCGTATCGAACTCGTTGCCGGGGCGGTAGCCGCCTCTGGTCGCCACCGCCACCTGGTAGCGTCCCTGGACGAAATACGACAGCTTTCCGTCCCGCGTCAGGGCGCCCACGTGGTAGGCGCCGAACATCAGGTCGGTGCTGCCGGTGCCGGGCAGGCTGTCGCGATCGAGCTCGCTTCCCCCCAAGGGCCCGTTCGGGCCCGTGTCATTGCCGGTGGGCAGCTTGACGCCCAGGCTGACGCCCGTCGACATGTCGGCATCGAAACCGGTGTAGAGCGCCGTCAGCTGCAGGTCGCCGATATCGGAGATGTGGCCGGTGTAGATCCGGCCGGCGGGGCCGAACACCGTGCCGTCGTCGTCGGTGGTGGTCAGGGCGCGGTCGTAGAACGGCAGCTCGGCCATCACCGTCCATTTGCGGTTGATCATGTACTGGCCGCCGACGGTGTAGAAATCCGTGGTCAGCTTCTTGTCGTCGTTGTCGCTGGCTGGCGCGCGCGAGGCGCCTTCCCAGTTCTGGTTCTGGTCCATCGCGGCGAAACGGAACCAGGCGGTGAAGCCGGACGGCGAGTCGCCGGGCATGAAAGTGCCGTCGCCGATGTCGAACACACCGCAGCCGCAGGCGCAGGCCGAGGCGATGGGGGGAAGGGCGGCGAGGGCGGCCGCCATCGAGGCGGCACGAAGCATGGACGTCATGGTCGAATGTCCTGAACGGTCTGTCGGGCCGCGCGCACGCGGCTTTGCCCGCGGCGAGGCGCGGGCGGCGAAGACGGCTAGCTGAGGACGGGCGGGCCTTGCGACGGCGGGGGCGGGGCGGCGAGGCCGCGGCCTGGAGCGACCGCGGCGCGGGGCGCCAGAGCCGGCGGCGACGGCGGGAAGGCGACCTTGGCGAGTGTCGCCAGCGGCGGCGTGGCGGAGGCGAGGCCATGGCCGGCGAACGGGCATGCGCCGTCATGGGCCGCCTTGCCGCGCCCGTGGTCCGAGCCGCCGAGTCCGCCGGACCCGCCGGGCGCGAAAGCCGGCCCGTGGCCGGTGCAGATGACGATGGCCGGTCCGGCGCCGCGGGCGGCCACCATGAAGCCGGGCGGCGACAGCACGCCGACCGCCAGCGCCAGAAGCGCCAGCAGGGCGCCGAGCCCGAGGCTCCGCTTCGATGATCCCGTCCCGCCTGTCACATCTTGAGCCTAGCGTGGAAACCCTCGTCTGGTAAGGGCGCGAGGCGGCGGCAAAGAACCGGAAACAGGATTGAAACCTGCCGGTGGCAGTGGTCGCCGGCGCCATGGAGACCCGATTGCCACAGCTGGACGCAGCCGAACTTGACCAGGACAGGTTGCGCCGCGCTCGCGGCGGCGCCGTGGGGCTGGGCCTCTGGCTGTGCGCCGTCGCCGGCCCGCTCGCGGCTCAGACCGTCGCCCCGTCGGCCACGTCCCCACCTCCGGCCCCGCCGTCAACCTCGCCGCCGGCGCCGGCGCCGCCGCCGACTCCCCCGCCGCCGGCCCACCCCCGCCACGCCCCTCGTCCGCGCCCGGCCAACGCCGACGACGACGCGGGGGACCAGCCGACCCAGGTCGAGGGCGTCGACGTCGTCGCCCACCAGGACTACGCCCATCAGGTCGGCGCGGTGGTCGGCGACATCGCCCCCGAGCTGCAG
>Ga0302324_100029173_pt1 | contig 10469 bp, 11 predicted proteins | sample Palsa_T0_1_FD_201949 | JGI IMG/M metagenome (GOLD analysis project Ga0302324, IMG submission 201949) | Peat permafrost microbial communities from Stordalen Mire near Abisko, Sweden - Palsa_T0_1 | ecosystem: Environmental > Terrestrial > Soil > Palsa > Peat permafrost | place: Sweden: Abisko... | reverse complement strand
AGAGCAGATGAGTACGGCCCTGATTCGCCGCCATATCCGTCAGGCGCAGGACGAACGTCACATAGCGACCGTCAGGGGAGGGCTGCGGATCCGACACGCGCAGGAGACGCACCAAATCGTCCGCGGTAAAGGCGCTACTGCCCTCAACCGGTGCAGTCATCCCGCACACGAGCGCCAACAGACCTATTTGAGTAAGGCGCGAAGCTTGCATGGGTCTAGTTGGTTTTGTCACCTGCAGAGACAACTTATTCTAATACCTGCGCGCCACGGCGCATCAGCACTCTCGCGGCGTGGCTGCCAAAGCAGCTCTGGGTCGAACTTGGATTTTGGTGCAGCTCATCACGGAATTAAGCGCGAAATCCGAGTGAACTTCAGGCGTAGCGTGCCGTTGTATTATAAAAAGGAGATTCACGCGCTATGACGGAATCCGCAAGTTCAACACGGCTTATCCCGGTCGCCAATCTGCGCGAGTTCTTCCGCGATTCGCTGCAAAGCGCTTTCGCCAGGCAGCACCTGAGCGTCGAAGATCAAACCGAACACTATGTCGTCAATCTCCTCACCCTCTTCGCCCGCTCCGAAGCCCTTTACGAGCGCACGCCGACCGGTACACGATTAAAGCCGCTCGCCCTCATGCTCGCGGAAGCTCTTGAGGCACCCTCGACCCAGGATCGCCACCGCGGATTGCAGCGGCTCGGGGATGTGTCGCTCTTCATCGCCGGGTTCTTTGCCCAAAGCTTCGCGCGCAAGCTCATCGACATCGATTATCACATCGCCATGGGCGGGCGCGCCTACGGCACGCTCGCCGTCGCCCACTCTCGCGGCCCGCGGCGCGTGCTGGGCGCGGTGTTTGCCGAACTTGCGCAGAAGTTCCAGCCGCTGGTCGATGCACTGAACGAACTTGCGGAGACGGCCTACCGGCATTCGGATCGCGACATCCTGCGCCTCTACGAGATCTGGTTGAAGACCGGCAGCCGCCGTTCCTATCAGATTCTCGAGCGCCTGGGCGTGCATCCGACCGCGGCTGCGCGCGTGGCGCTCGCGCACTGATCTGATGATCCTGCGCCGTATTCAGGATCTCATCGGCGGCATCTACGACGTGCCCATCGCGCACGACGTGTACGATTTTCTCGTCACCGAGCGCCCCCGGCTGCCGCAGGCCGCGCCGCAAGCATCGGCCGAAGAGGAACTCATCATCGTCGAGGAGCGCGATGCCGTCGGCGTGTCGCTGTATCTTGATCCGGAGCTCCTCGAGCGTCTGCAGCGCGCCGACCCGCTCGAGTGCCTCGACGCAGGCAATGTCGCCGACTATTGGACGGCGCTCGAGGGCGTGAGTCATTTCGTTTATTTCGCGTGGAATGCCGGACACGACAAGCCGGTATCGATCCTCGAGCTTGAGATGCAGGCCGAGGTCGACAAATACGTCGCAAGCTTCGCACTCTTGCGGCGCCAGTCGCCCAAGAGATTTCCGGCCGAACTCATGCGGCTCCTATTCGAGCGGACGCGTATCGACCCCAACCTCACAGGCGGCCGGCAACGGATGTATCGCGCCGCGAGCCGCTATGCAGAGAGGTTTTGTCGGCAGCTGGAGCGCGGTCTGCGTGACTCGCACGCGGAACTCGGCCGGGACGTGCTGGCGCAGCTGCGCCGCTTCTATCGCCTAAGCGATGGACGCAAGATGGCTCACATTGAGCGCGGGCGCTGAAGGCGCCAGAGCGCTACTCCTCTTTTGGCTTTTCCGCTTCTTCCTTGTCGAGCTCTTTGCGCTCCTCGACCTCGCGCATCATTTTGATCCAAGCGGAGAGTTTGCGCAGATCGCGGCGCGTGCCGCCTTGAGTGCCTTGAGTGCCTTGAATGCCTTGAGTGGGGCTGTCCGGCGCCGCGCCCGAGCGATGGTAGGGATTGTAAGGGTCCTGTTTGGCAACCGACACCGGCGTCTTGTCGCGCAGGGCCTTCAACCGGCTCGTGGCAGTGGCGCCATCCTCGAGCTCGAGCACCGGGCGCACATAGTTCTCAGGCGCATCCAGCCATTCGACGGAGGCCATGCCGCGATCATCGTGGACGACCTTGCCGAGGCGTCTGCGGTCGGCGCTTTCAGCGCTGCCTTCGGCTTCGTCTTCCGGAGGCGGATTGGTCTTCAAGTCTTTCAAGGATTAAGTCGCATGGCTGCTGGCACGAGCCAGCGTCATGAGCTTAGATACGCACCGCTCCGGAGGCTGTGCAACGCGTCACGAATTGGCCTGTGCGGCTGCCCGCAGGAGACCCAGGGCCGTCTTGCCGTCCCGAATCGTTCCATCGAGCGCCCAGCGCTGGGCCTGCACGAACGGCACCCAATGTACCTCGATGACCTCGGACGGTTCATGCGCGCTGACGGCCGGGAGAACCTCGGTGGCGAGAAACAAGTGGATGACTTCGGTGAAGACTCCGGGCGAGCTCAAATAACTTCCCAGGGATCGCCACTGCGCGGCGCGCGCGCCGGCTTCCTCGGCAAGCTCGCGTTGCGCGGTCGCCTGCGGAGCCTCATCCGGCTCGAGCTTGCCGGCCGGCAGCTCCCACAGCCACCCGTCGGCGACGTAGCGGTATTGACGTAACAGGCACACGCGCGCTTGCGCATCGAGCGCGACCACCGCTGCGCCTCCGGGATGATGCACGACATCAAGCTCGGCGCGATGGCCGTTCGGCAGCATTACTTCGTCGACGGTGACGTGCACGACGCGTCCGCGAAAGTGATGAGTGCGGCTTAGCAATGTCATACACGCAAGCCTAGCGAGGCCGCTTCACCGCGTACAGGCGAATATCTGCGGAATCGCGCGGCTGCCGCATCGGGTGTGACGGACCTCAATAGCCGCGCGGCGAGCGCTTAAGTATAGTCGCGGCGCGTGTCAACCGCGGCTCATCTGGAAAAGCTCAACGCTCCGCAAAGGAAGGCCGTCTCCTATGGCGAAGCGCAGCCGCAGAAGGGACTGAAGTCCGGTCCGCTCTTGATCGTAGCGGGCGCAGGCACCGGCAAGACCGACACGCTCGCGCATCGAGTCGCGCACCTGGCGATCCACGGCGTCGATCCGGCGCGCATCCTGATGCTGACGTTCACGCGCCGCGCGGCCGCCGAGATGCGCCGTCGCGCTCACGACATCGTCAAAAAGGCGCTCAATGAGTCCATTGGCGGCCTCGGCCAGACGCTCCTGCAACGCCTGACCTGGACCGGCACTTTCCATTCCATCGGCAATCGGCTGCTGCGCCATTACGCGAAGCACTTGAACCTTGATCCGCAGTTTTCCGTGATCGACCGGGCTGATGCCGCGGATCTGCTCGACGGGCTGCGCCAGGAGCTCGGGCTTGCGGCCAAGGAGCAGCGCTTTCCGCGGAAGGAAACCTGCCTGCAGATCTATTCCTATCGCGTGAATACCGGGCGTGTATTGAAGGATGCGCTCGCCGAGCAATATCCCTGGTGCGTGCAGTGGGAGGCGGAGCTGTCCAAGCTGTACCGCGCCTACGTGGAGAAGAAGCAGCACTGCAACCTCCTTGATTACGACGATCTGCTCCTTTATTGGCATGCGATGATGGGGGAGACGCACCTGGCAACGCATGTCAGCGGCAATTTCGATCACGTGCTCGTCGACGAATATCAGGATACGAACAAGCTGCAGGCCGACATCCTGCATGCGCTGCGGCCCGACGGCGCGGGGCTTGCGGTGGTCGGCGATGATGCGCAGGCCATCTACTCCTTCCGCGCGGCGGCCGTCGACAATATGCTGGGGTTTCCCGACCGCTTCGTGCCGCGCGCCGAGGTCGTGACCCTCGCGCAGAATTACCGCTCGACGCAGCCGGTGCTCGATGCCGCCAACGCGCTCATGCTCGAGGCGCCGCGCCAGTACCGCAAGCACCTCCTTGCGGTGCGCGCAGCCGGCGTGCGGCCGCGCCTCGTGACCGTGCCCGATCTTGCCGCGCAGGCCGAGTATGTTTGCAGTGAGGTGCTGCGCCGCCGCGAAGCCAATGTGCCGCTGCGCAACCAAGCGGTGCTGTTTCGCGGTTCCAGCCACAGCGACATCCTGGAGGTGGAGCTCGCGCGGCGCCGCATTCCGTATGTGAAGTACGGTGGCTTGAAGTTTCTCGAGGCGGCGCATGTCAAAGATCTCTTGTCGGTGCTGCGCTGGGCGGACAATCCGAAGAACACCGTCGCCGCCTTTCGCGTCGTGCAGCTCCTGCCCGGGATGGGGCCCGCGAACGCCCGTCTCGCGGTTGAGCACTTCGAGGCCGCGGGCGGTGCATTCGCCGCGTTGCAGGACTTCAAGCCGCCGCAGGCCGCCGCGGGCGGCTGGCGCAAGCTCGCCGAACTTTTGACGACCATTGGGTCAGCGCAGCGCCCATGGCCGGGCCAGCTGCACCAGGTGCGGGAGTGGTACCAGCCGCATCTTGAGCGCCTGTACGAGCACTTTCATACGCGCATCGGCGATCTGGATCAGCTTGAGCTCCTGTCGGGCCAGTACCCCTCGCGCGAGCGCTTCCTCACCGAGCTGTCCCTCGATCCGCCCAATGCCACGAGTGATCTTGCCGGACAGCCCGTGCTTGATGAGGACTATCTCATCCTCTCGACGATCCATTCGGCCAAGGGCATGGAATGGGACACGGTCTATCTGCTCAATGTTGTCGACGGCAGTTTTCCGTCCGAGTTCGCAACCGGCAAGGCAGAACTCATCGAAGAGGAACGGCGTCTCCTGTATGTGGCGATGACCCGCGCGCGCAACGATCTGCTGCTGCTCGTGCCCCTCAAGTTCTATCTGACGAATCAGCCGAAGAACGCAGCTGCGCACGTCTATGGCGGGCGCAGCCGCTTCATGACGGATAAAGTTCTGAAGTGCTTCGAGGCCGTGGCGTTCCAGGGATCGAACCCGGTGGAGGAAACTCTCGCGGACGGCGCTCCTGCAGCGCTCGACGTCAAGGCGCGCCTGAAGGAAATGTGGTGAGCGCTATTTGGTCTTCGGCTTCACGAACTTCAGAGTGAAGCGATCGCTCTCGCCGATTGCGGCGTATGTGTCTTTGTCCTTGTCTCCCAGACGATACACCGGCGGCAGGGTCCACACACCCTGCGGGTAGTCTTTGGTGTCCTTGGGATTGGCGTTGATTTCGGACTGGGCGACGAGCGCAAATCCCTGGGACTCAATCAAGCGGATCGCCTCATCCTCGCGCACATAGCCGCTTTTCGCTTTGGGATCCTGCGGCAGCTCCGGATTGCCGCGGTGCTCCACGACCCCCAAAATCCCGCCGGGTTTCAAGGCCTTGTATATATAGGCAAAAGCCTGCGGCGCCCAGCCGCCCGCCATCCAATTATGAATGTTGCGGAAGGTGACCACCATGTCCACTGACCCCGGCGGCGCGATATTCCCCGCACCCGCACCGAAGGTCGTGAGCTCAATCTTCCCGTAGAGTTCAGGATGGGCGGCGAACTTGTCCTCGAAGGCCTTGGTGCGTGCCGTGACGTAGGCGCTATTGGGATTCGGCACCGACATCGCGGCATAGTATTTGCCCTGGTCCTTGACGAACGGCGCGATGATTTCCGTGTACCAGCCCGGTTCCGGCCAGATCTCCACCACCTGCATCTGCGGTCGCAGCCCGAAAAAGAGTAGCGTTTCCTTCGGATGGCGATAGACGTCGCGCGCGCGATCGGCCGCGGCGCGGTGCCCGTCAGCAATGACGTGGTCGAGTGACTCGGCGGCCGTCTCTTGGGTGCTGCTGGCGGAGGCGCAGGCGACAGCCACCAGCGCAATGGCGAGAGCGGCAAGGGCGCACCTATCCCGTGCGGGCATTCAGCGCCGGAACGGACCGCCGCCCTGACGTGGGCGCTGCGGACGCTCCTGCGCTTCATTGACTCGTAGCGGACGGCCGTTCATCTGATGACCGTTCAGGGCTTGAATGGCCGTCTGCGCTTCGTTCTGTTCCATATCGACAAAGCCAAACCCGCGGGGCTTGCCGGTTTCACGGTCCATAATGAGTTTGACGGAATCCACTTTGCCGTGGCGCTCGAAAAGCGAGCGAACATCCTGCTCGGTGGCGTTGAAGGACAGGTTCCCTACATAGATCGTCGTCATCCAATCACTCGCTTTTTGAAAGCAGACTGCCCGCCGGCGGAAATGCTACTCCCCGCCGCCGCGGGAAGTAAATAGTTAGCGCTGCAGCAGCGTCCGGGCGCCGATGACAATGACGCCGCTGCCGGCGGCGGCCTGCAAATGGCGTACCGAGGCATTGTGGCTGGGGTACCCCCCCGCGGCAACGTTGAGGGCGGAGCCACCCGTGCCGAGGCTGGCGGCAGTGAACAGGCTGAAGGGCCCCATCCGGCCTTCGTCCGAGGACCGGATGAGTGCAAGCTAAGTCTCGTCGCCGAGCTCCGCCATGAAGATAGTGCCGAGTACCCGGGCGAAGGTTTTGAAGTCCATGGCTTATGTCGAGCCGTCCGACTCGAGGTAGGCATAGCCATTGAGCTCCCCCTCGTAGAAGCGTTTCAGGGCCTGGCTCTGCGCGATGGTCATGCGGCCGTCGCGGATGGCGCGCTCGCAATCGCGCGCCAGCGCCGGGTAGAGCTCCGCCACGTCGTACTCCATGTATTCGAGAACTTTGATCGCGGTGTCGCCTTTGACGATCTCCTCGATCCACCAGCCGCCCTCGTCGTGCAGACGGATGTGGATGACATGCGTGTCGCCAAACAGGTTGTGCAGGTCGCCGAGTGTTTCCTGGTAGGCGCCCACCAGGAATGCGGCCATGTAGTACTCCTGCCCGGGAATGAGCTCGTGCAGTTCGAGCGCATGCTTGACGTCGCGCAGCGAGACGAATTTGTCGATCTTGCCGTCCGAGTCGCAGGTGATGTCCGCGAGCACGCCGGTGCGCGTGGGGCGTTCGTCGAGACGATGGATCGGCATGATGGGGAAGAGCTGGTCAATCGCCCAGCTGTCAGGCAGCGACTGAAAGACGGAGAAGTTGCAGAAATAGGTGTCGCTCAGGATTGACTCGAGGTCCTCGAGCTCCTCCGGCAGCCGGTCGATTTTCCTGCAGGCATCGCGAATCTTCGTGCACACCGCCCAGTAGAGCCGCTCCGCCAAGGCGCGAAACTCGAGCGACAGGAGCCCGAGATTGAACATCTGCAGAATCTGCTCGCGCGCCGTCAGTGCGTCGTGGTAGCACTCGACGAGGCGCCGCTCGCTTACCGCACGATAAGCCTCAAACAAGTCCTGTACCGGCTGCGGCAACTCCTCGCTGCCGGCATAGTCCTGCGCGACCTCGCCCGTCACCTTGAACTTGTCGAGCGCGGAGGAGCCGAGCGCGTTGAAGATCAGCACGCTGTGGTACGCCGCGATGGCGCGGCCGGATTCGCTGATGATCATCGGATGAGGAATGTCGCGCGCGTTGCAGACGCTCGCGATCCGGTAGACGACGTCGCTTGCGTACTCGTTCAGCGTGTAGTTCATCGAAGAGGAGAAGTTAGTACCGCTGCCATCGTAATCCACGCCAAGGCCGCCGCCGACGTCGATGTACTTAAGCCCCGCGCCCATCAGCTTCAGCTCCGCATAGACGTGCGCGAGCTCGTTGATGGCGTCTTTGACGCGGCGGATGTCCTGCAGCTGACTGCCTGGGTGGCAGTGCACGAGTTGCAGGCAATCGAGCATGCCGCGCGCCTTCAGCACCGCGAAGAGCTCGAGGATCTCGGTGATGAAGAGGCCAAACTTCGATTTGTCGCCGGCGGAGTCGGCCCAGCGCCCGGAGCCTTCACTGAAGAGTTTCACACGCACGCCCAGGCGCGGGCGCACGCCATAGTTTTCGGCGTGCTTCAGAATGAGGCTCAACTCGGCGAAGTTCTCAACGACGGGAATGATGGTGCGGCCGAGCTTGGTCGCAAGCGTGACAGCCTCGATGTAGCTGTCATCCTTGAAGCCATTACAGACAATGAGCCGCGTGGGCTCGTTCTCGGTCATCGCCATGACGGCGAGGAGCTCGGGCTTGGATCCCACCTCGAGCCCAAAGCCAAACTCCTTGCCGTAGCGATACACCTCTTCGACGACGAGGCGCTGCTGATTCACTTTGATCGGATAGACGGCGGCGTAGCCATTCTTGTAGTCGTTCTCGCTCATCGCCTGCTGGAAGGCAGCATGCAGGTGCTTCAGACGGTGCGCCAGAATGTCCGACAGGCGTACGACGACCGGCGTCGTCAGATCGCGGGCCCGTAAGCCCTCGACCACTTCAAAGAGGTCGATGTCGCGGCCCGGCTGGGTGTCCGGGCGCACGACGACGTGTCCCGCCTCGTTGATCGAGAAGTAACCTTTGCCCCACGCGTTGACGTGGTAGAGATCGAGCGAGTCCTCGATGCGCCACGGCTGCGCGGGGTTGAACTTCGCTTTACCGGGGATGCCGGCGCTCTTCGGATCAGCGGACAATTGTCGCGACTCCCAAAATGCGCGTGGCTGGTTGCCTTGAATTCCGAAGGACCAGCCACGAAGCGGACAGATTCAGCGATGCGCACCATACCAAAAATGGCCGCGGTGTATAGAGCGCTGGATCTCTCAGTTTGGTCCACGCGCGACGGGATGCACAGGATCGCGGATCCACTCACTCCACGATCCCGGATAGAGGCGCGCGCCGGGTAGTCCTGCGATCTCGAGCGCGAGGAGATTGTGACACGCGGTCACCCCCGAGCCGCACATCGACACAAGCTCGCTCGTGGGGCGCGTTCCGAGCACCGCCTGCCAGCGGCTGCGCAGCACCGATGCCGGCAGAAAGCGTCCCTGCGGGTCAAGATTGGCGGCGAAGGGTTCGTTCACGGCGCCGGGGATGTGTCCTGCGACAGGGTCGATCTTCTCATTCTCGCCGGCAAAGCGATCGGCACCGCGCGCGTCTACCAGGAGAATCTCTTCCTGCGCGAGCGAGCGCTCGATCTCCTCGGCGCCGAGTGTCTGAAGAGCACTCGTGAGCGGTGTGAAATGCGCCGCCGAGCGCGCATCGACCGCAATGCTGACCGGCAGTCCCGCGGCAACCCACGCGGCATAGCCGCCATTTAGCACGGCAACGTTTTTGTGGCCGACCCAGCGCATGAGCGCCCAGAGGCGCGCCGCGTAGGCGCCGTTGCCTTGATCGTAGGCCACGACTTGAACGCTGCCATCGATGCCCCAGCGGCTCAAGGTGCGCACCCACTCGGCAGGATCCGGCAGCGGATGGCGGCTGCTGCCCGCGTGAACTGCACCGGCGAGATCACGGTCAAGATCTGCATAGAGCGCGTGCGGAATGTGGCTGGCAGCGTATTCACGCGCTCCCCACGCAGGCTGCGCAAGATCGAAGCGGCAATCGAGGATTGCGCAGCTTTGGTCGGTCATCGCTGCGGCGAGTTCGGCGGTTTCGATTAGCGTCGTGTACATGAGGAAAGCATATTCTGCTGTGATGCATTTTCCGGGATTTATATATCTAACTCCTTTGTGCGAAAATAACCCGTGAACCTGACGTACCGCTATCGTTTGCTGCCGCACAAGAGCCAGCACCGTGCATTGGAGCGGCTGCTGCGCGCGCAACGCGAGCTGTACAACGCAGCGCTTGAGGAACGTATCGACTGTTATCGTAAGACCGGCAAGACACGCAGGCGCTTAACGTGATCGGTTGCGATGAGCGTGCGCCCGGAAACATGTGCTGACTCCCGCGAGGGAGTGAAGTACATAAATCCCCCGTTACAATCACGCAATTCCGCGAAGGGCTGCGATATTTATGGCGATCGACTTGTACTGGGGCAGCGGCAGCCCATACGCCTGGCGCGTGCTGCTGGCGCTCGAGTTCAAGCACCTGCCTTATACGAGCCATCTCCTGCAGTTCTCCAAGCAAGAGCACAAGTCGCCGCAGATGCTTGCGCTCAATCCGCGCGGTCGGGTGCCGGTCCTGAAGGACGGCGACTACGTCGTATTCGAGTCGCTCGCGGTTCTTTACTATCTGGACCTTAAGTACCCGACGCCGCCGATCTTCGGCCGTACTGCGGAGGAAGGCGGCGTCATCATGCGGGTCATTTGCGAGTTTCAAGCCTATGCCGAGCGTCAGGTGACCAATATCGTGAGCAGTGTATTTGCGAATACGCCGAGCGTGCCTGCGCCTGACCTCACCGAGGCGATGCATGTCGTCGCAAGCGAAGCGCGCACCATCGAGGGCCGCCTGTCGAAGTCCGACTGGATTGTGGGCGAAAACTTCTCCGCCGCCGACATGGTGTTTTTCCCGTCGATACAGCTGTTGCGCCGCGCGCTGCACCGTCCCGCGGCGCGTGATCTGTCATCGCGCTTCTTGCCCATCGAAACCAACTACCCTGCGCTTGGTCGCTGGATTGCGCGCGTCGAGGCGCTGCCGGGATACGAGCGGACCTACCCTCCGCACTGGCGCGAAACCCACGGCTGAACAAACTGATGAGCTCCCACAAGGTCCACGTTGAATTCCCGGGACGGATTCTGCTTGTCGGCTTC
>Ga0302324_100029169_pt1 | contig 10470 bp, 9 predicted proteins | sample Palsa_T0_1_FD_201949 | JGI IMG/M metagenome (GOLD analysis project Ga0302324, IMG submission 201949) | Peat permafrost microbial communities from Stordalen Mire near Abisko, Sweden - Palsa_T0_1 | ecosystem: Environmental > Terrestrial > Soil > Palsa > Peat permafrost | place: Sweden: Abisko... | reverse complement strand
TCGGGCCGGTTCCAATAGCCCTCGGTTACGTTAGGCGCAGACACCCAGATTTCTCCGACCTCATCGGCCGCGCAAGCGGTCATTGAGATGGGATTGACGATAACTATATTTGTATCCGCCACCGCATGACCGCATCCAACCAGTGTGCGGACGTTCGCCCGCAGGTCGGAGCTATGCACGACGCCGTTGTGATTGTGTTCGAGTGCCGATACCTGGGTCGTGCGCAGAATGGGATCGTCCTTCACCAAGCCACCGGAAACAATAAGTGTGGCCTCGGCAAGCCCGTAGCAAGGATAAAAGGCCTTCGGATGGAAGCCGCATGACGCAAAGGTGTTGGCAAACCGCTTCAGGGTGTCCGCACGAACCGGCTCGGCGCCATTGTAGGCGACGTTCCAACTGCTAAGGTCGAGCGAGCTGCGCTGATCGGCAGTAACTTTTCGAACACACATTTCATAGGCGAAATTGGGACCCCCGCTGATAGTGGCCTTGTATTTCGAAATTGCCTGAAGCCAGCGCGCAGGCCGCTGAAGAAAGGATTGAGGAGGCATGAGAACGCAGCCGCGTCCACCGTAGAGAGGTTGGATAATGCCGTTGGTAAGTCCCATGTCATGAAACACCGGCAACCAGGTGACCGAGATGGAGTCCGATGTAATCTCGAAAGCCCGGCTGATGTGAGCACAGTTCTCGAGAAGGTTTTCGTGACTGACCATCACGCCCCTAGGTATTGCCGTGGAGCCGGAGGTGTACTGGATCAAAGCGAGCGTGCTGGGATTTGCCTTAGGATCTTGCCACAGATCCGCCATACCGCATTCGATCTTGTCGGTAGCCAGCCAGCGCAGCGCCCGCAGTCCCGGGTCTTCTGTGAACAAACCCTCAACCTTTGAGAGAACCGACGAAGTGGTTAGAACCACCGTAGGTTGAGCGTCGTTGGCAATCGTACGAAACTTCGGCAGAGTGCGCTGTGGTTGGACCATGTTAGGCGGCGGCAGAGGAACTGCAACAACATCGGCGTACAGGCAACCAAAGAAAGCGGCGATGAATTCCAGACCCGCCGGGTAAACCAACAGCGCCCGCTCCCCTTTCGCCTTGTAGCTCTGGAGGAGTGCTGCTATCGCCCGTGCCTGCAGGTCCAGCGCCTGATAAGTCAGATGCGCTCCCTCGGCTTCTCCGTCCGCCAGGTAGGTATAAATTCGGTGTTCGGGTTCTTCGAACGCTCGCCCTCGAAGCAGTTCGACGAGATTGGAACCTCTGCCCGGAGTTCGATTCACCATCGCTGACCTTTGCGTGCCGAATGAACACCACGCTTGTTGGTGCAATAGCCCGATCGTGAGCTCCAGCGGTCGCTGTTACGGTGAGTAGGTTCCGCCCGCGAGCAGACATGAGGCGGCCTCATGAGAGCCTCTATTGGAGCCTTCGCTGCTGCACGGTTTGTGTTGGTCTGGCGGAGAGCGGCCGAAGGCGAGAGGAAGTGCCACAGTCAAACCGGATCAAAGTTGGGACCCGATTCATATGTCGGTCCCGACAGATTCAGTCTGGCCGCGCCCCCGGATTTGGTCAAGACAGTGACGCTGTTAGTCTAAGTTATACGTTCTCTAGAGAACGCCAAAAGCCGTCAGCTTAGCACTTACTGAGTCCTCGAACGCGTGATTCTTGCGTGCGGCGAATTCTCGGGACTCGCAGCTGACGCTTCCGACGGGAAATTCGACCCTTGTGCACTGTCTCCGAAAGAACTATTTGCCCCTCGGCCCAGCGCTCATTTGCGGTTGTCCGACTCGAACGGTCAAGATCGTTCTTTTGGTAACCTGTCTTCGGTAGCCGCAACCCGAATTGCTAATTAATATGCGTTCTGTCGGCTCTCACTCCCCCCGGGAACCGAAGGCACGCTTGGCCAAATGCCCTCATGGTGAAGTCAACGCGTGCCTTTCTTTATGGTCACTCGCGGTACAAGTGATTTACCCGACTGGTTAATCAAGTGAGAGACGAGCTAGACGGTTCTAAAGACCACGAACCAACCATACGACAGTCAGGATCAACACTATCGTCTCAAGCGAAATAGGTAGATGCATATCGCCCTCGACGAGCCTTCGTTATCCGACATCACAGGTTGGTCTGGAACCATTTGGCTGACGGCAACCGGATGGACCGACGTAGGTCCAGATCAATATCGGACTGCGATTCCTGTATCGATCCGACTCCCACCGACTACATTCGGCGTACTGAAACGTCACCGCCGAGACGCCATGTTCGGTAACGCAAATAACGGAACCCGACGCGGCGGAGATGTATGTCCGCCGGCCAATTGATATCGTCAGATCTCCGACGACCATCCTGGCTCACAAACTCGGGAGATATCACCATGAACACGAAATCAACTTTCACGATGCTCGCATTGGTCAGCGCGCTAGCGATTCCGCATTTCGCCTCCGCTGCATCTCGGAATGCAGCCACGCTATTGAACGGGGCCAATCAGATGAACTACGAACAACAGGACGCGGCAGCCATGCTCCGGAGCAAGGCGGGAGATAACCAGGCCATGATCACGATGGCTGATACGATGACCGGCGATTTTAAGGCTAACCAGGAGGCAGTCGCGGCGCTCGCCGGTTCGCGGAAGATCACACTGAACACATACAAGAAGGACACCGCTGCGAACGACGAAATGTCAAAATTGAATGGGGCCGCTTTCAACGCAGCTTTCTTTGCGAGGTGCGTTCGTGACCAGAAGGGCGCGATCGAAACATTCAAGACCGCCAGTCGCAGTTTCAGGCACGATCGCGACGTGCAGCTCTACATCGATCAGACACTTCCTATCTTGAGGGCGAATCTCGCGATGACCGAAGGCCTTCAGCACCAGTCAGCGCTCGGCAGTTCCCAAAATCCTGCGAACAATCGTACCAGCATGAACTAAAACTCGTACGTCCTCTAAACAACAGCATTCCTCATAATACCGCAGGGTTATAACACATCGAATTTGATCAGGAGATTGAGTCTATGAACAGCAAAAACAAAATATTGACGTTGGTACCAGCAATGGTTTTGGGAATTGGGCTGGCGACTCTGGCATTTGCACAGGATACCGTCCCAGCCAGTACTTCGATGCATCAGGCAGGCGACGACACTGAAGGAGCCGTGAAGAATACCTATGACGGTTCGGTCACGGCGGTGGACGATACTAGAATCACTACAGAGGTCAAAACAGACCTCGCCACTGCCAAGGACCTGAGGTCTGGGCAGATTCATGTGAGCACGACGGCTGGCGTTGTGACGCTGGATGGGCTGGTGCACAATTCAGACGTGGCTGCACGCGCCGAAACCATCGCGAGGAATGCGAGCGGCGTCCGAGGCGTGACTAACGATCTGCGCGTGTCCTCATCAGTTCCCCTGAACTAGGAGGAGTGCTATTGTCGGGGTTCCTCCCAAGGACAAGGTCAATAGCATCACCCAGCACTGCGAGCATCAGACGTTGCTCTCGCGCACTGCCTGTGTAGGCTGTTGTCGCTCAGCAAGCTCTTCCCGCGGGTGCTCCACATTGTGAGCACGTCGCGTTCGGCGTGCGGCTGTCCTGGGATTGGTTGGAACCCTTCGCGGTAATAAAGTTGGAAGTGTGGATCTTCCCGTGAACCCGCCGGTGCTGCCTATACTCGCGAAGCGAATTGACGAATTACCGGCCGGGCAAAGATGGATCTTCGAACCCAAGTGGGACGGGTTTCGTGCCCTGATATTCCGCGACCAGCACGAAATCCTTATTCAGAGCCGCGATACGAAATCGCTGAATCGATACTTTCCCGAGTTGATCGAGCCGCTGAGCGCGCAGCTCCCGGCTCGATGCGTCCTTGACGGCGAAATTGTCGTCGCAAAGAACGACGGTCTCGACTTCGAGGAGTTGCAGCTTCGGATTCATCCAGCCGCCTCGCGGGTGAAAATGCTTTCCAAGGAGAGTCCAGCATCGATCGTGTTTTTCGACTTGCTTTGCGAGGGAAACCGGGATTGGCGCAACGAACCGTTCGAGCGGCGGCGCGAACACCTGGAGTTATTGCTGGCCAGCGTGACGCCGCCAATTCATCTGACTCCCGCAACGCGTGAATCAAGGGTAGCATCGGATTGGTTCCGGCGTTTTGAAGGAGCGGGCCTCGACGGGGTTATGGCCAAACCGATCTCGGGCACCTATCAACCTGACAAGCGCGTGATGTTCAAGGTCAAGCATGAGCGCGACTGCGATTGCGTCGTGGCCGGCTTTCGATGGCACAAAGGAGGCGAGGGCAAGGCGATCGGCTCCCTTCTGCTCGGCCTGTATGACAATTCCGGCGCGCTGCAACACGTCGGCGTGTGCGCGAGTTTCACGCAAACCAAACGCCAGGAGTTGGTGAGATTTCTGACTCCATATCGTCACAACGCTCTGGCCAATCATCCGTGGAAGTCGTGGGCGGAGCCAAATTCAAATGACGCGTCGCATAGGATGCCTGGCGGCCAGAGCCGTTGGAGCCACGGCAAGGATCTATCGTGGGAACCACTAAGACCCGAACTGGTAGTCGAAGTAGCCTACGAGCATATGCAGGGCACGCGGTTCCGTCATATGGCGCAGTTCCGGAAGTGGCGTACCGATAAGAAGCCGCGCGATTGCACTTACGAGCAGCTTGAAGTCGTTCCACCGCACGAGTTGAAAGCCATTTTTGCCGGAGAGGTCTGAGCCCGTATGCGCTCAAGAGCCTTTCTTTGAATCGCGTGACTTGAGCCATTCGCGAGTTGGATCTTCATCAGGGTCAGGAGTTTCTTGTGGAGGCCGTAACTCTTCGGGCACGTGGCGCAAGTTGATACGGATGCGCGTCCAGGTTGACGATCGGCCTCGCATCGAATCGACCAACACGTCATCGGGAGTGATAAGGTCTGCCAGGTTGGGATGTCTGCGCTTCCATCGTTCAAGGCCTGAGAGCGCGGCGTCTTTGTTTGGCGAGTTCGCAATTACGATCAGCGGCATCTTCGTGCGCGTCCTCTTTGCGACGGATCTGCTACGGGAAGGTGCAACCCGGCGCGGCTCGCTCGCTGTCTTGCGAAAGTGCGGCGGCCAGGGCGCGTCGCCGAGGCCCGCGGCCTCGTCTCGCGCAGCAAGCTCGAGCAACTTCTCGAGCGAACCGGCCGCTTCGTCGATGCCTTCGTGCGGATCGCCGATCTGAAGAAAACGTTTTGGAACTGTCAACACGGTGAAGTCTGAAGGCTCGCAGTCGGGAACCTCGTGCCAGTAAAGAGGGGCGGACACACGAGCGTCGGGAAGTGGACGCACGGAGTACGCCGAGCAGGTCGTGCGGTCCTTTGCGTTCTGGTTGTAATCGAGGAACACCCCATGTCGTTCCTCTTTCCACCATTTCGATGTGGCAAGGGTGGGCACGCGACGTTCGACCATTCGCGACAGTGCGAGCGCCGCGCGACGAACTTCGTCGAAGGTCCACCGCGGATAAATCCGCGCATTGACGTGCATCCCTCGTGACCCGCTGGTTTTGGGCCAGCCGCGAAGGCCCATCTCGTCCAGGATCGACTTTACCTCGAGCGATACCGCGCGCACGTCCATCCAACTGACGCCAGGACCGGGATCGAGATCGACCCTCAATTCATCGGGATGGTCGAGATCGCCGGAGCGTACCGGATGCGGATGCAGCTCGATGCAACCAAGATTGACGATCCATATGAGACCCGCAGCCTCATCGACAACGATTTCTTCAGCGGTGCGCCCCGAAGGGAACGCAAGCGTTATCGTTCGCAGCCACAAGGGGCGCTGCGCTGGTGCGCGTTTCTGATAGAACGCCTCGCCTTCTGCGCCGTCGACGTATCGCTTGAGGACAAGCGGACGGTCCCGTATTCCGGCCAGCGCTCCCGGCGCGACCGACAAATAGTAGCGAACCAATTCCAGTTTCGAGAGCGTGGTCTGCTTCGAGAAATAGAGTTTGCCGGGATTACTAACACGGACCTCGTGTCCGTTGATCGAGAGCAACTCGGTAGCGTCCTCTTTCCTCACAAGCCAAGTCTATAACATAGGTGCGATGTGATGGGTGGCGTGTTTTCAGCAGGGACACTGTCGGCGAGATTGCGTGCACGAATCCGGGAAAAGTCCCGATTTTTCGGTCGTTCGGATTCTAATGCGGGCGACCGGTAATCGGATCGCATTCGACCAGTTCGCTGATCATCACATCCGGATCCGATTGCGTGTAGTTGGGCCAGTCCGCCTTGAGTTCGCGCGCGGCCTCTTCGATTCCGAACAGGCGGATGAATGCGTCGGCATCATCCCGCGTGTTGAAGTATAGCGAGTTGGTAAGATGGTACGGTACCGCGAGCGCCGGCGGACCGTACGGATCGCGACAGGCTTCGACCTTGATTGGGCTGACGCCACAATGCTTCTTGAGCAACCGCAGGCCCATCGGCAGATGAACCTCGAACCAGTGCTTTAGGTTGAAGGTCGAGCCCTGTTTGTTCGGATACATCACGTCGACACGATACATCTGCATTTCCTCACTGATTATTCAGGACAGCCTCGAGTCCGACCAGACGATGGGATGCCGCTCGGGTTCGAGGTCGAGTGGGTCGCCGTCGCGCAGCTGGCTTGGACGCTGAGCCGGCGGCGCGAACCTGCGAAAATAATAGCGCACGTCGTCACCGGCGTACCGAAAGGTAACAGCGCGCCGTGTGTCGGTCTCCGATGAATTGCCGGCTGCGCCGTGCAGCGTCCGCAGATGATGGACTACGACGTCGCCGGGCCCTGGCGCGAAGGTCACGATGTCGAAATCCCTTTCATTACCTTCGATCAACGGAATCGGTTCGCCGGCGTCCTCGGGCGCGGTCGCATCGCTGATGAAATAATTCACCTTGTAGATCTTGCCGGACCTGTGAGAGCCGCGAAGATACTGAATCAGGCCCAGTTCTGAGGTTTCACGGCCAGCTGGCACGCGAATCGCGCAAACCTTGTCGCCCGCAATATGATCATAACCCTGGTCCTGATGCCACGCCGTGCGCTCCATCGTAGTTGGCGGCTTCACTAACACTTGGTCGTCATAGAGATAGAGTTTGTTCGAACCGGTTAGCAGCGCACCGATTTCAGGCAGCGGAGAATCCATCGCCAGGTCACGGATGGCGGGATGAAGCTGCCACGCGCTGGTGATTGACACGAAGTGCCCTCGGGCAGATTTTGGCCTGACGCGCGTGTCGAGCGCGACTTTTCCCGCGAGTTGATGAGGCGAGCCCCATTCCGGCGCGCCCGAAGGCGGCGAGGCCGTCGCCGAGGATGCTGCAAGCGCGAGCCCTGTTAAATCGAGCACCTGATCGGCCTGTTCCGTAGGCGTCTTGGCCCAGCTGATCAGTTCGTCGATAGCCTCGCTGAGGTGCGCTGCCCATTCGATGTCAATAACATTTGGCAGATACACGACACCGTCGCGTTCATAAGTCCGCACTTCATTATCAGTGACGCGGCGAAGCAGCCTTCGATTCATGATCGCTCCCGCTCGGTTGGCGTTACCGTGACTTGACTTGGAGCTCGCGCACCAAGTTCGCAGAGTTGGATCACGTTAGTCCCGATGCTGGTTAGCCTGCGGTGGTCGATCGGCAGATTAAAAGACCTGGCGTCTTCTATCGTAAGACCCGCCCTTTCCAGTTCTAGCAGACTGAAACCGGTAGCAGGCACGATCCGGTGCTTTTCCATCGTTATCGGCATGAGCTTCCCTTCTTTACGCTGTTCGTAGAACCACTTCACCGTCCTAGCTCCTTGCGAGGTTACCGAGAGATTCGCGTATGAGCTTACGCGTCAGCGCGATTTTGTACTCGTTGTGAGAGAGCGGCTCCGCACCTGAAACCGCTGCGTTTGCAGCCGCCTCGATAGTCTGATCGTTTAACTGAGCGCCTTCGAGCGCCTCTTGGGCACCCTGGGACCGCCACGGGACTGCGGCAAGGGATCCGAACACCACAGAGCAATCTGTGAACCTTCCGCCTGAATAGCGAGCCGAAATTGCAACACTAGCCAGTCCGAAGTCCCACGTATTCCGGACCGCATATTTTAAAAAGGTAGAGCGCTGTCCGGGTACAATCGGTATCGCGATCTCGGTGAGAATCTGTCCCGGCTCCAGGCAAGTCAGGCGCCGAATGTTTTGCGACGGCGGAACGAATAATTCGCCGGCTTTCAGTTCTTCAGATCGGCCATCGCTTCGCACAGTCACTGTCGCATTCAAGGCTACCATCACGGGAGCCAGATCAGATGGAGTCACGGTGTAGCATCGGTCGCCACCGAGGATGGCGTGATAAGCATTCAGCCCGTGATGTGCGTCGCATACAATCCCGCCGGCGCGATAACAGTTAAAGCCGGACCGATAGTAGGAGCATCGCGAATCTTGCAACAGATTTCCGCCGACGGTTCCCATGTTTCGAATCTGCGGGGTTGCTACTCGGCCAGCGCTCATCTGCAATGCGGGGAAGAGCTTGCCGGTTGTCGAATCGTGCTCAATCTCATCCAGCTGAGTCAGAGCTCCTATTTTTAACTGATTCGACTCCTGGGTCACTCCTTTCAAACCTGTAATGCCTTTCAGGTTGATGACGTAGGCAGGTCGCCGCCAATTGTGTTTCAGTTGGTCGAGCAGGTCGCAGCCGCCAGCCAATAGAGCGGCATTCGAACCATGCTGCGCGCTTAACGCCGAGGCTTCGTCGAGAGTTTTAGGAGAGAGCAGCTTAAAGGGCGCCGGTTCGTCGAATACAATAGCCAGACTCATGACAGTTATCGCTCAGGCTACCAAGCGTCCCGCGGCCTTCAATGCTGTATAAACCCGATCGGGAGTCAACGGTAACTCTTCGATCCATACCCCGGTGGCATTGTGGACAGCAGTGCCAATCGCTGTAGGCGGCGGGAAACAACAGTTATCACCCAATCCCATCGCTCCATACGGACCGGTCACCGATGGAACTTCCACCAGAATAGGTACTATCTCGGGAAAGTCGAGAACGGTTAGCGGATGGTATTCGTGCAAGTTATTGTAGATTGGAACGCCCGTGGCGGGATCGATGCCAAGATCCTCCATGAGTGCGAATCCAGCACCTATTTCGATTCCGCCTCGCAGCTGAGCTTCAGCGCCACGACGGTAAAGTACCCGGCCTGCGTTCATAACAGTCACTATTTTATGAACCTTGACCTGTCCGGTACTCATGTCCACTTCAACGTCTGCGAAAGCAGCACCCCATGGTACCGTTCTCTCGTTGAAGATGTACATGCCGAGGCCGACCATCCCTCCCTGAGCCAGCTTACGAGCCAGAACCTCCGTTTCCTTGCGCACGCGTACCGGAGGACTCATGATCAGGTTTCCCTGATCGTCGAAATCCGGCGATATATCATTGGCCGGATTGCAGTAAGGGATGAAGTCGGTGCGCGGAGTCGAGCGTTGAGCGAGCGTGCGGAAATCGATCGATCGCCTGGTTCCCGCCACTATGACTCGTCCCTCGCGCACTTCTAACGAATTCTTATCCACTCCCAGAGCCTCGGACGCGGCGTTCTTGAGCTGCCGGATAAGATCCAGCGAGGCGTTGTAGACTGCCTTCCCCACACAATGAGAACTGCGGCTATCGTCTGAAGTGTAGTCCCATGGTCCCTTGGTAGTATCGCCCCAGGTCACATCCAGTTGATCGATCGGCATCCTCAGAGTTTCGGCTGCAACTGCAGCGATACCAGTGTGAGACTCAGTACCGACATTACCAGTGGAGATTGGCAGATGAACCTTGCCGAGACGATCGATCCAAACGAGCCCATTGCTGGTGCCACGGCCAGACAGAAGCTTGCTGGCGTAAATCCCGAGGCCACGGCGGACGCGACCAGTCTTTGTTGAAGGATGGGCCCATCGGTTCCAGCCAATAGCTTCGGCGCCTCGTAAGAGACACTCCTCCGCGCCAGTAGGATCGAGCGGCATCTCGACGGTTTCAAATTCGACGATGCACATATCGCCCGGGCGATGCATATTTTTCAGTCGATACTCGAGCGGATTCATACCCATCGCGTCGGCTACTTTCGATATGTGCATCTCCCGGGCGAAGATACCTTGAATGTTGCCGAAGCCGCGCATTTCTCCACCGGTGCTCGAATTGGTGTAGACGGAGTAGCCGTGGAACCAGAAATGGTCCGCGCGATAGGTGGCGACTACACCCTCACCTGCGACGCCCATGACCGCGGGGCCATCGCTCGCATAGCCGCCTTTGGTCTGTATGGCCCGACACTCGAGCGCAGTTATCGATCCATCCTTCCGGTGGCCTGATTTGATTTCAAAGACAAACGGGTTTCGGGTATCTTCGGCGATTATTTCTTCCTTGAGCGTGTACTCAAGTCTTACCGGACGGCCAGTTTTTTTGGATAAGAGCGCAGCCATCGCCTGGTAGAGAGTTTTACCCGGAGAATCTGTGCACTTGCCGCCGAATCCGCCGCCGATATAGTCGCACAGGATCCGAACCTGCGCCGGATCG
>Ga0302324_100029167_pt1 | contig 10470 bp, 15 predicted proteins | sample Palsa_T0_1_FD_201949 | JGI IMG/M metagenome (GOLD analysis project Ga0302324, IMG submission 201949) | Peat permafrost microbial communities from Stordalen Mire near Abisko, Sweden - Palsa_T0_1 | ecosystem: Environmental > Terrestrial > Soil > Palsa > Peat permafrost | place: Sweden: Abisko... | reverse complement strand
CGGGCCGCGCTGGAGACGTTCCGTCTGAAGCGCATGCTGGAGGCCCAGCGTCGCGACCACATCGCCATGCTGGTGCACGATCTGCGGCACCCACTGTCGTCGCTGGGGCTCATCGCCGAGGTGCTGGAATCCGAGGACATGACACCGGCGGAGCGGCACGCGGCGGTGACCCAGATCCGCGGGATGTGCAGCGAGATGGCGCGCCTGGTCGACGGGGTGCTGGTCGCCAGCCGCCTGGAGGCCGGTGTCTTCACGGTGGAGCGCCGGCTCATCAAGGCCGGTGCGGTCATCGAGCCGATGCTCCGGGTCTTCACCCCGGTGGCCACGCGCCGACGGATCGCGCTGGTGTTCGAGGGGTCGCTGGACCTCGAAGTGCGGGCGGATCCTCAGAAGCTGCGGCAAGCGCTGGACAACCTGGTGGCCAACGCGTTGAAGTTCACGCCGCGCGGAGGGCGCGTCGTCGTGCGCGTGTCGCGCGAGGCGGGCCAGATCGTGTTCGAGATCGCGGATACCGGCCCGGGCATCCCGGCTGGCGAGCGCGAGAGTATCTTCGACCGCTACAAGCAGGGATCGCGCGGACGCGCCGCCGGTGGGGCGGGGCTGGGACTGGCCATCGCGCGGGGGATCGCCGAGGCGCACCAGGGCACGGTCGCCGTGAACGGTGGAAGCTCCGGGGGGGCCTCGTTTCGCATCGTCCTTCCCGGATGACGAGGCCGTGTCCCGCGTGGGCACCGCCGAGGGGGCGATTCCCCCCGCTTGACTTTCACTCCCCTCCCCGTATGTTCCGCCGCTCCGAAAAGTCGAGGCAACCGTGGCCAACCATCCGTCCGCCGAAAAGCGCAATCGCCAGCGAATCAAGCGCACCCTGCGCAACCGCGCCGTGAAGAGCTCCGTGCGCACCCACGTGAAGCACGTCCGTGCCGCCCTCGAGGCAAAGGACGTCGCGGCCGCCAAGGAAGCGCTGCGGGCGGCGACTGTGGCCATCGACAAGGCCTCGAGCAAGGGCGTCATGGCCCGGGAGACTGCCTCGCGCACGGTGTCACGGCTGTCGGCCCAGGTGCACAAGCTCGGGGCTTGAGGGCTCCGAGAGCCGTACGACGACCCTGATGACGAAGCCCCCCGAGGAGTGAGGGCAAGACTGGACAAGGGTGCCGGCGAGCGGCTAAGTACGCGCGCCTGCCTGCGTATTCCGTCCCCATCGTCTAGAGGCCCAGGACCGCGGCTTTTCACGTCGCTAACGCGGGTTCGACTCCCGCTGGGGACGCCCTGGAACCGCTTGTTTTCAAGGCATCCAGCGGACGGTAGCGGCGCCTGGCCCAATCGTTGGCCCAATCGCGCGCCTTGGCGACGTCGATCGCGTCGGGCTTCACCAGGCAGCCGGGCAGCGGCGGGAACGGCTCGCCGATCGTGCCGGTCACGTCCTCGGCGGCCTTCACGTAGCCGACCGTGGTGGTCACGTGGTCGTGCCCCGCACGGCGTTGCATCTTCGCGAGGTCGACGCCCGCGAGCGCGAGCCACGTGATCCCCGTGTCGCGCCAGGAGCGGAAGCCGACGTGCATCGTGGTCGCGGTGTTCTCCGTGAGCCGCGCCCGCGTGACGCCCGCCATCGCCAGGTGCCGGCGCGTCTCGTGCGCCCGCTCGAACTCACTCCGTTGCGACACGATCGGCACAAGAGGCGCCGTCGCCTCGCGCCCGTCGACAAGCCGGCGCAGCAAGGGCACGAGATTCGCGTGGATCGGGACATCGCGCACGCCGTTGCGTGTCTTCGGCGCCTTCACGGTCCGCGTGCGTTCGTCGTACGCCTTCGTGACGTGGACGACCTGCGCGGCCAGGTCGACGTCCCCGCACGTGAGCGCACGGAGTTCGCCCGGGCGAAGGTACAGGTAGCAGGCGACGGCGTACGTCTCACGCCAGGGCAGCGGGACGGTGCGACAGGCCAGCAGAGCGGACGCCTCCACGGGGTAGACGAACGTCCGTCGGCGCGAGTCCCCACGCTCCGGCGGGAGCACGCCCATGCACGGGTTGTCCTCGCGCACGCGCAGGTCACGGCGCTTGGCCATGCACGCGGCCTTGAACGTCGTGGTCAGGACGCTCCACACGTTCGCGGCGCGCTTCGCTCCGATGCCCTCCTTGCCCTCGGTCCGCTTATGCAGCGCGATCGACTCGTCCAGGGCATCGCGCACGCGCTCGACGTCCTCGCGGGTTACGCGCGCGATCGGCAAGTGCCCGATGCGGTCCGCGAGCCAGACCCTCCACGTGCTTGCGTCGTCCCTCCCGCCGCGCCGGCCCAGCTCCGTCCGATGCGCGGCGAGGCGCTCCCTGTACCTCGTGCACGTCTCTCCGTGTGACGGGTCGCGCTGCTTCGCGGCCTCGGCTTCGCACTTCTTCTTCTTGGCCAGCAGGTCGCCGCGGTCGTCCTCGCGTTCCTGCGCCGCCTGCGCGTACACCTCGGCGTCGTCGTCGGTCGCGTATTTCTTCGGCACGTCGACTCGTGCCCGAGAGCCGTCGGCCAGTCGGATACGCACGCGGTAGTACGTCGAGCCATCCTTGCGCCGAAGCTTCTCGGCCGAGCCGGTGCGGGGCGGCGGCATGGCCTACGCCTTCTTGCCCTTCTTCGGGGCGGGGTCCGCCTTGTCGAGTGAACGCTCCAAGAGCAGCCGCACCACGTCCGATCGCTTCCAAGACGGCCCGGGCATCGCCCGACGCAACTGGTCGACCTGCGCGTCGATACGGTCCAGTAGCGACTTTGGAAGCCGCACCACGATCTGCTCGTCCTTCGTCTCGTCGGCCATCGCGTCCTCCAGCTCGCTTTCCCATCCCGTGCGATTCGTCCTCCCCGGCGCCCCCGCAAGCTCGGGATGTTCGCGGGCGAGGCGCTGTAGACTTGCGCGCGCCTCCCGCACCGCGCCAAGGTTCACGGCGCGTCGCTTCGTCATGCGGCGACCATCCGTTGTACCTGCGCCGCCGCCAGCGGGCGCCCCTTGCGGCTTCGGAGCCCCGCCGAGTCCAGCTCGCGAGCGACGGCGCGAAGGCTCAGCCCCGCGGCGCGCAGCCGGCGCGCCTCCACAATGACGTGTTGCTCGCCCTCGATGGGCACGAGCCGGCCGTCCAGGACGCGCCAGCCAAAGGGCGCGTAGCCCCCGGTGAACTCGCCGCATGCGGCCTTGTGCTGCATGGCAGCGGCCGTGCGTTCGCCGATGGCCTCGCGCTCCCACTGGCTCACGCTGGCGAGGACGTTCAGCACGAGGCGGCCAGCGGCGCTCCGGGTGTCGATCTGCTCGCTCACGGAAAGGAGCGCCGCCTTGCCGGGTGCGAACGTCGTCTCGACCAGCTCCCCCAGGTGCTTCACCGAGCGCGTCAGCCGGTCGAGCTTGACCACGAGCAGTGCGTCCGCGTCGCGGCGACGGAGCATGCCAAGGGCGCGCTGTAGCCCCGGCCGGTCCAGTGTCTTAGCGCTCGCCCCTGCGTCCACGATGATTTCCACGAGGTCGAGATCGTACAGCTCTGCGTAGGCGCGGACCTTGGCGCGCTGCGCGTCGAGGCTCACGCCACGGTCGGCTTGCTTGTCCGTGGAGACGCGGAGGTAGGCGACGGTTCGCGTGCTGGCCATGACACTCATCCTACGCACGGCCGGGCGGAATGCAATGCGTTGCATAACATAACGATCGCACCGTGTCGCACCTGCACAGCCGGCCTCCATTCCCGTCCCGGCGGGACCCCGCTGTTACAGCGGCGGGCAGTCGGTGCGTCTTGCTGAGGCGCGTCACGTTCAGCTCCAGCTCGTATCCGTGGGGTCGTCCTCGGCTTCGGGCTCCTCGTCGGCCGTTGGCATCCACCCTGGCACCTGGATGGGCACGGGGAGGTGGTCCAGTAGCCGGCCAGCGGCGCCGACGCGAGACGCCGCGGGCGCGTCCGGGTCCTCCGCTACCTCCAAGAGCACGCCAAGGGCAATGTCTCTCATCTGCTCGGGGGTTGGCAGCGTCGCGCGCGCGCGCGACCCCCCCTTGCCGCCACGCACGGGCTTCCGTTCGCCCCGGCGCTGCTTGGGCTTCCTCCACTCCGCCCGCCAGCTCGTGGCGCCTGCGCTCTCCCTCGCATGGGCGTGCCCCGCGGCTCCCTCCCCCCCGGCGCCGTCCCGGCTACCAGCGCGGGCGCTCACCGGCGCACCCACCGGCCTGGGCAGGGGCCCGCGGCGCCTGGCGGTGTGCCCCGGCCTCGGCTTCTTATCGTCGTCCGTTGCCGCCCCCATCGGGTAACGGTGTCTCGTTCGCCCACGCCACGATCGCCGCGGCGCTCGCCTTGTCGCTTCCGGGATGGGCGCGGCCTGCCCTGCTCCGACGCTGGCATCGCGCTCATGCGGGCCTCTTCCACCAAGGCAGGGGCGGCGCCGTAGCTGTCCCCGCGGTATCCGCGGATCGAGGGTCCCGGCTTGGCGGACCCGCCACATCCGCCACAGGCCCGGAATCACTGGCGCTTTTCGCCCGGTTCGTTTCCGCCACAATCATCACTTGTGGCGGCGCACTTCCTGCCGGATTCCCCTGTGTTTTCGTGCTTGTGGCGATTGTGGCGTTTCCAGGGCTCAGATACCGCGCCCAGGCGTCCTCGAACGCGTCTCGCATGTACCCCTTCGGAGTCGAGCCGTCCTCCAGCCGGATGGTGCCGGGGCGGATGTCGAACCTGCGTACGAGCCGCCCAAGGTGATGCGACGTGAGCGCTCGACCCTTACTCGCTTCCGCCCAAGGCCGTCCCTCCAACTTGGCCAGCTCGTCGAGCAGCGCCTTCGTGGAGAGACGGTCGGCGCCCCGCGCATTGAACACTGCCCGCGCGTCAGCCAAGAGCGCCTCTCCCTGGGTCGCCTCGTTGTCCGCCTCTGCTCCCGACAATAGCGCCGCCGCCGTCCGAGCACGCTCACCCCACGCCGTCCCGCCGGCATCGGCAATGGCAAGCAACGCCTCCCAGTTGTCGGCCGCGCGGTCGTTCAGCTCCTCGGGGAGCACCGGCTTCGCCTCAGCGAGCGTCGCCGCGACATCGAGGGCCCAGCGCTCACACTTGCGACGAACGTCTACGAGCGCAGCTTGCTCGCGTCGCCGAAAACGCTTCACGGACTCGCCCGGTGCCTTGCGCTTCATCGCGACGACGAGAGACCGATCCATGAGCGTGTCGGGGATCTTCCCGATCGCGGCAATCGCGACGGGCGCCCACACCCGGAAGGTCCGCGGCTCGAAATCGTCGCCCACGCACCGGATCACGTTCGCGGCTTGGCGGTCGTGGCCGGCGTTCAGGACGCCGCGTAGCTCCTCGTTGTCGCGCATGAACGTGTCTGCCTCGTCCACAAGCAGCGTGGGCGCGTGGGCCTCGACGATGCGGAAGAGAGCCGCAGCCGTCAGGTTCGCCGTGGGGAGAGGTCGATGCACCAGCGCGCCTAACATCTTGAGCAGTGTGGACTTCCCGCATCTCTTGAGAGGCGAGAGGATCGCAAGTCGTGGGGTGATCTGCGCCGCATCGAGCGCATGGGTGTGCAGGACCCACAGCGCGACGGCGGTCGCGGCCTCGGCTGAGAGGACGACGTGTGCGGTGACGACGGCCGCAAGCTCCGTCAACAGGTCGGTCGTCGACACCTGCGCGGGCCACGGGCTCGGCTCCGCGAACAGGACGGCCCCGCCTTGCCTCTGGTCGTAACCATCGCCGCCACTGGATCGCGGAAGGTGGGCATCGACGAGCTTCGCGGGCGCCTCGGTCGCGCCGCTCGCCTTGATGCTACGGATTGCCTCTTCCCGCACAAGTGCCAGTGTTCGTGCATCCTCGCCGGTCGCCAGCGTAGTGAGCTTCTCCAGGCACGTGCTCACGTCGGTGAGCGACGCGCCGGCGGCAAGGTTCGCGATGCCCGACAGCCGGACCATCCGCTTGAACGCCGGCTCGCCGCTCCTGTCGTCGTTGTTGGCATTCCGTGTCGCGATACCGTTCAGGGTCTCCGTGCTCACGTTGTACTCGGCTTCTCAGCAAGCCAGCCACGCTCAGCACGCGCCCGCATCGCCGCGCTCTTGACTTTGTGACGTAGCTCCCACCGGCTCCATGGCGGGGCGCACAGCGGGTTGTGAATCTCCACGAGCAGCCGGAGCGCGTCTTCCGGCTCCAGCTCGAATCCACGCACCATCGCGAGAGCCGCACTGAACGTCGTCGCGTGCCCTCCGCTCCCCGAAATGGCCCCCGGCATCGCGGCGAGGTATCTGCTCGCTCGCTCGATGCGGTGGGCCCAGTCGTCCACCGGCTCCTGTCGGCGTGACGGCGTGGGCTCCGGCGGCGGGGCCGGGAACTTGGCCAGCGCTTCCTTCACGTCGAAGGGAGCCCCCACAAGCTCCACGTGCTGGTAGCCCGGGCGCATCGCAGGAAGCGCCCATGCGCGGCTTGCGTCGCGTGCAGCGAAGTCGGGCTCGAGCCCAGCGTGCTCCGCAAGAGAGGCGCCTGCGCGCCACGCGCGATCATGCTCGCCGCGGTCGACGACACGCGACAGCGGGAGCGCCACGCGCCATCGCGGGGTCTCTGGGGTGCTGCTCCAAGTGGTGTGCGCGAAGCCTGCGAGGTCGCCGAAGGTCTCGACGATCCGCCCGCACGGCGCCCCCTTGTCGAAGTCGAGCACGAGCCACGCGGTACGGACGAAGCAGGCCAAAGAGCGGTAACCGTCCCGGAACGCCGCGCCGGACCAACGCGGGACGTCTTCGCGACGCGCGTACGTGCGCGGAGCCTTCACGCGTTCGAGCAGCGAACGGGCGGGGAAGCGTCGGCCCTCGGCGGGGCGGAACAGCGACGGCCAGCAGGTGACGCGCGTCACGCTGCCCGCGGCCAGCGCCATGAGCGGCGTCGCCCCGGCGCTCACGCGCGGCTCCGCTCTTCGTCGAGCCGCGCGTGCGCACGCTTCCTCGCGTCGGTGAGGGCGTCCGCCACGGCGCCGAGGTTCTTGCGTTCTAGGTGGCAGGATGCGTGAGCAAGCAGGCCAAGGAGCCGCTCCAGCCAGACGCAAATCGTCTCGTCGGCGCCGGGCTTCATCGCGTTCCCCGGACGAGGCGAAGTCGGCGCACGCGGCGCGCGATGTCCGGGTCGTCCACGCCGTCGACGCGCACTCGGCGCCCGTCGATCCAGCGTGCGAGGTCGGCGCGGCGCACGGCCCGGTCTCGCTGGCGGCCGTATGCTGGAAGGTCGCCCGCTCGAACTGCCGCGCGCAGCACGCGCGGACTCGTGGCGGCGATGCGTGCAGCTTCTGCCAAGGGCACAAGCTCGTCTGGTGTGTCCGTCATACCGGCGTCCCCGATGCCGAGCCACGCTACGACCACGCGCAGTGCCTGGAGCGCCTCTGCTTCGCTGGGCGGGTTCACGACGGCACCCCCGAGGGAAGCCCTAGCTCTGCACGCGTCGACACCGATCGGGCGCGCTTGGCGAAATCACGTAGCCCATCGAGGCATCGGCGCTGCTGGGGGACGTAGCCACGCCGGTACACCGCCGCGGCAATCGGAACGCTGAATCCACAGAGCGCCGCGAGCTCTGTTTCGGTGATTCGCAATCGCTCAGCGATCTCGCGGACCGTTTGAATCGTGCGAAGTAACTCTCGGTCGGCCATGCGGAACTCCATCGAAGGGGGTTCGGCGCACCGACGAATCGGGGCACCAGCCACGCCTTAGGAGTCCCGGATGCCAACCGGACTGCCGCCGCCCATCAACGATCTGGTACTGCCAGCCCCTTATCAGCCTCGTGGGGCCACACACTCGTCGACTGCGAGGCCGAGCATAATCACCACTCCGTTGCGTTGCAAGTCTTGGAACGGCGGTGCACTTCCACATCGCGACGAGGAACCGCAGCGCGGCCGGGCCGGAGGCTCAGCTACTCCCACGCCGATGTCAGTATCTTCCCGCACGCACTGCATTTCCATGCGTCCTCGTCGTTCGTCTGGCCGCAGCCCGGGCACGTGTTCCCGAACGACGCTGGTTCCTGCCGTCGAATGGTGGCGGTTCTGGCGGGACTCTCCGCCCGCAGTTCGGTGGACTCGGGGGCTGACAAGGGACTACGTGCAGTTTGGACGGCCGTGCGCCGCACGTGCTCGACGGCATGCACTGTGGCCCGTCGAAAAAGTCGCGGGTCAAGCTCGCCGCGCTCGACTAGCCCGGCGCGAAACACCGAAACGATCTCGGCGTCGCTGGCTGACGGATTGGCGGTGATGAGAGCCAGCACAAGATGCTCGAAGGCCGCCTGTACGATCTGCGGGCCGTACGTCCGGCGTACGCGCCCAACGGTCTCGGCGGTCGCCCATGAGAACAGCGACGGCTCCCTCGCGCGACGATTCAGCAGCTCGTCACGGATCAACTGGACGATCTGTTCGTCGGCCGCGGCGGGGTACTGGCCCAAGAGAGCAAGCGCGACGCGCTCCACTACCTCCTGAGCTTGGACATCCGCGGCGGCACGACGCTTCGAGCGAACGACGAGCCAGATCACAACGACCAGCCCGACGAGGACAAGGAGAGCCTCCATTCACGTGGAGCTATTCGTCAACCGGGTTGCGGTGCGACTTGCAGCGGACGAGCATCGAACCGCGGTATAGGCCGTGAACGCTTGTGAAGTCGCCGGACGTGTAGGCGACGGCCCCGGTGATGCCTCCGCGGGAGTCTGCGACCACGTAGCCTTTCGGGCAGAGGTCGCCCGCTTCCTCAAGGCAGCTTTCCTGCGAGCGCCGGCAGGAGATGGACCACCACATGTGGCCGTCGGGCCCGCGGATCTGCTCAGAGGTGGCACCACATGCGGAGAGGGCCAGCGGGAAGGCGAGGGCTGTGGCGAGACGGATCATGCGCAGAACTCCATTGCGATGCCGTGCGCATCGCTCGCCAAGCCTAACTTGGCTCATGTGCCGTACCAAGATGCGAGCGCTCCGAGTACCCGGCACGTGTGCGGTACCCGGACGATGAGCGCCCCTCGAAGGCGTTTCGCCGCTCTCGGCGCTACACGCTGGAGTGTCGTCGGCTCGGGCTGCGCGTGCGCCAGCTTCGACATCAGCACGAATTGACGCTCGAAGCTGCAGCGGCGAAGGCGAGCCTCGACCTGACCCACCTGCAGAAGATCGAGGCAGGCAAGGTCAACGTCACGATGGTAACGCTCGTCCGGCTCGCGGCCGGGCTCGGCGTTTCGCTCGCGGAGCTGTTCGTGCGCCCAGGTATCCGCGCGCTCCCCAAGTGAACCCTGGGGACGGGTTTATCTCACAGACACCGGAGGCCCGGCAGAGGAAGGCCCCGCCGCCCTTCGAGCGGCCCCGCAAGTCGCTCATCGGTTCTTCCGGCTGCGCTCCTCGTCGAGGCGGACGACGTTGCCAGCGCGTGATAGCCGGCGCGCCTCCAGCTCCCGCGCGAGCTGGGATACGACGTCGAAGCGCCCCGCTTCCGCGGCACGGTCGAGCGCCTTCACGAGCGCGGCCTCCACGTCGTCGCCGGACGCCTTGGCACTTGGCCCGTTCGTTGGGCCAAACGGGGTCGCTGGCGGCGCACTCGCGTCGCCTCGCGTCATGCTGTCACTCGACGAATCTGCACGATCCGGCGCGGGCTTGACGCGCTCTTCGCGTTCGACTCCCGCTGGGGACGCCCTTTTGTCGAGAAATCAGGCTTCTCCCGGCGCCCTCTCCACAGTGTCTCCAAAAATGCGCGCCCCGACGCGCGCCTCAAGGAGCTTGATCGCGCTCTCCCGTGCGGCCGGCGACAGATGCATGTCGCCGCAGCGTCGTCGTCAGCTCCGTGTGACCCGCAAGCTCCTCGATAGCCTTGACCGGCGCTCCCCTCATCGCGAGGCGCGAGCAGAAGGTGTGACGCAGGATGTGCACCCGCCGAGCCTGGTCGAGAACGTGTGCATCCAATGGTTCAGCCGCGCAAGCGCTTCAGCTCAAACAAGCGCCGCTCCGGCTCGACTCGCGCCTCGGGCCGTACATGGTAGAAAGGAAGTACGATGGGAAGACAGGCAGCCGTCGTCCTTTACGCGCTCGCGCTGATAGCCGTCGTGGTCGGCGTGGACCTCCTGTTCTTCAGGAACCGCTTCTGGGAGCGGCTGATGGTGAACGTCGGAATCGTCCTGGTGTTCGCGGCGTTCTGTTTGAGGTTCCTAAAGCGTCCTTGATCGCAGCCGCCGCGATGCGCGCTTAGCCTCCATCATCTGCTCGTGAAGCTCTTTCTGTCGCTCCATCGGGGCAAACCGCCCGCGTTGCACCATGCCTCAGCCGGACGAACAGCGCCCCCGGGTAGTACGATGTTGCGTGGGTCGGACGAAGCTCTTGCGCCCGGCGATCGCGGTCGTCGTCCTGGCCTGGGGGGGCCTGCAGCACGAGCCCACGGTATCAGCCGACCGCTGACGCCCGACCGATGCGTCTGCCGCGCCGCGCGGTCACTGGACGTGCCGCGTCCAGTGAAGTGCTACCATCGGTACATGAGCAACGCGCGAGCCCCCGCG
>Ga0302324_100029166_pt1 | contig 10471 bp, 12 predicted proteins | sample Palsa_T0_1_FD_201949 | JGI IMG/M metagenome (GOLD analysis project Ga0302324, IMG submission 201949) | Peat permafrost microbial communities from Stordalen Mire near Abisko, Sweden - Palsa_T0_1 | ecosystem: Environmental > Terrestrial > Soil > Palsa > Peat permafrost | place: Sweden: Abisko... | reverse complement strand
GTTCTTCCTGGTAGACGTCACCGCGACCCGGCTGGGCACACTCGCGAGATTGCTCGAGAGCCGAAAGCTGACCGCGGAGGTCGGCACAGTGCTCCCGCTCGAAGAAGCCCGAATGGCGCACGAAATGCTGGCAGGTGCGCCGCACAAGAGAGGGAAGATCGTACTTACGACGCAGGGCGTTCTCTAGGTACTGCGTCTGATGCACGAAAGACGTAACTCACAATGGAAATCGCATCTATCGCTTCTCGATCTTTTTCAAAGGAACAATTTGCAGCTCGAAGGTCAGGAAGCGGCAGAAGAGGGTGGCAACGGGCAGAAGAGGGTGGCAACGGGCAGATTCTGCTGGCGGCTTCAACTCGTTGCTGGACATGAAACGAGTAAAGGAAAATCGAAAATGAAGAAAAATCGCCGAGGATTTGATCTCTCTTCAAAACCAAGCGGCGACGGGTGTGTGGAATGCTTGGCGTCACCGAAAGGTTGGTGGTTTCATCTTCGCCGGTGCGCGGAGTGTGGGCATATCGGATGCTGTGACAGTTCTCCGGGCCAGCATTCGTCCAAGCATGCGGCTGCGACAGGGCATCCGATCATTGCCAGCTTCGAGCCGGGTGAGGATTGGTTCTTCGATTACGAGAAGCAGGGGATGATCAAGGGTGTGGAACTGCTCCCGCCGCATTCGCATCCGGAAAATCAGCCCGTTCCTGGTCCAGCAGGAAGGGTGCCAGCTAACTGGGAATCGCTTCTAAACTAGCTGCCGTCGTAGGGCAGCAGGCAGACGAGGCGCGTCCTTTTAGCCCATGGTTTCCGGCGCATCCTGGTTATCGATTACAGGAGGCATCGGATACCTTCTCCCGTCGAACTATCGACTCACCTGGCGGACATGTAGGCGTCGACCGGCGCGCGGGATGGTTGGCTTTCAGTGATTTAGCGGCGGCCACTTCATTGCCTATGTCGTAGTGCACGCCGCAGGCGAGCACAACCGAAAGCCGTAGTTTCCTCGCGGAGAACGGGGCAGGAGCATTGAAATGAGCAAGCTCGTGGATTTCTTCGGCGGGTCCGTCGAGAGGCTGGGTGCGTTTTATCCCACCCATTGTCTGATGGCCATCTTCCGGAATCAGGCGGACGCTGAAGTTGCGCTGCACAGGCTGGTGAACGCGGGTTTTTCGGCATCGGACGTCATCGCCGCCGACGGCAAGGCGGTATTGGAATTTGACAAAGATGAAACGGATCTGGCGCGTTTTATCATGCGGGCGGTTTCCCGATTCTTCGCGACGGAGCAGGTGTTTGCAGACCATGATCTGGAGGACGCCCGGCACGGCGCTGGGTTTCTGGCTGTGCGCTGCCCCACTGACGACCTGAAGAACGCAGCGTGGAGCGTTATCGAACCGGAAGCGCCGCTTGACGCGCGGTATTACTCGCGCCTTGGGATCGAGCATCTTGCTGGTGATTTCAAGACCGACTAAAGGAACGTGTTGTGAAATTCCCGACGTTTTATCGAACGATCCCGATTGAAGATCTGGGTGCCCTTTACCGGGAGGCCGGCCCACCTCCCGCATTGGAAATACCAGGATGATGAACTTGACGAACATTTTGGCGCCAACTCCCCTCGTGCCTCGGCATTTGTGGGCCGTGCTACTGGCTGGCGGCGATGGGGCTCGCCTGCGAGACCTGACCGTGAGGATCGCGGGAGACGATCGCCCGAAACAGTTCTGCCCGATTGTCGGTGCGGAGAGCCTCTTGCGTCAGACCCGCGTTCGTCTTGATCCGCTGTTTTCGGGCGATCGGCAGGTATTCGTGGTCTCTTACGCCCATGAAAGATACTATGCCGAGGAACTTGCGGACGCCAAAGATTCTCTCGTCATTGCGCAACCCATGAACCGGGGAACCGCGGTCGGAATCATCGTTGCTCTCGTTCGAGTCATGCAAGTCGATCCTGATGCGATAGTGGGCTTCTTCCCCTGCGATCATCATTACTCCGATGAAGAGTCGTTCAGGTTTATCGTCAGATCGGCGACAGCGGGCGCCGTGCAATTCCCAGGGTCACTCGTCATCGTCGGAGCCGAGGCCGAGTGCGCGGAAACTGAGTACGGCTGGATCGAACCAGGGCCAGCTGCAGGGGAACCAGCAAGGCGACTGTGTCGAGTCAATCGATTCTGGGAAAAGCCAGCTTTGCCTCAGGCGCGAGCTTTATTCCAAAGCGGCTGCCTCTGGAATACCTTCGTCACCATCGGCAGCGCGGCTACCTTCCTGGAGCTGGTTTGCGCTGAGGTGCCCGATGTGGTTCTTTCGTTGACGCGCGCGATGGCCGATAACGATATGGTGTCCACCTACGCCCGGTTGCCGAACGTCGACTTTTCGCGTGACATCCTGGCCCGCCAGGCGAATAAACTCTTGGTCGTTCGCGATTCTGGCTCGGGCTGGGCGGACCTCGGTAGCCCGCACCGCGTGCTCGGCCTGCTTGCCAAGAGCGCCAATCAGCCGGTCTGGTTTCGTCAAATGAATGGCTCTACGCTACAAGTCGGTGCGCTGAGAGAAGTCGTGTGATACCAGCAGAAATCCACGTCCGCGACTCCTTTCTGGCAGCTCTCATGCTTACCGGCACCATCGAAGCGGCTGAACAGTCGGTTTCGGGAGCAATCGCCATATTTGGATGCGGCGTTGCAGCGGACGAACTGCTGGTTGCGACGGCGAAGTGCGCGATTCAAATCGGCGATGGGTGTTTGCGGTGGGCGGAGATAGCTTCGAGTCTACCTCGCGAGCTTCAGCGGTTGTTCATGCTTTCTTCGGTAGGTCGCAAATGCTTCGTCTTACGTATATTGATGGGACTCACCCTGGAAGTGACTTCTGGAATTCTAAACTTGCCAAAAGATGAAGTCGATGAGGCGCTGTGTCGCGCACTAAGCGAACTTCCCGGTTTGGCGGCCATCCCGGGAGTGGTTCAAGAAGTCGATGGAGTGTGACTTGGTGGAAGACGCTAGAAAGTCTGCCCGCGGTGCCAATCGGCCGACATCAGATGTCGGGACGACTTCAGCAGATCAACTGGCGTTTACGCTAAGGCGCTTACACCACCGCATTTCCAGCATTTTGGGTCGAGCCGGGAGGTCTGGGCCGATGCGTGCACTTAACGTTGCTGGTGGGTCAGGGTATCTTTAACCTTTTCGAGTTTCCTCTGTTACTTTGCGCTTTTCCGGTCCCGCTTGTCGGGCCCGAGACCCACGACGAGTTTGGAGTAAACAAAAATCAAAGGAGAAATCATGACAACCGTAAATGCAGCGCCGAAACCTGCTACCGGTGAAATAGTGGCGGCTCCGCAGATTCGCGTGGCCCGAAGGTCGCCCGCCTATTGGCGTGTCACCATCGACAACCCCCCGATCAACGTGATGGGCCCGGAAATGGTCCGGCAGTTTCAGGAGGTCATCAACGCTCTCGAGGCCGACGAGCAAGTCAGGGTCGTGGTCTTCGACAGCGCGGTCGACGACTACTTCCTGAATCACTCCGATTTCTTGGCCAAGCTTGAGGACCTGACCTCGATGCCGCCGGGCCCCACAGGCTTGCCTCCTTGGCCGGACTTTCTTGTGCGTCTGACCCGCCTGCCAGTCGCCTCCATCGCCCTCATCCGTGGCCGGGCGACGGGCAACGGCAGCGAGATCACGCTGGCCTGCGACATGAGTTTTGCCAGCCGCGAGAAGGCCATGATCTCGCAATGGGAAGTAGGCGTGGGGATGGTCGCCGGCGGCGGTCCCATGGCACGGCTGCCCCAACTCATTGGCAGAAATCGCGCTCTCGAGGTGCTCTTGAGCTCGGAAGACGTCAGAGGTGACCAGGCCGAGGCTTACGGCTACGTGAATCGGGCTTTACCCGACGCCGATCTCGATGCGTTCGTTGAGGCGCTCGCGACCCGGATAGCGAGGTTCGACAAATGGGCGATCGCTAACACCAAGCGCCTTGTCAACACCAGCCTGCCGCCGGACGTCGAACTCGGCGCAGGGTGGGATGCGTGCATCGCTTCGCTGGGGCGGCCTGCCGCCCAGGAGGGGATCAAGGCGCTGATCGCGCGCGGCTTCCACAAGCCGGGGGATGTCGAAAATCGACTCGGATACTACCTTGGCCAAATCGGGCGCCAGGCAGATTAGATTTCGGATGGAGGATCTCATGGCAGCAAAAGCTCAGCGCGCCTTCTTGATCGCCGCCTTGGCGCTGCCAAGCGCTATCCCGAGCATGCGAATTTCCGCCGCGCCCAATCCGGAAGTTAAGTCCGGAGTAGACATGCTGTACGTAATTGACTGCGGCGACGGCAGTGGGCCCGACGAATCTCGTTGGACACCAGGAGGCAACATTGGAACGCCCGTCGACTTCCCCGGCCACTGTTACCTCATTCACCACACCCAGGGGTGGTTCCTCTGGGATACGGGCATTGATGATGCTGTAGCCCAACTGCCCAATCATGAGAGAGTTTTTCACGAATGGGGGCCCGGCACAGGACCGATCTGGCGCAAGCCAATCACTCTCGCAGCTCAGCTCGAAGAGATACACGTTGAGCCCTCGGACATCAAGCTGATGGCCGTGTCACATAGCCACCCGGACCACGCTGGAAACATCGAAATGTTTCCCAACACGCCGATGTTGGTGCAAAGAGTCGAGTACGAATGGGCTGGGAGCCGGCAAGATACCGTGGCCTTTAACAAGAAGCATCCGGTCAAGCTCATCGACGGCGACTACGATATCTTTGGCGACGGGAGCCTCGTGCTGCTCTCCACGCCCGGACACACGCCCGGCCACCAGTCTTTGCTCGTGAGGCTCCCTAAAACTGGACCAGTGATTTTGAGCGGCGACGTTGCGCATTTCCAGACTAGCTTCGAAAATCGCTATGTCCCTACGAATAATTGGAGCAAGGATGCGTCCCTCCATTCCATGGACAAGATAGCGGCAATCATCGCGAAGGAACACGCGCAGCTCTGGATTAACCACGATCAGCCCCAAAGCGATGCTCAGAAGAAGTTGCCGGCGTATTACAAGTGACGGCCACGTTGCGGGTGGGGGCAAAGAACTGATTGGCTGGGATATTACCCTGGGGGCAAAACGCGCGCAGAATTTATAAGCCACGGTCTTTTGTGGTGCTCTCGGGCAGATTCGACTTTGAAGGAGAAAGCTTATGAAACAGATCACTTTCTTGCTGGTTGCGATCGCAGCACTGGCCGGCGTCGTTGTGATTACAGCGCCCGCGTCTCTAAACGCCGATGAAGTGGCCGCTGCCATCTTCGTAACCAAGATTCCTGCTGGATACCGAGACTGGAAGGTAATCTCCGTCGCCCACGAAGAAGGCAACCTGAACAGTATTGGGGCCGTTTTGGGCAACGATATAGCGATCAAGGCCTACCGCGAGGGAAAGCTTCCGTTCCGGGACGGCGCGATCATTGCTGCTCTACACTACGGCCACGTCCCGTCGGAGGAAAATAACCAAGTCTTTGGCCGATCCCAATCTTTCATCGCAGGCCCACCCACGAACGTCCAGTTCATGGTCAAGGATTCAAAAACGTACGCCGCGACCGGCGGGTGGGGATTCGCTCATTTCAGCAAAGACGGTAAACCGGGCGACGAGGCGTTTATGAAGTCCTGCTTCCCCTGCCACAATCAGATCAAGGCTCGCGACCTTGTCTTCACGCGTTATGCACCGTAATGCGGCGAATCACAGTCGACCGGAGTTATTGTCATGACGAAGCTTCTCCATTGGATTGGCACCACCGCCCTCATCTGCGGCGTCGGCGTAATTGCATCAGGCGCGAGAGACGAAGGTGGGATGCCTGATTTGAATGGCGCAGTGGCCTGGCTCAACTCCCCTCCTTTGAGCACCAAGGCGCTACGCGGGAAGGTGGTGCTGGTTAACTTCTGGACCTACTCATGCATCAATAGTCTGCGCGAACTGCCGTACATGAAAGCCTGGGCTGCTAAGTATAAGGATGCTGGCCTGGTTGTCATCGGTGTTCATGCGCCGGAGTTCGGATTCGAGAAAGATCCAGCCAACGTGAAAAATGCCGTGTCTGACTCGAAGGTCGCGTACCCCATCCCCATCGACAGCAACCATGCGATCTGGTCGGCATTCCGCAACGAATACTGGCCCGCGGACTACTTCGTGGATGCAAGGGGGCGAATTCGCTACCACCACTTTGGCGAAGGCGAATATGAGAAGTCCGAGCGTGTGATCCAGGCGCTATTAAAGGAAAACGGAGCTACCGGTCTGGACGAAAGCACGGTACGTATAACGGCTGACGGGGCCGAAGCGCCACCGAGCGAAGATGGGCGATCGCTCGAAACCTACGTTGGTTACGCTCGCGCTGAGAACTTCGCGTCGCCCGAAGGGATGGCGCAGGACTCGCGAAAGGTCTACAGCCTACCGCCGAGGCCCGCATTAAATCAGTGGGGACTCGGCGGATTGTGGAAGGTCGGTGCCGGGTGCGGGACACTCCAGTCGGCGCCCGGCAAGATTGTGTTCCGGTTCCACAGCCGCGACCTCCACATGGTCCTGGGGCCCTCGAAGAATGGAACGCCGGTTCGCTTCAAGATCAAGCTGGTTGGTGCCGCACCCCAAGCCGATCACGGATCCGATTCCAGCGACGATGGCAGCGGCGAGGTTCGACAGCCGCGGATGTATCAGCTCGTCCGGCAAAAGGGGCCGGTCAAAGACGTGACGTTTGAGATTGAATTCCTTGATCCCGGCGTCGAGGTCTTTTCGTTCACGTTTGGTTAGAACTGCGGCCACTTCGCCATCAACTACGGGTGAGGTCGTCGAACTACAGGAGGCAGACATGACCACCAAAGAAGTCCGGGGCAAGGACGCGGCGAGAGAAGCGAGCGTAGTGAGAGTCGACATGAAGCTCGAGGCGATCGTCATCCCCGCCGCGGATGTCGATCGCGCGAAGAAGTTCTACACGAACCTCGGGTGGAGGCTCGACGCCGACTTCCCTTTCGATAACGGCTTCCGGATCGTCCAGTTCACGCCGCCGGGCTCCGGGTGCTCGATCCAATTTGGCACGAACATCACGTCGGCCGCGCCTGGTTCGGCTCAGGGCCTCTACTTGATCGTTCCCGATATCGAGGTTGCGCGTGACGAACTCGTCACCCGCGGTGTCAAAGTCAGCGACGTGTTCCACGCCAGGCGCACAGTTCCAGCCCGACGGCACGCCCGGACACGTCGGCGGGCCCGCGCCCGATTGCGCCAGCTACGGTTCCTTCGCCACGTTCAGCGACCCGGACGGTAACGGGTGGCTGTTGCAGGAGGTCACTGCCCGGTTGCCCGGGCGCATCGACCTCGCCGGGACGGCGTTCGCCTCGGCGCACGATCTAGCGAGCGCGCTTCGGCGGGCGGAAACCGCTCACGGCCAGCACGAGAAGCGGACCGGCCAGCGCGACGCGAACTGGCCCGACTGGTACGCCGAGTATATGGTGGCGGAGCAGGCCGGCAAGGAACTGCCGCAATGAAAAGAGTATGGCGTGATGATTCACGCCATAAGTAACGTCAGTCAGCAATAAGTTCAGCAAAGGAGATTAGGCATGAAACGGAAAAGTATCAGGGTAACCGTGTTCGTTGGAGCATTTCTTTCTGTTCTGGTGGCGCTGGTCATCGCGGCGCAGGACAAGTACACACTGCGCGTTCCCAATGGACTCGCATTCTCGGAATTCAGGGGGTACGAGAACTGGCAAGTAGTGGCCGTGAGTCAGACTGAAGATCTACTGAAAGTAGAGGTCGCCAACCCCACGATGATCGGCGCTTACCGGGCTGGCGTTCCCGGCAACGGGAAGCCCTTCCCCGACGGCTCCAAGATTGCAAAAATCGAGTGGAAACCGAAAAAGAGCACGGAAGCCCCTTTTTCAGTGAGGATACCGGACGCCTTACAAGACGTTTTCCTTATCGAGAAGGACAGCAAGAGATTCCCGGATACGAAGGGATGGGCATACGCCGTGTTTGACTATGTTCCCGCGTCGGACACGTTCAAACCCAATCCGACCGGTGTCGTCAGTTGCGGTTTCACGTGCCATACGGCAGTGGCCGCGAAGGATTACATCTTTACGGCGTACGGCAAAAGATGAACGGGCGGCCGCCTCCGCGCCCAAAGGTGGTCGCAGAAGTCCATACGCGTGCCGCTCGCAGCCTTCAGGCCGGCGCTCCTTGCGAGGGTGACATTCAGGTGAAGCCCAATCCTATGAGCGCGTCCGAAGCCGTACACCGCCCGCGGGCCGTTGCGCAGCCAGTAGCTGCGCCGCTCACTCGCGCCGCGATCTTTTTGGTCGCGACAGTAAACCCGGGCTTTGCCAATCGCGCGGTCCTGCGGTCCTTCTGTAGAAATCTTGCCGCGTTAGTGCGTGCAGTGGAGTTTCGGGACCTTGAAGGGCTCCTTTCCTGCGTCATAGGTTTTGGATCTGCCGCGTGGGACCGACTCTTTGGAGCACCGCTGCCAGCAGAACTGCGCGTGTTCCGCGAAATTCGCGCGGCCGGACGTCATGCGGTCTCGACGCCCGGCGACTTGCTGTTCCACATCCGCGCGAAGCGCATGGATTTGTGTTTCGAGCTGGCAACGCAAATCATGGCGCGCATCGGAGATGCTGTTCCGCCGGTGGACGAAGTTCATGGCTTCCGCTATTTTGACGACCGTGATCTCCTGGGTTTCGTCGATGGGACAGAAAACCCCAGGGGTGAGGCGGCGGTCGACGCGGTGATTGTCGGCGAGGAAGACGCCGCGTTTGCCGGCGGCAGTTACGTTATCGTACAAAAATATCTCCACGATATTAACGGATGGAATGCGCTGTCCACGGAGGTACAGGAACGAATCATCGGCCGAACCAAGCTGTCGGATATCGAATTGGACGATTTCGTCAAGCCGACCTCGGCGCACAGCGCGCTCACAACCATCGTCGAGGACGGGAAAGAAATCAAGATCCTGCGCGACAACATGCCATTCGGCCGAGCCGGGCACGGTGAATTTGGCACCTATTTCATCGGCTACAGCCGCTCGCCCCGCACCATCGAACAGATGCTCGAAAACATGTTCGTGGGCCGGCCGCCCGGCAACTATGACCGCCTGCTCGATTTCAGCCGCGCCGTCACGGGTAACACGTTTTTTGCTCCGTCCGCAACATTTCTGGAAGCCGTGAGCGACGACCGGTCCGTAGCGCTGGCTGCGCCTCTTGCCGGAGACCCGGCGGCGGCCGCTGGCTGTCTATCCACCCCGCGGCGAGGCGACGGTTCACTAGGCATTGGTTCCCTCAAAGGAGAAATTCCGCATGAATAATCTGCACCGCGAGCTAGCTCCCATTTCGGACGCGGCGTGGGCCCAGATTGAAGAAGAAGCAGCTCGCACACTCAAGCGTTACCTCGCAGGACGGCGTGTGGTCGACGTGCGGGGACCGGTGGGGGCGGCTCTCTCCGCGGTTGGCACCGGCCATTTGCGTTCGATTGCCGCCCAGAGGGATGGCATTCTTGCTCGACAGCGCGAGGTGAAGGCGCTGGTGGAACTGCGCTTTCCTTTTGAACTTGATCGCCAGGCGATCGACGACGTCGAACGCGGGGCCAATGACTCGGATTGGCAACCCGCAAAGGACGCAGCGCGCCAGATCGCCTTTGCTGAGGACGGCGCGATTTTTGAGGGCTATACGGACGCCGGCATCGTGGGAATTCGTCAGGGGACGAGTAATCCGAAGAAGCCCCTTCCTGCCGACGTTCGCCAATACCCGGATGCCATTGCTCAAGCCTTGAGCCAATTGAGGCTTGTCGGCGTCAATGGCCCGTATGCGGTTCTACTCGGAGCCGAGGCCTATACCGCGCTCGCTGAAACCAGCGATCAAGGTTATCCGGTGCTGGAGCACGTCAAGCGCCTGGTCGACGATAAAATCATTTGGGCACCTGCTATAGATGGAGCATTTGTAGTGACTACGCGTGGCGGCGATTTCGAGCTGCACATCGGCCAGGACGTCTCGATCGGCTACCTGAGCCACACCGATGATACGGTCCGGCTTTATCTGCAGGAAACCTTCACGTTCCTGCTGCTCACCACAGAGGCAGCCGTCGCGCTGACTCCGTCCGCGAAAGCAGAGACGCCCTGAAATGTGGGGGCGTCTCTGACCAGGCCGCGTAAATCTGGATCACGGTCAAGGCGCTCTTAGCGCGCCTGGCCAAACATTCGTCGGAACCTAAATGCGCCGGCGGAGATTGGGCTTCACAATGGAAAACATGGGCCACAATGATCACGGGCCGGCGTCCGACCCGCACGCTGCTCACAAGATGTCTGACATGCACGGCAGCCACGACCGCCACGCCGGGCACTCCGTTGCCATGTTTCGCGACAAATTCTGGCTGAGTTTCGCTCTCACAATTCCCGTCGTCTTCTGGTCAACCGACGTTCAACACTGGCTTGGCTACGCAGCGCCATCCTTCCCTGGCTCGAAGTTTATCCCCGCCACCCTCGGCACGGTCGTTTTCGTT
>Ga0302324_100029162_pt1 | contig 10472 bp, 7 predicted proteins | sample Palsa_T0_1_FD_201949 | JGI IMG/M metagenome (GOLD analysis project Ga0302324, IMG submission 201949) | Peat permafrost microbial communities from Stordalen Mire near Abisko, Sweden - Palsa_T0_1 | ecosystem: Environmental > Terrestrial > Soil > Palsa > Peat permafrost | place: Sweden: Abisko... | reverse complement strand
GACGCACGGCCCCGGAGGCAAATCTCCGGGGCTGTGCTGTTTTAAGATGCCCTCTTTGCCAGTTGCACCGCCTTCCCCGCGAACGATATTCAATTCCTCGCCCATCCGCCGCGGAGCGGCCATTTCGTCGGTCCTGTGGCGGACTATCAACCATCAACTATCAACCATCCACTCGCCGCCGACATGACCCGCCAGAATCTACTCGACCTCTATTTCATGGACGCGCGGTCGAAACTCATCGACATCGCGGCGTTTCTCGACCGGGTGGACCGCGGCGAGGGGGAGCCGGACTTTCGCCTGGCCGCCTTTCGCAAGGCGCTTCAGGAGTTGCAACGCGCTGAGCCGGTGCGCGCCAGGAGTGTCTTGCTGTCGCTGAGCGATCCCACCACCGAGCCGATCGCGAAGGCGCCGGGCAAGGGCGCCATCGGCGCCTGGCCCGGCCAGGAGGCGAACTGACCATGCGCTACATCGAACCCCATGGACACATGGTCAGCCGGGTGACGGATGACTACGAGGCGATGGTCACCGCCGGCTGCCGCGCGGTCTGCGAACCGGCATTTTGGGCGGGCTACGACCGCAGCGGACCGCAGGGCTTCTACGACTACTTTTGCCAGCTCACCGATTACGAACCGAAGCGCGCGGCCAAATTTGGCCTTCCGCATTTTACCTGGCTGTGCATCAATCCCAAGGAGTCCGAGGATGTGATGCTGGCGCAGGACGTGATCGCGTTGATTCCGAAATTCCTCGACCGGCCAAATGTCCTGGGCATCGGCGAGATTGGCCTGAACAAAAACACCCGCAACGAGTTGAAAGTGCTCGAGCAGCACATCGATCTGGCGGCGCGCCACGGCCAGCTCATTCTCGTGCACACCCCCCATCTCGAGGACAAGTTCAAGGGCACACGCTTGATCCTGGATGCCATACTCGCCGATTCGCGGATCAAGCCCGAGCGCGTGATCATCGACCACGTCGAAGAGCATACCATCCAGATGGTCCTCGACGCCGGTTTTTGGGCCGGGATCACGCTCTATCCCGAATCCAAGACCACGCCGCCGCGGGCCATCGACATGTTTGAAGTCTACGGCGGCCAGCGGGTCTGGCTGAACAGTGCGTGTGATTGGGGTCGCAGCGATCCTCTGGCGGTGCCAAAGACGGCCATCGAAATGCGCCGGCGCGGCCATTCCGAGGAGATGATTGATCGGCTGATTTTTCAGAATCCGATTCGATTTTTAGGTCAGAATCCGCGGTTCAATGTCCGCTGAAAGGCCTCTGGATGGTGCCAACCACGCACCTTCCACCGCCGCCTTCCCGGCTGGCGGAATTCCCCGGCATCCACCGGCGGACACGTCGTATAACCTCACGACCGTGAAGACGATCCGGCGATCGCGAGCGCGCTCGAAACACTTCATGGAGTTGCGGCTGCTGGCCGCGATTTTGTTGGTCAGCTTCACGCTACACTTCCCGGCAAACGGCGGGTCCATGGCCGTCCAGGGCGGGACGATCGACGTCGAGTATACGGGCACCGTGAGCCCCGCTCTGGAGAAAACCGCGACGAAATGGATCAAGACTTCCGCCCACGCGCTTGCGAACTACTACGGCACTTTTAGTGTCCCCCGCCTTACGCTGCGCATCACCCTGGCCGACGGGCACGATGTGAGTGGTGGCCAGTCCTTTGGCTGGCAGGGCGCGCTCACGACCGTCTCGCTGGGTCGCGACGCCACGAATGCGGACCTGGCCGACGACTGGATCCTGACGCACGAGATGATGCACCTCGCCTTTCCGAACATCCTGGATCGCTATCTCTGGCTCGAAGAAGGCCTGGCGACGTACTGCGAGCCGATTGCCCGCTGCCGGGTCGGCATCATTCCGCCGGAACGGGTTTGGTTCGACCTCGTGGACCGCCTTCCGGAAGGCGAGCCGAAATCCGGCGACCATGGGCTGGATCACACGCACACCTGGGGCCGCACCTATTGGGGAGGCGCGCTTTTTTGCCTGCGCGCCGATGTCGAGATCCGGCGCCGCACCAACAACCGCTTCGGTCTCGAGCACGCCCTGCGCGCCATTCACGCCGCCGGCGGGACGATCGTCAGCACCTGGACGATCGATCGTGTTATCGCCACGGGCGACGCCGCCACGGGAGTGCCGGTCTTGCGCGAACTCTACGACGGAATGAAGGACAAACCGGTCACCGTCGACCTGCCCGCGCTCTGGAAACAACTCGGCGTCGTCCGCCACGGAACGACCGTGACCTTCGACAACAGCGCCCCGCTCGCTGCCGTTCGCCGCGCGATCACCGAACGTGAAGCACCGCGTCGATTCGGAACAGAGAATGGGAGCGCGAGCCTCCAGCTTCCCGCGACTGCGGTACCGGCATCCTGCCGGCGAGTTCTGGATGAACGTGTCGCACAGCAACGACGCCGCTTCCGGCGCACTGAGGCCAGTGCGCCCTACCCGGCTCGCACCCACTTGCGGCGCGGAAATCGGCTTGAGCCTTTTCTCGCCAGCGCTCCGAACCAAAATCAGGTTAGCGATTGGCAAGCAGCGGGAAGCGCGCGGTGGAGCACCGGCCGAAGATAGGGACAGATGAATGGGATATCCATCAGGGCCACGTCCGAAACAATATCAGCTGCGCCAGGCGCGCATCGAACCACTCCGACGAGGAGCCGGCGAATCCATCCACCAGGCACACCGGCGGGCGCAATAGACCTCGGCATTCGCGACGCCGGGAAATCTAAACCCCTGCCGCCTTGATCGCTTCGAGTTCCTCCCAGCGGGCGTAGAGGCGGGTGACGCGTTTCTTGCCTTCCTTGAGCTGCGTTTCGAGCGCCTGCCATTCGTGGGCGTGCTTCTCGTAAAAATCCGGCGCGGCAAAGGCCCCCTCGAGGCGCGCGACCTCGGTTTCCGCGACGAGAATGTCTGCTTCGATCGTTTCGAGTTCCCGGGTTTCCTTGTAACTCAGTTTGCGCGCTCGCTCGGCGCGGCGCGGCCCGGCTCCTTCGGCAGGTTTATTCAGACTGGCGGTGGCTCCTCCGCTCGCGCGGGCGGCTTTCTTCTCGCGGTAGTAATCGTAGTTGCCGGCATTTAGCGTGACGACGCCGTCACCCTCGAAGGCGAGCGTACCGGTGCAGACGCGGTTCAGGAAATAGCGGTCGTGGCTGACGACGATGACCGCACCGCTGAAGCCGACCAGTGCTTCCTCGAGCAGGCGCAGCGTCGCAAGGTCGAGGTCATTGGTCGGTTCGTCGAGAATCAGCACATTGCCACCGCGCTTGAGAATCTTGGCGAGGAGGATGCGGCTGCGCTCGCCACCGCTGAGCTGGGCGATCTTGGTATTGATCCGATCCTCGGTAAACAGGAACCGCCGCAGGTAGCTGCGCAGCGTGATGCTTTCTTCGCCGAGCCGGACATGCTCGCTGCCGCCGCCGACTTCCTCCCACACCGTCTTGTCATCGTCGAGGGCGAGCCGGTTTTGATCGACGTAGTTGATCTGCGTGCGCGCGCCGAGTTCCACTTCTCCGTGCGTCGGCGGCAGTTCGCCGATGATGATTTTTAAGAGGGTCGATTTGCCCAGGCCGTTGCGGCCGACCACGCCAAGGCGCTGGCCCGCGGCAAGGTCGAGGTTGACGTAATCGAAGAGCATGCGGCCGCCGAGTTCCATGCCGACGTTGGTGAGTGTGATCACGCGGTTGGCCAGCTTCGGCGCCGGAGGGATAATCAATTCCACATCGATCTCCTGCTCCGGTGGGCCTTTGGCCGCTTCCTCGAAGTAGCGCTCGATGCGGTCCACCGATTTGGTGCGGCGGGCGCTCGGTCCGCGCCGCACCCATTCGAGCTCGTGTTTGAGAAACATCTGGCGCTTGTGCTCGACGCGGGCCTCGGCGGCTTCGCGCTCGGCCTTCGTGACGAGGTAATCGTTGTAACTGCCCTCGTAATTCGCAAAGCCGCCGCGGGAGAGCTCGATGATCCGCGTGGCGATGCGGTCGAGGAAATAGCGGTCGTGCGTGACGAAGAGACAGGCACCCGGGTACCGTGCCAGAAAATCCTCCAGCCACTCGATGCTGACGGTATCGAGATGGTTGGTCGGCTCGTCGAGAATGAGGAAGTCCGGGCGCGCAATGAGCGCGCGGCAGAGCGCCACGCGGCGTTTCTCGCCGCCGCTGAGCGTGCCGACGACCCGGTCGAGCGCCGGGGCGTTCAGGTGGGTGGCAAGGCTTCCGATGTGCCGATCCAGCTCCCAGCCGTCGTGGTGATTGATCTGGTCCAACAGCGTGGCCGCGCGCTCGCCCGCCGCGGGGGTCGTCTCGTACTCGGCGAGTAGTTCGAGCACGCGCTGCGCGCCGTGGCGGATGTTGGTCGCGACCGTGGCCGCGTCATCGAGGGCAAAGATCTGGGGCAGATAGCCGGTAATGAGTTCACGCCGGCGCGTGAACTTTCCGGAGTCCGGCTCCAGCTCGCCGGCGGCAATTCGCAGGAAGGTGGATTTGCCCGAGCCATTGCGCCCGACCAGGCCGATCCGCTCGCCTTCGCCAATCGCGATGGTGGCGCGATCGAGGACAAGGTGCGGGCCGTAACGAACGGTCAGTTCGCTGGCGCTGGCAATCGGATCAGGCATGCCGCAGTCATGCGTGTGGGCCGCGCTTCCCGCAAGCATTCGTCGCGGTAAAGGCAGGGACGGCGGGCCTCAGCCGTCCGTGCTCCCGCACGCCGCCGTGCTGACCCCATGAGGGCGTCTAAAAAGTAGGGGAGGGCCGCGTGGCGCGGATTTTTGGCTTGGGCAAGGCGCGACGAAGGAGCATACCCGCAGTGGTCTGTGACTGAGGAGCAACGCAGCCCAAGCCAAAAAGCCGCACCACCGAAGGCGAGAGTGCTTTGGGCCGTCTGGCGGCGTTGCTCCCTCCTCACAGCCCGCTGCGGGGATGCTCGTCGTTCGCGCCTTGCCATCCGGCCCAAAGCACTCTCGCGCGACCCTCCCCTACTTTCTAGACGCCCTCTGAGGCTGGCCTCCCGCTCCTGGCGCATTGAGGCCAACGCGCCCTACCTGGAGGGCGCAGAGACCTGCGGTAAGGCGGCCGCGCCGTCGCTAGCCTTCTGCCGCAACGATCGCGAGACGCTGCCCGATGTGAAAGTGCAGGAAGACCGTCGCTCCCAACGTAAAGAAGGTCAGCAGGATGAAGCCCGACACGTCGCGGATTAGAACGGCGACAAAAAGGCCGGTGAGGATGAAAATCACCACCTCGCAGCCAATGGCGAGCGGAAGGGCGCCACGCTTCACGTAGAGCGAAAAAACAACCACGAGATGGAGGAAAAACACCCCTTGGGAAGCAAGGTACGAAAGCATCACCCAATCCATGTACGTTCCGTTTTCCATGATGCCGTGGCGGAATGGCTCCGCGACTAGCGGCAGGCTTACGGCCAGGTAGGTGCCCGCGGCCGCGAGTGCCGGGACCACGCCGAGTAGCTTTTCATAGGCCACTCGTCGCAGGCCTTGCGGCAGCATTGCCAGACTCGAAAGAGTCTGCCCCTGGCGTTCGTTGCGAAAGATCGCGGCGGCCGCGAAGGACAGTTCCACGCCGATAAAGAGGAGCATGAACCAGAACGTGCCAAATCCGAAATGTTCCCAAGTTGGCGGTCCACCGAGTTGCATGGGCATGGCGAGTACCACGGCCAGCGGCGTGCCATAGACGAGCAGCTTGATGCCAATCCAAAGCTTGCCCCCGGTGGTGAAATAAAAGTCCTTCCACGCCAGGGCCCGCTGCCAGGGGCGGCCCGGACTCCACAGGCGCCGTCGCCCGATGGAACGGGCGAGCCCAACCCGGCTCGGACCGCTCTCCTTTTGCTCCCCACAGAATACCTCGAAGCCAAACCAGGCGAGGAGAAAAAATGCGAGAGCCAGGACCAGATTGCTCCAGACTTGAAAGGCAATCATTCGGTCTAAAGGGCGTGTTGTCAGGACCGATTCGACGCGGGAAAAGGGCGACGAAGATCTGGCAAAAGCGGCTACGGAAGTGAGCGTCTGCGTCCAGGGATTTTTCGTGGGCAGCCAGCCAAGCCGGATCGGCACTTGCGCGAACCAGCCACCCAACGGGACGATGCCGAAAAAGACCAGCAACGACACCCCGGTGAGAATGGCGGCGCCGGTCGTCCGGCGGCAGACCACGGAGGCCAGCAACGCCAGATTGGAGACAAAAAAAAGGAAAGCGCCGATGGTGAGAAAGGTGGCGACAATTTGCCGCAGCGAGATGCCGCCAAGGGTAATGGCCAGCAGGGTAAAGGGAAATTGGGCCGCGAAGAGCAGGGCTGCGACGCCGAGCCGGCTGGTGGACTTGCCCAGAAGAATCGAGAGTGGATTGAGGTTGGTCATGCGCAGCAACCCCAGGGTCATTTCCTCTTTTTCCTCGCTGATAGCGGAGGCGAAGTAGCTGACTCCGGCGAGCAGGACGAACCAAAGGTCGACATGGGCCACGGTCCCGAAAAACTGCAGACCCGGCGCGTTCGTCCAGCCCAGAGTCGAGCGCGTGGCGGCGAGGAAAAGCAGGATGAGAAGCACCAAGGCCGCCCGCGAAAAGTAGGTGAACTTGAGGCGGCTGTCCTCGCGCAGCGAGCGAATGAAAAGAGCCAGCAGCGGTGAGGTCATGCGGTGGCGATTGCGAGCAGTGTCATCCCTCTCCGGCGAGCGTGACGAGCCGCCGACCGATGCCGGCATGGAGGAACGCCGTGGCGCCCAGGGTGATCAGCGTCAGCGGGATGAAGGGGTTGTCGTCGTGGACAATGAAGGGGACGGTGATGCCGAGGAAGATGTAGAGCAGCACCTCGATGCCCATGGCCAGGGGCAGGGCGCCACGCTTGAAGTACAGTGAGAGCACGGCGACCAGATGGAGAAAGAACAAGCATTGCGAGGCCACGAAGGAGACCGCTGCGACTGCGTCGAATGTTGGCTTGCCCCCTCGGATTTCGGCCAGTATTTGGTGAACCGGCTGCGCGATGAGCGGCAGGCTCAGGACCAGGTAAATGCCGGCGGCAGCGAGCGCGGGGATGACGCCCAGGAGCTTTTGGTACGCCACCCGCCGAAGGCCTTGGGGCAACATTGCCAGGGTCGAGAGCGTCTGCCCCTGGATTTCATTGCGAAAAATCGTCGCGGCGGCGAAGGCCAGTTCCACGCCGATGAAGAGCAGCATCATCCAGAAAGTAGCGACGCCGAAATCCTCCCAACTCGGAGATCCCCCAAGTTTCCGCGGCCAGCTCAGCGTCGCGGCGAGCGGCGCGCCGTAGATGAGCAGCTTGACGCCGATCCAGAGCTTGCCCCCGGTGGTGAAATAGAAATCCTTCCACGCCAGCGCGCGCCCCCAGGCGCGGCCCGGGCTCCACAGGCGGCGGCGTCCCCGCGAACGCCCGAGGCCAGCCCGGCCCGGATCATTCTCTTTTTGTTGGTCACAGAAGGTCTCAAAGACGAGCCAGGCGAGAAGAAAGAAGACGAGAGCGAGACCCAGATTGCTCCAGACCTGCAAGGACATCACTCGATCGAAAGGACGCGTGGTCAGGACCGACTCGACACGGGAGAAGGGTGACGCCGAGTTGGCAAAAGCGGCCACGGACTCGAGCAACTGGGTCCACGGGTTCTTCGCCGGCAGCCAGCCGAGCCAGATCGGCACTTGCGCGGACCAGCCCGCCAGCGGGACGACGACGAAAAAAAGCAGCAGCGACACCCCGGTGAGGATCGCCGCGCCGCTCGTCCGGCGACAGATCACCGAGGCGAGCAGCGCCAGGTTGGAGACGAAAACGAGAAAGGCGCCGATGGTGAGGTACGCGGCGATAATTTGGCGCAGCGAGATGCCACCAAGGGTGACGGCCAGCAGGGTGAAGGGAAATTGGGCCGCGAAAAGTAGCGTTGCGACGCAGAGCCGGCTGGTGGATTTGCCGAGGAGGATCGAGAGCGGATCGAGATTGGTCATCCGCAGCAATCCCAGGGTCATTTCCTCCTTTTCCTCGCTGATGGCCGCGGCGAAGTAGCTGACCCCGGCAAGCACGACGAAACAAAGATCGATATGGGCCACGGTTTCGAAAAACTGCAGCCCCGGCGCGTTCGTCCAGCCCAGTTCGGATCGCGCGGCCAGGAGAAAGAGGGCGATGAGAACCACCAGGGCCGCGCGCGAGAAGTAGGTAAACTTGAGGCGGCTGTCCTCGCGTAGCGAGCGAATGAAAAGAGCCAGCAGCGGTGAGTTCATGCGGTGAGGATTGAGCGCGGTCTACCCCTCGCCGGCGAGCGTTTCGAGGCGCCGGCCAATACTGAAGTGCAGGAAGGCCGTCGCGCCCAGAGCAAGCAGAATGAGCGCGATCCCGACGATAGTTTCGTTAAGGGAGGGTCCAAAAAACCAGGCCAGGAAGATAAAGAACAGCACCTCGAAGCCGATGGCCAGGGGGAGCGCGCCACGCTTCACGTGGAGCGAGAGGGCGGCCACAAGGTGCAGGAAGAACAGACATTGCGAAATGTAGAAGGCCCAACCCATGGCGACGTCGGCGATTGACTGCTGGTCACGAATATCGGCTCCGGCGGGATGAAACGGCACCGCGAATAACAGGAGACTGACCAGCAGGTAAAAGCCAGCCGCACCGAGCGCTGGCGCAACGCCGAGCAGCTTTTGGTAAGCCACACGGCGCAGGCCCTGGGGTAGCATCGCCAGGCTGGATAACGTTTGCCCCTGGTGCTCATGTCGAAAAATGGTGCCGGCGACGAAGGCCAGCTCGGCGCAAACACACATGAGCGCAAAGCCAAGAGCGAGGGGGGCGAAATCCCGCCAAAACTCCGGCCAAGCTTCTTGAACGCGGAACCACTCCGAAAAAAACAGCCCCGCCAGCAGCACGCCGTAGGTCACCAGCTTGACGCTGCTCCAGAGCTTGCCGCCGTTGGTGAAATAAAACTCCTTCCACGCCAGGGCGCGACGCCAGGTGCGGCGCGGGCTCAGAAGGCGCCAGCGTCCGCGGGCGCGAGCGACGCCGAATCGGCTGGCGGCGCTTTCCTTTTGTTCACCGCAAAATTCTTCGAAGACCAGCCACGCGAGGAGGAAAAACGCGAGCCCCATGCCTAGATTGCTTGCGAGTTGGACGGACGCGATGGCGGGATGGAGTGGAGTCCGGCCGGGATTAAGGACCTCACCGATGCGCGTGAAGGGAGATGCAGTGCTGGCCAACCGAGCGAAGGAGTCGAGCGACTCGGTCCAGAGATTCGGCTCCGGCAGCAAGGCGAGCTGAATTGGCACTTGCCCGAACCACTGGGCCAGCGGGCTGGCCGCGATAAAGAGCAGCAACGACACGCCGGTGAGCACCCCGGCGGTGCTTGTCCGGCGGCAGATCACCGAGGCGAGCAGCCCCAGGGTGGACACGAAAACGAGGAAGGCACCGACGGTGAGATACGCGGCGACAATTTGTCGCAGCGAAATACCGCCGAGGGTGATGGCCAGGAGCGTGAAGGGAAATTGGGCTGCGAAGAGCAGCGCCGCGGCGCACAGCCGGCTGGTCGATTTGCCCAGCAGGATTGAGAGCGGATTCAGGTTGGTCATGCGCAGCAAGCCCAGGGTCATTTCCTCTTTCTCCTCGCTGATGGCAGAGGCGAAGTAGCTGACCCCGGCAAGTCCGATGAATATCAGATCGATCAGGACCACGATTCTGAAGAACTGCAGACCGGGCGCGTTCGTCCAGCCCAGTTCGGCTTTCGTGGCGGCGACAAAGAGCAGGATCAGAAGGACCAGCGCTGCCCGCGAAAAGTAGGTGAACTTGAGGCGGCTATCCTCGCGCAGAGAGCGAATGAAAAGAGCGAGGAGCGCGGGATTCATGCGACGTTCGGAAACAAAAGCCTGGACGCCCTCTTAAGACTCGCCGGCAAGCACTTCCAGGCGCCGCAGGCCCAGGAAATGAAAAACGAGGGCGGCCACGATACCTACGACGACACTGATGATGGGCCCCAGAACGATGAAGGAGAAATTGGGTGTCAGTGCGCTGGCGGAATTGAAGGCCCGGAAGGCATTCATCGCGACCACAACCGAGCAGAGCATCGCGACGACCATCATGGCCGCATGCGTCCCCACGAAGGCGATCGGCGCCGCGCCGCGTTTCAAATAGAGCGAGAGCCAGGCGGCGACTTGCACCATGAGGACCGTGGTCGCCCAGCCGCTTAACGTCTGGAGAATCATGAACTGCCTCATCGAGAAGGGAAGTGAGGTGCCGGCTGGAATCACCGCGAAAGAATGCAAAGAAAGCATCTGGATCGCGATCACGGCGGCGATCCCGGGCGCGGCGGCGAGCAGGCAGCCAAACGCTTTGCGGTAAACGATCTTCCGCATCGTGCAGGGCAGGGCGGCAAGGGCTGTGAGCGTCTGCTCGCGCAGTTCGAGACCAAAAATTCGCGAGGCCAGCAACGCCGCGTCGATGGAAAAGACAAATGCAGTCACTTCACTCATCGCCCGCGCCATGTCCGCAAT
>Ga0302324_100029157_pt1 | contig 10473 bp, 10 predicted proteins | sample Palsa_T0_1_FD_201949 | JGI IMG/M metagenome (GOLD analysis project Ga0302324, IMG submission 201949) | Peat permafrost microbial communities from Stordalen Mire near Abisko, Sweden - Palsa_T0_1 | ecosystem: Environmental > Terrestrial > Soil > Palsa > Peat permafrost | place: Sweden: Abisko... | reverse complement strand
CTGCAATCCATCGATCATCCTGGGGCATTACAGTGAAGAGGTTGAGCCGAGCCCCCGGTTCTATCTGCCTCATTGAGGGAAGGGAAACCCAGCTATGAACGCCGAACCAATTCAGCCAGTCGGCGTGCAGCAGCAAGATGGTGACGGAAACGCAGATGCCGTAAAGAATGCGGAACAACCCGAGGGGAAGAGGGGATTGCGGCGTGAAGAAAAAGTCGTCCCACGATTCACGCAACCTGCGCAGCCTCATGGGAGCGTCTCAGGGTGCACGTAGTCTTCAAAAAAGATGCTCGGGGTGGAAGGCGGGTCTGTCACCGCACCGGGAACAATCTCGGACTGAAACTCAATCAGCAGCACTTTGTCGAGCGCACCGGCTTGGCTGTCGAATTGTCCGGCGACGCGTCTAGCCACATCCGGCCACAGGGGAGCCATCTGCGGTTGTGGCAGCACGTCGGAAAATTTCCGGTATCTCTCTTTGCGAAATCGTTCGCCGAGGCCAAGTTCCTCCATCCTGGGAAATGACCAGACGTGCATGTGGCGATCCTGGCTGATCACGACAGTCTTTATATAAGAATTGACTGCCGGCGGATCGGGAGCAAACATGTCCCATCTTTGAAACAAGCCAGTCCACAGAAAGTAAGGCCAGACCAACCCTCTAACTTTTACGATCGGCGCGAAGTCAACGGGGACAGCCACACAAGTGATAGTAACCAGGTGAAACACGATGAAGGCGCAAATCGCGGCTTTGCGGAGGCGCTTCACAGCCACTCTTGCTCTTCCCACATCCGGAACTGATGTTCGTATGCATCCATATCGACGCGCTTGCCCAGGAAGCCAACACCCTCCATCTTCAAGCGTAGAAGCTGCTCTTGGGCAGCCTCATGCCGCAGCTTGATTTCGCCGCCCGCGCCCACCACGCGATGCCAGGGCAGCAGGTCCACTGGATCGGTGCGCAGCAACCGCGCCACAGCGCGATGGTACAGCGGATACCCCGCTGCTGCCGCCACCTTTCCATAGGTACTGACCTTTCCCGCCGGAATAGCCAGCACCACGCGACGAAAAGCCAAATCGCGAAGCTCATTCGGACTTGCACTATCGCGTAAAATCCTGCGCTTCAGTTGCTGTGGCGATATCGAACGTTTCGATGGCGAGCGTCTCGTCACGTTAACTCGCACCTTCCTTCACCAATGTCGGGGTGGCCCATTCAAGCCCGTTTTTGGCTTGAGTGGGGCTTAACCTCTTCGTTCTTATTTGCGCTGCGCAGGTTTTTGAGCAGCCGCCCCGTCACTGCGAGTATAAACGGCACTGACAGTTGCAGAAGGAACAAAGCCATAGCCGGCAGGATAAGATGCAGGTTGGGTGACGGCGCCCCACATGCCAACCGCCTTTACCGTGGTCGTGGCCGATACAGTAAAGGGCCCGGTGTAAAACTTCGAGGTGCCGAACTTAGGACCGGGGTTGCTCCCATCCGTCGTATACCAAATTCCAATATTGCCCCGGGGGCCTGGATCCTTTTCATTACCCTTGTCGACCAGGGTTACCTGCAGCGATCCGGAGAACGATTTCGTTTCCGGCGAAATCGAAGGAGCGGGAGACTTTTTGCTCGACGGCTTCCTGGAAAATTGGTTTCCCACCATGACTGGGTAATCCTCTTTAGGGATGCCCTCCTCCGACTGGATACCGGGGATCACCGTGCCGTCTGCCATTTGCGTGGAGCACTTGGCTTCGATCAACTCCAGAATGTTGTAGCTCACGCTCGTACGTCCCAGCTTGGGATTCATGTACCCAAAATCAGTCCCGCATGAGGTGTAACCCTGCTCCAGGTTGTGATCGTTATGACCGTTGCCCCAGTATTCAAAATTTGCCGGCCCCGCCTGGTTATTCATCTGGGTGTTCGAGATCATCACGTTGTCGTCTTGATCAGTCCAATCGAATTGCGGTGCAGAGAGCGCCCAATTGCCGAACGCAGGGGCAACCTGGTCGTGCACGTCGTTGAAACTCCATATAGTAGGCAGAATCTTCGTGGTAGGGCTTTGCTGCGTTTCGGTGGCGATGCGGTGGTAGAACCCAATGTCGTTATATTCAATTCGATCGTTGGCCTGATAGAAGAACTGGTCCGGCGTCTTGCCGCCTTCGTAGAATTTCATCGGCTGTTCCTGTTGTTGCAGGATGTTGTACTCGAAGGTCAGATTGATGGTGCTGATATTTACACCGAGCGCCCCACAGCTTCCTCCTGTCGCATCGTAGCCGTAGAACCTGTCTGCCGGGTTCGAGAGCATGCCGCCGATCCATTGCATAACGCCGGAACAATCGCCGGGCACCGGGTTGCCAAAAATATTATAGGTAATGGTTATGTTGGTGTCGGTCTTGCCGTGGGTGTAGCCATCTAGATAAATGAGGGTAGCGCTTTTGTCGTAATCATCGTAATAAGTGCCGTCCGCAGAAAGCGCTGGATAGGGAAGCTGATTCCCATGAAAATAGTTGTAGCTGATCGTGAGGTTGCTAACACCCTCCTGGGCCGCATAGACCGCTCCGCCGCCGCTCCTGGGCCGATTGCCATTTACCTCTAAATAAAGGATGGAAATTTTCTTCGAGCACGGGGCCGCAATATTGAACGTGTGCCCCCCTCCGGAGACGCTGTTGATGACCGCCGTTGGCCTGGCTTTCCATGAATTTGGATACTCCGTCGTGGGGCCGGTGATCACCAGGGGTGACGCCGGGCAGCGAATCAAAAGCGGGCCCAGCGAGTAATTGCCTGCCGCGAACGAAACCGTATTACCCCCGAGAGCCGCACCCGCCGTGTCGATCGTCCGCTGAACCGTAGCTGAGCTCGCGCCTGCCGCAATAGGGAAGACCTTAGCCTGCGCAGTGAAACAGAATAGAGCGAGCGCGATAAACAATCCGGAACGTCTGGAAAGCCCAACACCCATGCGAATCTCCCTGTCTCCCTATATTGACAGCCGCTCCGCTCTTGGGGCAAAGTCAATCGCCAGCCCTTCCCCCTTGGGGACGCTTATGAACCAGCCCAATCAGTAGGTCCAATCGGGATCTGTAAGAGTGAAACGGAACCAATCCAGGTGCCCCATGTTCGCGCCAGCGTACGGGGGCCGAAAAAGACGGGCGAAGCCCATCCGATTTTTTTTATCCCGCCTGTGAGAACAGCAGATCAGCTGCAACGGCGCGGCCCTCGAGTGCCTCTTCCAGTGGTCCATCAGCGTTATAAAGTGGAGCAAGGCCAATTCCGTGGCGGGCGGCGATCCTCTCCATCTCCTGCACACGATCCGGCGTGATAAACCCTCTCCCCTGTGAGAAGGCCTCGAAGCGGCGTTCCAGAGCAAGAGCCATGCCTTCGAGCAAGCATCCGTGGACCACATCGGGGAATGGATGGCGATTCAACACACCGCGAAAATCCGGCCTGAAGTTCAGTCCGCCCGTAACTTGTCCCAAACCTCCAAAGAAAACCCTAGCTCCCCGCATCTCAGCGCCGGGAGACATGTTCTTCGGGTAGCCGGCATCGCACACAATGGCATCGGGCGCGAGCCGGCCCAACAAAAGCGACGACGAGGCAAGACTTGCCGCACAGACGACCATGTCAGCCGCGGCGAAGAATTGCTCCGCACTGGTCGCCACCTCCACCTCAACCCCGTCGCGCTCCAGCTCTGCAGCCAACTTACCTATCCGCTCCAAGTTGCGTGCGCAGAGCTGCACACGTCTCACACTGCGCGCCAAGCAACGAGCGCAGCCGGAACCCAAATCCCCGGTTGCTCCCACAATGAGCAGCGTGGATCGGCCCAGGTCCCGGCCCTCGAGCCTGCACATTTTCCTGATCCCTTGCACAATGAGACCAACCGTCAACGTATTACCCGTCGTAAAAACCGTGCCGCGCCGCGCGGGAAGCTGATCGAAGTTGCCCTCAATGAGAATGGAACTAAACCCGCCGAGACTCACAATCTTCGCCCCTGCCTCAATCGCGCAAGCGGCCGCCCTGCGAACCCGGGCGAGATTATCGCGCAGGTAACCGTCGTCCAGGTGGTCAGGAGGAATGAAGGAGTCGATATAGACGCCGCGCGCCTTCCCTCCCCCCGCTGACCCGATCTCCACATGACAGACTGTGCGTGGCGGAATCCAGGGCAGGATGTCGCGAATCTCGTCGTCCGGCAGTCGGCTCCGCTCAGGCCCCCGCAGCACCGCGAGTACGTCGCCCGCCGCCCGCCAGCTTTCCTGATGTCCGATCAACGCAAAGTCCAACTCACTTACACCGGCAACTGAGTCACCCATGCGAGCGTCACCTCCCCGGGCAGCCCCAGCTTGTCCAAAGTTTGCAGGTACTGCTGCAGGGAAGCACCGCGCAACTCGGCCGCACTCAAGCTAATGTCAGGCAGTGCGGGCTTCACACAGCTGCCCTGGCACACTTCACAGTGCCCATGCCGGCAATCCTTCGCCAGCATCTCCGCCAGAGTGGTCATCACCTCCAGATGCAGGCGATGCACCTTGTCATCGAAGCGCTGCGCATCCAAAGCACGTTCCTGCCTGAGGATCTCCATGGCGTGCTCAATGTGATCCTCTTCCTCTGCTGCAATCGCGGCAAACGTCTTGCCCAGGCTACCCGGACCAACCTTACCCACCCGTGCATAGCTGGCAACAGCAAAGGACTCGAGCATAATCTCCTGCACGATCAAACAACCAATGAAATCCCGCTCCGAGACGCACCGCAGGAAGGCCTCCCGAAGGCGCTTCCAATGACGGGCGTTTACGTTATTGGGCACCAGCACACCCATCCTGCGGCCCTCGGCCGCAAAGGCGGCAGCGTGCCCCTTTTCGCCTTCCGCATGCTCCAACGCATCGGCCACCTCGGCGGGGTTGTCACATATCTCCGCCAATGAGGAGTAGTTCATCGCGGCGAGCAGTTCGCCCGTCATGGCCTGCGCCAGCACATCTTGCCAGATCAGGGCGGTGGGAGAGAGCGAGGTGTTTTGCGTCGAAAACTGTAAATCCATCACGGGTTCCATGTGTCCTCCACTATTTTTTAAGCAACTGAAGCATCTTTACGGCGCCGGTGTTCTTGGGGTTGAGCTGTAGCGATCTTTGGTAGTTGTCGATTGCCTGCGCTTTGTTACCCGCATCCATGTAGCCCTCCCCAAGGCTGTCGTAAACATTGCCCGATTGCGGATAAGCCTCAACGTTGAGCTGGAAGATGCGGATGGCCTGGTCGAACTTGTGGTCGCGAACAAGTTGGTAGCCCAGGTTGTTCAGTTCGTCTTCGTTGAAGTTGTAAGCGGCGGGTGATGCCGCCTTCACTTCGTGGTATTGCTGAATCGCCCGGTCGATGCCGCCGGCCGCTATGGTCTCCGACAGTGTCTGGGCAATGGACTTGCGATTGTCGTAAGCGGCCTTAAGCTCAGGCATGAACGAAGCCGCGCTCACCGTAAGAACGCCCGCGCCCATCACCACCGTCAACACGAACAGGCCTGCCGCCATGGCAAAACGGCCTGCCGCGGCGGCCCGGTCCTGGGTGCGCAGATAAATCTCAAGCACAGCCAGGGGCACCAGCGTCTGCCCGAAAGATATGAAGGTCAGGAAGGGCCCGCGGAACGTAACCGGATCAAAACCGAAGGGTCCATGATTGGCGACGACCGAAAGAAATATTCCTGCCCGGATGAACAAGGATGCACTCACCACCATGAACAGCCGCAGCGCCCATCGGCGATGAGTTCTAAAGTCGCGGGTTAGCGCGTAGCGCAGCGCCATGACCGAGCACAACATGATCAGAACCGCATCCAGGCTCTGGCCGAGGTGTTGCGGAAGGTCGCCGACGGATCCCCGGAACCACAACATATAAAGACCGGCAAGGCTCAAGCTAAACGCGGTCACCATGTAGACCCGGCCATTCCAGCGATGAAGCCCTGGTGCGTAGCGGCGTACTTGGGGAATGAGTTGCACCACTCCGCTCAGCAGGATGATGACGGCCGAAGCGAGATGAATGGCCACAACCACATTGCCCATGGGATGGTCAGCGGCGTACCCATGGCTCATGTTCTTGTTCCACTGCTGCCAATTCCCACGCGCAGCCGTCAGACCATAAAACGACGCAACGGTGAACGCGAACACGAGCTGCCCCACGACGGCCACCACGAACCAAAAAGTGGCGGCCGCTCTCAAGGCCTTATCGGCCAGTTTTCGCTGTGAATGTCCCGTCTGCGGGATATCCGAGATACGAAAAGCCGTTTGCGTACTCATAGTCGATTCTCCTGATGAGGCCCATCACATTGGTTCGCGAGAGCGGCGCAACCAAACCGCCAAGGCGAGGAACGCCGCCGCCGCTAGCAGACCGGTCCACAGACCCGGGTCAGCCAGGAACCTGCCCACATCGACCCAAGTCAGCGCATCCATCGTCATGGAGTCGCCTACGAAGGGGGCATCCTCCGCGGGGCCGCCAAAAAATCGATGCGCTAAAAAAGCACCGAAATGCGATGTATTAAAGGCAATCTTCTCGACCACGCCAATCGCCAGCGGCGGCAGCACCACCCATAGAAAGGGCGCGCGCCGGGCAAAGGCGGAGACCAGCAGCAGCCAGCAGTAGATCGGCGCATACCAAAACCCATGAATCGCCACCAGATGGAACAGCAGCCCGAGCGACATCTGGAACAACCGCAAATGGGTCCAGAGCGCCGCCACGTTTTGGCCCCGCGCCAGCATGACTACGCTGCTGAGCAGCAGCATGACTGCTTGCGTCACCACGGTGACTGCGAACATGAGCAGCGGCATTACCAACACCGGAATCGCCGCCTTCGCCACCACGGTGGTTACATCGGAAACCGGCAGCGATTTCCAGAACAAAACGCTGCGATCGCGGCGCTCACTGTACAGCGCATCGACACAGTACATCATCACCACGAGCAAAGTAGTCCCCATGATGAAAAGCGAGGCGATGTTATAGTGCTGCTCCTGCTGGTGCACCGGATCGAGCGACATCCCGGTATGCATGTGGACCGACGGATGCAGCACGCTGATGAGAAATCCGGCTAAAAAGAGCGCAGCCACGGTGACAGGTACGAGATAGAGCGAACGGTTCTCCCAGAATTCGCGCCGCATCGTCCAGTACAGGCGCCTGCTCTGCGGGATAACTACGGGCTCAACGGATTGTGTGTTCATCGAGTCCCTCCCGATGCAGCGCGGCTGCCGACCACGGCCACAAACAGATCGGCGATGCCGGCGGAGCGCACGTCGCCCAGCGCGGCGAGTTGCCGGCGATCGACATGATCAAATAGCAGAATGGATCGGCCCAGCACCTCGCGCTCGTGCATCGGCTTGAGCGCACGTGCCGCAGCCACCTGCTCGGAGCGGACCGAGACTTCCAGATAGCGCGACTCCAGGTCTTCTGCGCTGCACTTGAACACAATGCGGCCGCGATCGATGAACATGATGTCGGTGAGCACGTTCTCGATCTCTTCCACCTGGTGGGTGGTGAGAATGATGGTGCGGCTGCGATCGAAATAATCGTTCAGCAAGGAGTCGTAGAACTGCTTGCGGTACAGGATGTCGAGGCCCAGTGTCGGCTCGTCCAGCACCAGCAGCTTTGCGTCAATGGCCATCACCAGGGCGAGGTGCAGCTGGGTCACCATGCCCTTCGACAGTTCTCTCACCTTGCTGGTGCGGCTGATGGTGGTCCTGGCAAGAAAGCCTTCCGCCTTCGCGCGGTCGAACCGAGGATGCACGCCGGCGACATAATCGAGCGCCTGTGACACCTTGATCCAGCGCGGCAGCACGGCAACATCGGCAATGAAGCTGACATCGCACATCAGCCGATCGCGCTCTGTCCAGGGGTTGCGTCCCAGAACCGTCAGTTCTCCCTGGTACGGAGTGAGCCCAAGGATCGCGTTCAGCGCGGTGGTTTTGCCCGCGCCGTTAGGGCCGATAAGGCCGAGGATCCGTCCCTCGTCCACCCGCAAATCGACCCCGTCCAGGGCGACCTTAGCGCCGAAGGCCTTACGCAGGCCGTGTGCTTCTATGCATGCCATGTTCAGCGCTCCTCTTTCGTGGCCTTTTGAGCCAGCAACTCTTCCGCCTTCAGGCCCAGTCGCTGAATGGTGGCGTAGATTCTTGGCCATTCCTCGCCCAGGAACTTCTGCCGTTCGCCTTGCAGCAGCAAATCACGAGCTCCACCGTTGATAAACATTCCGCGTCCTCGTTTGGTCTCCACAAGCCCCTCGTCCACCAGCTGCTGATAGCCCTTCAGAACCGTCAGCGGATTGACCCGATATTCCGCCGCGACAGTGCGCACCGACGGCAGGGGATCGCCTTCCTTGAGGACTCCATCCAGAATCATCGCGACCACCCGATCGCGAAGCTGGCGATAAATCGGCTGACCGTCGTTCCACTCATGGTCCATTTAGCTGTCTCGTCACTGTTATACTTAACTACAACACTAACCCACAAGTCAACCACTTTCTTTCGGAAAACGCGTTCGACGCCGTCGCAACACACTCTGCAGGCAGAGCAATAGAGGGTGGCCCATATCTCGCGTTCTTCGCGAGATGTGGGAGCGGACCTCGACAACAAGCTTCTCCTCAGGGAGAAAGATGAGTGAACTAACCTACCTAAATGCAAAACCGCATGCAGAACCTCTGCACCATGGGAGGTCTCTCCCTTTCCGAACTCGTGCGTCGTACAATCCGGGAATCCTGGCAGGACGAGGTGTTCGGCCAGGGCGGCCGCATGGCTTTCTATCATTTCCTGGCCATCTTTCCCTCTCTCCTGGTCCTATTCACCATCAGTGCACAAGTTCCGCACCTCGGCGATCACCTGGAGCACGCACTCCAGGACCTGACCACCCAACTCCTCCCCAATGCGTCTTCACGCCTTTTCCAAGCAATCATGGACGAGCTGAATCAACGTACTCATTCCGGCCTGTCCCTGATCTCCGTCTGCGCCGGAGCCCTCTGGGCCGCTCTAAATGGCACTTGGGCGATGATCTTCGGGCTCAACAAGGCCTACGAGGTGGATGAGCATCGATCCTGGGCGCAATTGACCGTCACCATCGCCGGACTGACATGTTTTCTGGCGCTCGTCGGTTCGATGGCGGTGTTCCTGATCTTCTGCAGCGCTTATCTGCAGTCTCGCTTCCACGGTGGCGCGGTCGCCTTACGCGTCCTGGAATGGCTGGTGCTGTCGTTGGCGCTGTTGTTTTCCTTCGCCGTGCTGTATCGGTTCGCGCCCAATCTCAGGCATCATCAGTGGCGCTGGAGCACACCGGGCGCACTCTGTGCGCTCGTTCTCTGGATAAGCTCAACCTTCGCGACCCGCCTCTACTTCGAGCATGTGAACAACTACTCCCGCAGCTACGGGCATTTGAATGGCGTGGTCATGCTGCTGTTATGGCTCTACGTGAGCAACGGAGCCATTCTCATCGGCGGCGAAATGAACTCGGAAATCGAAAAGAACATATCCAGCCGTGATGCGCCGCGCGAGGATCGCAGCGGCCAAGGAAAGAGTCAAAATCGGTAGCCGGGATTAAGCTCGCAACGGTAGACGGTGGTCTTCTCTTCTCCCGGGCCGGTCCGGACATTGCAGCTGGCCCAGCTCAAAGAAAGATTCGGTCCCAACGGAAACACCATGGGTGCGCCGTCCACCTCAGCTTCCAGGCTCACCCCCTCCTGGGTTGGCGGAAGAGTAAAGTTGAGTGACTGCCCAAACTCCACCGGGTATAGTTCCCGCACATCGGCGCTGATCGCGGTGTGATAAACCTCAGCCTCCATCAGGAAAGTAGCCGTATCCGACCAATTCAGGGCAGTAACACTGATGTTGCGGCCGCCATGAATAAAGCCGCTCGAATCGATGCGAGTAAACGGGCATGGGCCGGCAATGCAGGAGGCGGTGATATTGCCGAAGCTATTGTCCGCCCCCGCGTCCAGGGACACGGTTGCAGACGTAGCCTTCCACTTCCCATCCGGCGAACAGGGACCCTTGTGATCGCACGGCACATCGCCCTTGTTGACCACCTGGAACGTCTTGACTGCGCTTCCCACGTTGTTCTGGGTCCGGGTGTTGATGGTATATCTCACCCGTATATTCGAAACCAGCGCCGCCGGCCGCGTCGGCCGGGCAGGAGTCTTTTCGGAGGCCGGCGCCTGAGGGACCAACGCCGCAACGTAAAGCTCGTGGGGTGTCTCCAGCCTTCCTGTGGGCACACTCAAGTTAAGAGGCTGGTACCGGGGATGGCGAAAAGTGACACGAATGGGCTGATCGGACAATACCCGCTTGTGCAGCACCAGCTTGAAATAACCGGAGGCATCAGAGATCGCGGTGGCGCTTCTGCCGTCATCGGAAGCGGTAATCTCAACATCGGCGATCGGCAGCTCTTTCTTGGTATCGGCATCGCGTTGAATCACCGCGCCTTCAATCGGAACCGCCAGCCGCTCGGAGATTACGTGCAACTGGTGCATGCGCAGAGACAGGAACAGGCCAATGACGGCC
>Ga0302324_100029154_pt1 | contig 10473 bp, 8 predicted proteins | sample Palsa_T0_1_FD_201949 | JGI IMG/M metagenome (GOLD analysis project Ga0302324, IMG submission 201949) | Peat permafrost microbial communities from Stordalen Mire near Abisko, Sweden - Palsa_T0_1 | ecosystem: Environmental > Terrestrial > Soil > Palsa > Peat permafrost | place: Sweden: Abisko... | reverse complement strand
CGATGGCCTCCCGATCAAGCGCGCCTTCGAGCCAAAGAACCCAGCAGGTTCCGGAAACCCGACCGGGTTCGTGATCAAGCTCGACCCGTCGGGCGCCACCCTCGACTACTCCAGCTACCTCGGTGGCACCGGCCCCGACTATGGCACGGGGATTGCGGTCGACTCCACCGGGGCCGCCTACATCACCGGCTCTACGGACTCGACCGACTTTCCGACCAGGCACGCCTTGCAGCCAAAGAACGAAAGCATTGCGAACGGCGACGGCACCGGGTTCGTGACCAAGCTGAGCCCGTTCCCGGCGCCGCCGCCGCCACCGCGCCCGCGCTGCCCCGCTCCCAGCGGCCGGCTTGCGGGAAGCTCGGTCGGGCCGCTTGCACTCGAGCTCACCCGCAACCGCGCCCGCGCACTGCTCCCGATCTACCGAGTCACCTACGACGACTTCGACGACTTCTGCCTGCGCGGCGGCTTCGGAATCCGCGCCGGCTACCCATCCCAAAAGCTCCTGCGAGAGCTCCCCCCAGGGCTCGGCGCGCGGGTGCGCGACAGGATGGTGCTCATGCTGAGCGCCAACGGGCTCTACGCGCTGCACGGCGTCCGGCACGGCACCTCCGTGGCTGGCGCCGCGCAGCGCCTGCGCCTGGGCAAGCCTTTCCACATCGGCCTGAACTACTGGTACATCACCCCGGGCCGGCGCGCGAACGGGATCCTCAAAGTCAGGCACGGAACCGTCCTCGAAGTCGGCCTCGCCGACCGCGCACTGACCAGCGGGCGCGCCGCTCAACGACGGTTCCTGAAAGGATTTCCCCGGGTCGGAACGAGCATGTGAAAGCCCGCATCGGCGGACCGATCGCCGACGCCCTGAGGACCTGCACCTCAGCGATTGGACTGTTTCGTCAGGAGGCGTGCGCGAATTGGTCGGATCGAGGCTCCCTGCCATCGGTTCGCAAAGCCGAGGATGTCCGCCCGGGACGGCATTGCGTCCAGCACGAACGCGGGCTTACGGTGACGCCAGCGACAGTTGACCGATCCTCCTGGACTAGAGACACACACAGCACACACCGCCCCGACACTCAGAGGCCGTTCGGCTCGCTGGCGGGGAGCCGGGCAGCAAGATACGCCTCAGCCAAACCGGCGCACTCCACCCGCGCCATCTCAACGCCGAGAGCTGGTGCGGCCCGTCTCACCAACACTGTCGCGGCTAGCGGCATGAACAGCGTGCCGGCGAAGTCAAACAACACCGCGTCGACCGAAGGCTGGATATCTCGTCGGCTGTCGTGACTCAAGGACATCGGCGCGAAACCGTTGGACGCAACCTTGTGTCCGGATAGCGGAGGTGTTGATGCGTTCATCGCCCACGCCCCGCGCTGACACAGCGACGTCGACTGCGGATGCCGGAGGAGGGACTCGAACCCCCGACACGCGGATTATGATTCCGCTGCTCTAACCGACTGAGCTACTCCGGCGGGGCTGCTTTCTTCCTGTGTGAGGCGCTCGGTCTAGGCGTCCAGCAGGACGCGAGGCTAGCACCGGGCGTGCTCGGACAGCGCCCCGCGTGCCGGCGGCGCGAGGAACCCGCCCTAGTTCCGGCCGCCGCCGCCGAACAGCCTCAGCAGCAGCAGGAAGATGTTGAAGATGTCGAGGAAGATGCCGGCGGCGATCGGGACCGAGCTCGCCATGTTGGCCCTACGCAGGCGGTTGAAGTCGAAGATCGTGAAGCCGCCGAAGACCACGAGCCCCAGCACGCAGTAGATCACGTTGGCGTGCGGGATCGAGATGAAGATGGTGATGATCCCGAACACGATCAGGGCCAGCAGCGCCCAGAACAGCGTGCGCGCCCACGAGGAGAGGTCGCGGCGGGTCGCATAGCCGAAGGCGCCGAGCGCCGCGACGAACGCACCAGTGGCACCCGCGGCCTGCCAGAGGGCGGAGGGGTTCGTCTTCGCGTAATAGGCGAGCACCGGCGCGACGGCGAGCCCGATCAGCAGCCCCAAGCCGAACAGCAGTCCGATCGCAAGCTGCTCGTGCCCGGCCCTGGTCGCGAAGTTGAGCCCGAAGATGCACGCGAAGGCGCCGATGAAGAACAGGATCCCGGTGCCCCCGGTGAGGTTACGGCCGATGTAGGCGCCGCCCGCGGCACAAGCGACCGTGATGGCGACGAGGCCCATCACCTGCCCAAAGACGGTGCGCGTGTCATCGCGGGCGATCGCGGAGCGTGGCGCGACCCCGAGATCGTTGTACGTCGGCATTGCTTGTGTCTCCTTGTCTTGGTGACTTACGGACTTAGGCCGGGTCGGCATAAACGTTAGATCATGCGCGGGCCCGCGGTGCCGCTCTGACGGCGCCGCTACCGCCCGGGCGCGACGGCGCCGGCGGCCTATGATCCGCGCCATGACCGACCTTGCTCCCGCCGTCGCCACCGTGATCCGCCGCTGTCTGGGCGTGAGGCCCGGCGAGGAGGTGCTGGTGATCACCGACGCCGGCGTTCGTGCCCTCGGCGAGGCATTGCGCGACGAGGCCGCAGCGGCCGGCGGCGACGCGGTGCTCGCGGTGATGGACGAGCGTGCGACCGACGGGACCGAGCCGCCGCGCACGCTTGCGGCTGCGCTGGCGGCCTGCGACGTGTTCATCGCGCCGACCACCCGCTCGCTCAGCCACACCACCGCGCGCAAGCGAGCCAGCGAGGCCGGAGCACGCGGCGCGACGATGCCCGGCGTGACCGAGGAGATGCTCGCGCGCGTGATGGCGGTCGACTTCGAGACGATGGCGGCGCGCAGCCGCGCCGTCGCGGGGGTCCTGTCCGAAGCCACGACCGCCCGGATCACGTGCCCGCTCGGGACGGACCTGACGCTCGACCTGAGCGGGCGCGAGGGGATCGCCGACGACGGCGATCTGACGGCGCGAGGCGCGTTCGGGAACCTCCCGTGCGGCGAGGGCTTCACCTCGCCTATGGGCGGCCAGGGAACGGCGGTCGTCGCGAGCCTGGCGCCGCTCGGCCTGACCGAGGAGCCCGCGACCCTGACGATCCGCGACGGTCACCTCGCAGCGGCGGACGGCGGTCTCGGGCCCGAGTTTCTCGCGCGCCTGAGGGAGCACGGCGAGCAGGGCACCAACCTGGCCGAGCTTGGGGTCGGCACGAACGATCGGGCGATCCTGACCGGGAACGTGCTCGAGGACGAGAAGATCCTCGGTACTGTCCACATTGCCTTCGGGGCCAGCGCCGGGATCGGAGGCAACGTCTCGGTTCCGATTCATCTCGACGCGGTCGTGCTCGAGGCGACGCTCGATCTCGACGGCCGGCGTGTCCTCGATGCCGGCCGCTTCGTGCTGCCGACCGCGTGACGCCACCCATCCGCCCGAGCGCCGATCGGGTCACGTTACTCGCGGTCCCCAACGTCTCCGCGGGGAGCGACCCCGCCTCGGTCGACGGGATCGCGGCGGCGTTCGACGCCCGGCTGCTCGACGTGCACAGCGACCCGGACCACAATCGCAGCGTCTTCACGCTCGCGGGCGAGCCCGGCGCGCTCGCCCAGCATGTGCTCGCGGGGGCGCGCGAGGCGATCGCGCGGGTCGACATCGGCCTGCACTCTGGCGTGCACCCCCGGGTCGGCGCGATCGACGTCGCGCCGATCGTCTACCTCGACGACAGCTCACGCGGCGCGGCGTGCGCGGAGGCGCTCGTGCTCGGCGACATGCTCGGCGATCAGCTCGAGCTGCCCGTGTTCATCTACGGCGAGCTGGCGCGTGGGCGCACCCGCGCCGAGCTCCGTCGAGGCGGGCCGCAGGAGCTTGCGCGCCGCATGGCAACCGGTGAGCTCGCGCCCGACTTCGGACCCCGCCGGCTGCACCGGAGCGCTGGCGCCGTGCTCGTGGCCGCGCGAGCACCGTTGGTCGCATTCAACCTCGAGCTCGAGCCCCCGGCCGGCCTCGAGCAGGCGCGTGCGATCGCGGCTCTGATCCGGGAGCGCGGGAGTGAGGGACTGAGCGGCGTGCGGGCGATCGGCCTCTGGCTCGAGCGGCGCGGCGTCGCGCAGGTCTCGACGAATGTGGAGGACTACCGAGCCACGAAACTCGCCGATGTCGTCGCAGCGGTGTCCCGCCACGCCGCCGTCGCCAGCGCCGAGCTCGTCGGCCTGGCGCCCCGCGCGGCATTCGAGGGTTTCCCCGATCACGTGCCGATCCCCGGCTTCGACCCTCGACGGCACCTGATCGAGTCGGCGCTGGCAATTACACAGTCCACGCAGCCCTGAATCTCCCCCTCGTGCGCGCGGGCGCGTAAGCTCCTTATCAATCATGGCCCAGACGAAACGCAAGCGTCGCTCGAAGCATCGTGGCACCGCCGCGGGAACGATCCAGACCCGCGGTCGCACTGGGCGCAGGCCGACCGTCGAGGAGAAGAAGAAGGACGATCGAGCCCAGGCGCGCGAGCGGCGGCTGAACACGCCGCCGACCTGGAACAGCTCGGCGAAGCGGGCCGGGATCGCGGCAGTGCTGATGTTCGCATTCCTGTTGATCACCTCGAAGGGGACGATCGAGAAGCGCCTCGTCCCGGCCGTTGTCCTGGCCGCACTCGCGTTTACGCTCTATGTCGGCCTCGGCTACTACATGGACATCTTTCTCTACCGCCGCCGGCTCAAGAAGAAGACGGCCGGCAAGTGATCGACGTGCGCATGTTCACCGTCGGGCCGCTCGCGGAGAACTGCTTCATCGTCCGCGCGAAGGGATCCGACCGGGCGGTGATCGTCGACCCGGGCGAGGACGCCGAGCGCCTGCTGGCGGCGGTCGACGAGCTCGGCGTCAAGCTCGAGGCGATCCTCCTCACCCACACGCACTTCGACCACATCGGAGCTGTCGCACCGGTCGCGAAGGCCACTGGCGCGCCCGTCTACTGTCCCGAGCTCGAGACGCTCGTGCTCGCGAACATCATGGACTTCGTGCCCTGGCCGGGCTTCGGCCCGTTCGAGAGCTACCACGCGGACCACGCGGTCAAAGCCGGCGATGAGCTGGAGCTCGCGGGCCTCACGCTCGACGTGCTCTTCACCCCCGGTCACAGCCCCGGGCATGTGACCTATTCGGTCCGCGGCGAGAACGCGCTCCTGTCCGGCGACGTCCTGTTCCAGGGCTCGGTGGGTCGGGTCGACCTACCAGGCGGCGACTGGCCGACCCTGCTCGCCTCGATCGAAACACTCGTGAGCTCCTTCCCTGGCGAGACGATGGTGTATCCGGGCCACATGGGGATCACGACGCTCGGGCGCGAGCAGGCCACGAACCCGTTTCTGCGCGAGCTCGCACGGCACCAGTGATCCAGGCCCCCCGCGGCACGTTCGACGTGCTCCCGGACGATGCCGCGCGCCGCGAGGTGGTTGAGTCGCACGCGCGGCGGATCCTCGGCGCCGCCGGCTATCGGCGAATCGAGACACCGGCGTTCGAGGCGACGGAGCTGTTCGCCCGCGGCGTGGGGGAGGCCACCGACATCGTGCAGAAGGAGATGTACACCTTCGATGACGGCGGCGGGCGCTCTTTGACCCTCCGTCCCGAGGGCACGGCGCCGGTGTGCCGCGCCTACCTCGAGCACGGGATGCGCAAGCTCCCCGCGCCCGTGAAGCTCTGGTACTTGTCGAGCTTCTTCCGCTACGAGGCGCCGCAGGCGGGGCGCTACCGCCAGTTCTGGCAGATCGGTGCGGAGGCGATCGGGACGGCTGAGCCGGCGGCCGACGCCGAGCTGATCGTCCTGCTCGACGAGCTGCTCGAAGCGCTCGGCGTGCGCGAGCGCCGGCTGCGCCTCTCGAGCCTCGGCACGCCGGAGACGCGCGCGGAGTACCGCGACGAGCTGCAGCGCTACCTGCGTGCTCACGAGGATGAGCTGAGCGCTGAGGTCCGCGGCCGGATCGACGCCAACCCGTTGCGCGCGTTCGACTCGACCCACCCCGGGACACGCGCGGTGATGGCGGGCGCCCCGGTCCTGCTCGACCGGCTCGCGCCAGACGACGCCGAGCACTTCGCGCAGGTGCGCGCCCTGCTCGACCGCGCCGGGCTCCGCTACGACCTCGACCCGACCCTTGTCCGCGGACTCGACTACTACACGCGGACGGTGTTCGAATTCGCCAGCGATGCGCTCGGCGCCCAGAGCGGCGTCGGCGGCGGCGGTCGCTACGACCGGCTGATCGAGCAGCTCGACGGGCCTGGGACCCCCGCCTCGGGCTGGGCCGCCGGGATCGAGCGCATGCTGCTGGCGGCGGGCGAGCTCCCGACCGCGCCGAACCTGGTCGACGTGTACGTCGCCGTCGCCCCCGGCGCGGACGATCGGGCCGCGTTCGGGCTCGCGACCAGCGCCCGCCGCGCCGGCCTCGCCGCGCAGCTCGAGCTCGCGGGGCGCTCGCTCAAGGGTCAGCTCAGGCACGCCGACCGCCTCGGCGCCCGCTACGTCGCGATCGTCGGCGACCCGACTACGCTCAAGGACATGGAGTCAGGCGAGCAGCGGGAGATGGAGATCGAGGCGATCATCCCGACGATCCTGCGCGGGAAGCGCCTGATCTGAGCATGAAGCGGCCGCCCCGACCCAACGGATATCGCGACGTCTGGTGCGGCCAGTTGAGCGCCGAGCAAGCGGACGCGCAGGCGCGCGTCGCCGGCTGGGTGCACCGCCGGCGCGACCACGGCGGGCTGATCTTCATCGACCTGCGCGATCGCTCGGGGATCGTCCAGCTCGTGTTCCACCCCGAGACCGCACCGGAGGCCCATCAGGTCGCCCACGGGCTGCGCTCGGAGGACGTCCTCACGGCCTCGGGCCAGGTCACCCGGCGGAACCCGCAGAACGTCAACCCGAACCTGCCGACGGGTGAGATCGAGCTGTCCGTGGACGCCGTCGAGCTGCTCGCGGACGCCGACACGCCCCCGTTCCCGATCGACGACGACGTCGATGTCGACGAGAACCTGCGGCTGCGCCACCGCGCGCTGGACCTCCGCCGCACCCCGATGCGCGAAGCGCTCGAGCTCCGCCACGACGTAGTCGCGACGATCCGCGAGGTACTGAACGAACGCGACTTTCTAGAGGTCGAGACGCCGTTTCTCACCCGCTCGACACCCGAGGGTGCACGCGACTTCCTCGTCCCGGCGCGCACCGCGCCCGGCTCCTTCTACGCGCTGCCGCAATCCCCGCAGCTGTTCAAGCAGCTGCTGATGATCGGCGGGCTCGAGCGGTATTACCAGATCGTCCGCTGCTTCCGCGACGAGGATTCGCGCGCGGACCGCCTCCCGGAGTTCACCCAGCTCGACCTCGAGATGTCGTTCGTGACCGAGGAGGACGTGATCGAGGTGATGGAGGCGGTGATGGCGACCGTATTCGAGCGCGCGGGGTTCGGCCTCCAGCCACCGCCGTGGCCGCGGATGCGCTTCGCGGAGGCGGTGGGTCGCTTCGGCTCAGACCGCCCCGACACCCGCTTCGGCCTCGAGCTGCACGAGATCTCGGACGCGGTCGCGGGCTCGGAGTTCAAGGTCTTCGCGGGCGCGCTTGCGGCCGGCGGCGTCGTCAAGGGGATCAACGCCGGCGCACGCGAGCTGCCCCGCTCGGAGCTCGAGGCGCTGACGGAGCTGGCCCGACAGCATGGGGCGAAGGGGCTTGTGTGGGCGTTCGTGGGTCCGGACGGCTGGCGCTCGCCGATCGCCAAGTTCCTCACGCCCGAGGAGATCGCCGCCGTCAACGAGCGCCTCGGCGCCGCGCCGGGCGACCTGCTGCTGATCGTCGCCGACGCCGCGGCCATCACCGCCCAGGCGCTCGGCGCGCTGCGGCTGGAGCTGGCCAGGCGCTTTGACCTGATCCCGGAAGGACGGCACGACATCCTCTGGGTCGTCGAGTTCCCGATGTTCACCTGGCACCCGGAGGAGCGGCGCTGGGACGCCACGCACCACCCGTTCACCGCGCCGGTCGGCGACCTCGACGATCCTGCGACGCTCGGCTCGCGAGCCTACGACCTGGTCCTCGATGGCGCCGAGCTCGGCGGCGGCTCGATCCGCAACCACCGGCGAGACGTGCAGCAACGCGTGTTCGAGGTGCTCGGAATCGGTGCCGAGGAGGCACAGGCTCGCTTTGGCTTCCTGCTCGACGCACTTCGCTATGGCGCTCCACCGCACGGCGGAATCGCGATGGGCGTCGACCGGATCGTCGCGATGCTCGCCGGGCGCGACACGATCCGCGAGGTGATTGCGTTCCCGAAGGCCGCGAGCGGCGCCGATCCCCTGACGGGCGCGCCGGCGCCGGTCGAGCCCGCCCAGCTACGCGAGCTGGGGCTGCGGCTGGCGTAGCGATGGCCCGTGCCGTGGTCGCGTCTGGGACGGCGGCGGCGACACCCGGAGTCGGGAGGGTATGTACTTTCCGGTACTCCTGGAGGTTGTCGCGAACCCTCGTGAGCGTGCTTCCGCCCCGATCTCGAGGGGGCGTGCTGCGAAGTGAACAACTGCTGTTCAGTTCGCAGCACGGCTTGGTGGTTTGAGTGGGCTGGGCGGCGCAGGGAGGGTGGTTCGCTCGGGACGACAGGCGCGCGCGTGGTGGGCCTACCGTGGAGACTGGCGTCACGACTCTTGAGCAGTACACCCCCCAGGCGCGACCAGTCTGGCCCGGCTTCCGAGCGCTCGCGGCCGCTTCCGTCCAGATTGCACCCGCTTGCACTCATGTGTGAGGCGTCGGCTGCCGAAATAGGCCGTGATGACAAACGTCTCGCGCCCGCTGCTCGGCTTGCTGGTGGCCACGGTTCTGTTCTTTGGGCTGTGGATCGTCGCGCTGAGGCCGAGCTCGTCGAGCACCAGCCCTAACGGGACCGGGCCGGGACTCGGCCAGTACCAGTCGGCTATCAACAAGGCCAAGGCATCGGCGGCCGCGCAGGATCGCGCCGCCGCCGCGGCTAACGGCACCAGCGCCACCTCGAAACCCGCCGCCGCCGCGACCGCCGCGAAGCCCGCAACCGCCGCCGCCACCGCTCACCACGCCGGCTCGCGTGTCCGTGCCTCGACCTCGACCAAGACTGCATCGCGCACCCGGACCGCCACGGCGCCCGCCTCTCACGTCGCGACCGCGACCCAGCGCCTGAACACCGTCGAGCGGGCGCTGGCCGAGCACAAGGTGCTGGCACTGCTCGTCTACAACCCCGCCGGCTCCGACGACCAAGCCGTCAAGCAGGAGCTCGGAACGATCCCGACCAGCCGCGGCCGCGTCGTCAAGGTCGCGATCCCGCTGAGCGAGATCACCAAGTACCCGGTGATCACGAACCAGGTTGCGATCACCGGCACGCCGACGCTCGTGATCGTCGACGCGAGCCGGCAGGCATTCACGATCGTCGGCTTCGCAGACCGGTTCGAGATCGCCAAGCGAATCGGCGACGCGCTCGGCATGCGCTGAGCGGGGCCGGGGGCGCGAAGGTCCCCCGGGACGTTCGCCGCCAGGCGAACTCCCAAGGGCGCGCAGCGCCCCCTATCCTCGCGGGCGTGGATCTTGCCCGCTTTGAGCACCATCTCGAGTCCCCCCAGGGCCGGCGGCACGTGCCCGACGACTCGTTCACGGGCGCGGCCGGCGGTGGGGCGTGCTGCGACCGGCTGCAGATCTCGCTGGCCGTCCAACGGGACCGCGTCACCGACGCCGGGTTCGATGGCGAGGGCTGTGGCGCCGCGCTCGCCGCCGGCAGCGCGGCGATGGCGCTTGTCCGCGGGCGCCCGATCCTCGAGGCCGCGCGCGTCGGCACGCGCGAGATTGCGGCCGAGCTCGGCGGTCTCAGCCCGGGGAAGCTCCACGCGGCGGAGCTCGCGGCCGACGCTCTGCACCAGGCGCTCGGCGCGGCGGTTCGGCGGCTCGGCGCGATCGAGCCCCCGGACGGGCCCGCGAGCCGCACCCTCGTCGCAATGAGCGGCGGGGTCGACAGCGCCGTCGCCGCGCTGTTGTGCGCGCGGGCCGGAGAGACGGTCGCCGTCACGCTCGAGCTGTGGGCGGACCCCGAGAACGACGGCGAGCGCAGCTGCTGCTCGGCGTCGGCGGTGCGCGGTGCGCGCGCGCTCGCGCATCGGATGGGGCTCGCCCACCTGACGATCGACCTGCGCGACGAGTTCCGTGCCGGCGTCGTCGAGCCGTTCATCTCCGCGCACGCTGCCGGCGAGACGCCGAACCCGTGCGTGCGCTGCAATGGCCATGTCCGCCTCGACGCGATGCTGGCGCTCGCCGACGTGCTCGGGTGCGCGCAGCTTGCGACAGGTCACTACGCGCGGCTCGCCGACCGCGGGAATGCCTCGGGGCCGCTGCTGCGCGCGGCCGCCGATCCCGCCAAGGACCAGACCTACATGCTCGCCGCGCTGGCGCCCAAGTCGCTCGCGCGGCTGAGCTTCCCACTCGGCGAGCTGACCAAGCCGGAGGTCAGGCGGATCGCCGCCGAAGCGGGGCTCCCGGTCGCAGGCAAGCCTGACTCCCAGGACCTCTGCTTCCTCGCCGGCACGGAC
>Ga0302324_100029149_pt1 | contig 10475 bp, 14 predicted proteins | sample Palsa_T0_1_FD_201949 | JGI IMG/M metagenome (GOLD analysis project Ga0302324, IMG submission 201949) | Peat permafrost microbial communities from Stordalen Mire near Abisko, Sweden - Palsa_T0_1 | ecosystem: Environmental > Terrestrial > Soil > Palsa > Peat permafrost | place: Sweden: Abisko... | reverse complement strand
GGCGCATAGGCCCTCAGGCGACGCCCTCTGGGTAGCCGCGCAGGGGCGCCATGTTGGTCTTGACCCAGGTCTCGTCGATGAACCCCAGGCGTTGAGGGGCGATCCGACCCTGGTAGGCCTTCCACCGCGCGCGCCGCCTGGCCACGTCAGGGCGCGTCTGCTCCTCGGGCAGCACGGCCTGAGCCGGCGCCAACGAGCCGGTCTCGCGCTCGCGCCTCGTCCACTTGGAGACGCAGGAAGGCGCGATCCGCAAGGCCGCGGCGATCTGGCGGTTCGTCTCACCCGCCGCCTTGCGCGCCATCGCCCGTTCGCGAAGGTCCATCGAATAGGGAGCCGTCATCTACGCTGGCCTCCTTCACCAGCATGGATGATGAATCAGGCCACGACTGATTTGGGAATCCCGATTCCATCAAATCGAGCCACGCTCTAGGCCTGACCGATCGGCGCCCCCTGGGCGGCGGCGCGGCGACTGGCGTAGATGCCGGCGAAATCCAGTGGCTCGAGCATGAACGGCGGGAAACCGCCTTCGCCGGTCAGGTCGGCGATGATCCGCCGTGCGAACGGGAACAGATAGCGCGGACATTCGATCATCAGCACCGGCTCAAGGTCCTGCTCGCTGACGCCGACGATCTGAAATAGCCCGCCGTAGACCAGCTCGATATGGAACACCGCCTCGTCCTCGCGCATCGCCCGGGCGGTCAGCTTCAGCTCGATGTCGAAGAAACCGTCGGGACGGCCCTTGGCGTTGAGCTCGACGCCGAGGTCGATCTGCGGCTGCGCCGGCCCGGCGCGCAGGGAGTCAGGCGCCAGCGGATTCTCGAACGACAGATCCTTGATGTATTGGGCGAGGACTCGAACCCCCGGAGGGCCGCCGGCCCCGGGATTGGGGCCGCCGTTGGGGCCGCTGGGGGGCGGAAGATCGGTCATTGCGGCTAGGGTTCCGTCGCCATGGGTGCGGGGCCGGCTCGCTAACATGCGTCTTTCGGCGGCGCAACGTCGCGGCCGGGGCGCGGGGGGCGTGGCGATGGGGGGCCTGACGGTGGGAACCGGACGCGCCTATATTGACTTCGAAGCAAGAACGTCGCGAAAGCTCATCTGTGCAGGTCGTCGAACTCGTCATCCTGGCCGCGGTCGCCGCAGTGGTGCTGTTCCAGCTCTACGCGGTGCTGGGCCGCCGCGTCGGCCGCCAGGCGGAAGACCTGGCTCAGGCCCAGGCCGGATCCGCGCCGCGCGAGCCCGCCGCGCCGACCACGCCGGGCGTCACCGAGCCAGCGGCCCTGACCGGATTGGCCGCGCTACGGGCCCGTGACCCCAGCTTCGACGTCGCCCGCTTCATGCAGGGCGCGCGGCAGGCTTTCACTATGGTGATCAAGGCCTTCGCCGCCGGCGACCGAAATACGTTGAAGCCGCTGCTGGCGGCCGAGGTGATGACGACCTTCGAAAGCGCTATGGCCGAGCGAGAGTCCGAGGGGCGCAGCGAACAGGTGGAGTTCCTGCAGGAGCCCCGCGCCGACCTGGAGAGCCTGGGCGTGATCGGCGACCTGGCCAAGGCGTCGGTGCGCTTCCTGGCCGAGTTCCGCAGCCGCTCGAAGGGCCCCGAGGGCGAGGCGGTGGACGACCGCCGCACGGCCGAGGTTTGGACCTTCCAGCGCAACCTCACGAGCCGCGACCCCAACTGGACCCTGATCCACATCGATCTCGCCGAGGCGTGATCGGTCGGCGTCTGGCCGCCGGCCTCGCGGCCCTGCTGCTGTCCGCCTGCGCCACCGCGCCCTTGCGAGGCCCCGCCGTCACGACCTCAATGGCCCAGCTGCCCGGCTGGGCGGCCGAGGACCACGCCGCGGCCTTCGTCGCGGTCCGTGCCGCTTGCGCCGCCATGCCACGCGTCGGCCGTGGCGGCGCCTGTGCCGAGGCTCTGGCGCGCGGCCGGCTGGGCGAGGACGCTGCCCGGTCGTTCCTGGAGCGGAGTTTCCGTGCCGATCCGATCGCGGGCGAGGGCCTGCTAACCGGCTATTTCTCGCCCGGCTACGAGGCGCGCTCGGTGCCGGAGGGCGACTTCACCGCACCGGTGCGGACGGCCCCGGCTTCCCGCGACCCCAGGCCAGATCGGGCGGCGATCGAGCAAACGCCGGCGCCGGACGCGCTGGCCTGGATGCGGCCGGAGGACCTGTTCCTGCTGCAGGTGCAAGGCTCTGGCGTGCTGACGTTCGCCGATGGGACGCGCCAGCGCGCGGCGTTCGCCGGCTCGAACGGGCGGCCGTTCGTCGCGATCGCCAAACCTATGGTCGCCGAAGGTCTGATCGCGCCTGCCGAGGCGTCCGCCGGCATCGTGCACGACTGGCTCGCTGCCCACCGCGGCGCTGAGGCTGAGGCGGTGATGGACCTCGACCCGCGCTACATCTTCTTCCGCCTGGCGCCGGACGACGGCGGCGAGCCGCTGGGCGCGTCCGGCGCCACCCTGATCGCGGGGCGAAGCTTGGCGGTCGACCCGACCTATCATCGGTACTTCGAGCTGCTCTGGATTGATGCAAGCGGCGGCGGTCTCAGCGGCGCGCGCTCAAGCTATCAGCGCCTCGCCGTTGCAATGGATCGCGGCGGCGCGATCCTGGGCCCGGTGCGCGCCGATCTCTTCCTCGGGAGCGGACCCAGCGCCGGCGACGAGGCGGCGCGCGTGCGCCACGCGCTGCGCCTCTACCGCATCGTTCCAGTGGAGCCATGAAGCGCGACCTGGACTTCGAGGATCTGCGGCTCTGGGCGGTGGTCAGCTCCACCGTGCGACCGCTGAAGCCCATCCCGCCTTCACCGCCCGCGAAGGCGGTGGAGGCGGCGAGCTGGGTTGTCACAAAACCCGCCAAGAGCAAACCGGCGCCTGCAGAGCCGCCGCCGCCGCGTTTGAAGGGGATCACGAACCCTGCGCCGCCCGCCGACGTCGATCCCAATCTGCATCGCCGCCTTGCCGGAGGCCGGGAGCACTTGGCGGCGCGGATCGACCTGCATGGCATGACTCAGGACGCCGCCCGCGCCGCGCTGACCGGCTTCATCCGGCGTTCGGTGGACGATGGCTGGCGCGCGGTGCTGGTGATAACCGGCAAGGGCGTCAGCGGCGATGGCGTGCTGCGTCGCCGCGTGCCGGACTGGCTGACACAGCCGCCGGTCCGCGAACACGTCGCCGGCGTCTCCGAGGCGCACCGCCGCCACGGCGGCGAGGGCGCGCTCTACGTGGCGCTGAAGCGCAAACGGGCCTGATGGGTCAGCGGGAAGCCTTTTCCTCGATGCCCGAGGCCCCTTCGCGGGCCTCCAGCTGAACGGCGACGTCGTCGAGGCTGACGCCGCCGGCGGCCAGCACCACCAGCCAGTGGTAAACCATGTCGGCGCTCTCGGCGGCCAGCCGGTCCTTTTCGCCGATCATGGCCGCGAGCATCGTCTCGATCGCCTCTTCGCCGAGCTTCTTGGCCGCCAGCGCCGGGTCGGCGAGCAGCCGCGCCGACCAGCTCACCGAGGGATCGGCGTGGCGCCGCTCCTCGATCACCGCCACGAGGCGCACCACGACCTCAGCGAACCGGCTCATGCGCTCACTCCCTCGGTCGGCCGTACTGGCACTCCGGCGGCGGCCATGGCGGCCTTGACGTCGCCGATCGAAAGCTCGCCGAAGTGGAAGATCGAGGCGGCCAGCACCGCGTCGACGCCGCCGGCCTTCACCGCGTCGATCATGTGCTGCGCGTTGCCGGCCCCGCCGCTGGCGATCACCGGCACGCCGACCGCCGCCGACACCGCTTTGAGCAGCGCTACGTCGTAGCCGGTCTTGGCGCCGTCGCGGTCCATCGAGGTGAGCAGGATCTCGCCGGCGCCGCGCTGGACCGCCTCGCGAGCATAGTCGACCACATCGAGACCGGTCGGCTTGCGGCCGCCATAGGTGAACACCTCCCAGGTCGCGCCCGCCTGCTTGGCGTCGATCGCCACTACCACCGCCTGCGAGCCGAACGCGTCGGCGCAGCGGCTGATCAGGTCGTGATCCTCGACCGCCGAGGTGTTGATCGAGATCTTGTCGGCGCCGGCGCGCAGCAGGGCGCGTGCGGTCTCCACCGAGCGGATGCCGCCGCCGACCGAGACCGGCATGAAGCAGACGTCGGCGGTGCGGGCGATCACGTCGAAGATGGCGTCGCGGCCCTCGTGGCTGGCGGTGATGTCGAGGAACATCAGCTCGTCGGCGCCGGCGGCGTCGTAGGCCCTGGCCTGCTCCACCGGATCACCGGCGTCGCGCAGTTCCAGAAACTGCACGCCCTTGACCACGCGCCCGTCCTTCACGTCGAGGCAGGGAATGACACGGACCTTAAGCATCGCTGTCTTTCAGCATCTTACGCCGCCGCGGCCAGGGCTTCGGCGGGTGAGATGGCGCCGACGTAGAGCGCGCGGCCGAGCACCGCGCCGGCGATCGGCGTGCCGGCCCGGTCGCGCAGTCGCTCGATGTCGGCGACGCTGGCCAGGCCCCCGGCGGCGATCACCGGGATGTGCACCGCTTCGGCCATGGTCCCGAACACCTCGACGTTGAACCCGGCCAGGGCCCCGTCGCGGTCGATGTCGGTGACGATGAGCGCCGAAACGCCGGCGTCCTCGAACCGGCGGGCGACGGTCAGGGCGTCGAGCCCGGAGTCCTCCAGCCAGCCCTGCACGGCGACCTGGCCCTTGCGCACATCGACGCTGACGGCGATCTGCTCCGGCCACCGCCGCGCGGCCGTCTTCACCAGTTCGGGGTCGCGCACCGCAGCCGTGCCCAGGATCACCCGGCTGACGCCGGCCTCGATCCAGGTCTCGATGTTGGCCAGGGAGCGCACCCCGCCGCCCAGTTGCACCGGGATCGAGACGGCGTTGAGGATCGCCTCGACCGCGGCGCCGTTCACCGCCCGGCCCTCGGCCGAGCCGTTCAGGTCGACCACGTGCAGCCACTCGAACCCGGCCGCGACCCAGGTGCGAGCCTGGTCGGCGGGGTCTTCGTTGAACACGGTCGCGGTGGCGAAGTCGCCGTGCAGCACCCGGACGCACTGGCCGTCCTTCAGGTCGATGGCGGGATAGAGGATCACGGCCGCCACTCCAGCATGTTGGTGAGCAGCCGCGCGCCGGCGCCCTGAGACTTTTCCGGGTGAAACTGCACACCGGCGACATTGCCCCGCATCACCGCCGCCGCAAAGCGCCCGCCGTGGTCGGACGAGGCCGCGACGTCGTCCGCCCAGGCCGGGAAGATGGCGAAGGAGTGGGTGAAGTACATGTGCGGCGCGGGCCCCAGGCCGTCGAACATCGCCGCGGGCAGCGCGCCTTCCAGCGAATTCCAGCCCATGTGCGGCACTTTGCAGTGGGGATCTTCGGGTTCAATGCGGCGCACGTCGCCCTCAATCCAGCCGAGGCCGGGCGTCTCGCCGAATTCCAGCCCGCGCTCGGCCAGCAGCTGCAGGCCGACGCAGATGCCCAGGAACGGCGCGCCGCGCACCTTCACCGCCTCGGTCATCGCCTCGATCACGCCGGCGCGGGCCGAGAGCGCGTTCATGCAGGCGGCGAAGGCGCCGACGCCGGGCAGCACCACCAGGTCGGCCCTGGCGATCCGGTCCGGGTCGTCGGTCGCGACTACGCGCGCCGACCGCGCGAGCCCGGCGGCGGCCTTCTGCAAGGCTTTCTCGGCCGAGCGCAAATTGCCCGACCCGTAATCGATCAGGGCGACGCTCTGCATAGGGGGATCCTTCCTAGAGCACGCCCTTGGTGGAGGGGGCGTGCCCGTGCGTCTTCGGGTCTGGCTCGACGGCCATACGTAGGGCACGGGCCAGGGCCTTGAAGCCGCTCTCGGCGATGTGGTGCGAATTTTCCCCGTAAAGGGTCTCGAGGTGGACGCAGGCGCCCGCGTTCATGGCGAAGGCGTGGTGGAATTCCTTAAACAGCTCGGTGTCCATCTCGCCGATCTTCGGCCGGCCGAAACTGACGCGCCAGATCAGATAGGGGCGGTTGGACAGGTCGACCGCGCAGCGCGTTAGGGTCTCGTCCATCGGGATGTAGGCGTGGCCGAAGCGGCGCACCCCGGCGTAGCCCGCCAGCGCCTCGCGGAACGCCTGGCCGAGCACGATGCCGGTGTCCTCCACGGTGTGGTGCATGTCGATGTGCAGGTCGCCCTTGGTCTCGACGGTCAGGTCGAAGCCACCGTGGCGGGCGAAGCTCTCCAGCATGTGGTCGTAGAAGCCGATGCCGGTGGAGACGTGCGCCTCCCCCGTCCCGTCGAGGTCGACGGCGACGCGCACCTGCGTCTCCTTGGTGTTGCGGGCGAGTTCCGCTGTCCGGTTCATGCGGCGGCGTATGGGTCCGGCTGGCGGCGGTGTCAAACCTTACGCGCCGAGAAACAGCTCCCGCGAGGGGCACAGGTCGGCGACCAGGCACACGGCGCACTTCGGCTTGCGGGCGATGCAGGTGTAGCGGCCGTGCAGGATCAGCCAGTGATGGGCGCGGGTCTTGCCCTCCTCGGGCACGATGGACATCAGGTCGCGCTCGACCTCATCCGGGGTCTTGCCCTTCGAGAGTCCGAGCCGGTGGGCGACGCGGAAGACGTGGGTGTCGACGGCGATGGCCGGTTCGACGCCGAGCTCGTTCAGCACCACGCTGGCGGTCTTGCGGCCGACGCCGGGAAGCGCCTGCAGCGCGTCACGCCGCAACGGGACCTCGCCGCCGTACTGCTCGATCAGTATGCGCGAGAGGGCGACGACGTTCTTGGCCTTCGTGCGGAAGAGGCCGATCGAGGCGATGTAAGGGATCAGCCTGGCCTCGCCGAGCGCCAGCAGCTGCTGCGGCGTATCGGCGACGGCGAACAGCTTCTCGGTGGCCTTGTTCACCGACCTGTCGGTCGCCTGGGCCGACAGCACCACCGACACCAGCAAGGTGAACGGCGTCCTGTAAGCGAGCTCGGTGTGAGGGTTGGGGCTGGCGGCCTCGAAGCGGCGGAAGATCTCGGCGATGCGCGCCGCTTCGGCCGGCGAGAGCCGTCGTTTGCGAGGCTTGGACGGCTTCTTCACTTGGCTTTCGCCGCCCTGTGCTTGCCGTGCAGCTCCAGCCCCTTGACGATGGCGATCTTGGCGACCGTGGCGCCGGGAATGAACAGGTTGGCTGCCTCGGCGCCGATATCCAGCAGGAACTTCGGCTCCATGATCTTGCCCAGGTGCTGCTCGAACGTCGTGCCGGCGACCGACGCCTCGCCGGTCAGCCCGTCCACCTCGACCACCGCCTCCTTTCCCGCGCGGCGATAGCGGAAGGCGTAGACCGGGCGATAGTAGAGATCGACCGCTTCCAGCTCGACGGTCTCCTCCAGGATCTGGTCGGCGTCGATCTTGCCGATCGCCTTGGCCACCGCGTCGCGCACCAGACCCGAGGCCTTCACCTGCGGCGGGACGACGACGGTGTTCTGCGCAGCCAGCGTTGCCAGCTGGGCCGCATCGGCCTCGTCGGCGGCGAAGTCGAGGTAGACCGCCAGGCCCAGCACCTCGGCGCCGCTGAGCCCGTCGATCAGCACCTGCCGCCGGCTCTCCTCCTCGCAGGATTCGCGGCCGGTGACGGTGGTCTTGTGGCCGTCGATCGTGCGGTCCTGGCCGTCGATGACGACGCGCTTCACCTCGGGAGCGAGGTTGATCGAATAGGTGCGGGAGCGCTCGTATTTAGAGACGGCGCGCGAGGCGATGCGCCAGAACGGCTGCAGCCGTTTCTCGCGGTAGACGACCTCGAATTCCTCGTCCTTGGGCCGGGCCAACAGGCCGCTCATCCGCGCCAGCGTTCCGAACGCCTCGACGCGCTTGCCCCACGCCTTGGCTTCGGCCACCTCCGCCCCGACCCGGTCGGCGAAGACCAGGATCCGCTCCTCCGCGATCGCCACTTCCATGTGGGGACTGTGGCGCAAAACGCCGTGAGAAACACCCCTCCCCTAGAGGGGAGGGGCCGAGGTGGGGGTTTCTCTGGCCAGGGCGAAGTGGCGGAAGGAGCCCCACACCCGGTCGCTTCGCGACCACCCGGCCCTCGTGGGGGAGGGTTCGATTAGAGGATATACCGCGACAGATCCGCGTTCTTGGCGAGTTCGCCGACTCGGTCGCGGACATACTCGCCGTCGATGACCAGCGTCTCCCCGCCGCGGTCAGTGGCGGTGAAGCTGATTTCCTCGACCACCTTTTCCAGCACCGTCTGCAGCCGGCGTGCGCCTATGTTCTCCACCGCGCCGTTCACCGCCACCGCGGCGTCGGCCAGGGCGTCGATGGCGTCGTCGGTGAAGGTCAGGGTGATGTTCTCGGTGGCGAGCAGGGCCTGCTGCTGGCGGATCAAGTTGGCCTCGGGCTCGGTCAGGATGCGGCGCATGTCGTCGCGGCTGAGCGCCTTCAGCTCCACCCGGATCGGCAGCCGGCCCTGCAGCTCGGGCAGCAGGTCGGAGGGCTTGGCGATGTGGAAGGCGCCCGAGGCGATGAACAGAATGTGGTCGGTCTTCACTGGCCCATGCTTGGTCGAGACCGTGGTGCCTTCGATCAGCGGCAACAGGTCGCGCTGCACCCCCTCGCGGGAGACGTCGGCGCCGGCGCGGTCCTGGCGCGAGGCCACCTTGTCGATCTCGTCGATGAAGACGATGCCGGCGTTCTCGGCCAGCGACACCGCCTCCAGGGTGGCGGCCTCCTGGTCGACCAGCTTGTCGCTCTCCTCGGCGATCAGCGGGATCCAGGCGGCGGAAACGGTGGTGCGGTGCGACTTGGTGCGCTGGCCGAACGCCTTACCCATCATCTCAGACAGATTAAGCACGCCCATTGAGGCCCCCGGCTGGCCGGGGATGTCGAAGCCCTGAAATGGCGAGGCGGCGTCGGCCAGCGTCAGCTCGACCTCCTTGTCGTCCAGCTCGCCGGCGCGCAGCTTCTTGCGGAAGGCGTCGCGGGTGGTCGGACCTGAGCCTGGCCCGACCAGCGTGTCCAGGATCCGCTCCTCGGCCGCCGCCTCGGCCTTGGCCTTCACCCCGGCGCGGCGGCGATCACGGATCATGCCGATGGCGATCTCGACCAGGTCGCGGACGATCTGGTCGACGTCGCGGCCGACGTAGCCGACTTCGGTGAACTTGGTCGCCTCCACCTTCAGGAACGGGGCCTGCGCCAGCCGCGCCAGCCGGCGGGCGATCTCGGTCTTGCCGACGCCGGTGGGCCCGATCATCAGGATGTTCTTGGGCGTGATCTCGTCGCGCAGGGCTTCCGGCACCCGCCGCCGACGCCAGCGATTGCGCAGCGCCACCGCCACCGCCCGCTTGGCCTCGGCATGGCCGACCACGAAGCGGTCGAGCTCGGAAACGATCTCGCGGGGGGAAAACTCACTCACGGGTCAGTCCAGGCGCTCGAGCACGAGTTCGCGGTTGGTGTAGACGCAGATGTCGGCGGCGATGCCCATGGCGCGGCGAGCGATGTCCTCGGCGGTGTAGTCGGTGTCCAACAGCGCGGTGGCGGCGGCCAGGGCGTAGTTGCCGCCCGAGCCGATCGCGGCGACGCCCTTGTCCGGCTCCAGCACGTCGCCGACGCCAGTGACGGTGAAGATCGCGCCTTTATCGGCCACCAGCAGCATGGCTTCCAGCCGGCGCAGATAGCGGTCGGTGCGCCAGTCCTTGGCCAGGTCGACACAGGCCCGGGCCAGCTGCTCTGGATACTGCTCCAGCTTGGCTTCGAGCCGCTCGATCAGGGTGAAGGCGTCGGCGGTGGCGCCGGCGAACCCGGCCAGCACGCGGCCGTCGGCCAGCCGGCGGACCTTCTTGGCGGCGCTCTTGACGATGGTCTGGCCCATGGAGACCTGGCCATCGCCGGCGACGACGGTCGATCCGCCCTTGCGCACAGCCAGAATGGTGGTCCCATGCCAGTCGGGATAGTTGGGCATGGCCCGCGATGTGGCCGCGCGGCGGGCCAGGGTCAAGCCAAGGGCGCAAATGAGTTTTTCCGACGAAGAGGTCGAGCGCTACGCCCGCCACCTGGTGCTGCGCGAGATCGGCGGCCCAGGTCAGCAGCGGCTGAAGGCGGCGCGGGTGCTGATCGTCGGCGCCGGCGGCCTCGGCGCGCCGGCCGCGCTCTATCTGGCCGCGGCGGGGGTCGGCGAGCTGGCGATCGTCGATGCGGACACGGTGGCGCTGTCCAACCTGCAGCGGCAGGTGCTGTTCACGGCCGCGGACGAGGGCCGGGTGAAGGTCGAGGCGGCCGCCGAGCGTCTGGCGGCGCTGAACGCCAACGTCCGCGTGACGCCGATCGCGCAGATGCTGACCGAGGGCAACGCCCGCGAGTTGGTCCGGGGCTGCGATCTCGTGCTCGACGGCACAGACGACTTCGCCACCCGTTTCGCCGTCAACGCCGCCTGCGTCGCCGAGGGCGTGACGCTGGCGTCCGGCGCGATCGGCCGCTGGACCGGCCAGGTCGGCGTCTTCGCCGGCCGCCCCTGCTACCGCTGCCTGGTTC
>Ga0302324_100029148_pt1 | contig 10475 bp, 11 predicted proteins | sample Palsa_T0_1_FD_201949 | JGI IMG/M metagenome (GOLD analysis project Ga0302324, IMG submission 201949) | Peat permafrost microbial communities from Stordalen Mire near Abisko, Sweden - Palsa_T0_1 | ecosystem: Environmental > Terrestrial > Soil > Palsa > Peat permafrost | place: Sweden: Abisko... | reverse complement strand
AAGGGTAGCGCGTCGCATCCGAGCGTTGGAAAAGTGCAGGCCGCGACCGCGATGGCCCGGCACAAGGCGGAACAGTTATTTTTGGAAGCCGACTTCGATGGCGAACTACAGGTGGACGCCGCGCTCGTGCCGGAAGTCGCCGAGCGCAAACTGCGCGAAAGCCAGGTCGCCGGGCGCGCGAATGTGCTGGTTTTTCCCGACCTCAACTCCGGCAACATTGCCAGCAAGCTCGTCCGCGTCGTCAGCCGCGCGAATGCCTACGGCCAGATTTTGCTCGGCCTCAACCGCCCGGCGGCAGATGTTTCACGTGGTTCGAGCGCGCACGACATCCTCGGCGTGGCCGCGATCACCGGCGTACAGGCCACCGATTATCAAAAACTGTATCCGGGCGCGGACGCGCAGCTGCCCGGTGATTAAATGAATACGGCCACTCCGCGCGTCTTCATCGCCGCCACACGACAGAACGATGGTAAGACCACCACGTCGCTCGGCCTCATCGCGGCGTTGCAAAAACATTTTCCGCGCGTCGGCTACATCAAGCCCGTCGGCCAGCGCTTCGTTGAAATTGAGGAGCAGAAGATTGACGAGGACACGGTGTTGATGGATGCCGTGTATCGTCTGAACACTCCGCTCGTGGACATGAGCCCGATTGCGGTCGAGCCGGATTTCACGCGCAAATATCTCCAGTCGTCCAACAACGAGGCGCTCGTAAAAAAAATTCAGAAGGCCTTCGACCGCGTCGCCTGGGAAAAGGATTTTGTTCTTTGCGAAGGCAGCGGCCACGCGGGCGTTGGCTCCGTTTTCGATTTGTCCAACGCGCAGGTCGCGAAAATTCTCGGGGCAAAAGTCATCATCGTTTCCCAGGGCGGCATCGGCAAGCCGATTGACGAAGTTTCATTGAACCAGGCCTTGTTTGAAAAGGAAGGCGTCGAAATCATCGGCGTCATACTGAACAAAGTGCTTGGCGAAAAAGTGGATTACGTCGCTGATTTCGCGCGGCGCGGGCTCAAGCGCAAAGGTTTGGATTTGCTCGGGGTTTTGCCGTACGAGCAGATTCTTTGCAATCCATCGGTGGATTTGATCTACGAAGAACTGCGCGCCGAACTTTTGAATTCGCCGCCGGCATTGCACGCGCTCGTGAACGACGTGGTCGTCGGTGCGATGAGTGCACAGAACGCGATGAAATTTTTCAAGCGCGGCGTGCTGCTCATCACCCCCGGCGACCGCGAAGACATCGTGCTCGCCGCCTGCACGGGCATTGACGCGCAGAGCGATGAAAAAATGGCCGGCATCGTTTTGACCGGTGGTTTGCGTCCGCCCGAAAACATTTTGAAAATCATCCGCGCCATGCCGATTCCCGTGCTGCTCGCACAGGCCGACAGCTACGAGGTCGCCTCCAAGGTCCACAACCTCATCGTCAAAACGCGCCCCGCAGATGCGGAAAAAATTTCGCTCATTCGCGACATCGTCGCCAAAAATGTGAACGTCAAAAAAATCATCAACTCGCTCTAAAATGTCGACGCCACTGCCACTTTCTCCTTTACTGAAAACGTTGCCGACGTATCAGCCGGGCCGGCCGATTGAAGAAGTCGCGCGTGAATTGAATTTGCCGGCGAACCAGATCATCAAGGTCGCGTCAAACGAAAATCCGTTCGGCCCGGCGCCACTCGCGCTGGCCGCGATGCAAAACATTCTGACGAATCTCAATTTGTATCCCGACGGCAACGCGTTTTATCTCAAACAAAAACTCGCGGCCAAACTTGGCGTTGAAACCACGAACCTAATTTTAGGAAACGGCTCGAACGAAATCATCGAATTTGTCTCGCATGCCTTGCTTACGCCCGGCGCAGATGTGGTCGTCTCGCAATTCTGTTTTGCGATTTACCCAATCGTCGCCAAAATGTTCGGTGCGAACGTGATCGTTGTTCCGGCAAAAGAATACGGACATGATTTGCCCGCCATGCTTCGCGCCATAACGCCAAAAACACGGATTGTTTTTGTCGCAAATCCAAACAACCCGACCGGCACGCTTGCACCGCGCGAGGAAGTGATTCAATTCGTGAATGACGTTCCCGACGATGTGCTGCTCGTGATGGACGAGGCTTACATTGAATTTCTTGACGACGCGGTGGATTTGATTCCGCTGATTCGTCTTGGTGTCCGAAAGAATCTGATTTTGATGCGGACGTTCTCAAAAATTTACGGCCTCGCCGGTTTGCGCATCGGCTACGGCATCGGAAATCCTGATTTGATCGCTGCGCTCGAAAAAACGCGCCAGCCGTTCAACATCAATTCCCTCGCGCAAGCCGCCGCGCTCGCCGCGCTGGACGACGAAGGACACGTCCGCAAGACGCGCGAAAATAATTTCGCCGGATTGGATTTTTTCCGCTGTGCGTTCCGCGATTTGAAACTGAGATTTGTTCCGTCGTTCGCCAATTTCATTTTGGTGCGCGTCGGCGAAGGACAAAAAGTGTTCGACGCTATGCAAAAGCAGGGCGTGATTGTTAGGCCGATGGGCGGCTATCATTTGCCAGAATGGATCCGCATTTCCGTCGGCACGCCAGAGGAAAATGAACGGTGTTTGAATGTTTTGAAATCAGTTCTTTAATTTTCCAATTTGGCACCTTGAAGCGCGGAACATCAAGCAATGCCGTCATTGCCGATGGATTCGGTTGGACAACTTTCCCGCGCTTCGTCAGCCAAAGCAATTTCTTGCGATGTTTGCGGTTGTCGGTGGACTACGCTATATCCGCCTTCATCAAACCGCTTGTAGATGTGCGGCGCAGTATCTGGACACAAGCCACAATCAATACAAGTTCTATCCACATAATACCTGCCGGGAACATTTTCTGGAGTTTTTAGATTTTTATCAGCCATAATTTACCTTTCGTTTTTTCAGCCGCACTATAACCGCCATTTGCTATTGATATAAATTCATTAGTCTTATATACTGATGCACTATATGAATGACTATCTGGCAACAACCCCGTTTGATCTCTACGAACTGTATTTGTTTCATCTGGTCGTGAAACATCACAGCTTCACGAAGGCAGCCGAAGTTGCCGGGCTTACGCAAAGCGCCATTACGCGACAGATGCAGGGAATGGAGAACAGTCTTGGCCTTGATTTGTTGGAACGGACAACCCGAAGCGTGCGAGCCACGCCTGCGGGAGAATTTCTTTATCATGAGTCGGCCAAATTGCTAGGCGATGTTGAAAATTCTTTGCAAAGGTTGCGCGAAGAATTCGCCGGTGCAAAAAAGGAAATCCGCGTCGGCGTTTCGCGTTCCATCGGACTTGCTTATTTGCCGGGATTTTTTCACGCCAACTTGAAACGAGTTCCGCAAGTCGCCTGCCGGGTTTCTCACCAGCCGAGCAAAGATATTTTGTCCGCGCTCGAAGCGAACGAACTTGATCTCGGCGTTCTTTGCCCGCCGCGCCGTTTGCCCCGCACACTTCGTATAACACACAAGTTCGAGGACGCATTTATTCTTGTCGCTCCGGCAGAAATTGCGGGCGCATTCAACAGCCTGCCGAACAGCCACAAAGCGCGGAGCCAGTGGATGGCCAGACAAAACTGGCTGTGCATTGAAGAAAATTCCAACACCGGGCGACGATTGCGAACATGGATGTCGAAACAAGGCTGGCGTTTTGAGCCGACCATGCAGCTTGATAATTTCGACCTCATCATCAATCTCGTTTCGCTTGGTTTTGGATTGAGCTTTGTTCCGATTCGCGCTCTTGCGCTTTATGGACAGAAACGAAATTTACACAGATTGAATTTGTCGGAACGCTTCGTTCGTGAACTTGTAGTCGTGGTTCGCAAGCATCGGAAAATGCCCCAACACCTCGATCAATTCATCGAAAACGTTTTGTTCTGACGTTTTGAATTGTTTGCGGTCGAAATAAATTTATTTGAATCGCGGCGAAAACCGATTACTTATTCCCCCCGCTGTAAACAATCAACAAGCCAAAGTGAAACTGACCGACCTGCGGGGCATCCTGCAATACATTCCGCAATTCCGCGAGAAGACGTTCATCCTCGCGATTGACGGCGCTATCGTCACCGACGAAAATTTCGCGACGCTACTGCTCGACGTGGCGGTGCTACGCTCGCTTAACATCCGCGTTGTGCTCGTCCACGGCGCGTCGGCCCAGATCAAACTGCTCGGCGAGGAGCAAAAGGTGAAGCCGTCGGACATTGACGGTGCGGGCATCACGGACGCGAACACGCTCAAGCTCGCGCTCAACGCCGCAAACCGGCTCACGCACGAAATTCTCGAAGGCCTTTCGGCCAATGACCTCCGCGCCGCCAGCACGAACGTCATCATTGCGCATCCGATGGGCATCATCGGCGGCGTGGATCATCAGTTCACCGGCAAGGTCGAGCGCGTGGACACGGCGCTGCTGCAAACGTTGCTCGCGCAGGATGTCGTGCCGATCATTCCGCCGCTGGGTTTCGACGGCGACGGCCGGACGTATCGGGTGAATTCCGACGGCGTTGCGGTGGCCATCGCCGACGCGCTCAAGGCGATCAAATTGATTTTCATCACGTCGCAGGACGGATTGATTTACAACGGCCAGCTCATCCGGCAGATGCTCGTGGCCGAACTGGAAAAGCTGTTGCAGACGAACAGCCCCGGCTTTGCGACGGAACTGTTGTCGAAGGCGCAACACGCCGCCGCCGCATGCAAAAGCGGCGTGCCGCGCGTCCACGTCATCAACGGCCGGGTGGATGAAGGTTTGCTCGCGGAAGTTTTTTCCAATGACGGCATCGGCACTTTGATTTATGCGAACGAGTATCAACAGATCCGGCCCGCAAAGAAAAAAGACGTGCGGGCGATCCAATTGCTGACCAAAGCCGCAGTCGAGTCCGACGAACTGGTGAAACGCACGCGCGCGGTGATTGAAAAAAGTCTCGGCGACTATTTTATTTTCGAGATTGATAAAAACCCCGTCGCGTGCGTCGCGCTGCACGTTTATCCCGAGCAGAAAAAGGGCGAACTCGCGTGCCTTTACGTAAGCGCATCGCACGAAAATCAGGGCATCGGGCGCAAGCTGATCCAGTTCGTCGAAAGCAAGGCGCGTGAACTGAATCTCAACGAACTGCTCACGCTCTCGACGCAGGCGTTCACATATTTTCAATCCAAAGGCGGCTTCGCCGAAGGCACGCCCGACGATCTGCCGCCCGCTCGCCGCGAAAAATACGAGCAGAGCGGAAGAAATTCCAAAGTGCTCGTGAAGAAACTCGTCAAGGCATGAGCTGGTGAACTGGCGTATTCTCATACCCTTGATGGGCACGGCGATTGTTTTGACGCCGGGTTGCGCGAGCCTGAATTTTATGAATTCCAAGAATGAAATCCCCGAAGCCTGCCTGACCACCTGCTGGCGGCTGCAAGTCACGCCGACCAAATACCTTTTGACGGTCAACATTTCCAGGCAGACCGTCTCGCTGTTCGAGAACGGCGCATTCGTCAAAAAATATCCCTGCTCCACCTCGCGCTTCGGCATCGGTCAAAAAGAAAACTCAAACTGCACGCCGCTCGGGCTGCATTGCATCGCGGAAAAAATCGGCGACGGCGAGCCGGCGGGAACCATCTTCAAGTCGCGCGAAGTCGTCGGCACCGTTGCAGAGTTGGGCGTGGCGGCGGGAAAAATCACCACGCGCATCATGTGGCTGGAAGGATTGGAGCCGGGGTTCAACCAGGGCGGCAGCGTGGACACGCATGACCGCTACATTTACATCCACGGCACGGGCGACCAGAAATCCATCGGCCGGCCGGCCTCGCACGGCTGCATCCAGCTCGCCGACGCGGATCTGATCGCGCTCTTCGACCTGTTGCCGAGCGGCACGCTGGTGTGGATTTCCGAAAAATGAAAATCCGCTTGCGATTTTGCCAACGCAGTTTAATTTGTCCGCGTGTTCGCCCGGTTTGGAAAAATCCTTGTGGTTGTTGCGCTCGCGGCGATGCTGGGCGCGCATTGGGCTTTGCTGCAATCGGTCGCGTGGACGACGATGCTCGCGGGCAATCTTCAATCCAGTTCGTTGCACGATGCAGTGACAAAGACTTTTGACGGCCAGCACCCGTGCTGCCTCTGCAAGGCCATCGCCGCCGCCAAAAAATCCCAACAAAAAACCGAACTTTCGCTTCAGCAACAAAAGCTGGAATTTCCACCGCTCAAGGATAATTTTGTTCTGGTCACGCCATCACAATTTCAACTGTTGCCGCCGGAAAATTTCTTCGCAAATACGCTTGCCAAAAAGCCGCTGCTTCAGCCGCCGCGCGGATTCTTCGTTTGATTCAATCGCAGTTTGGCTGCCCGCGTTGTGTTGACGTGGTCGAAATAATTTTCCCTTTAACCTTGAGACCTGCTGTCGCGGTGTCTCGCAATTTTGAAATTTATATATGAAAAAGAAATTTAATACAGCAGTGATAAAAAGCGGTTGCGGTTTGTTGGTGGGAATGCTCGCGCCCAGCGTCGTTCACGCATGCGCGTGTGGTTGCGGTGTCTTTGACGTGGGCGGCAATTCGATGCTTCCCAATGGCCCAGGTGGCATGGCATATCTGCAATATGATTATCAGGATCAGGATCAAAATTGGAGCGGCTCCTCGAAGGCGCCCGACTACAACAATGGCGACAAACAGATTCAGACGGATTTTCTGTTCTCCGGCGTGCAATACATGGTCGACTCCAGCTGGGGGTTTTCGCTTGAAATGCCTTTCGAGTACCGCACATTTAAATCCGTCACGAGCAATCCAAACGTACCGCCCAACACGGTCACGACCCTCAACTGGGGCGCTCTCGGTGACATGAGAATCAAGGGCATTTACACCGGATTTTTTAATGACATGTCCTTGGGCGTGACGTTCGGATTCAAACTGCCGACCGGTGATTGGACATACAACAATGCCTATAACGACGTTGACCGCGACAGCGAAATCGGAACCGGCAGCACGGACATCCTTTTGGGCAGTTTTTATCGCGGCAATATCACCGAAGATCAAAAATGGGACTGGTTCGCGCAGGGGCAATTGGATGTGCCGATGCTGACGCAAGCTGAATACCGGCCGGGGGTCGAACTCGACACGGCCGCCGGAATCGATTACAAGGGCTGGTCAATCGGCCGGGTGCGAATCTCACCTGTGGCACAGGCAATTTTTTCCTACCGGAGCAGTGACAGCGGCGCCAACGCTTCTGGCGGTGCAAACGACAACGACGGTCCTATCCCTGGCCCCGACTCCGGCTACGAGCGGCTGCTGCTTTCGCCCGGAGTGGAATTCCACATCCATCCGGTGAAAATCTATGCGGATGCGGAATTTCCCATTTATCAAAATTTCACCGGCAACCAGCTGGCTGCGTCAGTGCTGTATAAGTTAAACGTGAGTGTAATGTTCTGATTTTTATTCCAACCAAAACCAAATATGAAAAATTTAAAACCTTTTGCGATAATCATTCTCGCCGCGATCATGGCCGGCGCATCGTTGACGGGTTTGGCGGACGATTCCACCAACGCACTGGTGAAAGCATATCCGCTCAAAACCTGCCTCGTCTGCGGCATGGAACTGGGCATGATGGGCAAGCCTTACGTGTTCGTGTATCAAGGGCAGGAAATCAAGGTTTGTGACAAGTCGGAGCAGGCGGAATTCGACAAGGATCCGAAAAAATTCATTAAAAAACTCGCCGACGCCGAGGCCAAATTTAAAAAATAAACCAAATGTCCAGGAAAGCCGGTTTCAAACAACGTAAAGAGCGTGACGACGAGCGGCTGTTTTTCTTTGTCGCAATCTTCATGTCATTGCTTTTTGGAGCCGGCTTTTTCTTTTTAATTTTCTCGCTGAACAGCCGTGAAAAGGAGACTAACGCAGCGACGGAAAGTTTGCCGCCACGTCTTATTGCGCCAGATCATTCGCGGCAACTGGTCAAGTTCTCGCTCACCGACCGCACGGGCCGCACCGTGACGCGGGAGGAATTGGACCGTAAAATTCTGGTGGTGGACTTTTTGCTCACGAGTTGTTCTTTAACCTGCCCTGTGGTGAACCGCTGCATGGCGCAAATCCAGCAGCTCACCACGAACCAGCCGGATGTTCAACTCGTCTCACTGACAGTTGACCCGCGCGATGACACAGTTCCCGTGTTGGCAAAATACGGCGAACGTTTTGGTGCGGACACCAACCGCTGGTTCTTCCTGACCGGCGATAAAACCACGCTTTATGGCTTGATTGCAACCAGCTTTCTTAATCAGGACCTGGATGATCCGTTCAGTTACATGCCGGGCAATTTTTCGCACACCGACCGCATCGCGCTGATGGACGCGCACGGCAAGTTGCGGGGTTATTTTGATGGATTGAACGAAAACACAGGAGCCGCCGTAGTCGCAGAAATTAACCGTTTGCGGGAATAAATATGAAACACCTGATTTTTTCTTTTGTCCTTCTGTTAATCGTCATGGCTGGCGGCAAACTTGAAGCTGCGCCTGATGCCAGTCAGGTTGGTGCCAGGTCCTATGACGCTCGTGGCGTGGTTCGGGAAATCGCCGCCGACCTCCATTCAGTCACCATCCAACACGCAGCGATTGCCGGTTATATGTCCGCCATGACCATGGAATTTCCGGTCAAAGACACCAATGAACTTAAGGGGATTGCCCCGTCGGACGAAATCACTTTCAAACTGGTTGTGAGCGCAACCGATGATTGGGTTGAAAACATCCATTTCGTTGCCCATCGCGATGAGAACATGGTCAATAATACTGACCCCTTTCATATTCCATCGCCGGAACTTAAACCGGGCGACCTGCTGCCCGATTATGAATTTGCGTCCGAAAATGGTGGCAAAATCCGCCTTTCCGATTTTCGCGGACAGGCGGTGGCGTTCACCTTTTTCTTCACGAGCTGTCCGCTGCCGGATTACTGCCCGCGCATGAGCAGAAATTTTTTTGAAACGCGAAAATTGATTCTCGCGCTGACCAACGCACCGAACAACTGGCAGCTGCTGTCCATCTCTTTCGATCCCGGCTTTGATACACCAGAAATGTTGACCGGTTACGCAAGTGTTTATCGCGGCGTGGACACCAACCGCTGGCTCTTCGCGGTCGCGTCCACGAACACGCTCGCCGGTCTTGCGCCACGACTTGATTTGATGGTCATGCGGAACAGCCTGGGTGTGACCCACAATTTGCGAACCGTGGTGCTTGACCCGCAGGGACGCATATTCCGCGAGTTTGACGACAACCAATGGACGCCGCAGGAACTTGCCGACGCGATAGTACGCGCTGCACAATTATTGCCCAAACGATGAGCACCCAGGGCAGACAGGCTGTTGATGAACGGCGAATGACAGCTTACTGTGACGACGTTAGGCAAAACCCTGCACCAACCACGGGGAAGTTGTACGAAACTGAATTCAAATCCAACCGGAGAAAAAATTATGATGACCCGACGCCAAGCCATTAAAACCACCGCGCTCGCCAGTGCCGCACTGGCCACATTGCCGGGCGCGATTGCTCAAACCAATCCCGCCGCGCCGGTTGCCGCCATGACGAACGGCCCGTTCACCTTGCCACCGTTGCCTTACGCCTATGACGCGCTTGAACCATTTATTGACGTGGAGACAATGCACATTCATCACGACAAACATCACGCCGCCTACGTCGCCAACCTCAATAAGGCCGTCGCGGAATATCCTGACGTGGGGAAAATGCCCGTTGAAGACCTGCTCAAAGACCTGAATGCGATTCCTGAAAAAATCCGCACGGCTGTTCGCAATCAGGGCGGCGGACACTACAACCATTCCCTGTTCTGGCAGATGCTCCAAAAGAATGGCGGGGAACCGACAGGTGCACTGGCCGCCGCCATTGACCAGCAATTTGGAAGCTTCAGCACTTTCAAAAGCGATTGGACAAAAGCCGCTGTCGGTCAGTTTGGCAGTGGTTGGGCATGGCTGGTTGTGGACGCCAGCAAAAAATTGAGCATTGAGACCACAGCGAATCAGAATTCACCGGTCAGTCAAGGCAAACCACCACTGCTCGGTGTTGACGTATGGGAGCACGCCTATTATCTCAAATATCAGAACCGCCGGCCGGAATATGTGGCCGCGTTTTTTCACGCCATCAACTGGGACTTCGTTTCTGAACGCTACGAAAAGATTGTCACTTGAAACGGGATTTGACTCGCGCCAAAGTTCGGCGCCAAGACGCGCGTTTTGACATCCAACGCAATTCGTTTAACTTGGTTGCTCTGAAATCACGGCAGCCATGAATTTGAACGAACAAATGACTCAGCTGGCGAAGCAGGCCAAGGCTGCGTCGCGCGAACTCGCGAAACTTACGACGCGAGAGAAAAACGCCTGTCTGTTAGCGATGGCCGACGCGCTCGAAAAAAATTCCAGCGCACTCAAGGAAGCCAACGCGCTCGATTTGGAAGTCGGCGCGAAATTAAATCTGTCAGCGGCAATCCTTGACCGGCTCAAGCTCGACGA
>Ga0302324_100029147_pt1 | contig 10475 bp, 6 predicted proteins | sample Palsa_T0_1_FD_201949 | JGI IMG/M metagenome (GOLD analysis project Ga0302324, IMG submission 201949) | Peat permafrost microbial communities from Stordalen Mire near Abisko, Sweden - Palsa_T0_1 | ecosystem: Environmental > Terrestrial > Soil > Palsa > Peat permafrost | place: Sweden: Abisko... | reverse complement strand
GCGCATTTGGCGAAACTCGGGCTCGCGGTCAGACAAAGCTGATGTTTGTGGGAGCGCACGATTCACGACCCCATATCATGCGTCATTCGGACTGCCGAGCGCCAGCGTGAAATATCTCCAGCCGGACCATTTTAGATTTCGTTGACAACAAATTAAAAGGAGAGGTTCAGCGACATCTGGACCTGCCGTGGACTGCCAATGGTCTTGTTGGTGATTCCCAGACCGCTTGCCGTCGGGCAGACGTACACCGACCCTGAGAAGTTGGGGTTGCAGGGCGTCAAGGTTGCGGGCGTACCGACGGTGGGAAAGCCGTTGAAGTTGATGTTTTGGCTGATGTCGTCAATCGGGATATCGAAGCTTGCAGTGTTGGTCAGGTTGAAAACGTCGAAGCTGAACTTCAGAGCAGAACGCTCAGTGATCTGGGTCATTTTTACCAGCGAAATATCAGCTCGCCGTTGCCAGGTCTGGCGGAAAATGTTGCGCTCGCCATGGGCAATAAAGTTGGTTTCGTAGGGATCGTTGGAGGGGATTGCGCCGTTCAACGCGCCCGGACTCAGCAGTGGCAGCCCGAAACAGGCGGGATTCAGCGCAGGAAAACCCGGGGTCGCGCCCGACGCCCCAGTGAGCGCCTGCTTGGGAGTACATCCGTCGAGAGGCACGACTGGATTGGTTATGCCGTCGTTCACACCGTAGTAGATGCTGCCGACCGCGCCCGAATAATCGACGATGCTATAGGGTTGGCCGCTCTGGATAACGGTCAGGCCGGAAATCGCCCAGCCATCGGCAATTCTGCCCTTGACGGAAGTGAGCGAAGCAAACTTGGGCAACTGATACGTATACGTGAAATTCATGACGTGCTTGCGGTCGAAATCAGACAGGCCGTAGCCGGAGCGCAGATCCAGGGGATTGTTGCCGTTGTAGAACAGGCCCATGGCGCTTTGCTCGTCGGTCGCGTGCGAGTAGGTGTAGGAGAAGCCGACTTGCAAACCGTGGCTCATGCGCTTTTCCACGTGAGCCTGCAGCGCGTTGTAAGCGGAAATTCCAGCGGCTGTATAAGACTCCGACTCCGAGGAATAACCGATGTAGGGTACGCGGAGATCGACGTTTCCTCCTTCAAACGTTTGCTGGTAGGGCGTTCCGTTAGGGAGGATTTGCGGGGCGAAAGTGGCTGCGTTGGTAAGGATCGAATAACCGTAGGTGTAATCCTGCTCGAACGGAGTGCCCGCACGTATGGGGGCCGAGGGCGAGGCAATTTGCGCCTGGTTGAAAGGCAGGGGGACAATCTCATGGCGCCCCAGATTACCCACGTAGCCGATATCGATGGCGAGATCGTTGCGCGGCTGCCATTGAATGTCGAGCGTTTGGTTGAGCGTGTAGGGGAGCTTGTTGTTGCGGTTGTAATCGGCGAAGGAGAATAGCTGTGCGCCGCTCGCGATTGCGGAGGCATTGGGAAGAACGAGGTCTGCGGGGTTGCCGCTCGGGCCCGGACCAAGAGTTGTGCCCCAGGGATTTTCAAATCCGCCGGGGCAGTTCGCGTAAGCCACGGCACAAACTTGCGAGTTGACCCAAGGTGGAGTTTGATTTACTCCGAAGGGGCCGCCCGCGATGACTCCAGAAGCAAATCCCGGAGAGAGATATGTGAATAGCTCGCCCCGGTCGTAGTACATGCCCCAACCTGCGCGAACGACGACTTTGTCGCTGAATGCCTTGGGACTCCAAGCCATGCCGACGCGGGGGCCAAAGCCCCACTCGCGCCCGGTAAGAGTGGAATTACTGACGCCTTTGGTCGGGAAATTGGGACTGTTCCCTGCAACGATGAAGCCGTTGGAAACTATCGTATCGGTTGCGGCGTCGTAATCGTATTTGGAGGGATCGAAATTGAAGATGCGGCCGTTCTTTTCCGTCAGACCTCCATGATCGTCAAAGCGGAGACCGGCGCTGATGCTGAGATTGGGACGAAGTTGAAATTTGTCTTGAAGAAAACCGCCCCATTCGTTGGAGCGGTAATAACGGTTGGCGTCGCCTTGCAGGAAGGCCGTTGTGATGAATCCGTCGGCCGTGTATCCGATTGGCGTACCTGTGAGGAAATCGTCGAAATTCAGGAAGCCGATCATGCCCGTGTTGGTCCTTTCATCGCGGGCATTAAGTTGTGTGTAGGAGAAGCTTCCGCCGAACGTGATGGTGTGTTTGCCTCGGTTCCAGATCGCATTGGCCGAGGGCATCCAGCGGTTCTGAAAAATACCAGTGAAGGCACCTTGCGAGGCCGCGGTAGAACCGATGGTCGCTCCGGCGTTAAACACGAAATTGCTGTTTAAGGGGGAGTCGTTTCCTAAATCATCCACAATCGTCATTCCTGGAAAAACAGAGGAACCAAAAGCATTGATGCCGACAGCTTGAGGAGTGAAGGGCTGAGCGATGGTGCTATACACCTTTTCGCGGATGAAGCCGAAGACTTCGGTTACGCTGAAGTTCGATCGGATGGATTGCGTGTTGGTAATCGAAGCGACTTGGCTTCCAGCATCCAGGTGTTGGGAAAAACCTTCGAAGGCAGAATAGCCGAAAGGCGCGGTGGTGGGATCGTGCTGGTAATAGTACTTCAGAGACAGAGTGTCTTTCGCAGTAGCCAGGTAATCAAGATTCGAAACAGCTTGATCGGATATGAAGTAAGCAGGCTGGGTAAGGAAAACATTTTCGGGAAAGTTCAAGGTCGGTGTGAAATTGGGATTTGCCGAGGGGAACAGGAACTGGCCGTTGGGAAGTTTGTAGTTCAGTAAGGTTGAGGCAACCGGGTCCACTTGGCTGGGCAAAAGACAGGGAACAGTGTTTTGAGGTGTTCCACACGGCCCGTTGAAATAGCGGAAATTCTCATTGTCTACGGCAGCCAAGGCCGCAGCGCTGCGGTCGTCTGTGAGGCCGAAAGGCACGGCGGTGCGTGAAGTTCCGATCTCCGTATCGGAAACGTGAATGTGCTGATAGCTGACGAAAGCGAAGAGCCTGTCTTTGATGAGGGGTCCGCCGAGGGTTCCACCTGCCGTGTAACGGTGTAACTGCGGCACCTTTTCGTTCGCGGGAATGTTGGCATCCTGATTGTAAAAATACGGGGCAGCGTTGATCCAATCCGTTCCGCGGTGAACGTAAGCCTGGCCGTGAATTAAGTTGGTGCCGGAGGCGGTGCTCATGTCGATGTGTGCGCCGCTGGTGGAGCCCTGTTGCGCGTCGTACATGGAGGTGTTGACGCGAAATTCCTGAACCGTTTCCGGGGCGGGAGTAGGCAAGGCTTGGCCGATGGCGAGGTAGGGCGATGCGGTGCTCTGAATGATTTCCGCAGTGGTGCTGCCTGCGCCCGCGATTCCAGTGTTGTTCACGATCCGCGCCGAGGCTACCTGGCTGGTACTCTTGCCGTTGAACAGATTGCTGGCATCGACTCCGTTGAGAAGAAACGTATTGCTGGTGTCGCGCTGGCCGTTGGCCCAGATGGGTTGGTTACCCAGGCCAGCGTTGGCCCCGCTGCCGTTGGGCAACTCGGCATTGACGCCGGGCGAAAGGATGGCAAGGCCGGTGAAACTACCGGTTGGAAGCGGAACGGACTGGATCTGACTCTGCTCGAGAATATAACCGTTGGTCGTATCCACCGCGTTCATCAGCGGGTCCGCCTGGACTTCAACTACGGTACCGACCTGGCCCACCGGAAGAACCGCGTTGACCGTGGCCGTGCGATCCGCCTGCACAGTGATCGACGGAATCTTTTGCGTCTCGAAGCCGTCGTGAGTAAAAGTCAGAGTGTAGGTGCCGATGGGCAGGTTAACGAAGTCATATGATCCGTTGGCGTTGGCTTTTTGCGTGCGAGTCAGTTTTGTCTGGTCGCCAACGATGGTCACACTTGTATCGGGCAGAACGCTGCCGGTTTTGTCAGTCACCGTGCCGGTGATGCCGCCGAGGGTTTGCGCCTGAGCGCGTGGGGTAAGAGCAATTGCCATCAACAGAGATGAAGCAAGGAGAAAAGCGACCAGTTCAATTCTCCTTCTCTCAGATCTTCTCTCAAATCTCTTAAGCATCAGTGGCCTCGTTTACGTCGTCAAGAACACACGCGAACAAAAACCGCAGACGGCGGTGGAACTGAATGTGTTGTGCAAAAGATTTTTTCTGCTTAAACGATTCCGGCAGAGATGGTACGCTCCGCCCCGCTGCCACGCAACAATGATTGACCGAACTAATGATTGACCGAATTTACGCGAGTTTGCCGCGGAACGAAAGCGTTAGCTACAGTTAAAATTTCTTTGGCACAGATTCGATATTTCTATGGGCGTGAAAAATGCCGACAGCGAATAAGGCGCGAGTCGATCTAGCCAGGTACTCGGTCATTGGATCCTTTGAGAAAATCGTCTTGCATCCCCCGGCTTGCAGGCTAAGATGACCCATGCAAATATTCTGGAACGGCGCACTCGCCGCTGCACTTTTACTTGCATCAGTCGTACCTCTGCAAAACTCAAGTGGGGAGAAATTTGCAGCTGTTGCTTTAGTGCCTTCTGCCCTCCATCAAACGCGCGCCTCGCCACTTGATCTCGAAGTCGGCGGCGACGTTGCAAGCGTTCCCTCCGGCGAAACGCGTTATCTGACCCGCGACGTCCTGCTGGCTTTGCCACAGGTGAGTTTGGTTGTAAAGAACGACGCCAACTTCACCGGCCCCGCACAGGTCAGCGGCGTAATGCTGGACGAACTGGTTCGGCATCTGGCTGCCGCGCCCGCATCGGACATGGTGGTCGCAATTTGCGACGATCAATATCGCGCGAATTATCCCCAGGACTACATCGCTGCGCATCATCCGCTGCTGGTGTTGAAGGTCAATGGGCAGCCGCCTGCAGGCTGGCCGAAAGATGCCGAAGGGCACGGACAAAGTATGGGCCCGTACATGATTACGCATCCCAAATTCTTGCCTAACTTCAAAATCTCCCCATATGGAGACGAGGCGCAGATTCCCTGGGGCGTGGTGCGGATTGAGTTCCGCGACGAGAAGAAAGTCTATGGGGCAATTGCTCCGCATGGACCGCATGCCGAGGATGAATCGGTGCAACACGGTTATTGGATCGCGCGGCAAAATTGCTTTCGCTGCCACAACAACGGCGATGACGGCGGGACCAAGGCGGGCCGCCCGTGGCTGGTGCTTTCGGCGTGGGCAACGGCGTCACCAGAATATTTTGCGTCCTACGTTCGTGACCCGCAGGCGAAGAATCCGCATGCGCAAATGCCCGGGAATCCCAGCTACAACGACAAGATCATCGAAGCGCTCACTGCTTACTTCCAGACCTTTTCGTCTTCTCCGTCTTCGGCTTCATCAAAGCCGCAGGAAAAGCCATGATCCTACGCGCCGCCAAAATGCTCTTAGTGTTCGCCGTTGCTCTCTTCTACACGTTCGTCGTCTTCAACAATACGACCGACTACGACTCAAACTATCAATTCGTGCGCCACGTGTTGATGATGGACTCAACCTTCCCCGGCAATCACGGCATGTGGCGGGCGCTGAACTCGCAGTGGCTGCACACGGCGTTTTACATAGGGATCATCGCGTGGGAAGTCATCACGATGATTCTGTGCTGGTGGGGAGGAGTAAAGTTGGCGCGAGCGTTGCGAACGAGCGGCTTGGCCTTCAACAAGGCGAAGCGCGTTGCCGTCGCCGCACTAACGTTAGCCATGCTGATGTGGCTGGTGGCGTTCCTCAGTGTCGGCGGGGAGTGGTTTCTGATGTGGCAGTCGAAAAGCTGGAACGGTCAGGATGCCGCGTTTCGCATGTTCACCGTAATCGGATTAGTCTTGCTGTTCGTCGCGCAACCGGACAGCGAGGAGCAGCCTTAGCCTTCGGCGCTCTCGGCTAGTTCCGGATCTTTGGCCCGTCCGCGAAACGCGAACCACAAAAGTCCCGCAGTTAAGTAGGCAAGATAAATGTATGGCAGCTTGCCGTACGGTCCGTCGGGAACTGGATAGAGGTTGCCCACCAAGGCGAGGAGCATGGCGAGGCCGGCGAGAAAAGGAACGATCTGCGCGCCTGACCGATAGACGCCGCAATCGCGCAAATATTTCGGCAGTGCCACACAAACCAGCGCATAGGCCACGATGAAGCCATAAGTAGCAAGCGATCCCATCCAGCCGTAAACATCCAAGCCGCTTGCCCCGCGAGCCGCTAAAACCGCAACCGGAAGCACCGCAGCGATACCGGTGATGATGACGGCGCGGCCCGGTGTTTGATTGCGCGCGTGCGTTGCGCGAAAAGAGTTGTGGGCGAGTCCGTTATGCGCCATCAGCAACAGCACCCGAGCTGCCGCCGTTATGCAGGCCAAGGTTCCGGCAAACAGGCTCACCAGCGCTCCGATATCGATGAGCAGCCCGAGCAACGGCCAGCCCGCCACTTGAGCCAGGACGTGCATCGGACCTTGGCTGGCTCCCAAGTCCTGACCCGCGGTATGAAAGCCGAGCACTTCTGCGTACGCGCAAACGGTGAAAAAAGCGCCGGCGAGAATTGCGCTCTGGATGACCGCTCGCGGAATCGTCTGCAACGGATTGCGCGCTTCCGATCCTAAAGTCGTTGCGCTTTCGAACCCGACAAAGCTAAACAAAGCCAGCACCAAGCCGAGCCGCAGTCCGCTACCGGTCATGCCACGCAGGTGAGCTTCGTCCCAGTCAAGGTGCGGGCCATTGCGCACCAGCAGCAGAGCCACCACGATCACGATCACCGTGACCGAGGTCGCTTCGATCCATAGCATGAGCCGCGCAGAAATCTTGACGTCGCGATAGGCGATCCAGATTGAGGCTCCGGTGACAAGCAAGGCCAGCAAAACCGCTGAGGACACATGGCCAGTAGCATCGCGCAATAACAAATTCGCGTAGTGGTAGAAGCCACCAATCACGCTCGATCCCGTGGCCACATATGCCAGCAGCAAACTCCAGGCGACAGTTGCGCTCAACCATGCAGGCAAGGTCATGGAAGCGTAGGTATACAACGAGCCGGGAGAGGCCGATTGCCGGGCATAGCGCGCTATGCACAGTGCAACCAGCAATACCGCGGCAGTGGCCAGCGCGTATGCCAGCCAGGTTCCGTTTCCGGCGAGCGCGCAGACTAAAGGAATCGTCGCTGCGGGCGTGGTGGTGGGAGCAATGGTCGAGACGGATTGCGCCAGCGTTTCCATCGGGGACAGAATCTCGCGCCGTAAACCGTAGTCCCCAGCTTGAGCGTGAGTCGGTGCCACCTGCTCCATGCGCCGCCGATCCTTTCGCAAATCCGATTGGGGAGGGATTGTACAACAAGGCCACGCGGGGACGACGAAAAAGGAATCTAATCTTGCCAACCTAGCGGTGTATTATCGGGCAACGTTTTTGAAGGTCTGCTTCGGCAATGGCCACAACAGGAGAAATCGGCAGCCATGAAACTTGATCGCGAATTAATGCAGAAGCTTCCCAAGGTCCTATTGCACGAGCATTTGGACGGCGTGCTGCGGCCGGAAACCGTGATTGAGTTGGCGAAAGAAGCGGGCTACAGCGAACTTCCTACGGACGATCCTCAGGCGCTGGCAGAGTGGTTTCATCGTGGCGCGAATCAAGGAAGTCTCGCCAAATACTTAGAGGGCTTCGCGCACACCATCGCTGTGATGCAGGCCGAGGAAGCCCTGGAGCGCGTAGCCTATGAGCAGGCTGAGGATCTCAGCAAAGATGGAGTTGTATATTTTGAAACTCGCTTCGCCCCGCTGTTTCATACACGCAAAGGACTGACTCATCAGCAGGTGGTCGCGGCTGTGTTGAAAGGCCTGGAGCGGGGCCGCAAGGACTTTGGAGTTGCCTCGGGATTGATCATCTGTGCCATGCGCAACATGGATGTGTCATTGGAGATGGCGGAACTGGCCGTGGATTTTCGTGCGCGGGGAGTGGTTGGCTTCGATCTTGCCGGGGAAGAAGGCGGTTATCCACCGAAAAAACACGTGGCCGCATTTCACTATATTCAGCGCGAAAATTTCAACATTACGATTCACGCGGGCGAAGGCTACGGCAAGGAATCGATTTGGCAGGCGATTCAGTATTGTGGCGCACACCGCATCGGTCACGGAACCCGGCTGATTGAAGACATTGCGGTGGTCGACGGCAAAGCCGTAAAGCTGGGCGACCTGGCGCAATACGTTCTCGATAAGCGCATTCCCCTGGAAATTTGCCTCATCAGCAACGTGCATACCGGTGCGACGCCCAGCCTGGCGGAACACCCGTTCAAAATTTTTTATCAGGAAAAGTTTCGCGTCACTCTGAACACCGATAACCGTTTGATGAGCAGCACCAGCATGACCCGGGAATTCGAGGCGGCCGCGGAGACCTTCGGCCTCTCGATGGACGACTTTGAGAAGATCACCATTAATGCGATGAAGAGTGCCTTTTTGCCATATAGAGAACGCATCGATTTCATCTACACGATCATCAAGCCGAGTTACCTGAAGATTCGTGAGTCGCTTTCCCCGACGAGTCGTGGCCACTAACCACCGTTTGCGAGACAAGAAAACAACCATGAGCAATGCACTTCAGCGGTTAGTTCTGAACGTCTTTTTCGCGAGTTGTTTCGCCGGAATCCTTTGCGCGCAAACGGGGACTGCGCCGATTCGCGTCAAAGTTGTCGTGGTCACGATGTTTGAACGTGGCGAAGATACTGGCGACGTGCCCGGTGAATATCAACTATGGGTGGAGCGGGAGCACCTCGACCAGATTCTCGCGTTGCCCGCGGGTTATCACCATGTGCGCCTGAACAAAGATGGGGTGCTGGGCATGGTCACTGGAGTAGGAACGGCCAAGGCTGCGGCATCCGTGATGGCGCTGGGGCTTGACGCTCGCTTTGATTTCTCGAAGGCTTATTGGATCGTCGCCGGCATTGGAGGCGGAGACCCGGCAGATGTGTCGGCGGGCTCCGCGGTATGGGCGGATCATATTGTGGACGGTGACCTGGCTTTCGAAGTTGACGCGCGCCAGATTCCGGCCGAATGGCCCACGGGGTATGTTCCCCTGCGAAGAGGCTCGCCCTACGAACTACCGGCCGGCAACGAGTATGGTGAAGTCTACACGCTTAATCAGGGGCTGATCGGTTGGGCATTTCGCCTTACAAAGGACGTGCCGCTTGCTGATTCCGACACTCTGCGCAAGTCGCGTGCACGCTTTGCCGGCTTCCCCAACGGGCTTAAACCACCTTTCGTCGCTCGAGGTGACGTGATGGCGTCGAGCACGTTTTGGCATGGTTCGAAAATGGAGGATTGGGCGAACGCGTGGACTCGATACTATACCGGCGCCGCGGGAAATTATATGGTTGCAGGCATGGAAGACTCCGGCACACTTCAGGCTCTGACTTTCTTAAGTCAAGCGGGGCGCGTGGATTTGCAACGGGTTCTTGTGCTGCGCACGGTCAGCAACTATGACCGCGAGCCGCCGGGAATGGCGGTCGCCGACAGTCTGAAAGAAATGGTGTCGGGAAATTATTCCGCGTATCTGCCCGCGCTGGAGGCAGCGCAAATCGTCGGCGATAAAGTTGTGCGGGATATTGTGGAGCATTGGAGCGAGCGGGAAGCGAATGTTCCGCAGGCTCCGTAACGTGCGGGCGGATTTCGAGAATATCAAGCAGACAATATTGCTAAGGTTTCCGCGAGCACAAGCGTGCCACGGACTATATCGTCCGGTGATGCGTATTCGTCAGGACGGTGACTGTATCCATTGCGGCAAGGAATAAACAACATGGCGGCGGGAGCGAGGCGTCCCATGAAAAGCGAATCGTGATAGGCGCGACTGACCATAGGAAGGAATTTGTAGCCTAGTTTGCGACACGATTGGGAAAGCGCATCGACTAAGAGCGGGTCGCAATCTCCTGGAGCGTCGGCGTTGAGTAGATCAGCTTTAATCGAGACTTGGCGTCTGAGTGCTATTGACTGGCAGGCTTCGGCCAGAGTTTGCATGACGGAATCCCGGCGGTTGAGATCGGTATCGCGTATGTCGACGCTGACTCGCGCTTGGCTTGGAATGCTGTTGACCGCTCCGGGAAAAACTTCGCAGATGCCGACGGTGGCCACGGTGTCGATCGCTCCACTGGATTTGGCGGCGTTTTCGAGGGCCAGGATCAGTTCGGCAGCGGCACAGAGAGCGTCACGGCGGTCGGGCATCAACACTCCGCCCGCATGTCCGCCTGATCCCTCGATCAGCACGTTGAGGCTGGCAGGAGCGGCGATTTTTGTGACCACGCCGAGCGGAATTCGTTCGCGTTCTAATAGCGGACCCTGCTCGATGTGCAACTCCACAAAAGCTTTGTAATAGTCCTTCGGCAATCCTACCGTGTCGAGTTCGCCGCTGAATCCGGCTCTGCTACGGACTTCGTCGACGGTCGCGCCTTCTTTGTCGGTGAGCTTTCTCGCGGCATCCACCGATAGAACTCCGGAGAGCATGCGGCTGCCAATGCATCCGATACCGAAACG
>Ga0302324_100029143_pt1 | contig 10475 bp, 7 predicted proteins | sample Palsa_T0_1_FD_201949 | JGI IMG/M metagenome (GOLD analysis project Ga0302324, IMG submission 201949) | Peat permafrost microbial communities from Stordalen Mire near Abisko, Sweden - Palsa_T0_1 | ecosystem: Environmental > Terrestrial > Soil > Palsa > Peat permafrost | place: Sweden: Abisko... | reverse complement strand
ATCACCGACACATATCCCGCGAACTCGACCATCATTGGCTCTACGAATGCGCCAACCGGTGGGCGGAGCGATACCGGAAATCTGGAGCTTGCGCTGCGAGATACGCACGGCACCATACGCTGGCAGGTGGCCCATGGGGCTCACTTCGCCAATGGAGAAGCGTGTTGGGCCGCGGAGTCACCCGGGCCGCCACAACCACTTCAATACTACCGGATGGCTCCCAACTCGAGCACTGTTCGGTAATCAGCGATGTGTTGCACTTCCGGTTCGGAGCGGGCGCCGGGATTTCCGCCCCGGCACCCCGCCTTTTCGGTCGTCGCCGTGTTAAACTGCGATAAGAAATGCTTCCCGATCTGCAGTTGGCGATCCGGTTGCAGGAGCTTGACAATCGGGTGTCTGATTTAACCCGCGAGATCTCCTCGCTTCCGAAACACATCGCCGAAATCGCAAAAAAACTGGAAATCCACGAACGTAAGCTGGAAGGCGACCGCGCGGCGTTGTCCGCGAACCAGAAGGACCGCAAAAAGATGGAGGGCGAGATCCAGGCCCAGGAACAGAAGATCTCCAAACTGCGCGGTCAGATGATCGAGGCTAAGACCAACGAGCAATACAGGGCTTTTCAGAACGAGATCGAATTCTGCGAGAAAGAGATTCGAACCGCCGAAGATCGAATTCTGGAATTGATGGCGGAATCCGATCCTCTGGATAAGAACGTCAAAGCCGCGGAGGCCGCGCTCAAACAGGAGAAAGCGCAGGTAGACGCCGAGAAGCAGCAGGCTACGGCGCGCACTGCCGAGGACAGGAAGGCTCTCGATGTGCTGAACCATGAGCGCAGCCAGGCCGTGGCGCGTATGAGCCCGGGTCTTTACCGGCAGTATGAGCACATTCGCAAAGCCCGCCGCGGGTTGGCCGTAGCCGAGGCGGTAGACGGACGCTGCAATGCCTGTCATATGGCCATGCGCCCGCAGTTCTCTCAGGAGCTGAAGCGCGGCGATCAGGTGATGGCCTGCGAAAGCTGCACCCGCCTGCTCTATTACAATCCACCGTCGGCCGTGGAAGATCTGGCCGGACAGTCCGCCCCAGCCGTACAGGGGTAGCCTAGATCCGGTGAAACGCCTTCAGGATCTCGCGCGTGGAATAGCGTAGCGCGATCGGTCTTCCATGCGGGCAGCTCATCGGGTAATCGGTGGCGGCCAGCGCCCGCAACAGCCATTCCATCTTGGCATGATCGAGCCGGGTATTAATCTTGATGGCGGCCTGGCAGGCAATGGACGCCGCCATTGAGCGCCGTATGTCTTCGAGCGAGACGCCGCGTAGTTCGGCTTCCGCGGTCTCTAGAATTTCGGCGAGGACTTTTTCCAGATCGGCAGTGCCGATGGCGGCAGGAGCGGCGGTTACGGCAATGGTGCGGTTTCCGAAGGGCTCCGTCTCGAACCCGATGGCATTCAATTCGCCGGCAATGCGGGCGTATTCGATCTGCTGTCCGGGAGTCAGTTGCACAATCAGCGGCATCAGCAAACGCTGGGTTTCGACGTTGCCGGCGGTGCGCTGTTTGAGGACCCGCTCAAACAGGATGCGTTCGTGCGCCACATGCTGATCGATGATCCACAGGCCATCGCGGCCGGCCGCGATGACGAAGCTTTCATGGATTTGGCCGAGAGGACGTAAATCCGAGAGCGCTCCCAGAGACGCGTCGGAAAGCGGTAAGGCATCGGCCGGAAACGCTGCGTGGGTTTCGGGCACGCGTAGTTTCGGTGCGGGCGCCGGCTCAGTGGCCAGGGCGATGGCTGCGCCGCCGAAATCCAGACGAAGCGCGGGCCCCGCGGGCGGGCGCAAGGCAAACGCGGGCAGCGGCCGATCCAAGTCTGAATCCGGCTCGGGCTCAGGTGCGGGAGCGGATTCCGGCGGCGCTTGATTTTCGATCGGCTCTTCGTTTTCGATCATTTGGGAAAACTCAGAGTACGGCATGTGCGCGGCGGGCTGTTGTGCGCTGGCCGCCGGAGAGAAGGCCGGCGCGGGGCGCGTCTCGATCAGGCGCTCGCGAATGACGTCGCGCACGAAATCGTGTACGAACGACTGATGACGGAAACGCACTTCGGTCTTGGACGGGTGGACGTTCACATCCACCTCGTCGCAGTCGCACTCGAGAAACAGCAGCGCGAATGGATAGGCTCCCCCGGGCATCAGGTTGTGATAGGCAAATGAGATGGCGTGCAGCAGCAGGCGGTCGCGGATCAGACGGCCGTTCACGAAAATGAAAATCGAATTGCGGTTGCCCTTCTGCACCTGCGGACGCGAGACGAAGCCCATAAGGCGAAAGATCTTGGTGGAGGGCTCTTCCGGCTCTTTGCGAAATTCCGCGATGGCCTCGGAAGGCGGCACGTAGGGAGGCGGCAGTTCCAGTTCGCGCTCCTGAGTACCCAACTCTACAAGCTCATCCAGGGTCCGGCCGCCGAAGACTTGAAACACACGCTCGCGCAGCGTGGCGACGGGCGTCACTGCCAGCAGCTCATTGGCGCCCGTGGCCAGGCGGAAGGTCTTGTCCGGATGGGCCAGGCTATAATGCGTCACCAACGATGCGACGTGCGCTGACTCGGTCTGGTCGGACCGCAGAAACTTCTTGCGCGCGGGCACGTTGAAGAACAGGTCCCGCACCGTAACCGATGTGCCGGGAGCCAGCGCCACTTCGTCGCACCGCAGTATTTTGCCGCCGGCGATCTCGATGCGGGTTCCGGTCGCCTCTTCCCCCGATCGTGTTTCGAGCAACAGGCGCGAGACCGAAGCGATGGACGGCAAGGCCTCGCCGCGAAAGCCCAGCGTGGCGATGGAAAGCAGGTCCTTCACGTCGCGCAGTTTGCTGGTGGCGTGCCGCTCGAAGGCCAGCAGCGCATCGTCGCGGAGCATGCCGCAGCCATCGTCCGCCACGCGGATCAGGCGTCTGCCGCCGCTCTCGATTTCCACGCTCAGGATCATCGAGCCGGCGTCCAGCGCGTTTTCGAGCAGCTCTTTGACCACGGAGGCCGGCCGTTCGACTACCTCTCCCGCCGCGATTTTATTGGCTACCTGGTCGGGGAGGACGCGAATACGACCCATACGATAATGAAACCAATATATCAGCCGATCGTGGCCGCGGGCTTGAGGCTCGGAACGGTGTTGGGGGTAGCCGCTGGTTGAGTGGGTTTGGAACACGTTTGCCTGCGCCATGATCCCGCGCCGTGATATGGAGTTTTTGGTTTTCCTCCGTAGTATTTTTCACGATCCGATCGCTGGCAGAAGGTCCCAATTCCTGAAGATTGTGGAACGGCCTGGCCAGGGTGCCTTCAGACTTCGATTTTCTATCCCGGTGGTCCGAGGATGACCATCCAGTTTTCCGGACGACCGGTACAAGTCGTTCACTCTCACACTGCAAGGTCGGGATTTCACAAGCTGATCTGCTCAATCCCAGGTTCCAGATCTCGGATTCTCATCGGAGACAACCGCCTTCGAGCAGTTTTCGAATATTCCGTGAAATCGGAATCAATTCTTGGTGCTGTTGCTGCTATAATCATCGCCGAACCGTTTAGAATCGAGAGGCTCGTAACGGGAATACCTAACGGTAAGGAGATCGCAGATGAGAAAAAAGAAGACGCTGCATCTCGGTGTGGTTGCAGCGCTGTTGGGGAGCGCCCTGTACGCAGGGGATATTACCGGCGACTGGCAAGGATCGTTCAAGGTAGGTTCATTTGAGTATCGGTTTATCTTTCAGATTGCGAGAGTGGATAGCAGCGGTTGGAAGGCTGCGCTGTACAGCATCGGTGTGACCGCTGACGCAATACCCGTCACCTCCGTGACGCTGGAGGGTTCAAACCTCAAGTTGACTCTTGATACAGTTCCAGCCACTTACGAAGGAAAGATCAGCGCGGACGGGGCGTCCATCCGCGGAACCTGGACGCAATTTGAGCCGCGGCCGCTCGAACTGCGGCGTGCAACCAAAGAAACGGCGTGGCAATACGGTCCGGCCATGCATAGCGTCCAGCTCATAACCGTGGATAACAACGTGAAACTGGAGGTGCTCGATTGGGGCGGTTCGGGACGGCCCTTGGTTCTGTTGACCGGTCTCGGAAACAACGCGCACGTATACGATGGGTTTGCGCCCAAACTCACTACTTCGTACCATGTTTACGGCATCACAAGGCGGGGATTCGGAGCATCCAGTGCTCCAGCCACTGGATATTCCGCCGATCGGCTCGGTGATGACGTACTGGCAGTGCTCGACGCACTCAGGCTCAACCGGCCCGTACTGGTAGGACACTCTATCGGCGGCGAAGAGTTAAGTTCCATAGGATCGCGGCATCCGGAAAGGGTGGCTGGGCTGATCTATCTCGATTGCTATGGGTACGCTTACTATGACCGCTCCCAGGGATGGTTGGACATTGACTTGAATGAGATTATAAAGAAGCTGGAGCTGTTGCGATCCGGAACGGGAAAAGAGGATCCAAGACATTTGGTCCAGGAGTTACTCGAAACGAGCCTTCCCGGGTTTGAAAAGGACCTGCGGGAGTTGCAAAGCGACTTCCAAGCGATGTCCGCGGCCGAGGTCGGCCAGTGGTCGAAGCCTTTGCCCGCGGCGCAGCTGGCAATCCAAGATGGCGAGCAGAAGTACACAAATATTCCGGTACCTATTCTCGCCATTTTCGCGATCCCACATGAGCTAAAACTGGGAATCGGTAAAGACCCGAGCGAGCGCGCTGCCCTTGATGCTAGTGATGAGGCGACAAGGGGAGGCCAGGCGAAGGCATTCGAGAGCGGAATTCCCTCGGCGCGCGTTATTCGATTGCCTCACGCAAATCATTACGTATTTAAGTCCAACGAGGCGGAAGTGTTGCGCGAAATGAACGCCTTCCTCCGCACCTTGCCATAACGCGTCCCGAAGCCAGATCGCAAACTTTAGGAGTGGCGATTGTTCAGCTATGTCGACCCAAGACTGAGCCGGATCGTCGTTACTCGGAAGCTGGCCTGAAACGGCCATAGCGGGAAATGCGACGCTGGGTAGGCCGAAACGGGCCCTGGCGCTCATCGCTGGATGGAAGTGGACTCGACCGGCGGAAAGAAACTGGCAATGTTCTAGAAATGTTCCATTCTGCCCCGCGGGAATATGACGTCGATAGGACATGCCAGGCAGACGTGTCAAAGTTCAACACACGAGCTGTTCCGAATCATTGAATTATCGGAACAGTCTAGGTGAGCTGAGCCTGCGCTATGACCCGCGCAGACCAAGGGAGAGTTGGCCGCAGCGCCCCGGTGAGTGTGTACACCATGGCTCGACACACCTACGATACCAGGCTATGTGTGCCGAAGTCTTTGTGTCACCGGCCATGATGCCGATCAAATAGCCCCCGCAGCCAAGGTGGGCACGGGCCGCCGCACCCCAATGGTAAAATTAGACTTTCCCCGGAGGATCGATGGCAGTAAAGCCCCGCCGCGCGGCGGCAGTGGTGGACGTGGCAGGCGTGAAGGTGGGTGGAAATCACCCGATTGTGGTCCAGTCGATGACCAACACCGACACGGCCGATGTGGCCGGCACCGTGAACCAGGTGATGGCGCTGGCACGGGCCGGCTCGGAGCTGGTGCGCGTCACGGTGAATACCGAGCAGGCGGCCGCAGCGGTTCCGAAGATTGTCGACTGCCTGCGCCAGTTCGGCGTGCCCGTGCCTATCATCGGCGACTTCCACTACAACGGACACCTGCTGCTGAAGAAGTATCCGGAGTGCGCGCGGGCGCTCTCCAAGTACCGCATCAATCCAGGCAACGTCAATATCGGTAAGAAGCACGACGATAATTTCCGCACCATGATCGAGGCGGCCATCGAATATGAACGTCCAGTGCGCATCGGCGTGAATTGGGGCTCGCTCGACCAGGCCCTGCTCACCCGCATGATGGACGAAAACTCGCGCTTGGCAGAGCCGAAGGACGCGCGCGAAGTCACCCTGGACGCCATCGTCGAGAGCGCGGTCGAATCCGGGGCCGCCGCGGAACGGCACGGGCTGCCGCACGACCGCATCATTCTGAGCGCCAAGGTCAGCGGCGTGCAGGATTTAGTGGATGTCTACCGGGCGCTCGCGGCCCGCTGCGATTACCCGCTGCACCTCGGCCTGACGGAAGCCGGCCTGGGCTCCAAGGGCATCGTCGCTACCACCGCTGGACTTGCCATTCTGCTGCAGGAAGGCATCGGCGATACCATACGGACTTCGCTTACGCCGCTGCCCAACGGCGACCGCACCGAAGAGGTGATCGTTTCGCAACAGATCCTGCAGTCGCTGGGCATTCGCAGTTTCACGCCGCAAGTCACCGCCTGCCCGGGGTGCGGCCGCACCACCAGCACCTTTTTCCAGGAGATGGCGGACCAGATCCAAACCTACCTGCGCGACCAGATGCCGGTCTGGAAGGCGAAACACCCCGGTGTCGAGAGCATGAAGGTAGCGGTGATGGGCTGCGTGGTGAACGGCCCGGGCGAATCCAAGCACGCCAATCTGGGCATTTCGCTACCGGGCACTTTCGAGGAGCCTAAGGCGCCCGTTTTTGTGGACGGCCGCCTGATTACCACGCTTAAGGGCGACCACATCGTGGCCGAGTTCATCGGCATGGTCGACGACTACGTGACCGCGCACTACAGCGGCTGAGGGCGCCATGTCCAAACGTTTCACGCTCCGGGAAGCCGAGCAAATGATTCCGCAAATCCGCGACTGGATGCGTGAGGCGGTTTCGCTGAAATCGCGATACGACGAAGCGGACCATGCCGTGCGAGCCCTTGCCGAGCGAATCATGGTGATGGGCGGAATCGTTGTCGATAGCAAGCGCGCGGCCGAAGACAAGGCCCGCCGCGAGAATACGGGGCTGCATCTCAAGTCCATCCTCGAGAGTATTCAGGAGAGCGGGTGCCTGGTGAAAGATCTCGACAAGGGCCTGGTGGACTTTCCCACACTTTTGCGCGGCCAGGAGGTTTATCTGTGCTGGCGACTGGGCGAGACTGCCATCCAGTTCTGGCACGGCGTGGATGAAGGCTTCGCCGGACGCAAAGCGATCGATCAGGACTTCCTCGATCACCACGAAGGCGACAAGTCCAACTGAAGCGCGTGCGCGATGCGGGTCAGTCGCGTCCCACAACCGGACAGCGTCCGGGGCTGCGGCGGACGTAAGCCCATTACTACGCAGTGGCGGCGGATGGCAACGCAACTGCCCGCATTTCCAGGATGGACCTGAAATTCGCCTTCCGCTCCCTGCGTAAGAACCTGGGCTTTACCCTGCTCGCCGTACTGGTGATGGCACTGGGAATCGGCGCCAATACGGCGGTATTCAGCGTGGTGAATGCGGTGCTCCTGAAGCCGCTCGCTTATCGCGATCCCGACCGCATTGTCACCCTCGCGTCGCTCTGGAAGAATAGCGGCGGACACGGTCCGGTTTCCGGCCCGGATTTCCATGATTGGCACAACCAGAGCACGGCGTTCGCGGCCATGGCGTACTACCAAAACGATTCCACGGCCGTGATGGCCGGGCGTGCGGCCGAGTATGTGCACGTGGCGGTAGCGACGCCGGAATTCTTCCAGGTATTCGCCGTGGAACCTGTGGTGGGCCGCCTGTTCATTCCCGAGGAGGAGAAGCCCGGCAGCGCGGGTGCTGTGGTCATCAGCTATGCGTACTGGCAAAGTCACTTCGGCGGGAACACCGGCGCGCCGGGGCAGACGCTGCGCATGTTCGATAAGACTCTGAGTATCGCCGGCGTGCTGCCTCCCGGTTTTCATTTCCCGGACCAGACGGATATCTGGTTTCCGGCCAATACGATTTTTTCCGAGACGGAATCGCGCTCCGGGCATAACTACCGTGTGGTCGCGCGGCTGAAACCGGGAACCAGTCTGGAGCAGGCGCAAGCCCAGATGGCGGCGATCGGCGCGCGTCTCGAGCAGCGCTATCCGGATAGCAATACCGGCAAGTCGGTGGCCGTGTCCCGTATGCGCGACGATTTGGTCGGCAATGTCCGGCTGACGCTCTACCTGTTGTTGGGCGCGGTGGCGCTGGTGCTGTTGATCGCCTGCGCCAACGTGGCGAATCTGCTGCTGGCAAAAGCCACCGCGCGAACGCGGGAAATCGCTATCCGATCGGCGGTAGGCGCCAGCCGCGGCCGCATCGTGCGCCAGTTGATCACTGAAAGCCTGGTGCTGGCCATGGTGTCCGGTGCGGCCGGGCTGCTCTTCGCCAAGTGGGGCTCGGACGCCCTGGTGGCGCTCGCGCCAGGCAACGTTCCGCGTCTCGCCGAAAGCGGCATCGATGGGTGGGTGCTGGCATTTACGCTGGGCCTTTCAGTGGCGGCCAGTTTGTTGTTCGGACTTGCCCCGGCGCTGCAGGTTTCGCGGGTCGATTTGAGCGAAGCGCTGAAGCAGGGCGCGGCGCGCGCTGTGGCGGGCGGTCACGGGGGGCGTATGCGCGGGGCGCTCGTGGTTGTCGAGGTGGCGCTGGCGGTAGTGCTGCTTTCCGGCGCCGGTCTGCTCATCCGCAGCTTTATTGCGCTCGAAAATGTGACGCTGGGCTTTCGTCCCGAACACATCCTGGTGATGGAATCCAGCGTGCCGGCAGCCGACCTCGCCGGTGCGCGCCGCGCCACCCGCCTCTATAAGGATCTGTTGGCCGGCCTGGCGACGCTCCCCGGCGTTTCCGCAACCGGCGCGACGCGCACGCTACCTGGGAACATCGAATCCAGCGGCGGCTACTGGATCGACCATCTCCCCAGTGCGTTTAACGTCACGGGGCCGGATGCCGTATATTCTGTAGTCACTCCCGGCGCGTTCACCGCGCTCGGAATCCCGCTTAAGGGTGGCCGCGATTTTAACGAGGCGGACGGCTACGATGCGCCCTTCACGGCCGTCATCAGTGAAACGCTGGCCCGCAAAGCGTTCCCGGGCCAGGACCCGCTCGGCCGCGCGATTTACTGCGGTCTCGATTCGATGAAGCCCATGAAGATCGTAGGGGTGGTGGGCGACATACGGCATGGGCCGGCGCAGGAGCCCTCGCCCGAGATTTACATGCCTTACGAACAGCATCCGCGCCCCGCCACTGCGCTCAATGTCATAGTGCGCGCGTCGACCGATGCGGGCACTCTCTCGGCGGCGATCCAGCGGATTGTGCGCGCGCGCTCGGCGGAGGTTCCCGTGAAGTTCAGCAGTATGCAAGAGCTGCTTTCGGAAAACACGGCTGCGCCGCGGTTCCGCGCTCTGCTGCTCGGGATCTTCGCGGGGATCGCGGTATGTCTGGCGATGGCCGGCGTTTACGGCGTGATGGCCTATGCGGTGAGCCAGCGCGCGAGTGAGATCGGCTTGCGCATGGCGCTCGGCGCAAGCCCGGGCGGCGTGTTGCGGCTGATCCTCCGGCAGGGCATGGCGTTGACGGGCGCCGGCTTGGCGGTTGGGTTGATTGCCTCCGTTGCCGCAACGCGCCTGGTGGCCAGCATGCTCTTCGGGGTTAAGCCTGGCGATCCGCCGACCTATGCGGCTGTCGCGGTTCTGCTTGGCCTGGTTTCGCTGGCAGCCTGCTATATTCCGGCGCGGCGCGCAACGCGGGTCGATCCAGTGAGCGCGCTGCGGCAAGAATAGAATATAGGGGTGCATTCCCCGCCGCACAAAGCCGCTATTGCCGGTCTGGTCGCTCTGGCGGCGTTTACCGTGTGGATTACATGGCGGGCCAAGACGCTTGAGATCACCCTCCAAGGGCACGGGAACCAGACGCATCTGGTGAACAAGCCGGCGCCGGATTTCTCGCTGGCGGCGCTCGATGGACATACCGTATCGCCGGCCGACTTCCGCGGCAAACAGAAGCTGGTGATAGCCTTTTGGGCGAGCTGGTGCGGTCCCTGCAAGTTGGAGCTGCCCGCTTTGCGTTCGTTCTATCAACAGAATCGGCAGGTAGCCGGCAGCCAGTTTGAGATTCTGGCCATCAGTATCGACGCCGAGCGATCTGAGGCGGAATCCTACGCCAATACTGAGAAGCTGCCGTTCCCGATCCTTCTGGACCCGCTTCACCGGATTGCCGATGCATATGCCGTGGACAGTATCCCGACCTTATTTGTGGTCGACAAGAGCGGCAACGTAGTGTACAGCCACGTCGGTGCCGACATGGTCCTGCAGGACACGCTAAAGCGAGAACTGGAAGTCGGCAATAGCGTCACAGTTCGAGGAGGCCAGCATTGACCGGCCCGGCCATTGAGTTCCGTAATGTTTCGAAGAGCTTTCGGACCATCCCGGCGCTCTCGGGGATCTCCTTCGAGGTAGCGCACGGAGAAGTATGCGCTTTCCTTGGTCCGAACGGGGCCGGCAAAACCACGAGCATCAATGTGCTGATGGGATTTCTGTATGCGGACTCGGGCGAAGTCGTGGTGTTGGGACAATTGCCCGGCGATGTGCGGGCCAAACGGCAGATCGGATTCCTGCCCGAGAACTTCGCGTTTTACA
>Ga0302324_100029140_pt1 | contig 10476 bp, 9 predicted proteins | sample Palsa_T0_1_FD_201949 | JGI IMG/M metagenome (GOLD analysis project Ga0302324, IMG submission 201949) | Peat permafrost microbial communities from Stordalen Mire near Abisko, Sweden - Palsa_T0_1 | ecosystem: Environmental > Terrestrial > Soil > Palsa > Peat permafrost | place: Sweden: Abisko... | reverse complement strand
GGCTGCGGCAGAAATATACGATCCACGCACCCGCGCCTTCACAGCGATCGGCCCGATGACCTATCCACGCGAAGGCCATCAAACGGTGACACTGCGCGACGGTCGCGTCGCCATCCTTGGTGGGCGCGTCACGCGGGCCGCCTTCGTTACGACGCCCGAACTCTTCGACCCGGCGACGGGCAAGTTTAGCCGCACGCCGATCGATGAGGACGCGCGCGCGGACGCGAGCGCCGAACTGCTGCCGAACGACGATGTGATGATCGGCGACGGGCGCGGGCCTGGAGAAAAAGTCATGCACTGCACGATTTTCTTCAACCCGCACCGCCAGCGATTCTTCGATACTGCGAAATGAGCCGAGTGCTCGTGCCGTTGCTCCGAGCGAACCTCGTGCTCGTCACCGTTCTCTCGTGCACGCATTTGGTTGCTGCAGCCGGTCTGTCGCCGGGCGCACGCGCGCAACGAGCCGGGGGCGCGCATGCGTACCTACAGCTCAGGCGACAATCGAATCGAGATCGTGCCGTATCGTACGGCTACGGGTGAACGCCAGATGATGGTCTATTTCCCGGCTCGCCGCCTGCTGTACACGAGCGACCTGTTTTCCGGCGACGGCGCGGGCGGCTGGTTCACGCCGCAATATTTGCACGAAATGATCGGGGCTGCCAGACGCGAGCACCTTGCGGTCACGACGATCTGGGGCATGCACTACGATCCGGCTCCGTTTCAAACGATCGACGACTATCTTGCACGATTCACGGCATAGCCGCCGGATTTTTTTTGTTCCGTTTGCCTATATAAATAGGCCTAAAATTATAGTTCATCGCGTCGGGAGCGCTTTGTTTTCCGTATGAAATTCTACTGCACGGCATTGCTCTGCGCGGGGCTGCTGCTTGGGGTCGTGGCACCGCGCTACGCGAATGCGAGCGTTGCCGCGGCGAGAATCAGCGTCCCGGTCCTGACCGGCACGCCGTCACTTGGGGGCAGAATCGACGCCTCGTGGGAAACGGCTGCGTCGATCAGCCTTGCGACCGATTTCACTTACCGGCGCCCGGCCGTTGAACTGACGCAGGTCCAGGTTGCGCAGGACCGCGACGGCCTTGACATCGCCTTTACCGTCGTCCAACAAGAGACGCTCACGGCGGTGCAAGTCACCGACGGATCGAGCGTGCTCAACGACGACTATGTCGGCGTGTATCTCTACCCGCAGGGAACGCAGGGTTTTGGGTACTCCTTCGTTGCGAATCCGCACGGAGCGCGCTACCAAACCTCGACCGAGAATAGCGCCTATCAGCCCGACTGGGCGGCGGCGGGGCAACAAACGCCGGCAGGCTACGTGGTAACGATGCGCATCCCGTTCGGCATCATTCGCTCGGGCGGCTCGAAGACGTGGCGGGCACAGTTCGTGCGCTCGACCGTCGCGACCGGCGGCCTTGCGGTTTGGAACTACGCAGAGTTAGCCGGCGGCGCGCAACAAGCACTCTTCGCCGGCATTCTCCAAGGAGTGGCGTCTGGGTCCGCATCGCGACCGAAGCCGCGTGCTCAGCTCTATGGGCTCGGCGAGGCAACGACCCGGGCGAACGGCGGCAGCACGACGCATGTCGGTGCCGATCTTTCGCTGCCGGTAACGCCGACCGCATCGCTCGTTGCGACGCTGCATCCCGATTTTTCCAACGTCGAGATCGACCAGCAGACGATCGCGCCGACCGCCTTCGCCCGGCAGTTCGTCGAAGTGCGCCCGTTTTTCACCCAAGTGGCCCAGCCGTTCAACGCTCCGAACTTCGGCTGTTCCAACTGCCCGCTCACCCTCTACACGCCCGCAATCCCGAGCTTCGGGGACGGCTATGCACTCGAAGGAACGCAGGGCCCGCTCACGTTCGGCGCGTTCGACACGCTCGGCACGAACCGGACCGATGAAGCGCAGACCCTGGAGTACCGCGTCTCGGAACTGAACCGGGCCTACGGCGCGGACGTCCAGCGTGTCGCCGTCGACACGGGCGCGGGCCTCCACGACGACACGACGTCGTTTGCGACCTTCTACAACAACCGGCCTTCACACGTCTATGTGTACGCCAACGGGGCGCAACAAACCGGGACCGACGTCACGAATCCGAGTTCGGCCACGTACAGCGAGTTGGGATTCGGTTACGGGACATCGACGACCAGCCTGAACGTCGCGTATCAGCACCTCGGCGCCGAGTTTGCTCCCGCCGACGGCTTCATCATGCAGAACGACACCGCGGGCGTCGAAACGATGTTCAGCCAGACGGTCAACTTCGCGCCGAGCGCACCGCTGCACGACATTACCTTGAACGCCAACTACTGGCACCTGCACAACCATCTCGCGCAAGCCGATCAAACGACGGGTTCCGAGCAGATCAACTTCGATTTCAGCAATCTGCTCTCGCTTCATCTGTACGGTGCCTCCGAAGACGTGCAGGCTTTCGGCAGCGAGCTTTTGCCGTTCAACGGCAACGGCGCTTTTCTCGGCTATCGCTCGAACACGACGACGCCTACCTACCTGTCGTATTCGGGCGGCGCTTACTTTCACGGTCATCTCGACGCCTGGACGTACCTCAGCACGCTTCCGCTCACGCGTCGTGCGCGCCTGACGCTCGAGACGGATGAGGACCGGTATGGAACGGTTTTCCCCGGCGAGACGACGGGAACGCAGTGGCTCGAGCGCGCCAGCACCGATTGGCAGATCAGCCGCCAAGCTTCGTTCGATCTCGGTGTGCGCCGGATCTTCGGTCAGCCGCTGCCGAATTCGCTCGGGCCACCGAGCTTCGCCAAGATCAAACAGGCGAACCTGAGCGCAGCGTTCCATTTGCTCTCCGCGCACAACGAGTTCTACGTCGTCTACGGGGACCCGAATAGTCTCAACACCACGCCCGCTCTCTTCGTCAAATGGATTCGCTATATCGGGGCAGGCAAGGGCACCTAAGAGCGAGGTTCGGCACCCGGCAGCGTCTCGGCGAACGGATCGGAAAACGCCGGGTTCGTGAGAAACCGCTGATCGGTGAGGCTCTCGAGGAACGCGATCAGATCGGCTCGCTCGCTCGGCGACAGGACGAAGCCGGCGATCAGCGGATCCTTGTGCGGGTTCTTGCTTCCGATGCCCGCGTAGGGGCCGGTGAGGATCGTGCGACCACCTGCCTGATAGTGGTCGAGCGCGGCATCGAGGTTGGAGACGCTGCCGTCATGCATGTACGGCGCCCGCACCGCGACGTTGCGCAAGCTCGGCGCCTTGAATTTTCCCATGTCGTTCGGATCGCGGGTGATCTCGAAGACCCCGCTGTTGCCGGCCGGGTATGCGCCGTTACGGCCGAGATTGTAAAGCCCCGTATTATGGAACGAGACGGAAAAGATGCGCGTGCGCGTATCGGCGCTATCATCGGAGAAGTTCACCCCGCCGTGGCAGTGGAAGCACTGCAGCTTTTCACCCGAGAAGAGCTTCTCGCCACGCTTGGCGGCATCACTGATCGCATTCTCGTCGCCGCCGTACCGGTAGCGATCGTATGGCGAGTCAAGCGAGATCAGCGTGCGCTCGAACGACGCGATGGCTTTGGTGAGATTTCCGAGGGTAAACGGGTCGCTCTGACCGGGAAAGGCCGCCGTGAACATGCGCTCGTAGCGCCCGTCGGCGCGCAAGCGGGTGAAGAGTTCCGCGTCGTGACCGGCCAGGCCGAGTTCGACCGGATGCTCGCCGAACAACGGAACGAGCATCTGCTGCTCGAGCTTACGCTGCGACGGATTCGCCCACGTCAGCACGGTTGCATACCCAACGTTCGTCAGCGTCGACGCGCGGCGCGGATGGCGCTCTCCCGTGCTGCCGATGGCCGTTACGTTGGGATCCGAAAATCCCAGCCGCTGCTGATGGCAGGTGGCACACGCGTACGTTTGGTTCTGGGAGAGCCGTTTGTCGTAGAAGAGATAGTGCCCGAGAGCGACCTTGGCGCTGCTCATCGGATTCTCGTCCGGAACGATCGGCGGCGCGGCCCAAACCGGGATGTCCCAATGGCAGGCCTCGCTCGTAGCCATGGCGGCGCCGGCAAGGATCGCGACCAACCACGCCGCCGCGACGAGGACGAATCCTCGGACGACGATCACTTCACCGAGAAGAGCGTTTGCGTTCCCGCAGCGCCGAGCCCGATCGCGCGCATTGCCCCGGGACACGCCGCAGCGAAATCCGACATGCAACCGCCGTCAGAATGCGTTAAGTCCGTTGTTCGCAAGAGGTCTGCCAGATCGGCGACGACGACGTTTGCCACCGGATCGAAGTGGTCGAGCGCGATCAGCGGCCGGTTCGGAAACCGGCAGTGCACGGCCTTGTCCGGGCCGCTACAGCCCGTACTTCCGAGGTGAAAAACATAGGTGACGGGCTCCGCATTGGCTACCCTCGGACGAATGCGAGCGTCGACGCGCAAGAACTTATAACCATCTTGCCAACTCCAAAACATCTCGGAGAGATTGAGCGGTGATTCCGCGATCGTTGCATCGGCGTGATCGAGATCCTCCGGGACGCCGAGGCTGAAACGCAAGCCGGTATAATGTCCGTCCGGCGCCGTGCCGACCACCTCGTCCCGCATCTGGGTCGCGCCGCTCGAGCAATGCGTCCCACCGTCGAAATCGACGAATGCAACGTCGCGCCGCTGCCACGTTCCATCTTGCTCGAGCGTCAGCGGAACCGCGACGCCCTTGGCGTCGACCAGTGCAATTTGCGAAACGTAGAAGCGAAATGACTCGGGTGTCAGGGTGGCGCGATCGGTGCCGACACCCTCGTAAGAACGGCCGCATGCAAACGGCTGACCCGCAACCGCCGCCACGAAATGGATGTGATACGTACGATCGGCCGGTGCGCCGAATGCGGGCGCCCCGAGTGACAATAGCGCGACCGCCGCGACGCAGGCTCGCAGCTCAAAGAGCATCAGTCTCCTCCTTAAGCCGTCTTTGCGGCGTCGACGATCATTGCGCCGAGAATGCTTTCAAGCGTGCGGTTCGCGCCCACGCCGTAGGTGCGATTCAAAACGTGGTACGCGCGATCGCGCACGGCGGGGGTCAGCAGACGCCCGAGGAGCAAGTTCGTGTCGAAAACCTTGCCGGGGGCCGTTCCCGCCGAGTGAAGCGCGGTGATGAACGCGGGCAGGTCGACGGCCGGATCCGGATTGGGCAGCACCGGCGCAGACGACATCGTCCACACCTTCGTGAACATGGGCGACTCGGGATCCTCGCGGAGCACGTATTCGAAGAAGGCCTCGAACTGCGGGAAGAAACCGACGAGCGCAGCTTTTCCGAATCGCTCTTTGAGCCGGTCGTACTCACGCTGCGAGTTCGAGCCGAAAAGGTCGACGAAGAACGATCCGGCCACGAATGGATAGGTGTCGCCGGTGTACATGAGGCCCGCCGTCAACGGCAACAAGGGTGAGGCGTTTTCGCTAGACATCGTGGATGCTCTGCGGGCGCGAGCGCCGGACGTGTTCCATGTTGTAGGCGCTCTCTGCCGCTTTTTGCTCGCCGTAGTAGCGTTCGACGACCCGCAGAGCCAAGTCGATACCCGATGACTCGCCGCCGGCGCTCGAAATGTCTTCGTTCTCGACATAGCGCGGACCGCGGATGAGCTTGATCTTCGGGAACTGTTTCTCGAATGCGTCGTACGCACTGTGGTGCGTCGTCGCGTTTAGCCCGTCGAGCAACCCCGTCTTCGCGAGCAGAAAGGCGCCCGTGCAGACCGACATCACGACGTCCGTGTGCGCGCTGACGTGTTTGACCCAATCGATGCTCGCCGGAAGATTGCGTTGCGCCGGGATGACGACGACATGTGGTTGCGGCACGTTTTCAAACGTGTAGTGCGGCGTTACCCACAGACCTTCAACACTGACCGGCTGCAGCGTCTCGGCCACCGTGTAAGCCATGAAAAGTGAAGCGAAGTCTGCCGCGAAAGCGTTGTTGAACGATTCCCACGGTCCGATCATATCGATCGCGACCGTGTCGGGTCCGATCAGCACGGCGATCCGAGGTAACCCGTGCTTCGGCAGGCTAAGCGGCTTGCCGTGATTCGGCACGCTTGCCACGACGGGTTCCTGATTACCGGCCGAGGCCGGCGCACCCGCCGACAAGGCGGCCGCTGCGACGATACCGGTCCCGAGAAGAGCATCTTTGCGGTTCATGTCCGTAGTATGCGGACGGGCGGCAGGGCGGGCTAGAACGATTATGCACGAGAGCTGTTAAGATCGTTCAAGACGTCGAACCCATGACGCCGGACAATGAGGGATGTGCCCGATAAACTACAGCCTGGTCAGTGGTACGGAGCGATCGAGCGCTCCCAAACGATTGGAGGCGTTCACCTCTCGATCGTTCGGCACGACCATGCAAAATCGATCGCCGTCCACGAACACGCGCTCTCGTACTTCATTCTGCCGTTCAGCGGGAGGTACCGCGAGACGCGTGACGGCGTGGTCATCGAATACGATCCGTTTAGCATCGTGTTCCATCCGGCCGGATTCGTTCACTCCGACGAGATCTTAGGACCGGAGAAGTTCTTCGCGATCGAGTTCGAGGCCGAATGGCAATCGCGCATCGGCCACTTGTTCGATCTCTCCGCATGGCGATTCGAATTGCAGCACGGCGAGGCCGTCTGGCTCGCCGTCGGGCTGCTTCAGCGCTTCTTGAGCGACGAACTCGACGATGAGTTCGAGGTCGATGCGATCGTGGCGGAAATGCTGGGCATCGCGCTGCGGCTGGTCGATCGCGATCGGCCACAACGCCAGTGGGTCGGTGACATCAGACGTATCCTCCGAGACAACTACGCCGAGCGAATCTCTTTGGAAGAGCTGGGACGGCGCGTCGGCATCCATCCGGCTGCCCTCTCACGCGGCTTTCGGCTCGATGAAGGTATGACGGTGGGAGAGTATTTGAGCCGGGTTCGCATTCAGAACGCCTGCCGGCTGATGGGTGATGCCGGTTTGACCCTAGCCGATGTCGCCACCGCTTGCGGGTTCGCGGACCAGAGTCACCTGACACGTGCATTCAAGTCGGTGACGGGCTCGGCGCCCGGAGCATTCCGCGACCTCGTGACACCGGCTTCAAGCCGCCGCGAAGGTTCGCTCTAGAACAGCTCCCAGTAGTTGTCGCGCGCGCGCATTTGGGCGGCGCTCTCTTCCATGATGATGCGGCCCGAACGCATCACGCAAAAGCGATCGGCAATGCGTAACGCCTGGCCAACATTCTGCTCGACCAGTATCACGGCGAGCTTCTCCTCGTCGGCAACGGTACGGATCGCGCCGAAGATGTCGATCACGGCGGCCGGTGCGAGCCCGAGCGACGGTTCGTCGAGCATCAAGAGCTTGGCTTCGGTCATCAAGGCGATCCCGAGGCTCAGCATACGCTGTTGGCCGCCGGACATCGTTCCGGCACGCTGCGTCGCGCGCTCCTCGAGGATCGGGAACAATTTGAAGACGCGCTGCCGGCGCGCTTCGCGCCGCGCTGCGTCGTTCTCGTGAAAAGCCCCGAGCAAGAGATTGTCGCGAACGGAAAGGTCGGCGAACACGAAGCGCTCGGCGAGCACGAACGACATTCCGCGCATGACGTTGTCACGCGGGGACGTGTGGCTGACGTCGTCGCCGGCGAAGGTCACGCTGCCGCCCATATTCGGTAGCATGCCGAAGATCGTCTTGAGCGCGGTCGTCTTACCGGCTCCGTTGTGCCCGATGATGGAGACGATTTCGCCAGGCGCGACGCGCAAGTCCAAATCGTAGACGACGTGTTTGCGGCCGTAGCCGGCTTGCAGCTTGTTCGTGACGAGCGTCGGGTCAGGCAGTTCCAAAGTACGCTTTCGCTAGGTTCGGCATCGCCGTCAGCTCATCGAAGCTGCCGCGAGCCGTAATGCGCCCGAGTTCCATGAAATAGATGTGATCGGCCAGCCGTTCGACTACGTGCAGGTTGTGCTCGACGATGCACACCGTGCGGCCGGCGGCGCGCACCCGATCGATCAAGCCGAGCATGACGTCGACCCATTGCTGATCGATACCGGACGCCGGCTCGTCGAGGAGCAGCACATCGGCTTCAGTCGCGAGCACGCGCGCGAGCGCGACCAGCTTCTGCTGACCGAATCCAAGCGCTCCCGCCGGCATCGCTGCGAGCGCATCCATGCCGACGAAGCGCAGCCACTCGACGGCGCGTTCACGCACCTCGCGCTCGACCTTCGCCGTCACGCCCGGCCGTCCGAAGAGCGAAGCGAGATGCTCGCCCGGTTGCTCCTGGAAGGCCAGCATCACGTTCTCGAGTGCCGACATGAACGGAAAGATTCGCACGTCTTGGAACGAGCGCACCATGCCGCGCCGCGCGACTTGATTGGGTGTCATTCCGCCGATCTCGTGGCCGTGCAGCACCACGCTGCCGGAGTCAAAACGAATCGCGCCGGTCAGAAGGTTGAAGACCGTTGTTTTCCCGGCGCCGTTGGGGCCGACCAGCGCGGCAATCTCGCCTCGGCGCAACGCGAAGGCCAAACCATCCGCGGCGATGATACCACCGAAATGCTTGGAGAGGTCGCTGACTTCAAGCACGATGTCACCGCCGTTGCGCTCGAGGGCCGGCAGTGCTGCCGGTGCCGCAGCGGCAGCTGCGGTCGCAGAAGGCAGCGCCGTATCGGCGAGCACGGGCTCTGCCGAGCCACCGCCGGCGCGCGCGCGGCGTCCGCGCAGCCAACGCAGTGGTGCACCCGGGTCGGGAAGCAGCCCTTGCGGGCGCAAAAGCATGACGAGCACGAGCACGAGGCCGTACGCGATCAGCCGCCACAGGAACGTAACGTCGCCGTTGATGTTGAGCACGCGTTCGAAAAACGGTCCCAGCAGCACAAGGAGCGCGGCGCCGATCACCGAGCCCGGCAAGCTTCCCATGCCGCCGAGAATCACCATCGCGATAATCGTGGTCGATTGGTCGAAACCGAACAGCGCCGGAGCCGCGAGCGATGAATCGATCGCGAGAAGCGCGCCCGCGACGCCTGCCATCGCAGCCGTTACGCCGAAGACCATCAGCTTGTAGGCGAACACGTTTTTTCCAAGCGAACGGCAAGCACGTTCATCTTCGCGAATTCCGCGCAGAACGCGTCCGTACGGAGATTCACCCATCCGCCAGCAGATGGCGTAGACGATCAAGAAGCATACCAAGAAGAGCGGCAGCCGGTCGCTCGGGTTCGTGAGGCTGTGGCCGAAAACCGAGAGGCCGACGATATTCTGCAGGCCGTAGGTGCCGCCGAACGCAGAGCTTGTCGAAACGAGCGCGATGATGATCGTCTGTGCCGCCAAGCTGAGCAAAATCAACCACTCGGCCGACAGCCGGAGCGCCGGAATGCCGACGATCACGCCGACGAGCCCGGCCGCGACGATTGCGACGCCGAGCCCGGCCAGCACCGGCACGTGGTTGTTTAACAAGAGATAGCCGATCGAATATCCGCCGATCGCTCCGAAGGCCGCGTGCGCGACGGAGATTTGTCCCGTGTACCCGAGCAGTAGGTTGAGAGAGACGGCGAAGATCGCGAAGATCAGAATCTGGTCGACGTAGCTGAGCGCTAGTTCCAAGCGCGCCTACGCCTTCACTGCGCGGCGCGGCGCGAAGCGGTGAAACAGCAGCCGGAACTGCACCGGCCGTAGCGCCACGTAGACGAACAAGATCGCAAAGACGACAAGCGACGTCCAGATCGTCGGCAGCCAGATTTCACTCCAGCTTTCGACGAGCCCAAGGCCCAGCCCAACGAGGCCCACCCGCACAGGGCGCGTGTCGAGGCCCGACAGAAATGCGACGACGAACGCATAGAAGAGCGGGTTGAAGCCCATGTCGGGCACCGCGGAGGTCTTGGTCGCCGTCAAGACTGCACCGACGCCGCCGAGAAACGAGCCGATCGCGAAGACCGCCAGGAAAACGCGCCCGGGATCGATGCCGACGACGAGGCTCATCTCCGGGTTGACGCGCACGGCCCGGATCGAACGCCCGAGCTTTGTGTTGGAAAGCAGAACGCTCGTTGCGATGATCAGCGTCCAGGTGACGACCACGTTCACGACGTCGATCGTCGTGAAGTTGAGCGGCCCAACGTTGATCCCCGCATTGGTGAAGCTATTGATTTGCTCGCTCGTGGTCGAGAGCCAAATAAGACCGATCACGTTACGGCCGATGATCGAGAGCCCGAGCGAGGCGACGAAGATCATCAACAACGTGTTCGCGCTGCCGCGCGCCGCCAGCGGCCGGTAGATGAAGCGTTCCATCAACACGCCGAAGACCGCGCCTACCGCCGCCCCGACGAGAAGCGCGGCCCAGAACGGGAGGCCCGCGCGTTCCCCCGCGACGGCGGCAAGATACGCAGAGATCGTATACGTGAAGGTGAAGGCGACGTGGAACCGTCCGGTGACCCCGAGGATCAGCGAAAAGGCCACGCCCAGCAACGCATACGAGGTACCATTGATCAGCCCGTTAACGGTGAGCTGTAGGAAG
>Ga0302324_100029136_pt1 | contig 10477 bp, 12 predicted proteins | sample Palsa_T0_1_FD_201949 | JGI IMG/M metagenome (GOLD analysis project Ga0302324, IMG submission 201949) | Peat permafrost microbial communities from Stordalen Mire near Abisko, Sweden - Palsa_T0_1 | ecosystem: Environmental > Terrestrial > Soil > Palsa > Peat permafrost | place: Sweden: Abisko... | reverse complement strand
TGTTGCTTTCTCCAGATTCGTTTCCAGCCGAATCCTTCGTCCGCAAAGCCAAAGGTCGTCGGAGGCGAGAAAGGATTCCTATTGCGAATCCCCATGTAATGAGGAACTGGAGAGTATCTTCTTCGCGAAGGTGGCTGGCGGACGGATCAGTTCTGAAACTGCCCGCGATGGTCGAGCCACAACGGCTGCCGTTCCGAATCAGGCCGCGTCGCTCATCCCCGACTCGGCGTACTTGCGTCGCGCCTCCACGAGGCAATCCACGATGGCCCCATCCTCGATCGCCTGCAGTCTGGCATCATAGGGGTCAAAGGGCGATAGAGCCTTGGCGATAACCGGCATAGTCTCGATCAGCACAAACAGCAGGGTGAGGAAGAGAGATACGGTGGACACGACCGGGCTTCGGTCCCTCGCCTCGGGTGTCTCGCCGGAAGCGAGCTTCTGAATCGCCGCCAGATCGCTGATCACCGAACGCTCCTCCATGTGTGCCCGGACGCTGTCTTCGACCGTCGATCTGCGGCTGGCGATGTCGCGATCGAGCTGCTGATTCTTGGTTTGCTTTTCCGTTTTCAGAGCATCGAGGTCTTGACGGAGACGGATCAGAGTGGCTTCTTTCTTTTTGGCCATCTCTTTATATCCGGGGCCCCTCAGACTCCCTTTGCCGTCCATCTCAGCGTTGAAAACCTTGACGGCCTCCTGCACTTCCGAATTCTTATTGGCAATTGTCTGGGCCAAATCGACGATCTCTTCCCGCCGTCGAGCGAAATCGCTATCGTCAGGCACTCTCTTCAACTCATCCGCCTTGCGGGTACGCTCGTACTGAACGATCCAGGGTTGCAGCAGGCGCACCTCGATCGGCTTGGAAACCACCAGACCGATCACGACCGCAATCGGGATACGAAGGCCGAGTAACGCCCACGGCGTCCGCGAGGAATAGGGGCGCGCCGCATTGGTATCGCGGAAGAAGTTCTTCAGCACGGCGCGCTTTCGTGCCGATGAAACCAGAAATCGATCCAGCACGAAAATCACCAGGCCCCACAAAGAAGCAAGCACTACCGTCGTCCAGCCGTCGCGAAAGATCGTATAGATCGCGTACCCTCCGGAGCAGGCCGCCAGCAGCGCGGTTAACAGGATCAGAGCACCCATGGAGCAGTACTTCGACCGCACCGCCCGGCATTCCTCTCTAGCCAAAGTCTCCGAGTCGAAGCCACCGGCAAAGAAGAAGAATCTTTGCCAGCGGCTGGGAACCGGTCCGCGTATCGCCAGTGTGTCTCGTGTGTAACGCCCATGATTTGTTGTCGCCATTTGAACCTCCTCCTACGATTCAATTGCTGAAGGAATCGAACCAATCTCCGATGACGTCCCAAAAACCGTGATGGTCCGCATCGATGTCTGCCAGCAGGTGATGATCCGTCTGAAGCACCGCGTGCACGTCCGCATCCGCCAGCGAATGCCCTGCATCGCCGATCCCGCCATCGTGCGGCAAATGCTCTCCATGATTCTGGGCAAGGATTGTCCCGAGACCCCAGCCGAAGCCTATGTCGGCGGCTCTCGTCAAGACTGTGGCTGCGGGACTTGGTCTCTGGCCGAGCACAAATGCCTTCCGCTCACCAATCGGGGCAGCGCCATGGACCGGCTGCGGACTGCCGCGGAGGTCGCGCGCGTTCTTGATGAAGCCGAGCAGATCGCTGAGAAACTTCACCAAAGCGGCTAACACTCCGAAGCCGACAACCAACACACCAACCAGGGTAACCGGTTGGGAAATGTACTGATTCAAGCCAAACCGCATTCGATTCCTCCTTTGCCGAGTACCCGGCCTTACCTGCCTATGTCTCCTGGCGCATCCCGTCGATCCAAGCACGCCGCCCGTTTTCATCCAAAGCGCTCAACTCGTCCAGCCAACTCCGCCAGTGATCGTCATCCTGAACGAGCTGATTTACTTCCGCGTTCAGCGCTTTCATTCTCTCCAGCTTCCACCCGGCAATGCACCGGAGGCAAAAGCTAACGCTTTGCAGCAGAAGGATAAAGATCAGAAAGGAGGCCGCCGCACATCCGGCAATCAGCGCGAATTCCACAGGGCATCTCCCCTTCCGCTTGCCGGCGCCAGAGCTGTGGCAATCATGGCGCGGACTATCTTCTCGTTACGACGAATCCTCTTCAGATATTCCTCGCGCTCCCGCAGAAGCCCCGCGCGAGATTCGTCTATCTTGTGTATCTCGGCGAATATCACTTTGATCCGCTCGATCCGCAGCATGGTTTTCCCTCAATCGCCTTGGGCTGCCGCGCTGGCCACGGAGAAAGGCGACTTCTGGATCGTTCTCCATAATTCGGATGCCTTGCGAAGCAGACCCTTCGCAATCCAGCGCGGCAGACGAGGGACGAGGCGCGCCGTCTCCTCGCGGCGCAGCCGGGCGCACTCCTCTCCAACTACGGTCCACTTAAAGAGCTCATAAGATGCATCTTTCAATTCGACGCACAACACGACGATCCGGCGCCCGACCGCCTCGAGCTCCAGCCGCGCGCCGTCCAAACGCCGGGCCTCAGCGTGCAATTCCTCGGCCTTCACTTCCATCTCTTTGGCCTTGGCGAAGTTTGAGGCAGTGATAAACAGACTAAAGACGGATAGCCCGCCGCTGAGGACGGTTCCCACCTCCAGATCGCCGATGGGCCCGAGAATATCGGAAAGGCCGCCGGCATCGAACGACGCGGCCACATCATGGACATGAGTGTGTAGAAATGGGATGTGTACCAAGTCGAAATGGTCGATAATGTCGACCCCGCGGAGCAGCAGCGCCAAGTCTTTTGCCATCAGGAGAGGATCTACCGGTGAAACTCGACCCTTCACGAGCATGGCTTGCGAATCCGCGAGGATCGCGCGCACTTCCTCCTCGGTTCTCTCTCCAAATAGGGGTAGCGGCCACAATGCTGCAGATTTTTACTCTAACGTATTACACGCAATGTTGATGTGACCGCATCGTAAGTAGCAATTCCCTCAGCAGATTGCCGGCTCCGGCGGAATTCGGGTGCCAACAAGATACATAAGTCGGGTTGCGACGGATGCTAAAACGGCATCGAAAACTCCTGTTTTTTCGTGAAATCATGGCGGGCACTGTCTCCTACGCGCAATCTCGGTCGGTGAAAAGCTGTATTACACGCAGCAAAGTGATACCCTATCCGGGGGGTTGACTATGCGTGTAATACAGCGCGGACCGGCCATCTTGGGGGATCGCGTGTTGCGGGATTTCGCGCGCAGCCTCCGGGCGGCCGACCTGGCCGAAGCGACCCGGCGCGGCTATGCCGCCGATCTCGGCCGATTCCGGGCCTGGATCGAGGACAGCCGCGGCGCAGGAGTTCCCTTGCGCCGGATCAATACAGTCGATCTGGCCAACTACCGCCTACACCTCACCCGGTCGGCAAAGCTGCGGGCGGCCAGCGTCAACCGCAAGGTGCAGGCGCTCAAGAGATTCTTCGGCTGGGCCCACCACAAGAAACTCATCGCGGCCAACCCCGCCGCCACCCTGGGCTTCCTGCGCCGCCAGAAGCGCTCCCAACCCAAAGGGCTCCGCGAAGAAGAAATCCAGGCGCTATTGCGGGCTGCGGGCCAGACTGGTCATGGGCTGGCGCGCCGCAACTACGCCCTCCTCCAGTTGTTGCTGCAAACCGGCCTGCGCGTGGGTGAGGCGGCGCGGCTGGGGATCGCGGATTGCGAAATCAACGACCGCTCCGGTGTGGTGCGCGTGCGTACTGGCAAAGGCGGCAAGGAACGCGAGGTCCCCCTGAATGCCAGCGCGCGCCGGGCAGTGGCGCTCTATCTGAACACGCGCGAAAACCATGATTCCGGAGAGCCCCTGTTTTTGAGCGAGCGGGGCGGTCACGCAATGTCCTTGCGGACTATGCAGGCAACCATTCAAGAACTGGCACGCCGGGCCAAGATCGCGCGCATTCCGGTTTCCGCCCATACCTGCCGGCATACCTTCGCTCTGACGTTCCTCCGGCGCAATCCCGGAAAGCTGATCGAGCTGGCCACCCTGCTCGGGCATGAGTCGCTGGACACCACGGCGGTTTACCTGCGACCTTCGGCTGAAGAGTTGGCCCGCGCGGTGGAGGAGGGCGACGATGAATAGCGCATGCCCGAACCCACAGAAGCGCACGATGCGCCAGAAGAAGTCCACGGCCGGCTGGTCAGCGGCGTGGCGTTACCGGAAGACCCAGGCATTGAGGAGCTGGCTCGCGACTGGACGTTATCAGAGGCCGACATAGGCGAGGTTTTGTTGTGCCGCGGTACGGATAACTGTCTGCGGTTTGCCTTACAGCTTTGTGTGCTGCGGCGTTATGGCCGATTCCTGGAAGAGTATGACGATCCACCCGTGCGCATCGTGAATCACTTCGCCGCGCAGCTGCAGCTGCCGCCGGTGTTGCTGTTGGCGCCACCCCGGCCGGCGACCGAAAGCGAATACCGGGACCGGCTGCGGCGGTACTTGTTGCTCCGGGACCTGGATCAAACAGGCCGCGATCTCTTGGCCGCTTGGGTGAGTGAGAGAATGGCTGACGGCGAGGTGCCGGACACCATCGCCAGTCAGGCCGAGCAGGTTGTGCGGGGCTGGCACTACGTCTTGCCGCGAGCCACGGTCTTCACCCGGATGATCGCCTCCTTCTGTGCGCGCGCGGAAGGTGACGTCTTCGAGCGCATCGCAGCACAGGTGTCGGCGGAAGGACGGCGGCGGATTGACAAACTGTTGGCGGTTCCGCAAGAAGACCAACGGTCGATGCTGTTTCACTTGAAAGAATATCCGCCGCATGGGAATGCGCAGACGATCAAGGACTACCTGGCGTACTACCATCTCGCGATTGGCACGTGGGATATGGAGGAGATTCAAGGCGTCAGCCAGGCGCTGATCCAGCACCTGTCCCATGCCGCCAAGCGGCACGACGCTTGGTATTTGAAGCGCTTGCCCGAAGCCAAGCGCCACGCCATGGTGGCCTGTTTCCTTTTGGAGACACGCAAGACGGTGCTCGATCACCTGATCGAAATGAACGATCAGCATCTGACGAAGTTGATTGGGGATTGCCGCAAAGCAGCCGAGGAACAGCAGCGCCACTACTGGAAGCTGACACGGGAAGGACAGGATCTGTTAGTCGGCTCCGTAGAGTGGATGTTGGAACAGAGACAGCCGACCGAGGCTTGGGAGACACTGTTGGAAAGAACCCCGGCCGTGGAGTTGCGCCGCGCCTGTGTCCACTACCGGGAAAGCCGCCGTTTGGAACAAACCGGCTATGTGGGTGTGCTCCGTGAGCGGCTGCGCTGGCAAGTACGGCCCTACCTGCCCGAGTTTCTACAATTGCCCTTTCGGGCCGAGGCGGGCGCCACGGGCTTGCAGCAGGCGTTGGCAAGCGCTTCCATCTATTTCCGCGACAAGAAGTTGCCGTCGCAGACCACGCCCGTCGAGTTCCTCCCCGCAGCCTTCCGCCGGCAATTATTCGATGCCGATGGCAAGGTCGTCCCGGAAGTCTGGGAACTCGGGTTGGCTGTGGCGGTTCGCGACGCCGTGCGGGCGCGCGAGCTGTATCTGTCGGGAAGCCGCCGCTACATTTCGTTCTCGAACATGGTTTACAGCGACGAGCTGTGGGAACGGGAGCGACAACACATTTATGGCCCGCGTTCTGCAAAAGCCGATTGCGATGCGTTCCTGGATCGGATGCAGCGCGAACTGGACCAGCAAGCCGCACAGACGGTAAAAGGACTACCGGACAATCCCTACGCCAGCATCAAGGATGGCCGGCTGAAACTATCGAAGGACAAGGCCGATCTGGAACCGGAAAGCGCCAAACAGCTCCGGCGCGTGATTGAATCCCATCTGCGGCAGATCCGCATCGAGCGGCTGTTGTTGGAGGTGAACGATCTCTGCGGTTTCACTAAACAACTGCGCCCCCTCAACGAGCACATGCCGCAGTGGGAGAACACCGTGGCCGTGCTGATCGCGGCCGTCATCGCCCATGGTACCAATCTGGGCATCGTAGCTATGAGCCACAGCACCGATGGCATCACCCTCGAAATGCTCCGTCACGTGAGCCAGTGGTGCTTGCGACCGGAAACGCTGAAGGCCGCCAATCGCGTGTTGGTCGATTTTCATCATCGGCTGCCGATCAGTGCCGTCTGGGGAACGGGCCTCCGCTCGTCCTCGGACGGGCAGCGGTTCGGAGTACAGGAGGATTCCAAAATCGGAGCCTATTATCCCCGCTACTTTGGCTATTACGGCAACGCTTTGACGCTGTACACGCACATGACCGATCAGTTTGGCGTCTATTCCACCCAACCCATCTCGTGCATTATTCGCGAATCGCTGTATGTGTTGAGTGGGCTACTGGGCAATGACACCATCGTCCGTCCCAAGATCCATCACACGGACACGCATGGAGCCACGCACCAGATCTTCGGTCTGTTTCGCTTGCTGGGCTTGTCGCTGCAGCCCCGGCTGGCTAAGCTGCGCCATCAACGGCTCTTCAAGTTGAGTAAGGACCGGAATTATAGCGAACTGGAACCGCTGTTTGACGGAAGCGTGCCTGACGATCTGATCCGCGAGCAGTGGGACGGATTGATGCGTATGACGACCTCGCTGCGGACCCGGCATGCGGCGCCGGATGCCGTCGTGCAGCGGCTGGCCAATGCCAGCGGAGCGGATCGGCTCGCCAAAGCTTTAACCGGCATTGGCAAAGTAGATAAGACCATCTTTCTTTTGCGTTGGTTCCACGATCCAGCACTGCGCGGCGCGGCCGGACTGCAACTGAACCGTGGCGAGCACCGGCAGAGCTTAGCCAAGTGGCTCTTCTTCGCCAACCAGGGGGAATTCCGGGAGGGCGACTACGAAGAGATCATGAATAAGGCCAGTTGTCTGAGCCTGATCTCGAATGCGGTCCTGGTGTGGAACACGATTCAGATCCAAAAGATCGTGGAAGAGCTGCGCGCCGCCGGGCACCCAGTCAAGGATGAGGATCTGGCACGGGTTTCACCGCTCCTGCGGGCTCACGTGATCCCTAACGGAAGCTATGATCTGTCGATCCGTTAATGCGGGGGTCGACATTGCGTGTAATACGTTAGCGTAAAAATCTGCAGCATTGTGGCCGCTACCCGGAGTTCGGCAGTTTGCCCCAGTGAAACGTGTTGCGAGAAGGCCCCCGACGGGGTTGGGTCGGGCTGGAACTTCACTGGTTTCTGGGTATAAACCGAGGATTTCAGTTCGGTTAGTGTCCGGCACTCCTTTCACCGGAGCAGGATGCCGAGGTGATCGCAGGGCGCGTCGGTGAGGTTCTGCGCGACCCCCAGATACCGCTCGGTGGTCTGAATCGAGGCGTGGCCAAGCGAGAGCTGGATTTGTTCGAGGGGAGCTCTGCCCTGATGAGCGAGCTTGGCGAAAGTACGACGCACGTCGTGGGGCGCCAGCGTGGCGCCCAGCTCTTTGCCGTAGCCATCCACGACCTCATAGATCGACTGCGCGCTCATGCCCTGCCCCATGATCCGGTCCCCCTTGTTGACGGCGCCGAGCACCGGGCCGCCGGTGAAGCGGGCCGCGGCCAGCCAATCGTCGATAGCGGCTTTGGTCCAGGGGGGCATGGGCACGGTGCGCACGCGGTTTCCCTTGCCGGTAAGATCCACCACGCACCAGCGGCCGTCGCGCTGCTGAATGTCTTCGATACGCAGCCCGGCGAGCTCCTGCCGGCGCAGGCCGCAGCCGATCAGCAGGGCCAGCAGCGCGAGATCCCGGCGTCCCTTGAGCGAACGGTCGGGCAGCGCGAGCAGCCGTTCGGCCTGCTCGAGCGTCAGCCAGTTCCCTGCCCGGACGCCGTGACGCTTGGCTCCCTTCACGCGCGCGATCGCCGCCGCCACCTCGGACGCGAGCAACCCGTTATCGGCGGCTTCCACGGCCAGTTTCTTGACCGCGCTGAGGCGCACGTTGATCGAGGCGGCGGCCAAGGCTGTGGATTCGAGCGCCGTCCGCCAGGCTTGCACCGTGGCTTTGGTGAAGCCGAGATGCCCTCCGGGCCCGCCGGTTTGCGCGCACCATCGCTCGAAAGCATCGAGCGCCTGTGCATAGGCCCGCTTGGAATGCGGGGAAGTCACGCCATCCAGCACCAGGCTCTTGATCCGTTTCCATGTGTCGTCTTGGGGCGCGTGGACGAGAGCCCTGGGCCCAGAGGGTACCCCGATCATGCGCCCACCGGAAACTGCAACTGGAGGGGAATACCGGGGTGCTGCTCGACCCACAGCAGAACGAGAGCTTCCGGAATCCAGATCCGCAGGGCGGCCAGGCGGTGGAGGCGAGCGTGGCAGGCGGCGCAGACGGTGACGAGCAGCTCGCGCTGATGGACGCCGGGCTTACGATGATGCACATGGAGGCGATGCCCTGCCCCGCAGGACTGGCAGGCGCGGCCGTCGCGCTCCAGAACCTCGTCGCGAAGGCCGGCGAAGCGCTGGCGGGAATGGACAGCGGAGCGATAGCAGGAGCGGCAGAGGCCAGCAGTCCAGGGAAAATCGCGGCCGCAGGGGCAGAACAGGGACCGCTGGAGGGGAGCGCGTACGGTGGAAGAAGCGGCCAAGAAGAGAATTATACAACAGAATCACCTTTGCTAAGAAGCATTATCATAGGGGATTTGAAAGGATTTGCGGTGGTCTGCGAATGCCATTCTGCACATACGTGCGGTAACATTGTGAAGTAGCGAATTCCCTTCTCCCCGAGCCCAACCTGCCTGCCTTTCATTGATTTGACGAGGTTTTTGGAGGAACTGCCCGCCTCTGGCCGTCAAAATTTCTTCCCCCACGCGACTGCGCCAGCACTTGGATTTGCTTAGTCCCATAGTTAGGTTGTAATCTGAGCCCAAAGATAGCACACTAGAAGTGGGACTAACATGCTACGCAAACGCGCTCACGTCATTCTGCCCGCCGATCTCCTCGCCGAGGTGGACCGCCTGGTTGGCGAGCGCGGCCGCAGCGCCTTCCTCTCGGATCTCGTGCGGCGGGAAATCCAGCGGCGCAACCTGCTCGCCGCGCTCCGGGAGGCCAGGGGCTCGTGGAAAACGGAAGAGCATCCCGAGTTACAGGAAGGTTCCGAGGCATTCGTCGACCGCTTGCGTGCCGAGAATGAAGCCCGTCTGCAATCCCTCCCGGATGCTTGATGCCCACCTTGCTCCTAGACACCACCTTTCTGATCGATGTCTTAAATGACCGCCGGGGCCGGGCCGATCTCATGGAGCGGATGATTTTGGAGCAGCATACGCTGGCTTGCTGCGCCATCAATGTCGCCGAGGTATATGTGGGCGTGCGTGCCCCGGAAGCGGCTAAAACGGAAGCTCTGCTGCGGCTGCTCGCCTATGTTCCGATCCGCTGGGAGGCGGCGAAATTGGCGGGCGATTTGAAGCGCGAATGGGCGCGCAAAGGACACACGCTCACGTTAACTGACACCACCGTGGCCGCGGTCTGTTTGACCGAAGGGATCACCCTGGTGACTGATAATCGCAGGCATTTCCCCATGCCGGAGTTGGCGCTCTATTCCTTGCCGGCAGCATGCGCTATCACTCCTCCAGTGAAGCTGTATCTGGACATCACGTTTTTGAGATATCTGGTAGCTAGCCTATATCTATAGGCTAGCGGAGAGCTATCCGATATTATATGGTATCTGTTGGGTATCACGGTAGCTATCGGATATCCATTTGTGGTATCATTCCGGTCGGTCAAACTATGCCTACGATTGTCTTTGCAAACCCAAAAGGTGGCGCAGGAAAGTCGACCGCCGCCGTCATTCTGGCGACGCAGCTTGCGCGAAGAGGAGCGAAGGTCACAATTCTCGATGCTGATCCGAACAAGCCGGTCTCCGAATGGGCCAAACGCGGCACTCCCGAGAGCCTTGTAGTGGTTGCCGACATTTCCGAAGCGACGATCATCGACGAGATCGACGCGGCAGGTGAGAAAGCGCCTTTTGTCATCGTTGATCTCGAGGGGACGGCGTCAATGATGGTGGCCTATGCAATATCCCGTGCAGATCTGGTCATCGTTCCCACCCAGGCCTCGCAGTTGGACGCCAAACAGGCTGCCAAGGCTGTTATGCTCATCAAACAGCAGGAAAAAGCTTTCCGGAAGACTATTCCGTTCTCAATTCTCTACACGCGAACCAGTTCGGCGATTCGTACGAAAACGCTGTCCCACGTGCAGAATGAGTTTCAAAAGAACAACATCCCGTCGTTCCGGACACACCTGCATGAGCGCGAAGCTTTCCGTGCGCTGTTTTCATTCGGCGGATCGCTAGAAACGCTTGACCCCCGTCAAGTTGGCGGGCTTGAAAACGCCATTGCCAATGCACGCGAATACGCGGCTGAATTCGTTCATATGATACAACCTGCAGGGAAGGGGATAACAGTTCATGGCTGAGCGAGCAGGATTGTTCGAAGAAGATCTCGACCTCTCACATTTCACCCCACAGAAGGCGGCGAA
>Ga0302324_100029135_pt1 | contig 10477 bp, 11 predicted proteins | sample Palsa_T0_1_FD_201949 | JGI IMG/M metagenome (GOLD analysis project Ga0302324, IMG submission 201949) | Peat permafrost microbial communities from Stordalen Mire near Abisko, Sweden - Palsa_T0_1 | ecosystem: Environmental > Terrestrial > Soil > Palsa > Peat permafrost | place: Sweden: Abisko... | reverse complement strand
CAAGACAAGTTTCGTGTCGCAGGTGGGTAATGACGGTACGAAGATCAACCCTCGGGATGTGCTTGTCGACGAATCTAAACAGCACGACATCGAGGATCTTGGCGACTGTCTACGCGCTCTCGGAGATGGTCAATCGCTGGGCGATTTCTCGCTGACGATCGTGATGTACGCGACTACCAAAGGAGAACTAGACCAGCTTGTGGGCGAGTTCAGCGGGGTCTTTAGCAATGCGGATGGCAATTTGTTCGTTGAGACGTATAACCAGCTCAATGCGTACTTTGCCGTTGTGCCGGGGAATTACTCACAAAACTTACGCAGGCTCTATTTGTTAAGCGCCAATTACGCCGACCTGTCTTTCTTTTTTACGATACTCGCCGGCGAGAAACACAATGCGCATCTGGATACCGAATATCTCGCAGTGCTCGAAACCGAAAATGCGACACCGTACTTCCTCAACCTGCACAATGGGGAGGTACCGCACACATTGATTCTAGGCATGACCGGAAGTGGCAAAAGTTATTTCTGCAACTTTGTCTTGCAGAACGCGCAGAAATATAACCCGCTAACCTTCATATTCGATATTGGCGGTAGCTTCCAATCGCTCACGACGATTTTTGGCGGTTCCTACTTGAATGTTGGACAAGAGTCGCGAGATTTCGCAATAAACCCCTTTTCTCTCCAACCCACGAAGGACAATTTGCAGTTTATATTCTCCTTCCTCCGCGTCCTCATCGAAGGCAGTGACGATCGTTATCGCATGGACTTCAAGGAAGAGCGCAAGCTGTGGGACGCCATCAACCGGCTGTACGTCTTGGAGCCGGAGCAGCGTACCATATCAAACTTCGGTAGCATCGTCGGCGAGCTGAAGGAACGCCTCCATCGGTGGACTCGAGGCGGTCAGTATGGCTTTCTTTTCGATAATGTCCACGACACGCTGACCTTCTCTCGCTTCCAGACGTTCAACTTTCATGGCTGGGACGACGCTCCGGAGATTCTAGAGCCGCTGCTTTTCTACGTGCTCCACCGCGCTACCGCTGAGATTACCGATCCGAGCATGCTAGCCACGTTTAAAGTATTTCTACTGGACGAGGCGTGGCTTTTTCTTAAAAACCAGACCATCCGTGACTACGTCGTACAGGCTCAAAAGACCTGGCGTAAACACAACGGCGCCATGATCCTCGCTACTCAATCTCTCAAGGAGTTTGAGGATTCTGGATTGTTACCGATCGTTTCTGAGAGTTGTCCAACCAAAATCTTCCTTGCCAACCCTGAGATGGACCGCGATGTATACCGCGACGCTTTCCACTTGAATGATACGGAATTGGATTTGATCGCGGGGCTCGTACCGCCCGGGCAAATGCTTATTCGTAAGGCGCAGACTTCCAAAAAAGTGCAGTTGAATGTCGATTCCATCTCGCACTGGATGGCCACCAACAATCCTCGCGACAATCTAAAAAAAACGAGACTATTTCCTGCGTTTCGGTATCGCTGATGGTTTGCGCCATCTCGCTCAGGACCACCCGTTCCAGCCTCAAAAGCTGGCCGTTGCTGACTCGAACTCAAACCGCAATCGCTAAGGAGACCATTCTATGCACCGCTTGGGATTTACCACCGGGATTATCCTGGTTCTCTTGTCAACCAGCCTGGTTGCTCAGGAGGCGGCCCGCACCGTCCTATATCACACGGAGGACATCATCCCTGTCCGCGCCAAGTTAAGGTATACAACACTGATCGAGCTCCCAGCGGCGGAGAAGATCATGGAAGCGGCCACCGGGGATAAGGATTTCTGGATTGTCGATGTAGTTGGGAATTTCTGCTTCGTGCATCCGGCCAAAGCCGGCATCAGTTCGAACCTCAATCTCATAACGGACAAGGGCAATATCTACAGCTTCACCTTGCAAGATGTATCCATTTCGAGTGGAGAACCCGACCTGAAGGTAATTGTCCAACCCGCTGACCGTTCCGCCATTGTGACTTTGAGTGGAAAGCCGCAGTTTGTGTCTGCCGCACAACTGGCACAGTCTCAGGAACAGCTCGCGAAGCTCCAGTCTCACATGACACAAGCAATCGATGAGTACAAAAGCGCCTACCCGATGAAGTTGAAATTCGACTACAAATTTAAGACGAACACAGCACCATTCGATATTCAGTCGATCTACCACGACGACCAATTTACGTACATTCGTACTAACGCACCCGAGAAGTTTTCCGTCTACGAGATCAGAGATGGCAAACCCAACCTCGTCACTTACGACCTACGTGAAGGTACGTACACCATTCCAAAAGTCATGGACAAAGGGTATGTCGAATTGGGTAAGAAGCGCATGCACTTCTCGCGCTCTTCGAAGGGATAACCGGGATGACTGGAGACAACTCTACCCTCAAGGTCGATCCGGAGCCGGAACTCCGTCGGACGCAAATCGAGCCCAGGGGGGTGCTGCAAAGAAACCTCAAGGTGCTCGTGTACTTGGGTGGCGCCATACTCGTTATTGTGGCAGCTATCTTCAGCTCAACTGGAAAGAAGACTCAGATGACCAAGGGACAGCCTCCACAGCCGGTGGTCCAGGACAATACGGACAACAACGTGCAGGACCTGAAGAACCAACTGCAGGCTGACCAGCAGAAGGGCGAGCAGCAGGCCACAGTCCCGAATCCCGACTACGCACCCGGAGGTCGCTACTTCGGGTGTGTGCCCGGGCAGGTTTGCACCCCGGAAATGATGCGACAAAATCCGCAGGCGCAGCAGCTCACCCCGCAGCAGCAGCAAGAACAGCAACTTGCCGCAAAGGACCGGGAATTAGCCTATAACGCCCGGTTTGCGTCCAATATTGCCTACTCTCGACCTTCTGATCCACCGCCAGGATCGACGAATGTCGCTCCAGAAGGCTACCGACAAGCCATCAGTCGGGCTGCGGACCCTGATAGCAGCCTAGTTGGCCCCCGAGCGGCCACTGACGGAGCTGCGCAGGACCAGGAGCAAAAGCGCCCTCCGGAGGTCAACGTTGACTCGGCTGTCGGGCAGCCTTATGTGTTATATGAGGGCACAATTCTGGACACGGTTCTCATGAATCGACTGGATGGCGACGCGGCTGGGCCGGTCAAGGTGCTGGTGTCCAACCCAGCGTATTCTCACGATCATCAACACATTATTGTTCCTGACGGAACCGTCGTACTTGGTGAAGCCAGGAAGATTGGTACTGCAGGGTTCGGTCAGCAGCGGCGTATGGCCGTCGTCTTCCACAGGATGATTATGCCGGATGGCTACAGCGTCGACCTCGACCAGTTTCACGGCCTCGACCAAATCGGGGAAGAAGGATTAAAAGACAAAATTAACAATCACTATCTACAAATCTTCGGCACGTCCATTGCATTGGGCGTGATTGCCGGAGCGGCCCAGATCGAACAGGGTGGTGGAACCCTCACTGGCAGCGGTTCTCAGTTGTTCACCAACGGCGCATCTGCCAGCGTCTCGGAGTCGGCGACGACAATCCTCAACCGCTTCATGCAAATTCCACCTACGATTACGGTTCGGGAAGGGCATCGAGTCAAGGTGTACTTCACCCAGGACATGCTGCTGCCGGCCTATAGTAATCACAATATTCCTCAAACGTTCTAAGGAGATGCCCATGCGGAATACGATCTTTGCGAGAGTGATCCTAATGGCCACAATTGTAACCATTACCGGCTGTAGGAAACCGAAACTGGAATGCGCCCCGGGAGACTCGCCGGCGGTGTGCCAGGAGGTGCAGAAGTGTTTCCAATCAGGCACTTCGGTCGAGGTATGCAGGGAAGGTGAAAAGGACGCCAATGCCATCGATTCGAACAAACACAAGCCTTAGCTGTTTGCAACGGTAGTCGGAAGCACTCAGCGTAACCAACGTAGCCATAAAGGATTGCCAAATATGAAAAGCTTCTGGTTTGCCACCGCAGTTTTCACACTCCTGACGGAAGGAGCGCCCGCCCATGCTCAGTTCGGAGGCGTCGTGTTCGATCCAACCCAGTCCGCTCACGCTATCGAGCAGATCGCACAGGGGGAGCAAATTTTTACAAACACGGTGACGCTGGCGAAGAATGCCATCGCCACATACAACCTGGCTTACCAAATGTCACTCGCTCCGCAGAGTCTCTACGCGGCTTATCTCTCGCCGTCTACCTACTGGATGCTATTGAATCAAGCAGCCAACACGTACGGCAATTCCGAGGCGCTTATGAATACAGCCAACAGCGGGGCGAACGCGCAATATTCGTACCAGTTGGCGAGTATTCCTCGAACTGGGATCGTTTCGGGTTATCCCACCCTCAGCACTCCTGGTCAGCAGCAGATTGCCGCGCAAGGAGCGACCACCGACCTAAGCGACGCTGTCACCGAGAGCAATCTCCAGACGCTAGGCACGATGCGAGCCAATGAGATCCAGCGGGAGCAGGACATCGAAAACCTCGGATCCGCAAGCCATTCTATTGATCCTTCCGAACAAACCGATATGGCCACCATGCAGCGGGTCAACCAGGCAATGCTTCTGCAGCTCCGTCAGCAACAGGAGGCCAACCAGCTACAGCAGGCCATTGCCTTGCAACAGATTGTCGCCCAAAAGCAGCAGCAAGATGCAATGAAGGCTGGGTCTCAGGATGCGGCGGACTACAACAGCAACTACCAAACGAACATCGCACCCATCAATTTTGGCGCAGCGCAGGCCCTTAGCTATTGAGACTCCATTCCCGAGAGGGAGGCGGATCATGGGAATACTCAACTGGATTACTCAAGGATGCGATTCGTTGACCACCACCGCGGCCCCGCCGATTGATGCACTTGGTCTTCACATCTGCATCGCGCTTGCCACGATTATGCTGGTGTGGTTTGGCGTACAAGAGTCGTTGGCGTCCGCTCAGGGCGGCCCAGGTTTCAATATGGCGAAGTTTATGAACTTTTTCATGCTCATTACCTTCGCTTACGTGATGGTGAGGTTCTACGACAACACTATTCCAGGTGTGGGCTATTCCCTGAGGGGCTTCATCAACGGTGGTGCGCAATATCTGGTCACCATTATTGGCAATCAAAGTCTGACCAACATCCTGAGCATCCTGGATCAAGCCCAGGCAACGAGCGGTCCGGGGGTAGTGAAGGCCTTGATGAATCCTTATTACGCCATTGTCTACGTGCTGATTCAAGTGATCCTGGCGTTTTTTTCCGCTGTAGTCAGCGTCATCGTAGCGTACGGCGCGATTTCGACCGCTGTAGTGGGTCTGGTTGGCCCGGTCTTTATTCCGTTCTTAGTGTTCGATAAGCTGGAGTTTCTGTTTTGGGGCTGGCTCCGCGCGTTCATTGGGTTCTGCTTTTACAAAGTTCTGGCTGCGGCGGTTCTCAGCATCATGGGTACTCTGCTAGCACACTATTACACGGACATCGTTGCCTTTTCAGATCCTGGCCTAATGGTCAAACAGCTTCCGCTGCTCATCATCCTTGTGACGGTAAATATCTACATCTTGTTTAAGATTCCCGCGTTGACCATGAGCATCTTCTCGGGCTCGACGGGCGGCCATGATGGGGGCCTGGGTTTTGCTACTGCAGCAATCGTCAGAATGAGATAAATGAAAGGCGTGCATCAATGAGCACAACCGCAAAAGCGTCCCCTGAAATCACACGTGCAGCAGAACGCTATCTCGAGCAATACGGCGATCCGCTGGTCATGAATACCTATTTGAAGATCACAATTCTCGTTCTCGCCGTTGTCTGTCTGACGCTCGCGGCGCTAACCTTCGAGAGCCAGAGGGCGCTTGCCAATATGCACCCGATGATCGTCAGAATTAACGACGTGGGACGGGCAGAAGCGATCGACTATCGCAACTTTCAATACCGTCCTCAAGAAGCAGAAGACAAGTATTACCTCACGCGCTGGACCGAACTCTACTTTAGCCGCAATCGTTTCACAATCGAACGCGATCAGACGAGCTCTCTCTACTTCCTGAACGGAGATGTTCAGCGCGCTGTCATTGAGCAGGAACGCAAGAACAAAATCATCGAGACCTACGTGCAAGACAGCCTGCTCCCGTATGTGGATGTCGAGGTCAAGAATGTTGCTCTTGACGATCTCCGGCAATCGCCCTACTCGGCCCGCATCGAATTTGAAAAGGTGTATACGAATCCATCGGACCACACCGAACTCAAAAGGGAGCGATGGATAGCCAGCGTCACATACGTCTTCCGCGAGAACGTCAAGAACAATGAGCTGGCCGTTAATCCTCTCGGACTAACCATCGTGCGCTTCCGAGCGGACCAGGCGTTCAGCTAGAGGATCACACCAACTTTCCCACGAGCTATGCGATGTTCAATGCTGCTGCCAACCCGGCCGTAGTACCCTCACTGTGCCCGTGCATGGTGACGCAGGCGAGCCAGAGCCTCTCGACGGGCAACGGCAACGGTCGAGTGCACTCTCTTTTCGGAGTCCTTGATGGCTCGAAAATAGCTGCAATCACGGCAAACTTCCGTCGCCAAGGCGAAGATGAAAACTGTGGTCTGGGATGTGTCTGCCGTAGTGCTTCCCGTCGTATGTTCGGTCACTGCTTCGGGGGACTACCGGCGCCCGGCGGCAACTCGCTCTTCTGCTTCGGCTTCGCCGCCCATCGGGTTACGGTTTCCCTCCAAATTATCGGCAAGTACACCGAAAAGATTTGTCCGGACCCTCCGTAAATGCAGAGCTTCGGCACTTGGGAGCCGGCCCCACTCGCAAGGCTTCGCCCGGTGTGACCCGAACAAGATCGGGAAATTCAACAAACGGAGACAACAATATCATGTACCAGAACAAAGTAACCCTCATTGGCTTCCTCGGCAACGATGCAGAAGTTCGCACCGCAAACGACCGCAGCTTTACCACCTTCTCGCTTGCTACAAAGTCCTCCTACAAGGACAAGAACAGCAGCCAATACATCTCGCATACCGAGTGGCATCGTTGCGTTGTCTTTGGGAGGCTCTCGGAATTCGCCAAAACGCTGACCAAGGGCGCGCATGTGCAGGTGGAAGGTGAGCTGCGCAGCCGGGAATATACCAGCAAGAAGACGGAAACTGAACAACGCATCTGGGAGATCCGGGTGGGTACGATCCTGAAGCTGGATCGCGCTGAGAATTCGCCGTCGGAAGATCAGGGGCAGGATGATGCAGCCCCAGAGGGAGAGGCCGCGTAGGCCTCTCCTATCCCCCTCGTGGAAGCTCGGCGAAACGCTGGGCTTCCATTGATCGGTGCCTGCTATGAGCTTTGAGCTAATTCTTCCTTTTCTCCGACCGATTGAGCCGCTGTTACTGGATGACAGCATCAGCGAGATCATGGGCAATCCCGATGCGTCGTGGTGGTATGAACGCGACGGAATCATTCACCGAGAAGCGACTGTCTCTTTCGACTCGAGCAGGCTACGCACTGGTCTCGAAGTCATTGCCAACCAGCTGGGAAAGAGACTCGACGAGGACAATCCAGTACTGCACGCTCAATTGCCCGACGGAAGCCGCCTGGCGGCCGTAATTCCTCCTGTTGTACGGCCGGCTCCTGCAATGACGATTCGCAAGTTTACAGGCCGTCGATACAACGTCGAGGACCTGATTTCTCGTGGAACGCTCACGCGTACCCTTGCAGACTTTCTGGAGGCTCAGATTCGCTGTGGAAAGACACTGCTCATTAGCGGGGGAACCGGCAGCGGGAAGACGACGCTTCTCCAGGTCATGGCTCAGGCGATCCCCGAGCATGAGCGCATCGTGGTGATTGAGGATACGGCTGAGCTTCGAATTCGGAAGCCGAATGTGCTGGCCGCTGAATGTCAGGCAGACACGTTCAAGTCCAATATCTCTTTCGACGATCTTCTGAAGTCGGCTCTCCGTTGGAGACCGGACCGAATCATCCTCGGGGAAGTGCGGGGTAAAGAGGCGCGGACTCTGCTCGACTCCTTAAACACGGGTCATGACGGTTCTCTGGCGACGATCCACGCTAATTCGGCTACCAGAGCCCTCTCTCGCTTTGCGAATTTGGTGATGCGTTCGCACCCCCAAGCGACACTCTCGGATGTCGAAGCAGAGATCGGAGAAGCCGTCGAATTCATCATCCATGCCGAGCGCCGTCCGGGGCGCAGAGTGGTCCGCGAGGTGCTTGCATTGAAGGGTTACGACCGAACCGCCAAACGATTCCTTTTGGAACCAGTTTACGAGGTGGACCATGAATCCGCTTGAGTACCACAGATCAGTCCAAATGGCGCAGGGCTTCCTGACCCGGTGCTTTGCGCCCGGCGAGTTCATTGCATTATTGCTTCGGCGCGAAAGACCAGTTGCCGTAACGCAGAGAGTCGTACTTCTAGAACGTGCCATTGCCCCTCGCTATCTGGGCTGGCTCGCGCACCAGAACGCGGCCGGAGCCAACATCTATGCTGCTGCCAATCCGCTTCGTTCTGGCACTCGGAAACGCACGAAAGAAAGCGTCGCCTCGGTGCGGCATCTATACCTGGATATTGATTCTGATGGCGAAGCAAAGCTAGCTGTACTCCAGAACTCGGATAGAGTTCCCAAGCCGACCGCCATCATTTCAACATCGCCAAACAAATATCAGGTCCTCTGGCGTGTGGAAGGTTTCGACTTCGAGAGCCAGGAGCGCACTCTGAAGTTACTCGCTTTCGCTTTTGGAGGCGATCCCGCTTGTACCGATTGCAACCGGGTTCTGCGTGTGCCTGGTTTCTTGAACCTAAAGTATGATCCCGCTCACCTCGTGGCCGTGCAATATCCCAACAGCAACACTTCGAGCCCCGACGACTTCCGCCTCGATATTTCGGCAACGAACTCGATGATGTTAAAGCCTCATATCCCGCCGAGAGAACATACGGGCAAGCAGAGTAATTCGGAACTCGATTGGGCTTGGGTTTTGCATGAACTTGCCGGCGGAAAGGATGCGTTAAAGCTCACGAGGGAACTGGCGTCACGCCGTTCCGACAAGACATCTCCCCTCTACTACGCACAACGTACAGTCGATGTGGCGTCGGCACGTCTATGGCTTATGGAAGGCGTACGACTTGATGACGTGGTCACCATGCTCGAAGTGCGCCGCCGGTTCGAGGTTCCAAGCTCGATTTGCTCCGCCCGAGCGCATGAGATTGCCCTTACAGCGCAACGCATGATTTCGCGCACCAGGTCTGCCTAAATTCACTACCCGGAGGAGAACAACATGCCCTTACTTGAAATCATTCAGACCCGCCAGATCAGTGCCTCGATCCGACTGGACGAAGCCACGGCAACGCAAGTGGATCAGTACGCCGCCTTCATACATGCAACCGCGGACGACGTCGTGGATAAGGCCCTCAATTATGTCTTCTCGAAAGACCGCGACTTTCAGGAGTTCCTAAAGACGTCGCCGTCGGCGCAAGTAGCGCCCAGTCTCCGTATCCGCAAAGCTGCCGTCGCCGATGCTGCCGAATCTCCTGAGAGGAGGACAGCCGGTGGGGTGGAGTCCGTTGCCCCGATCCGTGGACAGAAAGCGTGAAAAACCTTGAAATCCTATGGCAAAGCCACAACGGTGCTTCGCATCGGAAGAAATATGACACTCCACCCCTGAAAGGGTACTGCCGAGGAACTTTGGTTCCTCGTGGCGAACCTTCTGAAACCTCAGAGCTTAACGGATTCAGCGTTCCTCGTTAGGAACCTGTGAATTGGATCAAAATGCCCATACGAACCGAAAACCATGAAGCAACTCTGCGACGCCTGAGGGGAAGAGTGGCGCGCTCGAGAAGCATCGGCACGAAGTTGACGCCTGAAGAGGAGCGTCAGATTCTTGCGGCGGCCGAGGCCGGGGGAAAAGCGCCAAGCGAATGGGTACGTGATCTGTTGCTGCGCGGCGCCGTGGCTAGCAATCGGGACGAAATGGAAATGCACATCTTTACGGAACTGGTAGGTATTCAAATGCTCCTGATGAACACGCTGGAACCGCTCCTGCGTGGCGAAAAGCTGGACCAAGAACAGCTCGTAGTTCTTTTCCGCCGAGTTCAGACAACGAAGGCTGCGCAGGCGCGAGAACTCCTATCTAAGCGCAGTCGGAATAGGGAGAAATGACCATGTCGACTGTTCAACAATGGGGTCGAAAAGAATCCCTTATATGGCCGCCGCAAGGCTATGTATACACGCTTGGAGCCTTCGTATTTGCGTGCATATTGACCGGGGTTTTTGTCTACATTCACTTTCAGTACGGTCTTTTGCCTCTCCAACGCTACTACCTTCCGTACTATTTGCGGAGTGAAACGGCGGGGTTGACACATCCCGTCAGCGCCTACCAATTGCTCTATGTATCGGACGGACAAGAGCGACGCCGGCCTGCGTTGGATAGTGATGTGGAGCCGGGGTCCACGGCACAATACGTTGGGCGCCCATTGCCTCTAACCCTTACCGCCCGGGCGGCTCATAACGGCACATTCGTCCTCTTGCGTGAGGGGCTTCGCAATTACCAGAACAAGGCACTCCATG
>Ga0302324_100029133_pt1 | contig 10478 bp, 10 predicted proteins | sample Palsa_T0_1_FD_201949 | JGI IMG/M metagenome (GOLD analysis project Ga0302324, IMG submission 201949) | Peat permafrost microbial communities from Stordalen Mire near Abisko, Sweden - Palsa_T0_1 | ecosystem: Environmental > Terrestrial > Soil > Palsa > Peat permafrost | place: Sweden: Abisko... | reverse complement strand
TTTCCCAGAAGCGGGCGGACGCCGTGAAAGACTACCTGGTGAATCAGGGAGGGTTTTCAGGAACTCAGGTGACCTCGGTAGGAATGGGTAAAGGCGGACAGGTGGCCGATAACGGCACCTCCGAAGGCCGCGCGCAGAATCGCCGCGTGGAGTTTATCACCTACATTCAGTAGGACAAGGGCAACGGTTACCCCGCCGTTGTCGTTTCTGTTTTATTCGCTGCCGGGCTGGATCTGCTTCAGGGCTTCGCCGGCGATCTCGCGCACGCCGTCATCGGGATCGCCCAGAGCGTTCAGCAGGGCCGCAATGGCTTGATGCGCGACGGGGCCCATGGACCCCAGAGCGCCGGCGGCGGAAGCGCGGACTTCGGTGTCTTTATCTTTCAGCAGATCGATGAGATCGGGAATGGCATCGACGGGGGCCGGATGGATGAGGCTCAAACGGCGGGCCGCCCGGGCCCGGACCCAGGCGTCCGGATCCTTCAGCGATTCCAGCAGGGCGGCGTTGGTGCTGAGACCGGCATTTTCATCTTTAAGAATGCCCGCATCGGGAGGCCCCTCCGCCTTTTCCTTCTCCATCTCCGCATTCATATCAGGGAAAGAATTCTGAGACTCCTGGCGGACCGCGTTCAACGCATCCTGCCGTTCGGAGTGCGGGGGCGCTTCGGGCTGGGACGGAAGCTCCTGGCCGGCGTTTATCTCCATGTCCGGGTTCGATGCTCCTAATTCCTGCAGCAGTTCCTTGGCCTGCGCGCGAACATCCGGATTATCGTCGCTCAGGGCGACCATCAAGTCCGGAATAAAGCGCTGCTGGGCTTCAGGGGGAAGCTTGTGAAATTCCTGCGTAGCGCTCGCGCGCGTATCCGCGTCCGGAGACACCAGCCGTTGAGCCAGAGAAACGGCGCCCGCCGGGCAGGCCAGCAGAAGGCCCGCGAGTGAAATGAAACTTGCGCGTAGGGTAAGATTCACCGGGGTATTCTATCAAAGCGAAGCGGAACGGCGGCTAACGTTAACCGCCGTTCTCTCTCGTTTGTTTTAATCTAGAATAGACCCATGAACAAACTCGCCGAGACCCTCGAGCGCATCGACGCTTATAACGCCGCCGATCCCCACGGGCGCGAAAAAGAGTACTCCGAGCGTTTAACTTTCTGGGTTCTGAAACTCCAGCCTCAGGCTTCCGAAGTCCTGCGCATCGCCGCCCGCGGTCAGCATATCGGCCGCTGGACCCTTCCCCGCGAAAGCTACCCCATGGACCGCGGCGGATACCTGCGCTGGCGGGAGGAACTCAAACGGTTTCATGCCAAAACGGTTGGGGAAATCATGCAGCAGGCGGGTTACGATCCGGCGCTGATCGAGCGGGCCCAGTCCATCATTATGAAAAAGAACCTCGCCACCGATCCCGAGGCCCAGACCATTGAAGACGCCCTCTGCCTGGTCTTTTTAGAAACCCAGTTTGAAGACCTCCAGAGCAAGACCCCCGAAGAGAAGATGATCCCCATCATCCAGAAAACCTGGAAAAAAATGAGCCCCGCCGCGCGCGATCTCGCCTTACAACTCCCGATGCCCGAAGAGCAAGGCCGGCTGATTGGAAAAGCGCTGAAGAAGTAATAAAGTCAGGCGGCCTGGTTCAGTCTCTGATTCCGGGTACACATCGGTTGAGAGCGACCAAAGTGGACGGATTGCTTAGCGTGCGCGTTGAACACAGCCGCCATAGCGAAGTCGGAGGCGCAATGTGCGCCCAAAGGATTCCAAAGTAATAACCCCGTCGGAATAATAATAAAGGGCATAATCGATTTAAGATAGTCGTCTCGGCGCGAAGAGCCGGGCGGCATGACATCTTTGGCCTTTTGGACGAGTTGCTCGGTCGTTTGGAGGGAGCGTTCGGCGAAAAGTCGGTCGGGATCGCCGACGGATCTGGATTGAATGGTTTGCCTGAATCTTTCGGCACTCCGCTCCAGCACGGAGAGGACCTCCGGCAGACGGGCCGGCCAATCGTTGAGAGCCTTTCTAATGAGGGTCTGCCCGTAAGCCTCGGCATTTTCTCGCTGTTCTTCCGTGGTCGCGGCACTTAGATTGACAGCGAGCATTGAAAGCATGGCCTCGAATTCACCCTGCGTCTGAACAGGAGATGAACCTCCTCCAGGTTGCACCCTTAGCCGCCAGCATAATACAGAGGCTAAGGCAATATACGCGATGAATGCGGCGATCACCAACACGGCGAATGGAAATGCACCCCAAGAGAGGATCGCCATCCCCGGGGGCACGGGAAGGCTCGAGTTTGCGCCGAAATCGAACCAGGAAGGATGGAGGTAGGCCGCCAGCCCGGCGGTTGCGACGCCAATTCCCATCAGACCGAGACGCAGAAATCCACGCCGCTCCATTTGTCTTACTTCGCAGGCTACAGGAACCGAGCGGATTGGACGATTGGGGAATTGAACTTGCGGTTCCTGGAAGGCCTGCTCAGCGAAGGCCGCGACGGTGGGCAAAGATGACCGCCTTGCATCCATGTGTCCAACCCAGCCCACAGCCGATGCTTGGTCTGCGATCAGGCACGGAACCAGGAAAAGGGCTACGAAACGGAGTAGATTTTTAGGCATGGTATCTCGCCCTTTATCCTACTCCCGGCGTGTCACAACGGCGTGAAAAAAGGACTTATTTTGGGGTGGGCCGCATGGCCGGAATTTTGTGGGTCCTCGGCAGCGGAGGATACCGGATAGCAGAAATTTATTTGGGCCGCACTTTGAAGGAGTCCAACGATAACGTGTCGGAAGGGAACCTGGCTAGAAGCTTTTTGTCGGAGGTGACCAGGGGGACGCTCAAACGTTTGGCCAGAGCGATCAACTCGCAGTCGTATGCCGCGAGTCCGGACACAAAAGCCAGAGGTAAGACCTCGTCCGAAGCGACCGTGAATTCATGGTTCTCCATGAGCGCTTCGGCTTCCTGTGTTATCTCCAGAGCCTGTGCTTCCTGAAGACTTTTTTGGCGCACGTACAAGGCCAGAACATTCCTGAACTCCGAGCGCCAGAGATACGGCGCGGCCCACTCGCTATCCGTTTGCAGGAGGGATTCGGCGGCCGCCGTGTGATCGCCGGGGATGTAGAAATACAATAGCACGTTGGTGTCGACCACCTTCATGCGCGGCCCCAGCGCTTGGCCTTGTCGATGGATGGGTCCATGAGCGTAAAGCCGGAGAGGCGGTGGCGCAGAGCCCGCGCTCTCTCGAGGACGGCGCGCACGTTCACACGGGGAGCGCCCAGCGTGCGTTCCAGGCACACGATGACCTCGCCGTTTATGCTGCGGCGGTGCGCGGCGGCGCTTTCTTTCAGGGAACGATAAAGCGCCTGTGGAACATTCTTGATAGTCAGGTTGGGCATCTTGACGGTCTCCTTAGATAAGGAATAAGGTTCCATTTTGGAACCATAATGGAAGTATCCCCGAAAAAGGTCCTTTTTTCAAGGGGTTACGTCGGAGGGGGGTTACGTCGGAGCCTTGGGCCGGAATGGCCGGGGTTTTGTGGGCTCCGGCATTAATACCCCGGCATCTTGATTCCGGAACCGACATTCTTCCCTGGAAACAAAGCATCGACCGTTACAACGTCCTTCGCTGAACCAACGTCTCGGATGATTTTGCCTCTTTGGAAGAATTGCTAGACCGACCTAGTAATTTTTACTAGGCATATCTATCAAATGACTTTTTGAAATCCTTCTCAGCGCCTCAGATAGATGAATGAACGTCGGCTAACGCAAACTGCGGTCAACGGGAGGATCGGTTAACGTGAGCGGCCGCGAGTGGTAAGCTGTTTAAAACAAAAAACCTATCGCCGCCTCTTACGTTAACCGCCGCCCACGTTGACCGCAGTTTACGTTAGCCGCCGTCTCTGCCTTTACAACAGCAGGTTTCACCTTGCCGCGAGCTTCTTTGGTTTCACGGGGGGGTGGCTGATTTGCCAGGTGCGGAAAGCGATCTTAAAGAGCTCGGCCAGCGCCTCAGCGTCTTCGTCGTATTCGAGGTTGGCCTTCACGCGCAGGCGCGATCCCCTCTGGAAAAAGACAAATCCCTCAGCGCCGACGTTCTTATCTCCCTTGGGTCGTCCCGCTTTACTGGCCGGTTTGACTCCCAGCTGTTTGTCAATCAGAGCGGCCAGCTCGGACGACGATAGCCCCTTTTCGCGGGTAATTTCGGCTAATTTCCATTGGTCGTCTTTGTTTTCGAGCCTATTTAACTGTATGAAATGACGTATGCCTAATTTTATGTACGCGTGCATATTTTCCCAGATGCGAGGGCTCAAATCAAAAAGAGATAAGTAACGGCTGACGCTCCCCTGGTCTTTTCCGATTTTTTCAGCCAGCTGGCCCTGAGTCATGGGCTGCTCATCTGCTCTCTGCATTTGCTTGAGAACAAGTGCCTGGTAAAGAGGCGAGGCATTCTTCCTGTCTTCGTTTTCTGAGAAAATCATATGCAGCTTTTGGAACTCCGTAAGACCCTCGTAGACATCCGCGCGGATCTTATCCCATGTATTCTTGCGGGCGGCCTGAACGCGACCCACGCCGAAAATCACTTCATAGCGCCATCCGCCCGGAGCGGCGGCATCGGGGATACGGCATACGGCGATGCTCTGGAGCTGCTTGATGGCCAGCCCTTTAGCCAGGCTGTCGATTTCGTCGTCGGGGTGGAACCGCGCGTCCTTGCGCAGATCACAGAGATTCAGCTCAATCCAAACGCCGTACTGAACAGGGTCGGGGATAACAACAGTCATGGGTGGGGCCTCCTTTAAGGATGAAATGAACGGCCGAAAATATTATGCAAAAGACAAAAAGAGAAATCAATATCCTTCAAGCGGCAGTTTTCATTTGTCGGATCGATGCCTTCGGTGCAGATGGCAACGCGTGATCCGGAAGAGTTATCCATTGAAAGACCGGGTTGAAGGTCGGGGTAGAGCCGGCACGCGGGAACCTGGCGGTCTGCCGGCTCAGCTCCCGAACCCAGCGCAGGCCATTTTTGATGGCGCGATGCTCAGTTTTATCGAAGGCCGGAAGTGGAAGGCGAAAGTCCCAGGCATGCTTGGCCGTGGACGGTTTATCTGCCCGTACGGCGTCGACATGCGCCTTCCGGGGCTCGCCGGTCCCATCCTCACCTGGCGCCGGATTGTCCCAGCCGATGCGGAATTGGATGAGCGCCGCCTCGCGTTTGGATTCCAGGCCGTCCCGCCAGAAAGAGATTTTCGCCCGAGGATTTTCCGGGTCCTCGCGTAACACGGCATGCGCCCAGGCCATTCCGATCTCTTCGTTATGCATGCGAAGAACCCAATGGCGAATCTGTTTTCCGCGCCCCTTTTTCAGAGCGAATCCCGTCAATTGGATTGAGACGGCGTTTACCGGATCAATCCAGCCTTCGGCCAATTGGCCCAGGAGGATGAGACTGTCGCGCCGCTTGATCCATCTCTTTTCCCAATCGGGGCCGGCGCTCCGGCTTGCGGACAACACGGTATCCACCTCCTGCGCCAGAGCGTGCATGAGCGCGACGAAAGCATCCGACTGCGGCATGATCCGTTTTGTTTCCCACGCTTGCGCCGCGGCGCGTATCCGGTTCAGAAATTCCGGCAGCCAGGGGATATTCTGGTCGTCCATGTGTTCGTGCTCCATTCCGGGCTGGCCAGGAGCTTGGGCGACGCTCTTGTTCGTGCCATGGGTGGGACGATAGTGATCGCGCGCACAATCGTCCGCTTCTTCCTCCGAATAGCCCAGCGCGCGCCAGGCGGTTTCCACCACTTCATGATCGATGATTTCCAGAAGCCGGTCGGCGTTCTGCATGTCTCGAAGCTGGATCTGGACGACATAGGCCGGGATATGCCCGGTCTTGAGAAGCGGAAAATAATGCGCGCCGCTTTTCTCTTTGTCTAGAGAATCGACCACTTCAAAAATGAGATTTCGCTGCCACGGCTTCCCCGGGTCCGCCAGCACCTGCAGCCGCAGGATGCCATGGGCCTCCTTCATTTCTATCTTCGGGTTCTGAAGCTGGCGCTCCACGAACGGCTCCAGGCGTTCAAGCGCCTTTTTTTGAAAATCCCGAGGAAGCCGGCCGCGCTCCGCCACCTTATTTCGCGAAAACATGGAGAATGCAAGCGCCACGGATTCCGTTAAGCGGTCATCCGGACGACCCCGGCCCCATGCTTCGAAAAGGGATACGCCGGCCTTTATCCCTCCTGCGATTCCCGCCGTCTCCACCACCGTCTTAAAGAGCAGGTCGTTTTCCAATTCTTTAAGCTTCGAGAATCCCATGCGTTTCAAAAGAATCGGAAACCACGGATGCCATTTAGGATGCTGCGCCCCCGGCGAAAACGGCCCGGACGTCGTCAGGACGCCCGTCCACAAGTGCGCAGCGCCGATCACACCGACCAATGCGGCCACGCCCATAGCCACATTCCAACGAGCGCCCGCCAAAAGAGGCGCCAGCGCCTGCGATTCGAACCTTACCGCCGCCACCCCCGATTGCCCCTGTCGGGGGTCCATGGAAATGCCTTGATGGATCCCCTGCCAATGGCTGCAGGGGATGACGGATGGAGATGCCAAAGCCGGTTCAAAAACCAGCGCCGCCGCGAGGAGGATAGCGGTCAGGCGCCCGCCACCCAGCCAGGCGGGCGTCCCGCACACGACCCGTGGGACCTTCGTGTTATAGGGAACTAAGGAAGCGCGGATCAATTTATTCATTTTTATCACTTGACTATTAAAATTGCACATATTAAACTTTCCATGTGAAAAGTAGACGCGAAATGCATAGTAAAGCTGTCGAACTCTTTCAAAAATATCCGATCTTGACGATCATGGGGCCTCGTCAGTCCGGGAAATCGACTCTGGCTCGGTCTGCCTTCCCGGACAAACCCTATCTCTCGTTTGAGAACATCGATGTACGCGCCAAAGCGATCCAGGATCCAAATAAGTTTCTGGCCAATCTGCCCCAAGGCGCCATCCTGGATGAAGTCCAAAAGGCTCCGGATATTCTGTCCTACCTGCAGACTGAAACGGACCTTCGTGACCATGCCGGCCAATTTGTCCTGACCGGCAGCGCGCAGCTTCAGATGCTCTCGAAAGTGTCTCAGACTCTGGCGGGCAGGACCGCTCTTCTGACACTTTTGCCATTCTCTTTGAGCGAAGCTTATCCGCAGGGGGTTTCCGCTGAATTGCAGGATGTGCTTTACAAGGGATTTTACCCCCGCATTTTCGATAAAGATCTGAATCCCACGGAAGCGCTGGCGGACTATTGCGCGACGTATGTGGAACGGGATGTGCGGGATGTCCTGGAGATCAAGAATTTGTCGAAATTCGAGCTTTTCCTCCGAGGGTGTGCGGCCAGAACCGCGCAAATTTTGAATGTCTCCTCGCTCGCCGATGACATCGGGATCACCCACGTCACGGCGGAAAGCTGGCTGTCCGTTTTGGAAGCCAGCTATATTGCCTTTCGTCTTCAGCCGCATTTCAACAATTTGACGAAGCGCTTGATGAAGGCCCCAAAACTCCATTTTTATGATTGCGGGCTGGCCTCGTACCTGATGCAGGCGACCCAGCCGGAGACATGGCGCCACCATGCGCTGCGCGGGGAGCTCTTCGAAAGTTTCGTCCTCTCGGAACTTTTGAAACAGCGGCACAACCGGAAACTGCCGCCCAATTTGTATTACTGGCGCGACAGCGCAGGCCACGAAATCGACGCGCTGTTTGATTTTGGAAGCGTCCAGCTTCCCATCGAGATCAAGTCGGGTCAGACAGTGACGGACGACATGTTTAAAAACCTGCGCTATTATCAAAAGTTGAATCCCTCGGCGCCCAAGGCCATTTTGATCTACGGCGGAAAAGAAACGTATGTCGCCCGGAACACCTGGGTCGTCGGCTTCCGCGACCTGCCGCGCCTGGCCGCGCTCGATCACACTTTGAGTTTCTAAATCCAGTCGCATCGTCAGAAAACCGCTCACTCTTTCATTGCGACCGGCGGGATTGCCGGGTATAATAACTTCCAGGAGAATCCATTGAAAACCCAATATCACTACACGGTTATTATCGAACGGGAAAAAGATGGCGGTTATCATGCCTATTGTCCGGCGCTTCGCGGCTGTCATTCGCAGGGTGACACCTATGAAGACATCGTGAAGAATATTGAAGAAGCCGTTCAGCTTTATATTGAAAGTTTGAAAGCGCATTCTGAGCCTGTTCCTCCCGAAGAGATCCTCATCAAACCCATCAACATTGCGGCATGAGCCCTTACCTGCCGCAGGTCAAAGCCAGGGACCTCGTCCGTATCGTGAGGAAACTCGGATTCGATCTGGATCGCCCTTCCGATAAAGCGCGAGTCGTCATCCCGATGCATGCGGGGAAAGATATAAAACCGAAAACCCTCCATGGCATTCTCGACGACCTGCGAATCACGCCTGAGCAGTTTAAAGAACTCCTTTAAAACCGAAACGGGTGGAGGGACAGCCCTATAACCGGCCATGGGCCGGTTGTCATGGCGTCCGCCAACGCCGTAGTGGCGGACGGATGAGGAAGTTCGATCGTATGCTCAGGCGGCGGTGCGCGTCCATAGGCAATTTGGAATTCCGTTTAGATCGTGATGAAACTGAATGTCGAAAGGCGCGTATCGGGTGGTCAGCTTCTGGACAAATTCGAGAACGCGGGGATATTCAATATGCGCCCCGACGCGCGTAAGGCCGGCGATCGAAAAAGCATCGTTCATGGCGGTCATCGCCAGTCGCACTCCCAGTGCCAGTCGCACTCCCAGTCCAATGAAACCCGCCTGGCTGGGCGAACCAAAAACGGGATCAACGGAAAGCTCGTCGATTTCCGCGCCTTCAAAATTTTCCTCAAATATCAGCGATACAAACCCCTGGATGATGTGGAACGCATCCCGAACAACCCATACGCGGTGACGATGGGGAGCCTCCCGCCACTTCCGCACGTAGGACGATAGAAAGTCGTTGTCGGGAGACGGTTCCGTGACGGCGTCCGAGAGGGCGTGCAGGCGCGCCAGATCCTCCGGATCAAGGTCCTTATGGAGGTCCAGGAGCTCGGGAGTGAATGCAGCCGGGGCGGCGGGTTCAGTTTTCTTCGTGAGCCTTTCTTTTCTCTCCAATCGTGCGGCCAGCTGTTGTCTCACCAACGTCAGGACGCCTGTGGTTTTGCGGAGAAAAAAATCCAGCTGGATATCGCGCATGGTTGAAAAGCGGCGGTAGCTCCTGTGAAGATCCTTTGGAGCAATCTGCAGGATGGACGGTTCCTTTTCCAATCGCCGGAATTGAGGGAGAAGCGCCAGACCGAACGCGGGTTGTCGGAACGGAACGCTTCTACCGCGTCGCAATAGAGTAAGTTCTTCTCCGACCTTTTTCTCTCGAAACTTTCCCAATGGCGGCATCAAACCAAGAAGGCGCCAGTCTTCATCCGAGCGTGCGATACCTTCCGCGAAAAGGTCCGCGGCCCAGGAAACCGGGTAATGCTCGCCATCATGCTCGAAAAGCTGGGATAACCATTGGTTAAAGAAGGAATTCTTTCCTGACTTCCAGTCGGCACTCTTCAGAACGTCGTTATTGTTGAGTGTTTCGTCCGGCTTTGTTACACGCGGGTCGTAGAGGATGGGCATGGCAACTGCCGATAAGATCCATAGAACCAGGTCCCGATTCGTACAAAGCGGCTGCGGACCCTTCCAGCCGCGTCGCGGAGCCGGCCTGGCCTCCCACCAGGCGGGCGGCCGAAGAGCCAGAAAACGAATTAACGAACGCGTTTGTCTGAGTATCAGAAGCGAATCAATAAGATCGTGATGAGTTCTTACGACCCAGACATGTCTGACGAGATCGAAAAGGGATATCCAATGACCGGCAAAAGCGTCATCGCCGTCGGGCAAAAACAGTAAACGGCGGTCGAGCGCTTTCTGATGGGATTCCAAGCCCTCCTTTCCATAGCCGATTGAACCGTTCATCAATCCGACGTCCGCGGCGAGCGCAGCGTTGTCCGGGAGGGGGCGGCCCCAACGGCGCTGCGTATAGCGATCCCACGATTGCCTAATCCATAAAAGCTGCTCATCGGTGTATCTCGCCGCCGGAATATCTGCAAATCGGCTATAGCGATCTTTATAACGGAAATGAAGAATCGCTCGCAGGATTTCCGGCCATGCCGATGCCGCATCGGAGGGGCGATGAAGCAATAGGCGATCGCTGCGAATCCGCCTCCACATCGTTTCCGCTGGTCGCACCAATTCGCTAAGTCTCCGGGCGATCGAACGGGGACTTTCTGTCCTGTGGAGGACGATTTCGTCCGACCCGGACCTGGCCGGAAACCTTTTGTAGCGTCCGTCGTTGAGTTCCTCAAGAAGGGATTTCGGCAATTGGATGCTCGCTCGGCCAATGCGTATGAAACCGCGCGCGAAGCGGCCGTCTTTGGCGACGCGAACCTGAAATCGTAAAGATTCCGTTTGGACATGACGGAGTTTCTTTTCAATCCA